>Ga0209101_1000082_pt1 | contig 77823 bp, 59 predicted proteins | sample ConPoolayeCmetaG_FD_185481 | JGI IMG/M metagenome (GOLD analysis project Ga0209101, IMG submission 185481) | Hot spring microbial mat communities from California, USA to study Microbial Dark Matter (Phase II) - Cone Pool mat layer C metaG... ... | reverse complement strand
ATCCGCCAAAGTACTTCAGATAAACGTCGTCGTTGGGCGTCTCGACCGAGATCGTCTGGTTGGTCAAATCCACCAAGAGGATCTTGCCCATGGTTCCCGGGACGGCCATTGCTGGTACTCCTTCCTCACTCGCGCGGCTACAGTTGCTGGCACGATCAACGACTTTCGCAGTTTAGGGGTAGCCCAAAACGCGGTCAAGTAGCCTCAGCCGCCAGAATTGTCGCAACGAAACTTCGAGATCGGATCCCGCGCTGCGCTTCCTGGGCAGGGCATCACGCCCATTTCGCGTCTAAACGACGGATAAATCCGCGGGTCCGCGCGACGAACAAAGCAGGGCGAGATTTATACTCCGCACGCGTCGAGATGACATGTTTTTCAGGCGAAAAGGACTCACTCTCGCCCGCGCGGAAAATAGCGCGAGGATCGCCGGCAAGAGGTTGTGCGAAGACGCCCGTCAACGGGCCTTTCCCGCCGGAGGCGGTCTTCGGCCCGGCATTCATGCCGGGTATCCGTGGACCAATGCCACGGCGCGAGACCCGTTCACGGGCCTTCTTGCTGGGACAAGACCCGGAGCGCGGGCGTCCCGCCCGCAAAAACTAATGCGGGCAGAATGCCCGCGCTCCAAAGAGTAATCGGTCTCAACGCCGCCCGCGAATCAGGGAGCGCGGGCGTCCCGCCCGCAAATCACGAAGGCAGCGAGAAGCCCCGTAAACGGGGCTTAAGGTTCGCCACAGGATGGAAACCGCGACCCGGCGTCAAACGCCGGGCCTCTAGACCGCCTGCGGCGGGGAAGGCCCGTCAACGGGCCTTTATGCTCCGCAGGCGTTGAAATGAGACGTTTCTGGAATAAGAAGGACTCATATTCGGCCGGGCGGAGTATACCACGGCGAGACTCGGGGCAGCGAAAACGCCCCGACATCCCATTCGTGCACCAGGCCGATCGCTCTTGTCGCACCCCGGCCCGCCAAGCCAAAGACGAACACTGCCTCGCATCGAGTTTCGCAGGGATTGTCCCCCATCAGATGGGAACAAAAGTTGCTGTTTGCCAAAATTGCGGAATCGCGCCACCAGCGCTTGACGTGATTCGAGAATTGGTTATAAATGGGACTTCGTGGGGAGAATTGGGGCATAGTGGGGGAAGCCACGCGAACATGTTGCTGACGGGAACATTTTCCCGTTCGGTCGATGACAAGCTGCGGATCGCGATTCCCAAGCGATTACGAGAGTGTCTCGATTGCCCCGATGGCGGTGTCCTGTTCGTCGCGCCGGGCACGGACGGCTCGCTTGCCATCTATCCGGAAAAGGCTTTTTTGCAGTGGGGAGAACGTCTCAAGGCCGCCCCGCCGACACGGAAAGACGTTCGGGCGTTCACAAGGCTGTTTTACGCCCAAGCCCAACAAGCAGAACTCGACCACCAGGGAAGGATTCGTATTCCCGCAGAACTGGCGGCACTGGCCCAACTTGGAAAAGAAGTCGTGCTTCTAGGCGTACAGGATCATTTGGAAGTTTGGGCGGCGGAGCGGTGGCAACGGTACCTCGCCGAGCAGCAAGCTCGTTTCGACGAGGTGGCCGAAGCTGCTTTCGGAAACGTGGACTCGGCTCCGTCATGCAAACCGAACTCTTCGGAGAATTGACACGGATGGCACGTTGAGCTACTCGCCACGCGTGGGAACCAAGGTGTCGGTCTGAGGCCACCCGGCCGACACTGTGGCCCTGGCTTATGCGGGCGAAGTTCCCACGGGCACGGGAGGCAGGACGCCTCCCGGCCGCGATACTGCGGAGGGTGGGGGTGGCGGGTAATCTACCATGTTTTCCGCGGGCACTCTACCTCAAATGGGCGCACGGATGCGCCCGAGGTCGGGTGTTCCCGGCCATTTACCTCCAGCCCCACTCTGGCCAACAGACCCGCAAGCCGATGGCTTCCCTCGCCGTCCTCTCCAAGATGCCGGAAGCCGGAAAGCATCCTTGCTAATTGCTATGGCCTTGATCGCGAAAAAGCGGCAAAATGGCATCTCGTCAGCGATGCGCCGAAGTTGAGGCGGACACCGACCCATGTCCACTCCGCTCCCCACCCAGGTTCATGTTAGCGTCCTCCGCGATGAAGCGGTCGCGTGGTTGAACCCACAACCGGGAGGAGTGTTTGTCGATGGCACGCTTGGAGCGGGCGGACATGCCTCGGCCTTGGCCGAGCGAGTCGGCCCGAAAGGATGCGTCATTGGCATTGATCGAGACAGCGCCGCTTTGGATGCTGCCCAATCTCATTTATCTGGATTGCCCATTCGACTGGTTCAGGCCAATTTCTGCGACTTACCCGAAGTCCTCGCCGCCATGGGAATCGACCTTGTCGATGGTGTGCTCCTCGATCTGGGGGTTTCGAGCGATCAGCTCGCCGATGTTTCGCGGGGCTTCAGTTTCGATTCCGACGGCCCCCTCGACATGCGGTTCGATCCGACCGAAGGCGAACCAGCCTGGCGATTGCTCAATCGGCTTAGCGCCGATCACCTGGCAGATTTGATCTATTCCCATGGCGAGGAAAAATATAGCCGGCGAATCGCGCGGAGGATTGTGGAAGTGCGTCGGGATTCGCCCATCCGAACTGCCCGCGAACTCGCCGCCATCGTCCGCCAATGCGTGCCCCGAGGACGAACCGAGAGGATCGATCCCGCCACGCGCACATTTCAGGCCTTGCGGATCGCCGTGAACGACGAATTGAAAAGCCTGGAAATCGCCCTGCGGCGCATCCCGCGGTGCCTGCGACCGCAGGGTCGCTTGGCCATCATCAGTTTTCATTCCCTGGAAGATCGTCGGGTCAAGGAAGCGTTTCGCGACGATCCGCGCTACGAGACGCTCACGCGCAAGCCAGTCCGACCGAGCGAGGCGGAGGTCGCGGCCAATCCGCGATCGCGAAGCGCCAAACTCCGCGTGGCCGCCCGAAGAGGCGGAGTCGATTGACGTCATTACGGAAAGGAAGACCACGGACAACTCAAGCAAGGACGCGAGATGACAAAGCACGAAAAGAACGAACGCGCGGCGGTCCGAAAAGACGGCAACATCCCCACCAACACGGCCGACGAGGAGCCTCTGGACGATTTGGAGGGCGCCGAAGAGTTGCTGAAGACCAGTTTCACGGCGGGCAAGGAAATGAAGATCGCCGTGGCGGTGATTGGAGTCTTAGTCCTGATTTTTGCCGCCGTGGTGGTCCGATGGTTGTGGCGTTCGTCCGGGGCCGCGCCGACTTCCGCCGAACCGGCGGTGGCGACCAACGACCGTCCCGAAACGACCAACCGCGACAAGAACCAGCCGGAACCCGATCGCCGGGAGATTTCTCCCTTTGGGCCCACGGCCAAGATGACCAAGACAACCGCGGCGCCGGCCGTGCCAGGTCCCGGCTCCGAGCTGAAACCCAAGTTCGATGTCAAGGGCCCGGACAACTGGAGTTTCGCTTCGGACGCGAAATCCAAGGCGACGGGGGCGCACGATCGTTTGCCGCCGCCGTCGTCGTTTCAGCCGCGCATGGCCTCGCGCGACGCGAGCGTTCCGGCCGCCCATCCGAAAAAGTCGGACGAACCCAAACCATCCTTCGGGGGCTGGCAACAGGACCTCGACGACCGCTCGCGGACGGCCAGCTCGCCGCCGAGCGATCCGTTCCGGAACCGTTTGACCAACGAGACGCCGGGGATCGCAACTCCGCCCACCTCAAACCCGTCTCCGTTGGCATCCCAATCCGGCCCCCTCAGTGCCCCCAAGGCGCCAAGGGCCACGGAGACGCCCCGCTGGGGCCAGAATCCGGCGAGTCCTGGCGACCGAGCGTCGGCAGGCCGAGAGGAAGAGCCCAACTGGGTCATGCCGCCCAGTAATCTTGGTTCGCCCTCGGGTCCGTCGGCGATGCCTAACCTCGGCTCATCTCCTGGCCCGAACCCCCTGCGTTCATCATCCCCCGCCGGCGCGGCGGTTTCATCGCCTTCGCCGGCCCCATCACCGTTGTCGGCTTTGCCGCCGTCGTCGGGCGTATCGGTGCGTCCACCCGATCCCAGCCCAAGCACCCTGAATCCACCCTCCGCGAGGACCAATCCGCCGGAGGCCCTTGCTCCCAACGGGGGCAGTCCGCTTAAAAGCGGCAGGCGGACCTATGTGGTGCAAAACGGGGATACGCTTTACGACATCGCGCGGCAGCAACTTGGCAAGGCCTCCCGGTGGCGCGAGATTTACGAATTGAACAAGGACTTGATCAACACGCGGTGGCTCGATTTGGAGCCGGGCACGCAACTCCTCTTGCCCGACGCCGCTAGCGAGAGTCTTACGGAGCGACCGGGCGTCGGGTCGCTGCGATGACCAGGCATTCCGCGGGAAAGCGAGCAAGGTTTTGGCCGAGTTGCATCGTTTCCGGCGGCCAGACCGGCGTGGACCGTGGGGCCTTGGATGCCGCGATCGCCTTGGGGATCGCCCACGGTGGGTGGTGCCCCAAGGGCCGCAAGGCGGAAGACGGCGTCATTCCGCCTCATTATCAGCTCCGCGAAAACGATTCCCCCGAGTACGCGGCGCGGACCGAAAGAAACGTGCTGGAGTCCGACGCCACATTGATTCTGTGCCGCGGAGAACCTGCTGGCGGAACTGCTCTCACCCTCGCGTTGGCCCAGCGGCACGGCCGGCCTTGCCTGGTCGTCGACCTTGACCGCCCAGCGCTGGGCCGAGTCCGCCAATGGCTGGCCAAGGTCCGGCCGGCGACGCTCAATGTCGCCGGCCCGCGCGAAAGCATGGCGCCGGGAATCGCCGAGGAGACTCGCGACTGGCTTATCGCCTTGTTCAGCCGATAGAAGGCGCCCTTGCCGCCGATGAGCGATTAGCCCCGGGCAATGCGCCGTTTGCAGGTCCTGTGCGTCCGTCCCCAGCAGACTGGGCGACTCACAGTTTTCCAAGCAAGAGCTGGATCCTGACCTGAGCGGGCTGGGACTGGAAGACGAGCAGTGCGCGGGCGGCCTCATCGAAGATCATCATCCCCGGCCCGCCCGCGTCGCTCCAAGTGCTGCTCGCCACCTGGCCCTTGATCCTCTCCATGATCGATTCAGCGGTCATTGACTTCGCCAAGATGGTGGCCAGGGGATAGATTTCCAGTTCGAGCCGGGCGGCCGCGGCCTTGCGGGTCGTGATTTCAAAGGTTTCGGCATCGACCATGCGGTAGGTGAGTCCGAGCGGATCGAGCAGACTCACAAGGACTTCCGACAACGGCCGCCCGTTGCTTGAAACCGTCGCCTCGCGGCTCCGCGAAATCCCCGCCGCGCTCATCGCCACGCCGTCGAAAAGAATGGTCGTCTGGCTGACTCGTTCCAGTTCGCGAACGATGGCGGCCAAGGGCGTGGGGTCTGGAAAGTTGATCGTGAGGGGCTGCCGGAGCTTCGGCCGGGCCAGGTCGAAGCGCGTGGAAAGCGAGGCTTTGGAATCTTCAAGTCGGCCGGAACCCGACCTACCGCGAGCCAGGCGGAGCCGGTCGAGAAAATCCTCGACCTGGGCGTGGACGAGGTCGTTCTGAGTCACGGCCAGGGCATCCCCGGCGAACTCCACCGTGCCCGCTCCGCCCGACTCGCGCCAGCTTTCGGGGGCAACGAGCGTCCGCACCCAGGCCGCCAGTCGGTCGCCGGCCGCCGCGTCTCGATTCGTCAGAGCGGCCACATCATGCTTGCGAGGTCTGAGCGTGTTTCGCCTTCCGGCGGGGGCGGTCACCAGGAGCTGATCGTCGAGGATTTCGCACGCCAGGTCGCGGTTGGCCGCCAGGGCCGAGAAGACCTCGCCCATGCTTGCGTTGGTCAACCGCGCCGTGACGGGGTCGCGGAGCCGCACGCCCAAAGCCCGGAGCCAGTCCAGATCAAAACTGACCGGGACCGTGCTCATCTGACTCATCAGGCGCATGGCGTCCAGCAGGGGCACGGCGGGGAAATGGATTTCGGGAATGCGGTCGGCCAGACGCGCCGTGATGTCGACCTTGGACGCCTGATCGTCCTCGCGCCCCCCGCCAGGCTCCGCGTCGCCAGAATCGTCTTCTTCGACCATGGACGCTTGGCCCCGGGCGAGGGCCTGGGGTTCGCCCCGTCCAGCCTTCGAAGACGCCGCTGGCTCGGCGAGCGGCGGACGCTCGCGAACGCTCTTGCCCATCGGCGCTTCCGGCCCTGGCAGGTTGCCGCCGCCTCGCGTGCCCGAGCCGAGCCTGGCGACGGTCGGGGCTTTGCCGCGAAGGGTAGCCAGTTCCTCGAGCACTTCAGGATCGATGTCCTTGGAAATGAATCGCGCCGAGCCATCCGCCATGCCAGCGACCATTCCGTGGGGCTGGCCGCTGCCGAAACCGTCCGGTCCGTTCACGTAAGGACGGGCGGTCAATGCCCGCACCGTCGCGTTTCCTCCCGCGGCCCAAGGCCCAAGCTGGCGACTGACGCCCAAGGTGGCCAAGGTGTTGCTGGCCCCGCGCGGGAGGTCCTCCAGCCGCGCCGTGCGCGACGTTCCGAACAAGCCTGCCCGCGGGTCGCCACTCTTCAACTCCGCCGCATCGGCCCCCACGCCGGCCACGCCAACATAATGAGTGACGGGAAAACCGGCGTCGGTGCGGGCCGGGCCGAGGGCGGGGTTGATGACGGGTTCGAGAGGTCGCAAGGTGACGGGTCGGTTCTGCGGGCTATTCCAGGAGTAGCCAAACTGGAGTTCCCGATGCCAGTCCCGCCGGTCGAAATACGGCAACATCGTGGCGATCCAGCTCAATCGAGTTTCCGCCGGCAACAGACTTCCCCCGGCCGCCCCCGACGGAAACCGCCCTTCCGCCTTGGCGTATCCCGCCAACGATTCGACTAATCGGGCATGGTTGGCCAGATCGGCGGCCAAGGCGGCTTCGAGCCAATCCGCGCGCAACAGCGGTTCGCACTGAACGAATGCCCTTGCCGCGCCCAGAAGGGGTTGCCCCCAATCCGCGCGGAGGACCACGGTCTGCTCAACGATCTCCCACTTTGCCGCGGCCAAGGCAGCGACGCCTTGTTGCAGAAGCCCTTCATATTGATCGGCTTCGCGGCCGGTCAACCGTCCAGCCTTGAGGCGTCGGCTCAACCCCGCCGCCGACGACTCCAACGCCGCCCGCGCCGCCGGCACGAACTGGTCCACGGCGTCGCGAACCTTGATGGCCGCGGATTCGCCGTCGCAGACCAGCGCGAGTTCCATCTGGCTGGCGGCGGAAACCCGCGCGGCGAAACCCATGCCTTTCGGCGTCTCCCAGATCGCCCGCCACGCGGCACGGCCGGCCGGCCAGATGTCCCAAATCGCGACGGGCACAGGCCAGGCGGCCTCGCGGGCGGCAACCAGGTCAACGAACACCACCAGGTCCGCCTCGGGTGAAGTGCTCTTAACCAACTGCCCGATCACTTCGCTCTGGAACGACGCCTCGGCACGCTCGGAAAGCTCGCGGAGGAGATCTTCCGGACCCGAGATCATCGTCCGCGGATCAAGCACGACGAAGGGATTTGGCCAGTCGCGCGGGAGTCGGCGGCAGGGCTTGCCGGCCACTTCCCAGCCCAACGCCTCGCCCGAAGCCGACAACGCCCCCGCATCCTGGTCTTGTTCGAACTCAAGAATCACAACCGCCCGATCTTCCCATGCCCTGAGGTCGGTCGAGGCCCAAGTCATCTTGCGGACATTGCGGGGAAGAAGTCGGAAGGCGTTCAAGATCCTGCCCGCCGAACGACGCCAAAAAGGATCGAAATGCGCGACGACGGGTCCCATTTCCGGACGTTCCGCCAAGGCCGCCAAGCGCAGGCACACGATCCCTCGGGCTTGGTTCGGCAACCAGCGGGCATCGAGTCCGTTGGGGATCGTCGCGGTAGACTGGGCGGGCGCGGCGGAATCGGGGACAGAGACGATTGAATCCTCCATCTCCGGCTCGGCGTTGTCCGATTCCCGCGGAAGCGAAAGCAACGCCCAGGTCCACAAAGCAACCGCCACGGTCAGCAGCGGCACTCCCAACATGATCGCTCGCCTGGCAAACGCCCTAGCCGCCGCCCCTGCGTTCGCCGTCTCAAAATCCGGCAAATCCCCCCCGACTACGATGGACGGTTGGGCGCGGGGGACTGACGGAGGATTCAGATCGGCCGCCGGGACCGGTGGCGGCGTTGGCAAGCCAGGTTTCGCCAGCGCTATCGGGGGCGCGGACGCTGCCGCCGACCCGGTCGCCAGCGGCATCGCACGAAGTAAGGTCTTCCGTTTCGCGCCAGACTCGCCCCCCCCATCCGGAGAAACAGCTCCTCTTGCGGGTTCGGATTCAGCACGCGATGATCGACGGCCAACTGGCTCTCGCCCAATTTCCGGCGATGCATTTGGCTGATCTTTAGCACGGCCAAAATCGCCATGAGATGGGTTTTTTGCCACCTGTTGTAATTGTTCTCTAGGCGGCTTAACCCATCCTTCCGGAGGGGAAACCTGGACCATGCTACCACATTTGGGGCACGTGACAATACATCCAATAATGGATTCATCGCGGACTGCCAGACGGCGCTGACAGGTAACACATTCGATCTCGAATAGATAATCGTCCATGCGCCACCCGACTGGCGTATCCCCACGATGGATTGGCGATCCGCCGGCCCCCCAAAGCCTACTGCCGAACGGGTCTTCCCGCGGCTAACCTGGTCTCGGAAACGGCGTGGCCCCAATGCAAGTCAAGAGAACGAGCGAATAAATCCGCATTGAGTATAAGTCAATTGTAGAGCGCTGTTGCGAATTTAAGCCATATTTCTCGGCCTGAACCGAAGGACTTTCGTCAAAGCTCTCATCCGGTCAAAATGATATTTTTGGGCGGTAATCGGTATCGCTTTGCACAATGGCCCAGGTTTTGACGTTTCGGCTCGCTTCACGGACCGACAACGCTTTTGGCTTGCACTGGTAGTCTTCAACGGCGGCTGGCGAAGTTTTTGGCGTCCAACAACAAGGACGGGAACATGGCTCAACCCAAACGATTAAATATCCTTCGGATCGACAGTCGTCGGGAAGACGTCGGCGCGGCCATGGCCCGCTTGCGAAGGCAATTAAGCCCGCGCGGCGACGTCGTCAGTCAGGAGGGGCGTCGCCGGACGGTGGAAATCTTCGGCGAGCCGCTCACGCCGTTGGAGGTTGTCCGCCGCATCTGCCGAGACGTTCGCGAACAAGGCCTCTCAGCCGTGCTCGAGTACTCGCGGCGGATCGACAAGGCCGAATTGACGCCCCAGACCGTGCGCGTATCGGCGGAAGATTTGGCCGCGGCCCATGCCCGGGCAGAACGCCCATTCCTGGAAACCATTCGTCGCGTCCGCGACAACATCCGCGCGTTTCAAGAGGCGATCTTGCACCGCGACGTCCGTGTTGAACGGAATGGTGCGTACGTGATCGAACGCTATCGGCCGCTGGATCGCGTGGGAATCTGCGTCCCTGGCGGCGCGGCGGCGTATCCGTCGACCGTGCTGATGACGGCGGTTCCGGCCCAGGTCGCCGGCGTCTCGGAGTTGGCGATCGTCGCCCCGCCCACCAAGTTCGGGGCCTTCAACGCCGATCTGCTGGCGACGTGCCACGAACTGGGAATCACCGAAGTCTACCGGCTTGGCGGGGCGCAGGCCGTGGCGGCCCTGGCATACGGGGTCGATGGGATTCCCCGTGTTGACAAGATCGTCGGGCCGGGGAACCTGTTCGTGGCTTTGGCCAAACAGCATGTCTTCGGCGAGGTCGACATCGACTCGATCGCGGGCCCGAGCGAAGTGGTGGTGATCGTCGACCAATCGACCCGGGCCGAATTCACGGCCTACGACCTGATCGCCCAGGCCGAGCACGCCCCGGGCGCGAGCATCTTGATCGGCTGGGACGAAAGGGTGCTGGACGCCGCGGTGGCGGAGCTGGAGCGGCAGTTGGATCGCGTCGAACGGGGCGCGCTGGCGCGGCAGAGCCTGGAGGAATTCGGCGCGGTGATTCTGGCGAGCGACGCCGACGAGGCCTGCCGCCTGGCCGACGAGATCGCTCCCGAACACCTCCACATCGCCACGGAAAACGCGGAAACGTTGGCCGAGAAAATCCGCCACGCAGGCGCGATGTTTTTGGGCAACTACACGCCGGTGGCCGTGGGCGACTACGCCGCCGGCCCGTCCCACGTCCTGCCCACCAGCGGCACCGCCCGTTTCGCCAGCGGCCTGTCGGCCAACGATTTCTTGCGCGCCCATAGCGTCCTCTGCTTCGATCGGAAGGGTCTCGAACAGCTCGCCCCGGACATTCGCGTGCTCGCCGCCAAGGAAGGGTTGACGGCGCACTGGGCAAGCGTCGAGGTAAGGTTCGGTCGGGAGGAGAAAGGGGGCGTAGGATGGGGAGGGCGAAACGCGGAGCTATAAGGTCAAGAATCTCCGATCGTTGACGAGGCACGAATCGGGATTCTGCGCCAGCGGATGCGGCGTGTGCCCCGGCCGGACACCTGGCAGCGACGCGCGGCGCGTCGGCTCGTACTCTTCCCATGGCGGCGACAGTTGCGTCAGTCCCCGCACGTCCTCGAACAGGTCCATGTCCGAGCGAATGGGAATCACCGTGTCGATGCCGTAGTCCTGCTTGAGGCGGCCGATCCGCGAGTCGTTGATGAAGCCCCCGTCCGGCAAGAGGACCTTCATCACGCCCCGGCCCGCGGTCTGGACGAACGTGTCCACCAGCGGCCATAAGGCCGTGGCCTCGGATTCATGGCCCCGCAGCACGCGCATGCCGACCACCACCAAGCGCTCGCCCGCCTCGTTGCAGTGCGGCAGGAACGGCGTCTTGTAGCAGCGTCGCCAGCGGCGGTTCCGTTGGGCCTTGGCCGCGGTAGCTGAGCACGGTGCTGGCGTGCAGTTTCCCCCGGACGCAATGGCAGGTGGGCTTTCCGCAGCGGCGACGGAGCGTATAGAGGGAGTCGGGCAGGAGAGGCTCGTGGCCGAGGAAGGACTCCAGGAGCGTGGCGAGTTGCCGGTGGAGGTCGAGGACTTGCGAGCCGAGGGAACTGAGGTCGCGGGACAAGGCTTGGCCTCGGGGAGCGTATCTGTATACAGATATCAAGGGGTTGGCGAGAAAAATCTGCCGAGGGCAAAAAAGACGGAATAGCCCCGGGGCGGAGGGCGGTTGGCGGGACGTGGCCGTGAGCAGTCGAGAATGGCCGCGGGGGCGGTTGGATCGGCGGAAAGGGGTTTTTCTCGATCTTGACCGCCGGCGTGCCCAGGGCGGCGTGCTACGCAGTCGCGTCGCCCCCGCCGCTTAGGTCTGAATCACGGAGGAATGAAGACCCGCCCCGCCCTCTTCGACGCCGGGCACGCGAAGGCTGCTACTGCATCTTGTGGGCTTGGCGGATTTCCGCGACGATTCGCTCCATGTCGAGCGAACGGGCGGTAATGACGTGCGATCGGATCCAAGCCTCTTCCTCGACGGCTGGCTTGGCGTCCGGCAGCGGTTCAAGCTGGTCGCCGGTTGCCTGGGTCTGGAAAGTAATGGCGGTGATCCGCGGCGTCGAGGCCGCCTCGGCCGAGGCGCGGAGCACGATCTTTTCGATTTCGCCCGGCCGGGGCGCGACGACCAGGTAGTGCTGGAAGGGATCGGCCGAGGGATGAAGGTGGATCGCCTTGGAGCGGCTGAGCTGCTTGCCGGCGATGTCGAGCGTGAAGCCGACCATGAGCGGAATGCTGTCGCGCGAGCCGTCGCGGTACTCAAGGTCGATGAAGCCGACTGTTTCCAGCGGCCGTCCGTAAGCCACGGTTCCGCCCAGGAAGAAAATCCGCTCCGCGGCGAAGCCGCAGGCGATTTCCCGCTTGCCGGAGGCGGGCGCCAGCGAGTATTGCGACGCATGCCGCAAAAAAGGAACGCCGTTGCGGAGGATCTCGGGACGCGATTGGACAGGATCGAGTATGGTGTTCCAATCCTTGGGAAGGCCGTCGCGGAAATCCACCCGCAGCGGGTCGCCGGCATCGATCCGTCCCACGCCGAGCCACGCGAAGCCGGTTCCCGGGTCGCCGTCGTGAATCTCGATGCGGACCTCGCGGCCGCGGAGTTTGGCCACGTCCCAGGAGCGTTCCTGCATGGCGTCGTTTCCGGGAGCGAACGTCTTCTGGAGCGTGGCGCCTTTTCGCGAGTCGATCAAGGCGATGAAATTCTTGCCTTGCCCACCCGACGGTCCGTCGTGGCCGCAGATCGTGAAGACAATCTTGTCCGACGCGATGACAAAAGCAGGCGAAACGATCACGCCCGTCCCCGTCTCGCCCCCGCCGAGCGACGAAAGGTAACGGGCCACGGGCCGATTGGCCCCATCGCGGTCGAGGATGGCCCAGGTCCCGGAAGCGGGAGCAGGCGAGTATTTCAGGCCTTTATAGGTTTGAGCGAAAGCCGCGCGTTCGACGGCCGAAGCGGAAGCGACGGCAACCATGAACAAGGCCAGCGTTTGGAATCGGATGGGCATGAGCGTCTCCCTACAAAGCAGCGATTTTACCCCGACTTCCCCGGCTTTGCCAACCGTTCGAGTCGTCTTTCGGGCGCGGAAGATCGCGGCGTCGGGTTGATCCCGGTCTCCAGTTCCATGCTGACCGACGGAGTACCGGCTCCCTCGCTCGTGGCCCCGGTTGACCTTTCCGGAGATTTGCGCTAGAAGGAGGAAACCGTTCTTGGGGAGTGGCCCCATTCGCGCCACAGGCGCGCGAGAATGGGACTGTCCCCCGCGGGACGCGCGAGCGGGCGAGTCGGCGGGGTTGAGATATGGTCCTCGTTGGAAGGAGGCCGTCATGGGTGGATTCTTTGGCGTCGCGGCAAAAAAAGACTGTGTTGCCGATCTGTTTTACGGCGCCGATTACCATTCGCATCTCGGCACGCACCGAGGCGGCCTGGCCGTCAAGGGAAAACACGGATTTGCCCGTTTCATTCACGACATTACCAACGCCCAGTTCCGCGGCAAGTTCGAGAACGACCTGCCCAAGCTCCGCGGTCCGATGGGAATTGGAGTCATCAGCGATTGCGATGACCAGCCGCTCCTCATCGGTTCCCATTTAGGGCCTTACGCCATTGTCACGGTAGGCAAGATCGCCAACTTGCCGCGGCTTGCGGCCGAGGCCTATCGGGGGCGAGCCCACTTTTCGGAAATGAACGGCGAGGCCGTCAATCCCACGGAATTGGTGGCCACGCTCATCAATCGCGGCGAAAGTTTCCCCAGCGGCATCGAATACGCCCAAGACGTGATCCAAGGATCGTGTTCCCTGTTGGTGTTGACCCCTTCGGCGATTTACGCCGCGAGGGACCGGCTGGGCCGCACGCCCGTCATTCTCGGCCGCAGGTCCGATGCCTTCGCCGTCACGCTGGAGACGTGCGCTTTGGCCAACCTCCATTTCCAAGTGGAGCGCGACCTGGGACCTGGCGAGATCGTCAAAATCACGCCCGACGGTGTGGAAACGCTCCGCCCACCAGGCGAGGCGATGCAGATTTGCTCGTTCCTTTGGGTCTATTACGGTTTTCCGGCGTCCAGCTACGAGGGGATCAACGTCGAGGTGGTCCGCAACCGTTGCGGGGCAGCCCTCGCCCGCGCCGACGATTGCCAGGTCGATCTCGTGGCGGGCATTCCGGATTCGGGCACGGGCCACGCGATTGGTTATGCGCGTCAGTCGGGCGCGCCCTACGCCAGGCCGTTCGTCAAGTACACGCCCACCTGGCCGAGGAGCTTCATGCCGCGGGATCAACGGGTGCGGGACCTTGTGGCAAGGATGAAGCTGATTCCCATCCGCGAGCTGATCGAAGGCAAACGGCTGTTGTTCTGCGAGGATTCGATCGTCCGCGGCACCCAATTGAAAGACACGATCCGCACGCTCTACGACTACGGGGCAAAAGAAATCCACATGCGGCCCGCCTGCCCTCCGCTGATTTATGGGTGCAAGTTCCTCAATTTCTCCCAATCGCGATCCGAGTTGGACCTCGCCGCGCGGAGGGCGATCCATGAACTCGGCGGCAAGAACCGCGAATCGTTGGCCTTGTTTGCCGACCCGAACTCGGACCATCATCAAGCCATGGTCGAACAGATCCGCGGGCGATTGAAGCTCACCACGTTGAAGTACCAACGCCTCTCGGATCTGGTGGCGGCCATCGGACTGCCCAAGGAGAAGCTTTGCACCTATTGCTGGGACGGAGCGGAGGCTTGCCAGTCCTGCCCGACCATGGCGTCGTCCCGAGTTCCCGTCCTGGTCGCGGCCGACCCGGCAGGAGAACGGCGCAGCGGCCGTGTCGCGCGTCGGTCGGCCGGCCGGGCCCTTCCCTTGCGACCGCGTTGACATCGCGCGTCAAGACGGGCCGATTGCCCGGCTTTCCCTCTCCCGCTCGCGCAAGAGGCAGGCAAACAGTGAAGCTGGCTAAAATCGCATGGCGGCAACAAGGTGTTGCGAGGCTTTTTTCGTGGCCTTGGCAGCTCGCCGGTCCGGAGACTTCCGCCACCGTAGGGCGAAAGACTCCTAAGCCTCTCTCGTGGACTTGAACGCCATTCCCATTCCTGGAGAAACCCATGAAATCCCACACGGAATACCTGACCCTGAACATTCCCTCGAAGATGGCCTTTCAAAACATCACGCCCCAGGTCGAGGCCGCCGTAAAGAAAAGCGGCGTGCAAGAGGGGTTCGTTCTCGTCAATGCGATGCACATTACGGCGAGCGTGTTCATCAATGACGACGAGCGGGGCCTGCACCACGACTTCGGCACATGGTTGGAGAAACTGGCGCCATTCAACCCCGACCCGAACCACTACCACCACAATCGCACCGGCGAAGACAACGCCGACGCACACCTGAAGCGCCAAGTCATGGGCCGCGAGGTCGTGGTCGCCATCACCAAGGGCAAGCTCGTCGGTCCATGGGAGCAGATCTTCTATGGGGAATTCGACGGCTACCGCAGCAAGCGGGTGTTGATCAAGGTCATCGGCGAGTGACGCGCCCGAGGCGGCTTCAGGGCGGAATCGCGACGAAGGGCAAGAAAGTATCATCAGCGAACCTGCCCTTCGGCGGTCACTGGACAACAGCCGGAGCTAAGAGCCTATCCCACAACCACCCTTTTCCCGCTTGCGGGAGAGGGGCCGAGGGTGAGGGCGCCAAAATCGCAGCGTGTTTTTCAGGCCGATCCCGATGCCCCCCGCCCTCACCCTAACCCCCTCCCGGCAGGAGAGGCGACTTTTGGGAATCTCCAAAAGTTCTTCCTATACTCCGCACGCGTTGAGATCACATGTTTTTCGGGCGAAAAGGACTCATTCTTGGCCGCGGGCAAAATAGCGCGAGGATCGCCGGCAAGAGGTTGTGCGACGACGCCCGTTGACGGGCGTTTGCCGCCGCAGGTGGTCTTCGGCCCGGCATTCATGCCGGGTATCCGTGGACCAACGCCACGGCGCGAGGCCCGTTCACGGGCCTTCTCGCTGGGGCAAAACACAAAGCGCGGGCGTCTCGCCCGCCAGGCCCGGAGCGCGGGCATCCCGGCCGCAAAAACAAATGCGGGCAAGATGCCCGCGCTCCAGAGAGGAATCGGCCTAAACACCGCCCGCGAATCTGGGAGCGCGGGCGTCTCGCCCGCAATTCAAGAGCGCACCGAGAGGCCCCGTGAACGGGGCTTGAGGTGCGCCACGTGCCCGAAGCCCGAAACCGCGCCCCGGCGTCAAACGCCGGGCCGAAGACCGCTTACGGCGGACAAGGCCCGTCAACGGGCCTTGGGTCAGGAATCGGAACCAACGCCGCCACAGCGAGAAGGCCCGTCAACGGGCCTTTACCTTGGCCGATTCCTCAACGCTGCCACGGCAAGAAGCCCCGTCAACGGGCCTTCGCAAAGGAATCAGACCCAACGCCGTCACAGCGAGAAGGCCCTCCAACGGGCCTTTGACTTGGCCGATTCCCCAACGCGGCCCGCTATCGTATCCAAAAGGTCGTACACATGCGCAACCCAGGCAAAGTCCCAGAGTTTCTCGAAAAACAATGACTGATGTTGTACACTACAGAACATCATGCGCGCAAGGCGCGCATGGTACGACCTAAGAACCTAATCCGGCAAGAGATGGAAGCGTTGAAAAGTTCGCCAGATTTGCTGCCCGAAAACGATCCCCCGCCCCAATGGCCGCCCCGAGCGACATTTTGGATCGCGGTTGCGGTGGCCGCGGCGGGCGCCACGATCTTTGGCATGGTGTGGGGAGGGCTGAACGTTTGGGAATCGCTGGCCGGGGTGGTGCTGGGCGGCTCTTTGGCGTTCTGGGGGCTAAGATGGATGGGCCGCCGCGCGACGCGAGTCCACGGCCAACCCGCCGACAACGCATCGCTCCGCCAACAAATCCGCGATTGGCGAAGCGGCGAGACCAAACGCTAGCAGCCTCTTTTGAGCGACCGATCCATTCACTCAGTTGGAGATGCTCAGTTCGAGGCTGGCTTCACCACGGGCCGAACGGGGATCTGGACCTCGAAGTAATTCCTGTCTCGGGGGACGAATGGGCTGTTGTAGGCCATGACCCTCACGGGGCCAGCCACCTCATACCGGTCTGAGTGCGAGGCCAGGAATTTGAGCAGCGATTCCCGGGCCGCGGAGACGGCCGCCACGGCCTGACTGCCGCGACAGCCGATGCTGACCACGGTCATCGCGGGCACGTCGATCACTTCCACGTTCCCCTGCCTGCCCACGACGCCCTGATCCGGCCGCTCATACAAAAAGGCCATCGCGCGGGTAGTTGGGGAAGGAGTTTGCGGATCCCCAAGGTCCATTTCCACGGGCGCGGTCATCGCCACGCCGTTTTTCTTGATGTGCCGGAACAGCGTCCAGAACTCGCCGCGTCCCGACGCCGATGCCTTGCGGTACGCCGGATAGTGTTTGATCTCAATCTCTCCCACGGGCGTCGGGGCAGGAAATCCGGTCGGCATCTCCGCCTCCTTGATGGGACGAAAGTCTTCGGCCCTAGCCCCGCGAGCCGCAATCAGTTCGAGGACCAAAATGGCAAGCCCGACAAACGTCGGAAAAGCTGTGGCGGCAACCAATGGGGTTAAACGCATGTTCCACCTCCCGTGCAGTCTAAATCGTTCGCAAGGGCCGGACAGAGGCTTCGCTCCCAAGACTATCCCTGTGCCGGCGGCTGCGCGAACTACTGGATACTCTGCCACATTGTTCGTTGCGATCGCAGCGTCGGATTCGCCTTCCCGCCCGATTCTCTCGCGGAACCTGCTTCCGAAGGGGCGGTCCCTGGCAGCGGTTACGGGTGAGCTAGATGTGCGAGGGCGAGTTTTCCTCCAGCCCCGCGATTTGCCGGTGGCTTCGCCTGCTACACGCGACGCAAGGCCATGCGAACCGGACCGAACGCAAGCACCTCGCGGTCCGCCCTCGCCATGGCTTGCTCGAAGGCCCACCGGCTCGCCTCGCCGTGCAGATCGACGACCAGGCGGTCGACGCGGTCGATCCACGCCTGGCAGTCGGACTGAAAGACCGTGGCCTCCGCCCCGCCAATATTCATCCGCAGCAAGGAAATCCGCTCGAATCCGCTTTGCTGCAAGAGCGTGGCAAGGTCCTGCGCCGCGACGGAGGGAGGCTCGCCGGCAAGCGGCGGTCGGACGCGGGCCTTGCCCGGTTGCGATTGGCCAGACTCAGCCTCCGTCAAAACCAGGTCCGCACGGTGGGACCAGATCGCGCCGCGTTCCGCTCGCGCGCGGTTCCCGAAAGCAGCGAGATTGGCCTGGAGGACGGCGTAGTGGTCCGGGTCTGGTTCCAGGGCGATCAACGAGGCGTTCGGGAATCGGGTGAGGAAATAGGCGGAGGCGTACCCGACGTGCGCCCCGCAGTCCACGATGAGTTTCACGTCGCGGGCGTCGTCGATGCAGGCGTATCGCCGCTGGAGGAACACGCGGTCGAAGACCGCCAGGTCGGCGAACCCCCGGCAACGCAACGGATGCAAGGCCCGCTTGCTCCGCAAGATCAAGAACGGCTCCTTGGTCGGGCAGGCCGCCGCCAGACGCAGCCAGTTGGCGACATAGCCCAACGCGGGAACGAAACCCAAGTTGGCCACGAGGCGCGGGAGCAAGACGATCTCGCGGGCGCGGCGGCAAAGCCAGCGGGTTTTGTGCCTCGCCGAATCGATCCAACGGACCTTGCCCAGCGTCGCGCCGAGTCGGGCAAGCGTTCGACCTCGAAGGCGGGAAACGAGCGGCGATTCAACGGCGCCGTCCGCCGCGACCTTCCCCTCAAGCACGCGGCGGACAAACCGCGCGAAATTCGTGTTGCCTTGCGAGACGTTCTCCGGGGTGATCCGGCTCAGCCAGCGGGTTCGCGTGACCGACTCGCAATAGTGAACGCAGTAGGACTCCTCGAAACCCGCGGGATCGCCGGACTCGAACAGCTTGTCCATCTCGTCGCAAAGCGGAAAGAAGAACGCCCGATGGCTCAAAAGCTTCACGTGGGACCGCATCGAGCGCCGTCGCGCCAGGCGGCCAGGGACCACGACCGAGTGTTCATCCCAGAATTGATCCTTGCCGGTGGAACGAAAACTCCGATACGTGTCGAGCCAAACGCGAAGAAACTCGTTTTCCGGTTCGCTGAGGATCACCGCGTTGCACAACCCTCGGCTGCTCTGCCACGCCATCACGCAAGGGTATTTCAAGAGGGGGGTGAAAGGGCGGAGGCAGAGGGTGTCGATGTCCATGTAGATGCCCCCGTATTTCAGGAGCATCTGGAGCCGCAGCACGTCGCTGCGATGGGCGAAGTGTTTGAGTTTCCGGCCGAAGATTTCCCGCGGCGGCTCGACTCGGTTCAGCGTCAGCATCTCCGCGGCCTTCTCCCACCACGGCCCGGTGCACTCGTGCTGATAGTGGAAATAGATTCGCTCGGGCCGATTCAGCTCATGGGCCGACTTGATGGCCAGATACTCCAGGAAGCCGAATTGCGGCTCGGGGAGGAAACCGTAGCAGAAGTGGAAAACGTTGGGGATCACGCGGTCGGGACTTCCGATTGACAGCGGCCAGGCCAAGGTCACATGCCCACCGGGGCCTGCGCCCACGGCCCGATCGGGCGCAGCCAATGGACAAGGTGCGCTGCCGGCGGACAGCCGTCAAGCGAGCGCTACTGGGGCATCGGCGCGTTGGGCGTGACTCCGCGCCGGGACCAGGCCACAGGCTCCGGCTGGGGAATCTCGTCCAGCGATCGTTCGGGGATGGGAACTTCCCAGCCGCCGCCAGCGGCGCGATACACCAAAATCAAGCCCTGGGCGATTTCGCCGTGGGCCAACGCCTGGCGGTCTTGCTGTTCGACTAGCGTCTGTTGGATCAAGGCGACCCGGTTGAAATCCACGTCGCCCTCCTTGTACTGACGCCCGACGATCTCGGCGGCCCTTTGGGCGGCGGCTACGCTGCGGTCCATGAGTTGGGCAACCTCGTGGGCGCGGAGGAAACGCGCGATCGCGCTTTCCACCTCCGCCCCGGCGCGGAGCACGGTGTTCTGATAGTTCGCCACCAACTCTTGGAACCTCGCCTCCTGAAAGCGGACGTTGTTGCGAATCCGGCCGTAGTGCAGGATATCCCATTGGAACGCTGGCCCCAGGCTGCCGCCGAACCGACGATCGCTGAACAGCTCGGAGAACTGTTCCGCCTGCCAGCCGAGCGTTCCGTTGATGGCGATGGCCGGGTAGAGCGCGGCCTCGGCAATTCCGATCCGCTCGGCCTGGGCCGCCGCCAGCCGCTCGGCGCGGCGGACGTCGGGACGGCGGCGCAAGAGATCGGCGGGGATGCCGAGGATCACCTCAGGCGGCGCGGTGGGGATGGGGCCTATGCCCAGGCGGGCTTCCAAGTCCATCGGGGCAACGCCCAAAAGCACGCACATGCGATTGCAGGCGTCGCGCAGATTTGCCTGCAATTGCGGAATTTGCGATTCCGCTTGGTGCAGGTTCCCACTGGCTTGGGCCACGTCCAATTCGTTTCTCGACCCGGCCTCGAATCGCCGCCGGGCAATGCTCAGGATGCCGCGCTGGAGATCCACATTCGCCTCGACCAGGCGGATCCGCTCCTGGATCGTGCGGATCTGCACGTAGGTGCTCGCCACGTCGCCCAACAGCGTCACCAACACGTCGTTGTAACTGTCGATCGAGGCGTCCAAACTGCTTTCGGCCGAAGCGATCGCCCGGCGCAGCCGCCCCCAAAAATCTATTTCCCAACCCAGATTGAAGCCGAGCGACCAATTCTCCGTGAACCGTTGGAGGAAATCCAATCGAAGCGAGGGCACGTGAATCGGCGGGTCTGGCGGCGGCTGCGGGATGTCGAACGGTGGGGTGTCGAAGATGGTTCCTGGACTGGCCACCCGGGCATACGCCCCCGTCATACGCTGCTGTTGGGGAAACAAACCCCCTTTGGCAATCGCTAGCTGTGCCCGGGCGGCAAGCACTCGAAAACAAGCCTCTCGTAACGAAAGATTTTGGCTGGCCGCGCACTCGACCAGGCCGTTCAACGTCTCGTCGCCAAAAACTGTCCACCAATGGGTGGGTACATCTGCGTCCGTGCGAACGCGAACATCGGCCTCGTCAATCCAGTGGTCGGCGGTATCCGCTGGAGGGGGGGCATAGTTGGGGCCAACCTTGAAACCATTCCGGACGTACTCTGCCAGGTTCATGCAGCCCGGGGCCGACAACAGCATCGTTGCCAGAATGGTAGTCAGGCAATGCCGGCGCAATCCAACCATCGAGATTCCAGCCTTGTTTTTCCGCTGGATCGCTCGGCTCGGGTTTCGCCTTCTCGGCCGTCAATGCGACCAACTAGCCGATGGCGGGCCGTTAAGATCGCAACACGAGAAACATCCAGCGTCTCTGGAATAATCGTTTTTACCGGCAAACTGACGCGAATAAAGCTTAGCGAGATAGAAAAGTCGCCGCTTTCCGCCTATATTCCGCTAAACCCCTGAACCTCCAGAATCATCGTTTCGAGCAGTTCCATCGGCAGTCCCACCACATTGGACTCGCTGCCCTCGAGAACACGGACCCAACCTAGTTGGTCCTGATAGCCGAATGCCCCTGCCTTACCTACCCATTGGCCACTGGCGATGTAGTCCTCGATTTGCTGGTCACTCAGGTGATCCATTTCCAGTTGGGTTTCATCCACCCGAATTAACGGATCCCGATCAGGCTTTTTCCACAGGCATAATCCGCTGAGCACGCGATGGCGTTGCCCTCGAAGTTGCCGAAGTATTTGGCGAGCATGGTGTTCGTTGTCGGGCTTGCCCAGAATCTGACCACCACATTCAACCACGGTGTCGCAACCCAAGATAAGCCCTTGCTGGACCCGGGCAGCGACGTCGGCCGCTTTTTGATAAGCCAGGCGGGCGACCAATTGAGGAGTGGTTTCCCCGGGTAAAGCGTCGTCCTCGGCCGTCTGGTTGGGGTAGACCACCTCCACCGTGTAACCAGCCCCACGGAGTAGCTCAAGTCTCCTGGGGGATCTGCTTGCCAGGATTATGGTGGGACGCGCTGGCGGGGAACTCATGCTCTGCCTCGCTCCAATCACAGCTACATTGTTGCAGCATGGGCAACACCCGGCCGTTACAAGGCAGGGGCTGCGGTATACGGCGTCTCAGGCGGCCACCTTCTTCTGGTAATCCAGCGCGGGCCTTGCGCTGGAATGCGGCAGCTTGCTGGCATTTTTATACTTAAAGCTTATCCTACAACTTCCCCTCTCCCGCTTGCGGGAGAGGGGCCATGGGTAAGGGCGGCTGAAATCGCAACGAGTCTTTCAGGCCGATCCCGATGCGCGTTGCCTTCGCCCTGTACCGTCCCCAGAGGGAGAAGGAACTCTCGGGATACGCTCTTATACTCCCACTCCGCACGCATTGAAAAAGGAGAGCTTTTTCGTGCGAGAAGCACTCCTTTCTGAACGCGCAGAGCATAAAATCGCAGGCGACTCTAGTCACTCCGATGATACAGCGCCGGGCTTTGCACTGTTGGTCCTGCGCGGCAGCCGGGTACGATGCAAAAGCCGTGTGAGGGCCGCAAAGTCCTCGTCCAGAGAGTTCAGGACGCTAGGATCTCCACTCGGCGTTGAAAACCTAACTCCCGGGTGCAGCACCGTCCGCTGCGCGTTGTTGTTAGCCTCCCGTGCGTGCGCCTTGATCCTGCTGCATTAGAACATCGCGTATTTTGCCAGGGTTCGCTGCCAACGCGGAAGACCACTGCCCGAATCCGCCGCACGCGTTTACGGCCTGGCACCATTCTTCCAGATAGCGCCGCTTCACCTTGTCCTGCTCGCTGTTTTGCCCCTTGGTCTCGAGTACCAGAAACTTACCGTTTGCGAGTCGGACCAGAAAGTCGGGCCGGTACTTGCGCACCACGCCACGATAGACGTACAGGATTTCGAAACCCAGGTGATCATTCTTGGCCCATGCGGCCACGGCATCGCTTTCGTCGAGCACGAATGCATCCGACGCCTCCCAGGCGCTGTCGTAGACGCAGACGTTGATGTGGGACTTCTTCGTGCGCTCGCATGGCTTGCCGGTGTACCAGGTACGCATTTCGCCAGTGGAGCGAATGGGATGATCGCGGTCGAAAACCGGCATGAGTTTCTCGGTATTCTCCTGCCGCACTGCCTCCCAGACGTGCTGGACGACCCGCGACATGTTGAGTGTGAGGATAAGCCGGCGACGCAGTTCGTCCTGGTAGAACAAAGGCGGCGTGATGGTGATCCGGTCGGAACGGATGAATTGCTCGACGATGCGCACCAACTGCGCCAGCAAGACCTCGCGGCTGCCCTGCCAGGTGGGCTTCATCTGATCGAACACATCCCGTGCGGTCTCAAAGATGATGCGCTGGGTGCGGAACTCGCGCGCCAACCGCTCCAGCTCGATACGATTGATTTTGGTGACATCGGGCTTCCCCTCCAGGATTGGCGCCAGTTCGGCCACCTGAGCGGTCTGCGCCGCTTCCAGTTCCAATGGGCGCACTCTCGCCCAATCCAACGTCAGCGTGGGCTGAAAGACGCGCTCGATGCGCACCACGTTCGGCCAGCGGATTTCAAACTCCGCCTTGGCGGGGTCCGGCTCGACCGCGGTCTTAGGCGTGGGGGGAGGCGGCGGCCCACCTTCGGTGCCTTCGTGCGGCAAGAAGGTGAAAGGCACGCCGAAGATGTTCACGTACTCCGAGGCGAACAGGCCTGTCTCCGGGTTCACTTCGTACGAAGTGCGCCGCAAACCCCGACCTACCACCTGCTCGCAAAGAAGCTGCGACGTGAAGGCCCGCAGTCCCATGATGTGGGTCACCGTCTTGGCGTCCCAGCCTTCGGAGAGCATGCCCACGGAGATGACATTCTGGATCTTCTCGCCGGGTTGCCCCACCTTGCCCACCGTGTCCACGGTCTGGCGCAACAATTCCGCCTTTTGGGCAGTGGTGAGCGAGCAGTGGCGAGTGGATAGTGGATTGTGGCGAGTGGGTAGTGGCTTGTGCATAGTTGCGGGCGCGGCCTCGCTATCCACTGTTCCCAATCCATTATCCACTGATTCCGACGCCTCTTCTTCATCCCTATCCACGATCCACTTTTCACTACTTACGTCCTCCTTCGCCTCCGCCTCGTCCAGCACCTTCGAGTCGATGTGCAGGATCCGCTCCGGATCGCATAACTCGTCGATGTGGATGCGCCGTGACTCGAAAGCGTGATTCACCCGGGCAGCGGTCTCGGTGCGGTTGCAGACGGTGATCATCACCGGCGGCGTGGGTAGCCCGGCCTTGCGCCAGGTCTCCCACGTCTCGCGCCAGTCGTAGCCGAGCAGGTAGTAGGCGTTGAGCACCAGATCGGGCAGCGGTTCCTCCGGCTTCGCCCGACGGTTCAGGTCATCTTTGACATCCGGGTCGTTGTAGATGTGGTAGAGGCGAGACTTGTAGGTCTTCGCATCCGGCACGGCGTCGTCGCGCACGACCACGCGCGGGGTCTTCACCAGCCCCGACTCGATGGCGTCGTTGAGACCAAAATCGCTGACGATCCATCCGAACAGCGCCTCCTCGCTGCTCTTCTTGCCGGAGGGGGTAAAGGGAGTCGCCGAAAAGTCATAGCAGCGAAGAATGCCGCGCGAGCGGTGCAGGCGGTCCAGACCGCCGATCCAGACAGTCGCTTCCTCGGCGCTGTCCTTGAGATCACGCTGGCGCAGGTACTTCCCTTCGGCTTTCCAGTTGACCCGCCAGGCGTGGTGCGCCTCGTCGTTGATCACCAGCAGGTTGCGGGCATTCGCCATCTCGCCCAGAACCTCGCGCGTGTAGGCTTCGTCGCTCTTGACGCCCCGCTTGTCCACGCTTTTGCGCTTCTGGATTTGTTCTTCGCTTTCCCAGGCCAGCGCGTGCCAGTTGCGCACCAGCACCCTGCCCTGGCGCAGCTTGTCCAGTAGCGCCGACGGTACGATGTCAAAGGCTTCGTAGTAGTTGCCTTCGGCCGAAGGTTCGAGCACGGCCAGCCGCTTCTTCACCGTCAGCCCCGGCGCGATCACCAGCACGTTCTTCGAAAAGCGCGCGTCCTGCGGGTTCGCCACCTTGTTGAGAATGTGCCAGGCGATCGTCATCGCCATCACGATCGTCTTGCCCGAGCCGGTGGCCATCTTACAGCACTGGCGTTCAAATGCTCCGCCGTCACCGGGAATCTCGATCCCCACCCGCTCGGCGGCGGGCGCCTCGGTGAGCCAGATCAGCGTCTCAACGGCTTCCAACTGACAGAAGAAGAACCGACGCGCGTCGAACGCCTCCGCGTCCTGCCAGTGCTCCAGCAGCCGCTTGGTGATGCTGGTGACGCCCGGATACCCCGCCTCGCGCCACGCCTTGACCCGCGGGCGGATCTGGTTGACCAGCGGAATCTCGATGAAGATGCCCGGATCGTCGAAGGCCTTGGAGTCACCCGAGGCGACCACGTGGCCCGCCGGCCGGCGGCCCTCCACCAACTCGAAGGTGCGCGTCTCACGGTCGTAGCGCCAGTGACGCCGCGGCTCTTCGTAAGGCGAATTGATGATCAGGCGGTCGATGGTGGTCTCGCCCATCACGCGGCTCCTCTTGGTCTGGCGGAGGCGGCCACTCTGACGATCTCGTCGAGCGCCTTCCTGATTTCCGGATCAATTGCCCCCGCGGGCACGAAAGCCGCCAGCTCGTGGTAATCGGTCTTGCTCATAAGATTCGGCACACCGAGCCGTTCGTAGAAATGTTTGAACAGCGGATCGAGAAATTCGTCGCTCGCCTTGATGTCCGCGCTCCACGGATCCTTGCCGAGAGTCCGCAACGCGCTCTCGACCTGCCGGATCGCCTCCTCCATGGCCTCGCGCCATGCCTTGCCAAAAAGCTCCCTTTCCTGTTCGCGACCACAAGCTTCGGCAAAGTCAAGCAGCGTCTGCCGCTGGCACAGGTAGTTCTCCAGTTCACGCCGCGTCCACATCAGTTGCACGAGTTTGGGATCGCCCGGCAGATTCGCGTCCAGCCGGTCGTAGATGGCGATGCCGACGAGGTCGGGCTTGGCCTCGCGCAAAGCGTGAAAATGTTCCTGCGCCTTGCGCGGCTGGTTGGCAACGTAGTGCACGAAAGGACGCTCGAGGTGCTGTTGCGCCGGATGGTCCAGCCCACGAGCAAAGGCGCGCAGCATGGCGAGATCGGTCGAGCCTTCGAGATACAGCACCCAACCGGTCTGTTCGGCAAGGTAGTAGTGCTCGAAGCCGATGTCGCGCAACGCCTTGAGTACCTGGCTGCCTCGGTCATCGATTCGGTGCGGTTGACCGACGAAGGCGATCACCACGTCACGGTCGGCCGCTTCGTTCAGGATGACTTCCGAATGGCTGGCGGCGATGATCTGGCTCCCCGTCTCGGCGGCCTGGTCGGTGAGCACCTGGTAGATCTGCCGCTGGCGCAGGATCTCCAAGTGTGCGTCAGGCTCGTCCAGCAGCAACACAGCGCCTGGATTCACGGCCATGTGCGCAAGCAGGAGCAGCGTCTGCTGCTGGCCGCGTCCGCTTGCTGAAAGATCGAGCGTGATCCCCTCGCGCGTGCGGAAGTCCATGACGATTTCGCCCCGCTCCTTGATGTAGCGCGGCTCATTGAGCCGAACGCCGAACAGCGCCTCGATCCGCTCGACGATGCGCTTCCATTTCTCTTGCCCCTTCTCGGACTCCAGCACCTGCCAGCACAAATTGCGCAGCACCTCCGCCGTGCGCCCCTCGCCGAGCCGCACGTTGATCGTGCCCAGCTCCAAGCGGTCTTCGCGGGGGGACAGGCCAGACATCGGCGGCAGGTAGGCCAGGCGAAGCTCGGCAAGACGCGACCGTACTTCCTGTCTCTGCCCATCCGCGGCACGCGGCGGCCGGCAGTAGAAAGACTCTTCGTTGGCGTAATCAAACTCCAGCCCGCACGTCCACGTTTTCCCCTGATCCACGCCCTCGACGGTGATCTCAATGAGCACGTTCTTTGTGCGGGTCTTGCCGTCCGCGCGGCTGCCCTCGCGGACGTGCAGATGGCGCCAAAGCAGATTGGCCACCGGCACCGGCACGGCGATGAGGTCGCGCCGATTGATGGTCACGCCTGGCCGTTTCTCGGGCACTGCGCCGCCGCCGCGCTTTTCCAACCAACGCTTGGCGCCAACGTCCCACAAGGCAAGGGCTTGTAGGGCCGACGTCTTGCCGGCGTTATTCGGCCCGATGAACACGACACGCTCGCCGAGCTCGATTTCGGCCCTCTCGAAGAGCTTGAAATTTCGGATCGTGAGCTTGGTCAGCATGACATCACCCGAGATCGATAACCTTCAAACTCTCGATCCCGCGGTCATCCACGATCTTGACCGCGATGCGTTTGTGCTCCCCTGCTTGAAAAGGCAGCGACACCGTGCCGCGGTAGGCCTCGATCCGTTCCTCGTCGATCTCGGCCTTGAGATTGCGCGCCAGCTTCGCCCAGCCCTCGTCTTTCCCGGCCATCGGGAAGAAGACCTGGCGCGGATAGAGGCTGCGGCCGTCGTAGTCGGTATCGAGCAGCCAGACGGCGATCTTGTCTGCGCCACCCGATTCAATCTGCCCGGACTTGGTGTTGTAGTAATCGAAGCCGTGCACCTCGACCACAAATTGACCGTCTTTGGTTTTGCGCACTTCCACATCCGGCTGGCCGATGAGCCAGAATGATTCGTTGCTGGCCCGCTTCTTCTTGAGGTCGTCGGTCAAGAGGTCGGCGTTCATCTGCACTTTCAGGAACTGCATGCCGGCCAGCTCCGGCTTCATCTCGTCGATGTCTTTGGCCGCTTCGGGATCGAATTGAAACGCGGCAAAGATCAGCAGTTTCGGTTTCGGCACCAGCGTCCGCGCCTCTTCCCAGGCATGTTCCACCTGCCGCTGCTCCAGCGGCCCGTGCTCCGGGCCGAAGGAAACCACGACGCGCATCGGGTCGCAGGCCGGCGCACTCTCGCGCACCGAATCGGCGCCCTCGTCGCTCGGCCGGGTCTCGCCCTCGGCGTGCAGCCAGCGACAACCGGGCAGCGGCTCCAGCCGGGCGAAGCGGATGTATTGCCCGCCCTTCCCGCGAATGCCGGTGCGCAAGAGTTCATCGCGCCACTCGGCCTGACGCAGCGTTTCGCCGGATCGGGCGATGGAGGCGTCTGCGGGTTGCGACTTGTCTTCGAGGATCTCATCCACCGACTTCACCGCCGGGGCAGGCACGGCCTCCACGGTAAACGGTCCGGTGACGCGCACCTTCTTGCGATCCACGAAGGGCTGGTCGTAGAGCGTCTCCTGCGGCGCGTGGCGGGCGATGGCTTCGTCGATGGCCTTGCGCAGGTCGCAGCGGGCTTGATGGAAGCGCTCAAATGGCCCACGGGCAGCTTCCGGCCAGTCAGCGGGAAACTCAAAGGGCACTTCCCATTCCACCAGTTCATTGACCTTGACCACCTGGCCAGCGGGCATGGTGAAGGTTGCCTCATCGGGCGCGGCGAAGTCCACCCATTGCCCGGCTCGTCCACCCGTCGTGACCTTGAAACGCGGATAGCCCTCACCCCCAACCCCTCTCCCCATGGGAGAGGGGAGTTTCAAGGCCGCGTTGAGCTCAGCCAGCGCCCTTTCCACCGCCGGGTGCAAGCGCGCGTAAATGCCGTCAATCTCTGGGTTGTTGGCGATGGACTTGAGGGTGACGTGCGGGACGGTCTTGTACTTGAAGCCGGAGCCGACGCCTTCTTCCGGGTGCGCCAGCTCGTAGTAGTCGAAGACGGCGGTCATCAGCCGCTGGCGGGCGAGCGTAAGCGCCACGCGCGAGGTGTCGCAGGTGATCCAGCGCCGCCCCCACTGCTCGGCCACGTAAGCGGTGGTGCCGCTGCCGCAGGTCGGGTCGAAGACCAGATCGCCCGGGTCGGTGGTCATCAGGAGGCAGCGTTCGATGACTCTAGTATTCGTTTGAACAGCATAGATCTTTGGATCTGATCGACTTTGAATTCCGCCACCAACATCTGCCCAGAAATTTGTAAGCGCGATCGCGCCGAAATCATCAAAGAACTTCTTGAAACGAAGCGTTGTTCCCGCCTTTAGTATTCGCCCAGACTTAGCCAACTGCTCTAATCCTTCTATGCTGGTTCTCCAACCGCCTACAGTGGGAACATATTCCTTACCCTCAAACAAGAAAGCCTTTCTTGTCGTATCAGAACCAGTGCGCGACGTAAGACCTTGATCTGTGAAAAACCTTGTCCCCTCGGGAATGAGAGCTACGTTATCCTTTTCCTCCTCTCTCAGCAACCTCTCCTCACCGTTGGGCAATCTGGCGTAATTGTAACGAGTAGCGCCTTCTTCCCCTCTCTCCAGTGGCAAATACAATTGCCGGTACTTAACCTTGTTTTTATCCCTCGCATACCAAACAATATGGTCGTAGACTCTATCTAGATGCTGAGCACCGAGACCAATAGAAGTCTTAAATGCGATGCAGGCAATAAAGTGGTCAACTCCAAACACCTCATCCATCAAGCAGCGCACGCGATGGACGTTCTCGTCGCTGATCTGCACAAAACACGAGCCACTCTCCGCTAACAACTCTCTTGCCAACAGCAGCCGGTCGCGCAGGTAGGTGAGGTAGGAGTGGATGCCCAGCTCCCAGGTGTCGCGGAAGGCGCGGATCTGCTCCGGCTCGCTGGTCAAATCCTCGTCCTTGCCGTCTTTCACGTCGCGCTTGTTGACGAAGGGCTGGAAGTTGGAGCCGTACTTGATGCCGTAGGGCGGGTCGATGTAGATCATCTGCACCTTGCCCGCCATGCCCTCTTTCTCCAAGAGCGAGTTCATCACCAGCAGGCTGTCGCCGGCGATCAGTCGGTTGGTCCAGCCGTGCTTGTGCCGGTAGAACTCGATGGCCTGGCGCAACGGCTCCTTGCGTTCCACCTCGAACAACCCCAACTGCACCGACCCGGGTTGCCCGTTTTTCTTCCGCACCGCCTCGATGATCGTGCGCGGCTCGATACGCTCGTGCACATGCAGCGACACCGTCGGCACCTCGAACGAGGTATGCTCGGCCTTGCCGGCCCAGACGAGCTGCGGGTCGAGGTGGGGATCGTAGGCGTAGGTCGTCTTCTTCTGCCCAGCATCAGGGTCGGTCTCCGGCGTCACCAGTCCCACGGGCGGGTTGTTGACGCGCTCTTTGTCCCGATGCTCGTAGGATTCGATGGGGCGCTTGTTTTCGGTTTTCTTCTTTCGTGCCATCAATTTCTGCCTATTGGTTTCGTCATGCGCCGGTTCGAGAGGCCAACTTCGCGTTAGAACGGTCAGTGTATTGCCTGGAGGCTGCGACGTTGCGGCCTATCGCGCAGGCAGCCGATTGTTGTAACTTCCGTCGCAGCCATCGTCTACTCGTTTCTTGCGCCTCGCGCGGCGTGATAGGCTGTTTTCGCCTGGCGCCCGCCGGGGCGGCAAGCCAAACCGTCGGCGGGGCCGCGGACGGCGCGGCCCCCTCGATTCAACACGTGCGTGTGGATCATCGTCGGGCGAACGTCTTTGTGTCCCAGCAGTTCCTGGACCGTGCGGATGTCGTGGCCGTCGGCCAAGAGGTGCGTGGCGAACGAGCGCCGGAAAGTATGCCTCGTCACCCGCTTGCTCAAGCCGGCTTCTCGCACTGCCGCCTTCAGCGACCGCTGAAATAGGGATTCGTCGATGGGGTGGCGGCCCTGTTCGCCGGTCTTGGGATTTCGCCAGCGGCGTTCTTGTGGAAACACAAACTGCCAGGCCCAGTCGCGGTTGGCATTCGGATACTTGCGGGCCAAGGCATGGGGCAGTTCGACACGCCCGTAGCCATCGGCCACGTCCTGCTCGCGAATTCTCTTCACGCGCTGAAGATGGTCCTGGGAACGTTGGACCACCGCGCGGGACATTGTGGTGACCCGGTCTTTGTCCCCCTTCCCCTCGCGAGCGGTGATCTCGCCGCGCTGGAAGTCCAGATCCTTGACCCGCAGGCGGAGGGCTTCGAGCAATCGCAACCCGCCACCGTACGGCAGCATCGCAATCAGCCACTTGTCGCCCGTCAGGTGCGACATGACGCGCGATACCTCATCGACCGTGAGGGCGACCGGCCGCCGCTTGGGGCGACGGGCGCGAACGACACCCTCGATCCGGTCGAGCGGTTTTTCCAAGACGTGTTCGTAGAGGAACAGAATCGCGGAGAGTGCTTGGTTCTGGGTGGCTGCGGCGACGTGTTCCTTAACGGCCAGGTGGGTCAGGAAGCGATTGACATCGTCTTCGCCGAGTTGCCGCGGGCGCCGACGGTCGTGAAACAGTATGAACCGGCCAATCCAGTGCAGGTACGCCTCTTCCGTGCGGCGGGCGTAATGACGGACCCGAAGAACCTCGATGATGCGGTCGTACAGGCGGGGCACGGGCCGGTCGGGAAACCAGCCCAAAGGCAATCGGCGCTGCCCAGTGGCTGTGGACATGGGCGACGTCTCGCCACCAAGCCAGAACTGACTAATAGTCAACAATGTACCGGCCCTGCGCCGCGAAATCAATCAGCGTGTTTCCGAAAAACCGCTTGGTGGTTCCCGTCGCCCTTGTGTGGATTAGTTTAGCAGAGGCCGTCATGGCCGCCTAGGAGGCCGCATGAGCGACGAAACCCAAGTCGCCGAGGAGCTCTACGCATTCGCTCGGGCACTGGTGGACAAGATTGCCCACCGACGGAGAGGTGAGCACTGGAAGGAAGACGCCGTCCAGGATTTGGTTCTGGCGGGGCTGCAAGACTACCGGGACATGCGGGATACCGGGCTGGTCGAGCACCGAATGGCCGGCCGGCCAGAAAACGGGCTCACGGTTCGGAACTGCCGGCATACTTCCTCTTCGTCGAAGCGCAGCACCGGATGAACAAAAGCATCGTCCAAGAACGGCAAGCCAGCCCGCTGAATCCCCATGCCTTGCGGCTAGAGGATTTGGCCCGGATTCTGTCGGCCGCCACCACCAAGGCGGGCAAGATGCCCGCGCTCCAAAGAGCAAGCGGCCTGAACGCCGTCCGCGAATCTGGGAGCGCGGGCGTCCCGCCCGCCAGGCCCGGGGCGCGGGCGTCCCGCCCACAAATCACGAAGGCGGCGAGAAGCCCCGTAAACGGGGCTTAAGGTTCGCCACGGGATGGAAACCGCCACCCGGTGTCAAACGCCGGACCTCTAGACCGCCTACGGCGGGGAAGGCCCGTCAACGGGCCTTTATGCTCCGCAGGCGTTGAAATGAGGCGTTTCTCGAATAAGAAGGACTCATCTTCGGCCGCGCGGAGTATAGCATCCTTGCGTTTTCTCGGGGCGGGCGATGGCGGCAATGCGGCCTCGCAACTACTCCTCGTCAAGTCCCGGCCATGGTCGAAAAATCGTGAAAAAATCCGTTTCGCGACTCGGGAGGTGACGATTTCCCGAGCCTTTTCGACCGCCCCGCGGGGAAAACGTTTTTCGATCCCCTCACAATCCATATACTCAAAACACCTTACGCACAGCGCAACTGGCTCTCTGTCGTCTCGGCAACCTTGCGGAGCGTACTAAACACTCCTATCTTTGTAATGGACCAGCAAGGCCAACGAGGGAATTCCGTCCAGGTGAAGACCACCCAAAAGACGTTGAGCCGCTGGGTGGTCGGCAGACAGGCAAAGGACTTCTCTTTTTCATGCAGTTCGTCCGCCCAGAAATCGCCGCCATGGCCGGGTATATTCCCGGCGAACAGCCGCAGGAAGCGGGCTTCATCAAGCTCAACACCAACGAGAATCCGTACCCTCCGTCGCCGGCGGTGCGCGCGGCGATCGAGGAGGTCCTGCGGCGGGGGTTGCAAAAATACCCCGATCCCATGGCCGGGGCGTTTCGCCGTCGGGCGGCGGAGCTTTTGGGCGTCGAGCCGGATTGGATCCTCTGCGGCAACGGCAGCGACGACATCCTGACCATCGCCACGCGGACTTTCGTCGGCCAAGGCGACCTATTGCGTCTGCCGTACCCGAGCTACGTGCTCTACAAGACGCTCGCCCAAATCCAAGGGGCGCGGAGCGAAGAGGTGCCCTTCGAGGCGGACTGGTCGCTTTCGCCGCGATTTTCCGCCGCCGCCGAGGGGCTGCGCCTCGTGTTCCTGCCCAATCCGAACAGCCCCTCCGGCACGGTCATCCCACCCGAGACCGTGCTCGCCCTGGCCGAGCCATTGCCCTGCCCGCTCCTGGTCGACGAGGCCTATGCCGATTTCGCCCCGCGGAACTGCATGGACCTGGTGACCCGCTGCGAGAAGATCCTCGTCTCGCGGTCGCTGAGCAAGTCGTATGCGTTGGCGGGGCTCCGTTTCGGTTACGTCGTGGCGCAACCCCATTTGATCCGCGAAATGGTGAAAGTGAAGGATTCGTACAATTGCGACGCCCTCTCCATCGCCGCGGCCACGGCGGCGATCGGCGACCAGGCATGGCTGGAACAGACGCGGGCGAAGATCCTCGCCACGCGGCGGCGATTGACCGAGGCGACGCGCAAACTAGGATTTGTGACGGTCGATTCGCACGCCAATTTCACCTGGAACGTGCATCCGGAACATCCGGCACGGCCGCTCTACGAGGAACTCAAACGCCGCCGCATCCTGGTCCGATACATGGACTATCCGGGCTGGGGCGACGGCCTGCGGATCAGCGTGGGCACGGACGAGGAAATCGACGCTTGCCTGGAGTGCCTCCAGACGCTTGTTTGACGGTTGGAAAGGGAAAACAGCCCATGACGCGCAAGGCCCACGTTCACCGCAAGACCGCGGAAACCGAAATCGACCTGGAGCTAACGCTCGACGGCGCGGGTCACGGCCATTCGGCCACCGGCGTCGGTTTTTTGGACCACATGCTGGCCCTGTTGGCCAAACATTCGGCCATGGACCTGACCGTCCGGGCAACCGGCGACTTGGAAGTCGATCAGCACCACACGGTGGAAGACGTGGGGATCGTGCTGGGCCAGGCGATGCGCGAGGCGCTGGGCGCGAAGGCCGGCATCCGCCGCTACGGCCACTTCACCCTACCGATGGAAGAGACCCTGGCCACGGTGGCGGTCGATCTCGGCGGCCGGGCGTTCTTCGTCTTCCAGGCCCAATTTCCGACCGCCAAGATCGGCCAGTTCGACGCCGAACTCGTGGCCGACCTCTGGCAGGCCTTTTCGGCCAACGCCCTGTGCAACTTGCACATTGTCGTCCACCACGGTCGGAACAGCCACCACATCGCCGAAGCGATCTTCAAGGCCGCCGCGCGGGCGCTGCGCATGGCCATCGAGGCTGATCCCCGCATCGCCGACGTGCCGAGCACCAAGGGCACGCTGTAGTTCGGCGTCGCCGATTGCCCGAAAGCGACCGTTCAGCCCCCGCTTGCCAAGCCGTTGCTTCCAAACGATGATGGCCCCGTGGACAGCGGCAAGCCATAGGAGGAGGAGTCGCCCCATGGGACCATGCTTGATGAATCGGCGTGAATTCGCGGGACTGGCCGCCGGTTTGGCCCCCAAGGTCGAGTTTCCCATTGGGCAACAGGTGAGCTTCATCGATCCCGAATACTCCACGGGCCGGTGGGTCGGATTCCGCGGCGTGGTGAAGGCGAATCCGTTCCTCGAAATCTGCCGTTCGCAACAGGACGTGCAGATCGACGGCAACTGGAAGGCCCTCCTGCCCGAGGCCCGCGACTCCCATTGGATGATGGCCTACGGCGACTACCTGAAGGAAATCGGCTACGCGGCGCGCAAGATCGGCATCCGTTGGGTCAATCTTTCGGACGCGAGCTGAAACCCACCGCCGCACGCCGCGATCCGACGAAGCGTCGGGCGCAAGATGAGAAAGCGCGCCGCTGGGGAATCAACAAGGACGAAAGCGCTGTCCGCCTCCGATGGCTACCCGGCCTCGCGCAAATCAGCTCGCTTCGCGTTTGGACTGGCAGGCTCGCGTTTGAACTGGCAATCTCGGAGGCTGGCAAGAAACGCCCGAGCCCGAAACGGACACCCTCCGAGGGCGCCGTTCGGGCCCGGGACCGTGCCAAGAGGCTGCGGGGGGACGTTGTCAGTGTTGCGTGTCCGGCAAACGAGTCCTTCCCAAGATTACTGGTCGAAGTACAAGCAGAACTCGTACGGATGGGGACGCAAGCGGAGCGCGTCGACTTCGTTTTCCGTCTTGTACCAGATCCAGGTGTCGATCACGTCGGCGGTGAAGACCTCGCCGCGGAGGAGGTACTCGTGGTCCTTGCGGAGCGCGGCCAGGGCCTCGGCCAGCGAGCCAGGCGTGGTCGGCACGTTTTTCAGCTCTTCCGGCGAGAGGTCGTATATGTCCTTGTCCAACGGCTCGCCCGGATCGATCTTGTTCTGAATCCCGTCGATCATCGCCATCAGCAGGGCCGAAAACGCGAGGTAGGGATTGCAGCTCGGATCGGGGCAGCGGTACTCGACCCGCTTGGCCTTGGGATTGGGGCTGTACATCGGGATGCGGCAAGCCGCCGAACGATTCCGCTGCGAATAGGCCAGGTTCACCGGGGCCTCGAAGCCGGGGACGAGGCGCTTGTAGCTGTTCGTCGTCGGGTTGGTGAAGGCGCAAAGCGAAGGGGCGTGTTTCAGAAGGCCTCCGATCGCGTACAAAGCCAAGTCCGAGAGTCCGGCATAGCCGCTGCCGGCAAACAGCGGCTCCGATCCCTTCCACAGCGACAGGTGGCAGTGCATCCCCGACCCGTTGTCGCCAAACAACGGCTTGGGCATGAACGTCACCGTCTTGTTGTACTTCCAGGCGACGTTCTTGCAGATGTATTTATACATCATCATCTGGTCGGCCATGCGGACGAGTTCGCAGAACTTCATGTCGATCTCGGCCTGGCCGCCGGTGGCCACCTCGTGGTGCTGGGCCTCGACCTCGATGCCGCACTCGATCAACGTGTGCATCATTTCGTTGCGGATGTTCATCAACTGGTCGGAGGGCGGGACGGGAAAATAGCCTTCCTTGTAGCGGAGCTTGTAGCCAAGGTTGCCCGGCTCGTCCCTACCCCGGTTCCACTGCCCCTCGACGCTGTCCACAAAGTAATACCCGCTGTTGCTGGTCTGGTCGTAGCGGACGTTGTCGAAGATGAAGAACTCGGCTTCCGGGCCGACGTAGCACGTGTCGGCGATGCCGGTGCTCTTGAGGTAATTGACCGCTTTGCGGGCGACGTTTCGGGGATCGCGGCTGTAGTCTTCGCGGGTCACCGGATCCTGGATGTTGCAGATCATCGACAAAGTCTTGATCGAGCAAAACGGGTCGATCACCGCCGTTTCCGGCTGCGGCACCACGAGCATGTCGCTCTCGTTGATCCGCTGCCACCCCCGGATGCTCGATCCGTCAAACCCCAAACCGTCTTCGAAGACATCCTCGTCCAGTTTGTCCACGGGGATGGTAAAATGCTGCCACAGTCCGGGAAAATCCATAAAACGCAAATCCACCGACCTTACGTCCTTTTCCCGACAAAGCGCCAATACCTCTTTGGGAGTCACAGGGTTCTCCTTTCACCATGCAGGCAAAACTGGGATTTCACCGGACACGAGCCGAACGGACCAGGCGGACTTCAGCCCAAACGCCGCGCGACCTCCGATGGTCGCAACTGTTTAAGCAAACCAGATGCCACTTCTCGCGAGTCTGGCCGGGCGTTGCGCCACAAATAGCCGTATGAGTTGGACTTATAGACTAGCAAGAAGCTCTACAATGAGGTTGTTAGTGAAAAATGAATGATTAGCATTAAGGCATCATGTGCATAAAAAATAAGCATCCATAATCGACCTCACTCATCAATAAGAGGGACAGCCTTTTGTCTTAAGCTGTTCAACCTAATCCTTTCGGGTGTCCATCAGGCAGGGGGTAGACTACGACGAGAAGCTGTCGCCTTGACGGACCGCTACACCGGACCGCATCGGCGACTGGCAGATGGCGCACAAGGGGGGAAACGGTGGCGATGCGCAGTCCGGGGGGCAATTAACCTGGAGGCTGGAAAGACAAGCGGGATTGGGGCGAGCTTGTTCATTCGCGGCGCAGGGCGCGGATGGGGTCGACGCGGGCGGCACGGAGGGCGGGATAGACCCCGGCCGCCACGCTCAGCATGGTCGTAAAGGCCAACGTGGCGGCCAGGAGCCACGCCGGGAACGCGAACATCGAGAGCGGCTGATCGACGCCACGGCTGTGGGCGTACCAATTCACCCCCCATTCGACCCCCAAGGACATGAACCATCCCATGGCCAGACCCGCCGTCGAGCCAAACAAGCCCAAAACGGCCGCTTCGGTCAGGAACAGCACGAAAATGTCGCTATCGGCGGCCCCGATCGCTTTGTAGACGCCGATCTCCTGGTATCGCTCCAGGACCGACATGAGCAGCGTGTTGATGATCCCCAGCGCGGCCACGATCAGTGCCACCGTGCCCACCGAACCCAGGATCACCTGAAAGGCAAGGAAGAACGTGCGCATCTGCTGCAATCGGCTAAGCACGGTGCGGGTCCGATAGCCCATCGCCTCGATCGCTTGTTCGACTCGGTCGAGGTGGCCCGGATCGCTCACGTGCACCGTCGCGCTCTCGTAGCCGGTCGCCCCGGGGCTTGCGCCGCGTTTCAAGGCGCGGAAAGCCGACTCGAACCGCACGCCGGGGACTTCTTTCATCAATTCGACGGGCAGGACGATGGCTTGACGGGCCGCCGAGGGCAACAGCGGCGGCGCGCGGTAGACGCCCACGACGGTCACCTCTAGCTGCTTGCGCTCGACATGGAACGAGGCGCCTTCCTCCGGCGACAAGCCGACGGCCTCCAGCGTGATCTGGCGGCCGACGGCCTCTTCCGGCGACTTGAACCCGAGGTCGCTCACCAACTGCGTGCCCAAGACGGCTTCCGGCCTGTCGCCCTGTTGGAAAAACGACCCGGCCACGATGATGTCTTGCTCAATGCCAAACAGCGACACCTCGCGCGGCGCGCCGATGCCAATGCCCACGCTCGTCTTTTCCCCGTGTCGAATCCGGATGCCTTGGACGCGGATGTCGGGGTAGGCGGCGACCACGCCGGGCAGTTGGGCCATGCGGGCGAGGGCGTCGTCATCCAGCGGCGGGCCTTTTGCTTCGCCGCCTTTCGGGCTGACTTGGATGTTGTTCAAGAGAGCCAGCATTCGGAAAGGCGTCTCCACCTGGCGCTGGAGTCCGAGGGCGAAGGCCACCAACGTGACCAATGCCGCGCTGGCGATGGCCACGCCCAGGCCCGTCAAAGCGGTCCGCAGCGGAGTTCGAAGCAGGCCGGCAAGGGCCAACGCGGCGATCTTCAAGGCCCGCATCCGGGAGTCTCCGCTTTTTCGATCACGCGGCCGTCGCGCAGGCGGACCACGCGTTGGGCCGTGGCCGAGGCCAGTTCCTCGTCGTGCGTGACGATCAAAATGGTCGTGCCCAAATCCCGATGGATGTCGTTCAACACGGCCGCCACGCTCGCGGCCGTCGCGCGGTCGAGATTGCCCGTCGGCTCGTCGGCCAGCAACAGCGGAGGTTGGTGGACTATGGCCCTGGCAATGGCCACGCGCTGTTGTTCGCCGCCGGAGAGCTGGCTGGGACGATGCGACGCGCGGTGGCCAAGTCCAACTCGTTCGAGGGCCTCGGCCGCGCGGCGGCGAGCCTGGCGGCCGAAGACGCCTTGGAAGGTCAGGGCCAACGCCACGTTTTCCTCGGCCGTCAGACTGGGCACGAGGTAATACGACTGAAAGACGAATCCCACGCGGAAGCGGCGATACAAGGCCCGTTGGCGGGGCGACATCGCCGCCAGGTCGTGCCCCGCCACGACCACCTGGCCCGCGGTCGGCGTGTCGAGTCCGCCCAATAGGTGCAGCAGCGTCGATTTCCCCGATCCGCTCACCCCCAGCACCGCGAGGAACTCGCCGCGTTTCGCCTCCAGGTCCACGCCGTCCAGCGCTCGGATCGAAGTCGGGCCGACCCGGTACTCGCGGACTAGCGATCGGGCGAGAAGGAAAGGCTCATCAGCCAGCAATTCTGCCATGCCCCCTATTATGGAGACATTGCTCGGGAACACAAGTCAGGGGGCATGCACGAGGACGTTGGTCGGGAATCCGCAAGCCTCAACACCCGAAACTTGCAAGACCGTTGGTGGCGCCTTGAAGTCGTGGCGAAAGAGATGGCGGGCACTATACTCCGCGCGGCCGAATATGAGTCCTTCTTTTTCGAGAAACGTCTCATTTCAACGCCTGCGGAGCATAAAGGCCCGCCCACGGGCGTCTTCGCACAACCTCTTGCCGGCGATCCTCGCGCTATTTTGCCCACGGCCGAGGATGAGTCCTTTTCGCCTGAAAAACATGCCATCTCAACGCGTGCGGAGTATAAACATTGGCGGCTCGGACTGATACTGCGCGCACCTACTGGCTGCACAAACCCGATCGCGTGCAACTCAACTCGATGCTTGAAAAAAACGGCGGGCGTCCGACCCATCGCCTTGACGATCGGCCGAACGCCCTTGCTCGTGCGATGGGCGCACGACGCGGCGACGCGCGACGGTCTATTGCTCTTTCTTCTTTTCCCCCTTCTTGCCTTTCTTGCCCATGCCGAGTTTTTGCTGGAGCTGCTCGCGCTGCTCGGGCGTCAAGACCTGCATGACCTGCTTCAGGGTGGCGCCGACAAGCTCTTGAAGTTCCTTGCCGATCGGCTCCAATTTTTGTTTTTGTTCGTCCGTCAGCTTGAGCGCTTCCTCGAGTTTCTGGTAGGCCTGACGGTCCAGCTTTCCCGCTTGTTGGATTTCCTCGAGTTTCTCCTTGCCGATCCGCCGCTGATCCTCGGTCAACAGATCGCCGATTTTCTCCTCGATCGCTTTCCTCTTGGCCTCGAACTCATCGCGGATGCCGGCGAGTTTTTCCTGTTGCTCCTGGTTGAGGTCCAGGCTTTCGACGGCGCTTTTGATACGGTCGATCCGCAAGAATGTTTCGGCAACGGGGTTCAGTTTCGGCCCCTTGCGTTTCTCCTTGGGTTTGCCGTCCTCCGCCGCCACGGCCAACGCCGCGAACAGCAATGTTGCCGCAATCGCCAACGCGAGTCTCGAACGCTTCATTCACTCATCTCCTTCACGCTTCGGGAAACCCGAGCCGTGGCGCCGTCCGCTCCCGCGGAGCGTTCAAACTGGCGGCGGTCGGTTCCCGACACCATTCTATGGCCAACGTAGAGCGTACTATCGTCCGCCGCCCGGCCGCAAGTCCAAGGGACCTGAACCGCCCGCGCAGGTCTTCCGGAAACCGGATAGGCGATCCCTTCGTGCGGAAGAGCCGAACCGCCAGATACGAAACAAACCTTATGCTTGGCAACTCAGCCCGTCAACTCCCAGCCCTGGCGATATTCGCGGAAAAGATACTTGTTGGCCGACGGCAGGTTGACGACCTTCATGGCGGCCGCGTCCCAGACGAGCCGTTTGCCGCCCAAGCGGAGCGAGACCGCGCCCAGGTTGAACGCCTCGGAGATGGGTCCGGCCAAGAGGAAATCGCCGCAAGTAGGCTCGCCGCCGCGGAACGCCCGCACCCAAGCCGAGTCGCGGGCTTGCCGAGCGCGTCGGGGCGACGCCGCCTTGGCGGCGCCTTGGGCGGACGGCGTCGCCGCGGGCTTCCCCGCCGCGAACAGGCGCGGGTTTTCACCGAGAAAACCGGCAAGAATCACGCCCTTGTCGCCGACGTACATCATCCCTTCGGCCGGGAGTTCCTCGTTGGCGGCGAGGAGTTCGTCGGGCGTCGGCGGCTTCATGCCTCCGTCGTGCCAGACGAGGTCCAAGGCCCCCCGATCGCCCTTGGCGGCAAACCGCGTTCGGATCACGCACGCGACAGGAAACGAATAATCGTTCCGGATCGTCACGCTGACCTGGTCACGGATCGCGCAAACGTGGCTGGGGGTGGAATCAACCACGATCGGCGCGTCGAGATCGAATTCCCGAAACACCGGCCACAGGCTGTAGTGGCCCATGTCGGCGATGGCCCCGCCGCCAAACTCGTACCATCCGCGAAACACCGTGTGCGTGTAGTGGGGGTGGTAGGGCCGAGGGAGGGAAGGCCCCAGCCACAGTTCCCAGTCGAAGCCAGGAGGCACCGGCGGTTGATCCGTGGGAATTGTCGCGTATTGCGGCCACACGGGCCGGTTCGACCAGTTGTGAATCTGCCGCAGCGCGCCGATCGCCCCCTGCCGGATCCAATCGGCCGCCAGACGCACCTCGTCGCCGGGGCTGGCCGCGATGAAGTGCGTGGCAACCTTCGTTTTGCGCGCGGTCTCGACGACCAGCCGCGCCTCGTGGACCCGATTGGCCAGCGGCTTGTGCATCAAGACGTGCTTGCCACGCTTCATGGCCGCGATCGCCACCGCGGCGTGGAGATGATCGGGCGTCATCACCTTGACGGCGTCGAGGTCTTTTTCCTTGTCCAACAGCTCGCGAAAATCGGCGTATCCGGCGCAACCCTTCCGGCTTGCCGAGCCTGCTTGCCGAGCGCCGACGGTCTCGACCACTTCGCGGGCGACCTCGCGACCGCCCGGTATCCCTGGCGCGTCCTTCCGCCAATCCGGTTTGCCCAGGGCGTTGGCGATCGCCGCGCGAAGCCCGTCCTTCGACCAGTCGATGTAATCGTTGCCGTCCTTGACCGGATCGCAGACGGCGACAATCTGCACCTCGGGCATGGCGAGCATGGGAATCATTTCCCGGAGGCCTTGGGTTCCGCAGCCGATGTAGCCCATTCGGATCTTCTCGCTTGGCGGGATCTGGCCGGGGCCTCCGATCACATGCCTGGGGACGATCTGCGCGGCCGCGCTCGACGCGGCGGCGACTTGGAGAAACTTGCGACGGTTCATTTCCGGGAACTCCCAGCTTGAAGGTTGGAAACTTGGGCCACGCGCCAGGGCGACACGAAATCATTTCGGCGGCGACGCATTGCGGTGCTCACGGTAGCGGAAGCTTTGGCATTCGGGGTCCCAGGCTGGAAGCCTATGCCACCCGAAAATCTCGGGTTGAAAGCCCGCTCGCAGCCTCAAACCATATGCCACGCAAGGGGGTCTTGCGACCGTGGCGAGTATATCACCGCCCCAGTCCCACGACCAGCAACCCAACGGCGAGCTGGCGGAAATGGACTGGCTCGAAGTCCGTCGTCCCAGCGGGTACAATGCCTTTCGTTCGCGGTGGGAAGCTTTGGGCGGCAACGCCTATGCGAACAGAATACGTTCTCGCCAACCCTGCGCGGGGCGAGCAAGGCCCGGGATGACCGCCGACGCCGCGCGGCGTCGGAGGCGGGGGCCGCCAGCCCCACGCGCTTCGCTGTCGATATCGCAAGGAGAACTGCCGATGATCGCCCGTAAAATTTGGCTGGTGATGGTTCTTTTGGCCAGCGACGGTTTCGCGGCGTCGTTCGGCTTCGCGGCCGAGGGCGCGAAAGCGAAGGAAGCAGCCGGGACTCCATTGCTCGCGTGGCGCGGGGTCCACGTGATGGCCTGGGGATTGGCGGGGGGGCCCGAGGGCATGACGCCGCTGAAAGAGGCCGTGGCCAAGGTCCTCGCGCCGATGGGAGTGAACGTGATCGTGTTGGAAGTCGGCTACAATTTCGCCTACAAGAGCCATCCCGAGTTGACCCAGACCAAGTTCATCACCAAGGCCGACGCCCGGGAACTGGTCCGCGTCTGCCGCGCCCACGGCATTCGCGTGATCCCACAGTTCAATTGCCTGGGGCACCAATCGTGGCGGCATACGCTGTATCCCTTGCTCACCCAATACCGCGAGCTGGAAGAGCCGCCCGACGATACGCCCGAGAAGCGTTGGACGGAGCTGCGGAGCTGGTGCCCGCTACACCCTCAAGTGAACCGGATCGTCTTCGCATTGATGGATGAATTGATCGACGCCTTCGAGGCCGACGCCTTCCACGTGGGCATGGACGAGGTGCTGGTGATCGCCAGCAAGAAATGCGAGCGTTGCCGAGAAAAAAGCCCGGCCGAAGTCTTCGCCAAGGCCGTCAACGACTACCACCGCCACCTAGTGGGCGAAAAGAAGCTGACGATGCTCATGTGGGGCGATCGGCTCATCGACGCGAACGTGATGAACTACGAGGGCTGGTCGGCCAGCAAGAACGGCACCGCCCCGGCCATCGACCTGATTCCCAAGGACATCGTCCTTTGCGACTGGCACTACGAAAAGCGGGCCGATTACCCTTCCATACGCTATTTTCTCGACAAGGGTTTCCGCGTCTGGCCCGCCGGTTGGAAGGACGTCAACGCGACGCGGGCCTTGATCGATTGCGCGCGGCGCCATGCGTCGGAGCGGATGCTGGGGTATCTCTCGACCACTTGGGTGCTGGAGCCGGGCGGTTTTGCCTGGGCCTTGCTCGGCGAACGCCATCCCGCGCTCGTGTCGCAACGGGCCGCGGAGGCGGCGGCGGCCTTTCGGGTCGCGATGGAAGAGCTTGCCAAGCAACCCACCGGACCGCGATAATCCGCGGTGGAATCAAGCCGCGGCGCTCGAGCTTTTGCCGTCCTCAGCCATGCGCAGCCGTGGCAAAAAAGGAAATCCTTCAGAGTTGGGAAACGAGTGCGGAGGTTGTTTTATGTTGTTGGCCGGGAAGGTGGCATTGGTCACGGGCGGAACCAAGGGGATTGGGGCCGCCACGGCGATCGAGCTGGCCCGTCGCGGGGCCAACGTGGCCATCAACGGCCGCCACGCCGACGAGGACGCCCGGCTGGTTCAGTCCCGGATCGAGGCCCTCGGCCGCCGATCGGTCTTGGTGGTCGGCGACATGGGCAACGCGGCGGACGCTACCCGCTCCGTCGAGGAAACGATCCGCTGCCTCGGCGCGATCGACGTGTTGGTTCATTCGGCGGGCGGGGCGGTCGTCGGCGGCTTGATGGAACTGACGCTGGAGACCTGGCATCGGGCCTTCGACGTCCACGTCCATGCCCTCTTCCACCTCTGCCGCGCCGCCATTCCCTCCATGCGCCAGCGAGGCGAGGGGGCCATCATCATGATTTCCTCGGTGGCGGGCATTCGAGGCCTTCACTTCAACCTGGCTTATCAGGTTGTCAAGGGCGCGTTGCCGCAGTTCGCCCGAGCGCTGGCCCGCGAGGTCGCCCCGGACAACATCCGCGTCAACTGCATCTGCCCGGGGATCATCCGCACGCGGTTCCACGACCAGATGACCCCGGAACAGAGGAAGCACAACCTCGAGCATCGCATTCCCCTGCGCCGCGAGGGCACGCCCGAGCAAGTCGCCACGCTCATCGCCGAAGTGGCCGCCAACGACTACATCACCGGCGAGACGTTCACCATCGATGGCGGACTGACCATGCGGATCGCTTGAAAGCGGCCCGGCGTCGCGCTACCCGGCCATGATCGCGAAATAGTTCTCGCACGCCATGTCAAACGCCTCGTTGGATAGCTCCGGCGGCTGATTGCGGTAGGCGTAATAGTTGCGGATCTGCAGCAGCAGGTCGCGCGGATGGCAAAAGCGAAAGGGACGCCGTAGGCGGCGGTAGTAGTGTTCGATCAGATAGTCGATCGGTTCGCGGCGGTGCTCGATCCCCATCTTGGCGCAAAGGATGGCGAACAGGCGGCGGAATTCGTCTTCCGTGGGGTCGGGCACTTCGATCTTGTAGGGAATCCGCCGCAGAAACGCCTCGTCGACCAAATCCTTCGGTTCGAGATTGGTCGAAAAGATGATGAGCTGATCGAAGGGCACCTGGATTTTCTTTCCATTGGGGAGGGCCAGGTAATCGTAGTGTTTTTCCAACGGCACGATCCACCGATTCAGGAGTTCCTCGATCCGCATGCGTTGACGGCCGAAATCGTCGATGACCAGCGTGCCGCAGTTGCTCTTCATCTGCAAGGGCGCTTCGCAGATGCCGGTTGAGGTGTTGATCGTCACTTCGAGGGCGGACATCGTCAGTTCGCCGGCGGCGACGATGGTGGGGCGGCGGATGCGGACCCAACGCTTGTCGATGTTCCGATGATCGAGAATTCCGCCGTTGCCCTCCAGCGGCGCCTCGATATGATTCACGGGGTCGAACAGGCGGATGATCTCTCCATCCACGCCGATTGCCCGCGGAACCCAAATGTGTTTTCCAAAGGCCGCGGTCACGCGTTCGGCGATGCTCGTTTTTCCGTTCCCCGGCGCACCGTAGAGGAACAGCCCACGGCCAGAGTTCACGGCGGGCCCCAGACGGTCGAGAATCCGGCGGTTCAATAGCAGGTCGCCGAAGGCCGACTCCAAATCCTTGGCGGTCGGGTGCTGGTTGGTTAGCGACTGCGCCTTGACCGAGGCGACGTAGTCGGCCAGCGAGACCGGCGCCGCCCCGAAATAGGTGCAGTGTTGATTCAACCGTCTGGCGCGTTCCCGGCCCAACTCGGTTATTTGATACACATAATCATTCATCGGGGCCGAGCCGCGGTGGACCAGGAGCTGATCCAACTTCATCTGCCGCAGCAACTGGTCCACCAAAACGAAGGGGAGTTTTACCTGTTCGGCGATCTCGCGGCCCGTCGAATCGCCCCGCGACAAGAGGTATTTGAGAACCAACGCCTCGACGTCGCCGTCCGTCAGGCCGGCCTCCCGAAACGAAGCAGGCTCGCGGGGCACGAACGGATTGTCCGAGTCGGTTGGCGGCGGAGATTCACATTCAGATCGACGGTCCCCCGCCAGCGAACAAAGTTCGCTTAGTCGCGCCAGCACGGTTTGTTCCAAGGTGGTCATGAGGAATCGTTGATGGAAAGGATTTGGAGGCCACTACAACTCTAGCTTCCGTCTCGGTTTCGAGCGGCGGCAAGCCCTGCCCTCTCAGCGGCCTGCTTCAGTTTAGCCAAGTCAGGTTCTAGCGGGAGAATCGATCGTGGAGGCGTTGCGGATAGCGACTACCCGTGCGGTCGGCAGGGAAGCGACCTTTCGCGGGTCTGGAACCAAGCCAGCTCCCTTCCAGCGGTCCTTTGCAACACCACCCCCTGATTTCTACCTTGTTGCGCAAATTTGGTTGCGGGGAAGTTTTTTGCCGCACGCTCACCTGCTTGACAGGCCCTCAGCGGCACATTAGCGTATGCCGCTGATGCCTTGGGGTTGCGGCGGCTTAAGGCCGCCTTTTTTCAATGACGACGGGAAGGGGAGTCGTTTTCCAGGTCAACGAGGAGTTCGCCCGAAGGCAAGGTCTCATCGCTCTCGGGCCTGTCTGGAGTTGTTTCCCACGAGAGTGCTCCCATGGATAGCGCAGACTCTGGCCGCGAGGCGACCCGGCTTCGCGATCTTTCGCCGCAACAGTGGAAATCGGGGATCGCGGCCTGGCTGGGGTGGCTGTTCGACGGATTGGACATGCACCTCTACACGCTCGTGGCCACCCCCTTTGTGGCCCAGTTGCTCATGGTCAGCGATGTCCGCCATCCGGACGTGGGTTATTACGGTTCGGTCATTCAGGCGTCGTTCCTGGTGGGTTGGGCGCTGGGCGGGGGATTGTTTGGCCGGATCGGCGATCGGCTCGGTCGGGCAAGGGCCCTCATGCTCACGATCCTCACCTACGCCCTGTTTACCGGGCTTTCGTTCTTCGCCCAGACGTGGTGGCATCTGCTTTTGTGCCGTTTCCTGGCGGCGTTGGGGATTGGCGGCGAATGGGCCGTGGGAGCGTCGCTGCTTTCCGAGACCTGGCCGAAGCGATGGCGACCCTGGATCGCGGCCACGCTGCAAAGCGCGGTGAACGTTGGCGTGTTGTTGGCCATGGTGGCGGTGGCCTTGTTGTCGCTCATTCCTTTTGGTCAGGAATACGCCTACTACGAGTACCGCGTGGTCTTCCTGGTCGGCATTTTGCCCGCTTTGCTCGTGCTCTGGATCCGCCGGGCCGTTCCCGAGCCGGAGGAGTGGCACGCGGCCCGGCTCCAGTCGCGCGACGCGCTGCCCCGACTCGGCGACCTGTTTCGCGGCGCCGTGCGGCGGACGACCGTGCTGACGATCCTCGTCTGTGCGTTTTCGCTGACCGCGCATTGGGCCTTCATGTACTGGTTCCTCCAGCACCTCCGCAACCTGCCCGACATCGCGCATTGGAGCGATGCCGAACGAACGCGATTCTTGACCTTGGCGATGATCCTCGTGATGGTCGCCTCGATCGCCGGGAACTTCCTGGCCGGGTTGATCGCCCGGTGGATCGGCTACCGCAAGACGATCGCCGGGATGTGCGCGGCCTACTGCGGCGTGATGGCCGTCGCGTACTTCGACTATGGCGAACCGCTTTCGCACCAGGTGCAGTTCTGGTGGCTGGCGGGGATGGGCGTCTGCCAAGGGTTGTTCGCATTGTTCACGATGTATCTGCCGCCCTTGTTTCCGGTCTTGCTGCGGACGACGGGCGCGGGGTTTTGTTACAACATTGGTCGGGTCGTGGCGGCGGGCGGGACCGTGTTTTTCGGGCTGTTCTCGCGATTGGGCGACCACCGCCCAGCCTTGTTCTACGCCTCGTTCGTCTTCCTTCCCGCCGCCGTCATCGCCCTGCTTTTGCCCGAACCGCCGGATGAGCCGTAGGCAAACGCGACACGGCCTTGCCCTCGGCGTAAACGCCGCTCGCCGTCGCCCGCTTCACAACAGAGCCCCCATTTCCCATGCACCCCCCTTTCGGGTTCTTGTTGACTTGGCCAGAAGCGTCCATTATCCTTGGATCGTGCCGTGGCGGGGTTCCCGACGATTCGCCCGCCGGCACGGCGAGAAAATCCTGGATCGGAGGCGTTTCGGATGAAGCGTACAACGTGGGTGGCACTGGGGCTTTTGTTGGTGGTCATGTGGGGCGCGCGGACGGCCGGCGCGGGGGAGGAGCCAAAGAAAAACTGGAAGCCGTTGATGGATGGCAAGACCCTGGCAGGCTGGCATCCGGTGGGCCACGGAAAATGGACCGTCGAAGACGGGGCGTTCGTGGGCCGGGCGAACAACGAAAAACTCTATGGCTTGTTGTTCAGCGATCAGACGTTCCAGGACTTCACCGTGCGGTTCAAGTTCAAGTTCATCTCGGGCGACAGCGGGTTCTATATTCGCACGATTCTCAAGGAACCCGACGAAGCCCACAACCTGCAAGTCCAGGTGGGGGCGCCTGGCAGCGGCCTGGGACGAATCTACGAAAGCTACGGCCGCGGCTGGCTCGCCAAACCCGATCCCGAGGCCGAAAAAAAGGTCTACAAGCCCAACGACTGGAATGAGATGGAAATCTCCGCCCACGGCGGACACATCGTCGTCAAGGTCAACGGCCAGACCACTTGCGAACTGAAGGACTACCAGGGCCGCACCGTCGGCCATTTCGCTTTGCAAATGCACTCGGGCACGGTCAACGAGGTGATGTTCAAAGACATCGAGATCGCCGAGTAGGCGGCGAAAGCCCATGCACGCGGAAGTAATTTCCATCGGCGACGAGATCATCAGTGGGCAACTGCTCGACACCAATTGCCAGTGGCTTGCTCAGCGCCTGGAGGAGCAAGGCATCCGCGTGCTTTACCATTCCGCCGTGGGCGACGAACTGGACGCCATGGTTGCCGTGTTCCGCCTGGCCATCGGCCGGGCCGACGTGATCGTCAGCACCGGCGGACTCGGCCCGACCGCCGATGACCTGACGCGCGAGGCGTTGGCCAAGGCCACGGGCCGGAAGCTGGTGCTCGACGCCGGGGCGCTGGAGCAGATCCGCGCGCTGTTCGCGCGGCGCAAACGGGAGATGCCCAAGCGAAACGAGTCTCAGGCCCTGTTTCCCGAGGGTAGCCGCGCGGTCCCCAACCCTCACGGAACGGCGCCGGGAATCGATCTCGACGTTCCCCGTCCCGGCACTTCGCCGTGTCGTTTCTTCGCCCTGCCCGGCGTGCCCGCCGAGATGAAAGAAATGTGGCTGGGCACGGTGGTCCAGGAACTTCGCAAGGCCGGGGCGGGTCGGCAAGTGATCCGGCACCGCAGGATCAAGTGCTTCGGCGCCGGCGAGAGCCAGATGGAGGCCATGCTTCCCGACGTGGTGCGGCGCGGACGCGAGCCTCGCGTCGGCATCAACGCCAGCCAGGCCACGATCATCTTCCGCATCACGGCGGCCGGGGCCACCGAGGAAGCGGCCTTGGCCGCCATGGAACCGACCGTGGAGACGATCCGCCAGTGTCTGGGCCAGTTCGTCTTCGGCGAAGAGGACGACGAGCTTCAGGACGCCGTCGTCCGGCTGCTGCGTCAACGGAAGCAGACGTTGGCGACCGTCGAGTGGGGCACGGCGGGCCTCGTGGCCGACTGGCTGGGCGCCGCGGCCCAAGGCGATCCATGCTACCGCGGCGGACTAGTGCTAGCTGACGAAACCACGGTCCAGCGGGTGCTTGGGGGGAGCACGGACGTTTTAGCCATGGCCGAGGCGTGCCGCACGCGATTCGGCGCCGACTACGGCCTCTGCGCCGGTCCATTTCCCGTGCCCGATCCCCCGCCCGCCGAACCAAAGCCCTTCCACTATGCGCTGGCGGGGCCCAGCGGCGTTACCGTCCAGGCAATCCCCTTCGCCGCCCATCCGGCGCTGTTGAAGGTTCTCTGCGCCAAGCACGTCTTAAACCTGGCGCGGCTGGCGTTGCTTGCGAAGTAGAATCTTCCGTCGCGATTTCTCCTTGCGGTGCGCGTCCCACCGGCTGCCCGCCGCCGCGTCGCCTGCCGGGGACTCGCCTGGGGCAACCTGAGACGGCAACCTGTTCAGTGGCGCCCCTGGGAGCGCGGGCATCTTGCCCACATTTTTCCGCAGCGGGCGGGAACGGGCCATGTTTTCGTGGGCAAAATCGCCTCACTTCGGCCCATGCGGGGCATGAATGAACTGGTGGAGGTAGCTTCGGCTCTGCCGCAGCGCGGCCTTGCGCAGTTCGAGCGTGGCCTCGAAGTCGCGGTCCTCGACCTCGATGCAGACGGGACCATGATAGCCCAACTCGGTCAACCGCGAGATAAAACGGCCCCAATCGACCTCGCCCAGGCCGGGCAACTTGGGACGATGATATTCCAGCGGCGTGGCGAGAATTCCCACGTCGTCCAAACGGTCGCGGTCGACGCGCACGTCCTTGGCGTGGACGTGGAAGATGCGGCCGGCGAACTCGGCGAGCGGCTTGAGATAGTCGATCTGTTGCCACACCAGGTGCGACGGATCGTAGTTCAGTCCGAAGTTGGAAGAGGGAATCTCCTCGAACATCCTTCGCCAGACGGCCGGGCAGTGGGCCAGGTTCTTGCCGCCCGGCCATTCATCGCGAGTGAAATACATCGGGCAATTTTCGATGCCGATCCGAACGCCGTGGTCCTCGGCGAATCGCACCAGCGGCTTCCATGTCTCGAGGAACCGGGGCCAATTGTCGGCGACGGTCCGGGTCCAGTCTCGGCCGATGAACGTGTTGACCAACCGCACGCCGAGCCATTCCGCCGCGCAGATCACCTTCTTGAGATGCTCGACATAGACCTTGGCCTCCTCGGCGTCCGGAGCGAGCGGATTGGGGTAATAGCCCAAGCCACTGATCGACACGCCCGACGAGGCCATCAAATCCCCGATCCGCTTCGCGCTTTCCGGTCCGAAGTCCGTCACGTCGATGTGCGTCACGCCGGCGTAGCGCCGCTCGGCCTTGCCGGGCGGCCAGCACATGACTTCGACGCAGTGAAAACGTTCGGCCTTCGCGAACTGGACGACTTCGGCAAGCGAGAGATCGGGCAGGATGGCGCTGACGAAACCAAGTTGTTGCGTTGGCATGGCATCCCCCCAATGGGCTCGAGGGCAAGGAAATCGTCTCACAGGCTGCGGATGTGAAAGCCTCCGTCCACGTCGAATCTCTGGCCGGTGCTGAACGGGAAATAGTCGAGGACGATCGCGGCCACGGCCTTGGCCACGTCTTCCGGCTTGCCCCACCGGCGGATGGGATAAAGGCCCTCGGCGATCAATTGGTCGTACTTCGCCTTCACCGGGGCGGTCATGTCGCTCTCGATCACTCCCGGACAAATCTCGAACACACTGATTTTCTCGCTGGCCAGGCGTTGGGCGAACAGGCGGGTCATCATGCCCATCGCCGCCTTGGTCATGCAATAGTCGGCCCGCGTCGTTGACACCGCGTAGCTCGAAATGGAAGACACGTTGACGATCTTGCCGCAAGGGATCGTGCCGTCCTGGATTTGGCGGATCATTTCCCTGGCCGCCAGTTGGGAAAGAAAGAACGGTCCTTTCAGATTCGTGGCAAAGACCCGGTCCCAATTCTCTTCCGTCGCCTCCAACAAGTCTTTCCGACCCGGAGACGTGATCCCCGCGTTGTTGACCAGAAGGTCGAGCCGGCCGAATTTCTCCAGGGCAGTGCGGATCAACATGGCACGGTCGCGGGCCGAGGACACGTCGCCTTGCACCGGGACGGCCATTCCGCCGGCCTCCTTGAGTTGGGTCGCCACCTGGTTGGCGGCGTCAGGCTGGGAGACATAATTGATCAGCACGCCATAGCCCAGACGCCCCAATTCCAAGGCGATGGCTCGTCCAATCCCCCGCGATCCGCCCGTGACGATTGCTCCTCTCATCGCTCTTCCTCCGCCAAGAGTATACCGGTCACCAGGTCCAGACCGCCAGACCCTCGCCCATCCCGGAAAGACTTTCACGCCGCTTAGCCCAACGGCTCCCCACGACGGCCGTATGTCCGCACATCGGGCCTGCGTGCTCCAAGAGGCTATCTTACAACCTCCCCTCTCCCGCTTGCGGGAGAGGGGCCGGGGGTGAGGGCGGCTGAAATCGCAACGAGTCTTTCAGGCCGATGCTGATGCGCGTTTGCCCTTGCCTTGCCCCGTCGCCGAAGGGAAAGGGGGCTTTCGGGATAGGCTCTAAGTAACCTACCCCGTCCGTCATCGCGGCTTGGGAACAGCGGTCATGGCTCAGGGGGGGCGGCGGCACCGCGATGCGGGGCAAAGCCTCAGCCTTCCCAGCGGAGCACCCCAAGCAAGGCCAACCCCACCGCGATTCCCGCCACGGCCAACCGGTACCAGCCAAACGGTTCGAGCGTGTGGCGGCTCAGGAATCGGACGAAGAACTTCACCGCGGCCCAAGCCGAGATGAACGAAACGGCGAAGCCAATGGCGAAGACGGGCAGGTGGTCCATCGAAAGCAGATGGCGGCTCTGGTAGAGTTCATGGAGAGTGGCCGCGGTGAGCAACGGCACGGCCGCGAAGAAGGAAAACTCGGTGGCCGTCTTCCGCTCCACGCCGAGCATCATGCCGCCGAGGATCGTGGACGATGATCGTGACATGCCAGGCCAGAGGGCCAAACACTGGAAGAGGCCGATTCCGAGGGCATCTTTCCAGTCAAGCGCATCGACGCCTTCACGCCGGGTTCGCGGCAATCGCCGCTCGACGGCGAGAATCCAGAGGGCCCCCACCGCCAAGCCCATGGCCACGGTGAGCGGTTGAAACAGATGGGCCTTGATGGTCTTGCCAGCCAAAAGACCGAGGACCCCGCCCGGCAGCGAAACAACCGCCAGCAACACAAGCCCGCGAGGTCCCGAAAAACCGCGGTTGTTGTCCAGTCGTAGAAGCCCGGCAAACCGGCGGGGATACGCGACCACGACGGCCAGAATCGCGCCAAGCTGGATGAAAATCTCGAAGGTCTTGGCTGTTTCCGGGCCGACCATGCGGTCGAACGCCAACAGGTGGGCGACTAGGATCAGATGCCCCGTCGAGGAAACAGGCAAAAACTCCGTCAACCCCTCGACCAGCCCCAGACAGACGGCGGCAAACATTACGCTATTGAACATGACTGACACTATGGTTGGCTCGCTGGTTTGAGAAAGGGTTGCCCACCAAGGCAATGCGCTCCATGAACTGGAAACACCTTTCAGGGGACGTCATGTTGCCAGTTTAGCGTGGATTGTCCGCTTGCACACGGGTAACCGGGCGGAAACAGAGGCAGCAGGGCGGCGGAAGCGTGGGCCACGAGGGGCGGCGCGGGCGCGGTGGCGGTACGGCAAAACCGGTCTTGGCCCAAGCATCGCTTTTCTGCGACAATGCCACCGTTGTCGCGGAGTGATTCCCGTTCACGCCATGAAAACACCTCCCGTAGGATTCCACGGCCCCCACTTTTCACGCAATCGGAACCCAACTCCGCGAGGGAGCGTATCCATCGCCGCACATTAACACAACGGAGAGTTGTTTTCCATGCGACCCAGGCTGGTGGTCGATTATTTGGTCTATTTCGTCGTCCGGATCCTGATCTGTTTTGCCCAGGCGATTCGCATCGAGACCGGCCAGCGCTTGGCCTGTGGTTTGGCTTGGGTTGTCTGCGATCTCTTGCGAATCCGCCGTGACGTCGTCGACGAAAACCTCCGCCACGCCTTCCCAGATTTATCCGAAGACCAACGTCGCGACCTTGCCCGACGGATGTGGCAACACCTCTTCCTCCTTGCCCTGGAGGTGGCCCATGCCCCTCGCAAGATTCACGAGACGAATTGGCGAAAGTATGTGAAGCTCGGGGAGGTGGGCGATTTGATGCGGTTACTGCTTGGCGACCGGCCGACCGTAATCGTCACTGCCCATTTCGGCAACTTTGAGATGGGCGGCTTCCTGCTGGGCCTCTTGGGTTTTCCCACGTACACCGTGGCGAGGAACCTCGATAACCCGTTCCTTGATCGCTTTGTGAATCGGTTCCGCGGCGTGACCGGGCAACACATCATTCCTAAGAATGGGGGATACGAGCAGATACTGCGGGTCTTGGCCTCGGGCGGCACAATGTCGTTCCTGGCCGATCAATACGCCGGTCCGAAGGGCTGCTGGGTCGAGTTTTTCGGCCGTCCGGCCTCGGCCCACAAGGCTATCGCCCTGTTGTCCCTCGAACACGACGCCCCGATGGCCGTGTGCGGGGCCCGACGCCTGGATCGACCAATGCAATTCGAGATGCAGGTGATGGGCATTGCCGACCCACGCGACGCCAGCGACGGGATCGGCTCGGTCCGCCAGTTGACACAGTGGTATTCGGGCCTCATGGAAGCGATGATCCGACAATCGCCTGAACAATACTGGTGGATTCACCGCCGCTGGAAAGATCCCCGGCCTGCCAAAGCCCGCCCCGGCAAGGCCGCGTGAGAAGCCTGGCAAAACAAAAGGGCCCCGAAAAGCAGGATTTCCCACAAGCTTACCCAGCGCGGCCTAGATTCTGATAATCCAGAATATCTAGAGAACATGGAAGAGCAGGAAAAGATGGGAGTATGGCCCGGTCGTCGCCGGAACCGGCGAAACGGCGGACCGCATCCCTCGCGGCCTAACCAGGGGACACGGCAAAACGAAGCCCGCGGAAATCGCGAACCGGACGCAGCGTCCCCCCTCCGTCCTAGCGTGCGGAACCGTCGGCGAATCATGTTGGGGAATCGTCAGCGAATCACGCTCGGCCGCTTATCTTATAGGGGCACAACCACCCAGTCGAACGTTTTCTACTACGATTAGCGGAAGCCCCAAATGAAAGAGGACTTGCGGCGTTTTTCCGTCAAGTCCTTTTGCGTTTCAAGATGCGAGAGATCGGATTTGAACCGATACCCCTTTCGGGACTGGATCCTAAGTCCAGCGCGTCTGCCAATTCCGCCACTCTCGCTTAGTCAAATGTAGCATGTCACCATTGTGACTATCGTGGCGGTAACTGGCAAGCCGCCGCCGAGCGTTGGCAGTTGGCTTGTCATTCTCCGCACAACGAGTCATGGATTGCGTAGTGCGCGGTTGCAGGCCCATGGTTTCGGCCGCGACCAGGCCGCACCATCAGCCGACTATCCCGCCCACAGCCCAACGGATGTTTTTTTGCTTCACCGAATGCAACCGTTTGGAAGTAGGCTCACCCCCACGGCATGGGGAATTCGCTTGAGGATGGGCACTCCTGGTGTTAGTTTAAGATGAAGCGCCCTTGAAGAGCTTTTTTCATGCCAGAAGCACAAGCCGTTGGCATCGATCTTGGTACGACCAATTCGGCCGTGGCGTGGGTGGATCCCTCCGGTCGCACGGCCATGATCTACAATGCCGATGGCGATTTGCTCACGCCGAGCGTGGTTTTCTTCGATGATGCCGAGATCGTGGTCGGCAAGGAGGCCCTTCGCGCGGCGGTCTCGTACCCTGATCGCGTGGCGCAGTGGGTCAAGCGCGACATGGGCATGCCGGTGTATTCTCGGCCGATTCGCGGACAGTATCTTCCGCCGGAAGTTATTCAGTCGTGCGTCCTCCGCCGACTACGGGGCGACATCGTGGCGGCGGTGGGCCCATCGGCCAAGGCTGTGATTACCGTGCCGGCCTATTTCGACGAACCGCGCCGCAAGGCCACCGCCGACGCCGGCGAGATGGCCGGACTCTCGCTGGTCGATATCGTCAACGAGCCGACGGCCGCGGCTTTGGCGTTCGGCGAGGCGCTGGGGTATTTGTCGCCCGCGGGCAAATTGCTCCAAGAAATGGTCGTGATGGTCTATGATCTGGGGGGCGGCACGTTCGACGCCACGCTCTTGCGCCTTGCTCCTGGCGACATCCGCACCCTGGCCACCGATGGCGACGTGCAACTTGGCGGTCACGATTGGGATGCCCGCCTGGTGGCCCACGCCGCCGAGGCGTTCCGGCGGATTCACGGCTGCGATCCTCGGGACGATCCCGCGGCCCTGAATCGGTTGTACGCCGCGGCGATCGAGGCCAAACACGCCCTCAGCGCCCGCACGCGGACGGTTCTTCGGGTCGAGCATCGAGGACTCGTCGCGGAAATCCCGGTCACGCGCGAACAGTTCGAGGAGATGACGGCCGACCTGCTGGAGCGAACAAGCTACACGATTCGGCAACTGGTGGCGGCCGCTCGGCTAGAGTGGAAGGACGTTTCTCGCATCTTGCTGGTGGGCGGCTCGACCCGAATGCCCATGGTCGCCCGCAGGCTCCAGGAACTGACAGGGATCGTGCCTGACCGCACGGTGAACCCCGACGAAGCCGTCGCCCGGGGCGCGGCAATTTATTGCAAATACTTGCTTTCGGCGGCGGAGCAGGGTGGTGCCGCCAGCACATTCCAGGTGACCAATGTCAATTCCCATAGCCTGGGGATCGAGGGCATCGACCCGCAGACGATGCGCAAAATCAACGTGATTCTCATCCCTCGCAACACCCCGCTGCCGGCCAAGTGCAGCGAGAGATTCATGACCAAGAGCGAGGGGCAGCGGTCGATCGTGATCCAGGTGCTGGAGGGCGAAAGCAGGATCCCCGGCGAATGCACGGCGATCGGCCGGACCGTGATCCGCGACTTGCCGGAAGGGCTTCCCAAAAATTGGCCCGTCGAGGTGACGTTCGAGTACGAATCTAACGGACGGCTCAAGGTTCGGGCGACGGTGCCGGGCACGCACCGGGAAACGGTGCTGGAGTTGGAACGGGACGTGGGCTTGTCGGCCGAGGGGATTTCGCGGTGGAAGCACGTGGTGGGCAAGATGGCGGGCTTTGCGGAGTTTGAAGGGATGTTCGACGCGGTGCTCCCCTCGCCCGCCTTGGTGGCTACTCCGCGGCTGCAACAACATCCTTTCGTTGCTCCGGCAGGGTGCGGGAGATTGGTCGGGCCGGGCGAGCGGAACGATGTCGGGCCAGCCGGGGCGATTCCCATCCCACCCATGCCCGACGGTGGCGGCATTCCCGTGGCGGCGTTGCCTTTGGCGCCCTCGTCGCCTACTCCCGCCGTGTTTCCTCCCCAGCCCGATGCGGCGCAACCGGTCGTCGGCCCGGCCGAGGCGACCATGCCCGCCTCGCCCACCCCGTTCGCTCCTTGGCCCAGCGACCCCAACGCGGTGGGGGCGCCGGCCCCTTCTTCATTCCCAACAGGGGCCTGGGTGGGAACTTTTGGCAAGCCGGGCGATTCGGCAGACGGCCTGGCCAAGGCGCCCGCACGCGGGCCAAGTGCCGAGGTTCCCACAGGACCGAGCGTGCATCCGCCGGGCGCGATTGACCTGCGGCAACTAGGGATCGAGGTGCCGCCGACGAGACGGCGCGTGCCCCGCTGGGCGGTTATCGCTTTGGGCTACGGGACGTCGGCCGTGTTGGGCCTGGGCCTGGCGTATTTGGTGATCCGATGGCTGTTCCCCGGCAGCCGCCTGCCTTCGCTCTGGTAAGACCATCATGACCTCCGAATTCACGCCCGCCATTGGCATCGATCTGGGAACGACCTATTCCGTCTTGGCACGGCTGGACGACAAAGGCCGTCCGACGACTCTGGTCAACGCCGAGGGCGACCGGTCCACGCCGAGCGTGGTGCTTTTCGACAACGATGAGGTGGTCGTGGGCCGCGAGGCGTTGAAGGCCATCGCCACCGAGCCGACCAAGGTGGCCGACGGCTCGAAGCGCGACATGGGCAATCGCGTTTACCACAAGGTGATCAACGGCAAGCAATACCCGCCCGAGGTCATCGGCGCTTTCATCCTCAACAAACTTCGCGTCGACGCGATCAGCCAGATCGGGCCGTTCAGCAAGGTGGTCATCACCGTGCCGGCCTATTTCGACGAAGTCCGCCGCAAGGCCACGCAGGACGCGGGCTACATGGCCGGGTTTGAAGTCATGGACATCATCAACGAGCCGACCGCGGCGGCCATCGCCTTCGGGTTCCATCAAGGTTTCGCGCGAGGGGGAGAGCCGGTGCGGGGGACGTACCGGGTGATGGTCTACGACCTGGGCGGCGGGACGTTCGACGTGACGTTGATGGAGATCACCGGGTCGCGGTACACCACGTTGGCCACTGACGGCGACGTCCAGTTGGGCGGATACGACTGGGATCAACGCCTGGTCGATCTCGTGGCCGAAGGCTTCATCCAGCGGCACTTTTGCGATCCCCGCGAGGACCCCATCGCCGCCGCCAAGCTGTGGCGCGAGTGCGAAGACGCCAAGCGGACGCTCTCGACCCGGCCCAAGGCCTCGGTCCCCTGCGATTACCGCGGGTTTTCCAGCCGCATCGAGATCACGCGCGACCAGTTCGAGGAAGCCACGCGCGACCTGGTGGACCGGACGCGGTTCACCATGACCCAAACCCTGAAGGCCGCCGGGCTGAAATGGAGCGACGTGGACCGGATCTTGTTGACGGGAGGATCGACGCGGATGCCGATGGTGCGGGCGATGGTGCGGCAGGTTTCCGGCAAAGAACCCGACACTTCGGTGGCCGCCGACGAGGCGGTGGCCCACGGGGCGGCCCTTCGCGCCGGCCTGTTGCTCGACAAGGCCCGGGGCAAGCCCCCGGCGTTTCACATCCGCAACGTCAACTCCCACAGCCTCGGCGTGGTCGGCCTGGACCCGACCACCAAACGCCGCCGCAATGGCATCCTCATTCCCCGCAACACGCCGATTCCGGTCACGGCGAAACGGGTGTTCAAGACGCAGAAGGCCAACCAACGATCCATCCTCGTCGAGGTCGTCGAGGGCGAAAACGCTTCGGCGGACGACTGCACGGCGATCGGGCGATGCACGATCCGCCGGCTCCCGCCCGATCTGCCCGCAGGCTCGCCGGTCGAGGTCCAGTTCCACTATGCGCCGAACGGGCGACTGAAGGTCCGCGTCCGCCTGCCCAACACCAGCAGCGAAGTCGAAACCGAATTCGCCCGCGAAAACAGCCTTTCCAAGGAACACCTCGACGGCTGGCGACGCTATATCAGCGGCCTCGAGCCAACCGACTATTGCTGAATGGTCGCGGAAGCGAAATGCACCAGGGCGAGATGGCGCCTCTGCCTCACGGTCCCGCTTCCCTTAAGGCAGGCCACAGGTAGAGTAGTCTTTGGTTGAGATTGCCGCCCGGCTTGCGCGCAGCTCGCGAGGTAGTCATTAGGTCTTGCGTTGCAACCGCGGCATGGCAAATCGCCGAGCATGATTTGCCAGCAGTGCGAACAGGCGTTGCTGAGAAGGCGGCCAGTTTGGTGAAATGGGAGGGCCACGCGCCCTCGTGGCCTGACACGCGGAACAATAGCCGTTCACGGGGACAGGCACATTTTTCGGCGTGAAACGGGCCCAAAAATGAGCCAGTCCCCGGCCCGTGAACGGTTACCGGATATCTCCACCGGCGTCCCTACCCCAGCCAGCCCAACAGATTCATGCACGCTCGCCGAAAAAAGACGATCTTCCAGTTGCCAAGGCGCCATTTGGTCTGGGCAAGGACGCTCTTCGTCTTGCTGCTCGGCTTTTATGTGTACGTCCTGCTGCGCGTGCGGCCGGAACTGCTCTACCAGCAAAGTCCCGGCCTTCTCGTGTTGGACACGTCCTTCTTGGCGACGTTTCTCGATCAGCCTGGGGGGGCTGTCGAGTGCGCGTGGGCCTTGGCGTCGCCCCTGTTTGCCGTCGGCTGGCTGGGGGCCTTGGTGATCACGCTCTTCGCCGGGGTGGTCTGCCTTGCAACTCGCGGGCTGCTGGCGGCCATGTCGCCAGGAGCTGGTTCGAGCCTCGCTTTTGTTCCGTTGCTGCCGGTTGCCATGCTCTTGGGACAATATCACTGCCCGGTCCGCCTTTGCGCGGGCCTCTGCGTGGTCCTTGCCCTGACCGGCGTTTACGCAGGTTTCGGCGATCGACACTTGACCGCACGAGCGATGGCGTTGGGGATCCTTTCGGCGTTGACCTATTGGGCAACCGCCGGTCTCTATGTGGTGTTCGCTCTCTTGTGCGGCATTTTTGAGTGGCGGATCTACCGCCGACGGGCATGGGGCGTGGCGTGGGTGGCGTGCGCCGTGATCGTGCCCATGGGCGTCGGCGCCTGGTTCTGCGTTCTGAGCGTGGAAGAAGCGTATCGTGGGCTGCCCCTTCCACGGGAACGATACTGGTTGGCCGCGCCGTCGTTCCCATTGCTGGTCTGGGCCATCCGCCTGGGCTTGTTGCTGTTCTTCCCCATCGCGGCCTTGGCGGCGACGTGGCGGGGACGATCCGCCGGCTCGTCAGGCTTTTCGGCGAAGGCGTTCTCTCCCACCGCTGGGTCGGACAATGCGATCGAAGCCGCCGGTCGGCCGAGCGGCGGTCTGCGACTGGCCGTCGCGTTGGCTGGACTTATTGCCTTGAGCATCGCGGCCGACATGCTCCTTTTCGACGTTGGCAAGAAGGACTCCCTGTTGGTCGCCTTCAGCGCGGAGCGAGAACAATGGTCGGAGGTTTTAAGGCACGCTCGGCGCCTTGCGTCCTCGGATCCCCGTACCGTTTTCCAAGTCAACCGGGCCTTGTACCATCGTGGCGAGCTGTTGGAGCGGATGTTTGAATATCCGCAGGCGTCGGATTCCGCGGCGAGGCTGACGCTGCAATTCGAGAACGTCACGGCGACCGCGCGGCGAGCGCCACTGGAATCGAGCGACCTGCTTTTCGAGCTTGGTCGGATCAACGAGTCGCAACACATGGCCTACGAGGCCCTGGAAATGTTCGGCGCGTGGCCCCGGACGCTCCAACGTCTGGTTTGGTTGCACGCGATCAAAGGCGAGCCGGACGCGGCACGGAAGTTCCTGGCAGTGCTGGAGCAGGGCGTCTTTCACCGGGACTGGGCTCGCCAGTTCCTTCGGCTTTTGGACGCCGACCCGACTCTCGCCGCGGTGCCCGAGGTCGCAAGGCGCCGCGCCTTGATGGTGGAGCGGGACTTCACGGGCACGCTGGATACGGAAACGATGCTTCTCCACCTTCTCGACCGCAATCCGCAAAACCGCATGGCGTTCGAGTACTTGATGGCCTATTACTTGCTCACGCGGCAAATCGATCGCGTCGCCGCGAATCTGAGCCGTTTCGATGATTTCGGCCAAGCCGGCTTGCCGCGGCACTGCGAAGAAGCGATCCTGATTTACTCGAGCCTTGGCGGGACGGTAAGGATCGACCTGAAAGGACGCCAGATCCGACCAGAGACGCATCGGCGCGGCCTCGCCTTCGCGCAGGCCGCCAGCCGTTTCCAGGGGAACTCGTCCGCGGCGTTCGCGGCGCTTTATCCTGAATTTGGCGACACCTATTTCTTCTTTTTCCTGTTTGGCTGCAACGACCCGCGGCTGTTCGCGGCGAGGCCATCGCGATGAATCGACCGATCTTTTGGGGAGTCACGTTCTTCGGTTTGCTGGGAGCGGCCTGGGTGTTCCGAGGGTGTGGAATGGGACTGGGCGGCGAGGCCGACCTGGAAGCGATGGCGTGCGTTCAGCGGGCTCCCCAAATCGAACCTGACTATAGCGGCGCCGTGATTCCACCCAACATCGCGCCGCTCAATTTCCGGGTCGAAGAGCCAGGCACGGAATACTGGGTCAGGATCGACGCGGACGAGGGCGAGTCAATCGATGTGTCGAGCCGCAACGGGGCGATCCAGATTCCTCCTCCACGCTGGAGGCGGTTGCTCGAGCTTAACCGGGGCGGCAAGCTGCGATTTCAGATCTGCGTGCGTCAAGCGGACGGACGTTGGGTGCGGTTCACGCCGATCGAGAACACGATCGCGGCGGAGGACATCGACCGTTATCTCTGCTACCGGTTGATCGGGCCGATTTACATCATCCGCGTTCAGGTGGCCATTTATCAGCGGGACGTGGAAACCTTCGAGGAATCCGTGGTCGTGAACAACCAGTCGTTCGGGCGCGGGGGCGGCTGCGTCAACTGTCACGCCTTCGCCCCCGGCCATCCAGACCAGATGATTCTCCATTCGCGCGGCTCGGGCGATCTCTCCGACCTCAACGGAATGATCGTGGTGCGCCAAGGGCAGGTGAAGAAAGTGGACAGCCGGAAGCTGATCCGCGATGCGTCCTCCCGCCGCGGTCGCGTGACCAAATCGCTGGCGGGTTACGTCGCGTGGCATCCCCAAGGGCAATTGGCCGCGTTCGTTGCCGGCGAGATGGTGCAGTTTTTCCACGCCGTCGGCGAGAACCGGGATGTGTTCAACGGCGAGTCGGACCTGGCTTTGTACCATGCCGACTCGAATACGGTCACCACCGCGCCGGAGATTTCCCGGCCGGATCGCGTGGAAACTTTCCCCGCCTGGTCGCCTGACGGACAATACTTGTATTTTTGCAGTGCCGATCCGATGCCGAAGGACCGCCACCGCGAGGTCCGCCACGACCTGATGCGGATTCGCTATGACCCGGTTTCCGGGCACTGGGGAGAGGTGGAGCCGGTGCTTTTGGCCAAGGATACTGGAATGAGCATTGTGGAGCCGCGGATCTCGCCGGACGGGCGTTGGCTGCTGTTCTGCATGTGCGCATACGGCGAATTCCCGCCTTTTCAGCCTTCGAGCGACCTGTACCTCATGGACCTTGCCACGCGGAAGCATGTCCGGCTGGACATCAATAGCCCACGGAGCGACTCGTGGCACAGTTGGTCCAGCAACGGCCGGTGGATCGTGTTTGCCAGCAAGCGACGCGACGGAGTCTTCGCCCGGCTCTACTTCAGCTATATCGACGAGCAGGGCCGCGCCCACAAACCGGTTTTGTTGCCCCAGAAAGACCCCACCTTCTACGATCGCTTTTTGAAGACGTACAATGTGCCCGAGTTGACCCCTTCGCCGGTGCCCGCCGCACCGCGGGCGATTGTGAAAGCCATCTGCCGACCTGTTCAGAGTGGAAACGAGGAATCGCCGGATGAAGGGGAGTGAGCGGGCAGGTCCAGTAGCAAGCCATGACGACAACGGAAGGGTCTTCCTCGGTATCCTTGCACAATCGTCTCCAGCGACGCTGTGCTAGCCGGTGGCTGGTCCTGGGAGTTTTTTTCGCGGGCCTCTGGATCTACGTCTGGCGAGTCATCGACCCGCGCCTGATCTACGACGCGTTCGGCATTTACCTTCCCTATCCGGAGTTCTCGTTGGACGAGACGTGTTTTCAAGAGGCATGGGTCCGGGCCGGCGGACCTGTCGAGTACCTTGCGGCCTTCGTTTCGCAGGGCTTTTTTGTTCCCGCTCTGGGAGCTTTGGGCGTCGTGGCCTTGGCCGCGCTGCTGAGCTTCGGCACGAACCGCCTGATGCGAGACCTGGGCGGGATGCAGGGCAATTTGGTGAGCCTGGTTCCCGCTCTGGGGGTCTTGGCCCTGTATCGAACGTATCATCATCCGTTGGATTCATTGGTGGCATTGGCGACGAGCCTGGGACTCGCGGCGGCCTACCAAGCCATGGCAGCTCCCAGGCGGACGACCACTCCCAGGCGCCGCGAACGGTCTTTCCCCGCCATCGTGCTCCTCAAGCATGGCCGTCGCGTGTGGCTGACCGTTGTGTTTCTCGCGATGTGTGCAGCGATCTATTACCTGGCGGGCACGGTGTGCGTGATCTTCGGGGCCTTGGTTGGCACTTGGTTGGCATGTGTCAGGCGACGTGTCGTCGTGGCCGCGGTCGCGGTCGCGGCGAGCGTCTCGACGCCCTGGTTGGTTGGCGTGACGCTCTATTCCATGACCGTCATCGAGGCCTACGACGTGGTGTGGCCCTTTGGACCGGGCGCCGCCTCGGACATGGATTCCCTGCCACTCATGGTCTTGCGGGGCATATTTCTCTTTCCGCTGGGGATGTTGTGGATCGTGGTCCTCAGCCGCAAGCTGCCGCCTGTCGTTCGCGACAATTTCGTAAAGATGACTTCCCGGCGGGGCGCGATCCTCCAAGGTCTGACGCCGCTGGCGCTGTTGATCGCGGCGGTCGCGGCGGTCCACCACTTCGTGCGGGCCCCGCACCGCGAGTCACGCTTTCAAATGGTGCATTTCGCCCTCGAACGGCAGTGGGACGAGGTGCTTCGCGCGGCCCGCCAGCTTCCCGGTACCGGTCACGATTGTTTTTCCCGCCACCTTGTGAATCGGGCACTGTACCACGCGGGCCGCCTGGGAGACGAGATGTTCGCCTTCTCCCAGGACCCAGCCGGGTTGCTGCTGTTGAGCGGCGACGTTCCGCACGGCCCACCCAAGTTCTGGATGGTGTCGGAGATCGCTTGGGAGCTGGGCGATTTCAATCTGGCGGAACAATGGGCGTTTGAACGGCTCGAGGCCGTGGGCGAGTGCCCCGGGGCGTTGGAACTTCTGGCGCGGGTTTGCGTGGCCAAGGACCAAGCCGAACAAAGATCCGCCGGGGACCAGCGATCGAGTTCTCCCGGCCGAGAAGCCGCGCGCATGCTCCTCCGCAGGATGACCAAGAACGTCGTTTACGGACGGCGAGCGAACTCGCTCCTCGATGCGCTCGATGGGCCGCCCCTGGCGGGCAATTTCTGGCAACTCGACGCCTCGCGGGCGCCGCCGCGCCGCGAGGACCGCGTTTATCAGAGCTACTCCGAGGAGTTCATGCTGGAAAACCTGCTGCGCGCCAATCCCTTGGATCGGATGGCGTTCGAGTATCTGATGGCCTTCTCTTTGCTCCACCGCCGCACGGACAAGCTCGTGCAAAACCTCGCCAGATTGGACGACCTTGGCTACCGCCACCTCCCGCGCCATTACGAAGAGGCGATCTTGATCCACGCCAACGCAACTTTAGAGGACATCCCCCTTCACGGGCGAAAGATCTCCCCGGAGACCATCGAGAGATTCCATCGATTTGTCGATCGCTTCCGGCAGTGGAGGAACGACCCGCATCGAGCGGCCGCCGCCTTGGCGGAGGAGTTTGGCGACACTTACTTCTACTATCACGCGTTCGGCGTTTCAGGGGTGGGAAGGGCAAGATGAACGCGGAGCGGATTGCCTGGTTTCTGATTCTCGGCGCCGTTGGGGCGGGCGTGGCGATGGCGGTGGCAAACCTCGCGGAACGGCCCCGTGAGGCGATTCTCCAAGCCGCCCAACCGGTGTTGCGCCCGCCTCGCATCCACCCGGATTATCAGGGCCTGATGATCCCACCGAACATCGCCCCGCTGAACTTCCGCGTCGAGGAGTCGGGCGACCGCTTTGTGGTCCGCATCCACTCCGATCAAGGAACGCCCGTGGAGGTCGTCAGCCGTTCAGGCGAGATGGAGATTCCACCGGAGGCGTGGCGCAGTTTGCTGGCCGAAAACCGCGGAAAGGAGCTGCTTATCGACGTCTTTGTGCGCTGCGATGGCGTCTGGCGTCGCTACGAAACCTTGACGAACCAGGTCGCCGAGGAGGACATCGATGGCCATATCGTTTACCGGCTCTTGAGGCCCGACGCGCTGTACTACCGCAGGATCGGCATCTATCAGCGCGACCTGGAAACGCATGAGGAGTCCGCGGTTCTCGACGGGCGTTGGTTTGGCGGCGGCTGCGTGCATTGCCACGCGTTTCAGGCCTGGAACCCGAACCGCCTGTCGCTCAACTTCCGCGGCAATTACGGCGACGGGTCCTTGTTCGCGGAAGACGAGCAGTTGCACACCGTGGCCGGGCGGCTCGGGCACGCGGCCTGGCATCCCACGGGCCAGGTCGTGGCCTTTTCTCGTTTCGACATCCAGTTGTTTTATCACACGTCGCGGGCACAGACGCGCGACGCGATGGACTCGAATTCCGACCTGGCCTATTACCGGCTCGACTGCCGGAAACTGAAAACCGTCCCATCCATCGCGGACCCAAGCCAGTTGGAAACCCAGCCGGCCTGGAGCCCCGACGGCAAGTACCTGTATTTCGCCAGTGCCCCGAAACGATGGCCGGATTACACGACCTTCCCAGGAGAGTATCTTGCCCAACTCCGCTACGATTTGAAACGCATCAGTTACGACGTCGAAACGGATCGTTGGGGGACGGTGGAAACCGTGCTCTCGGCCGCGCGGACGGGAAAGAGCAACGTCAATCCCCGCGTCTCGCCCGACGGCCGGTTCCTGCTCTTCTCGATGTGCGACCACGGCAATTTCGCGCTCTATCAGCCCGAGAGCGACTTGTATCTTCTGAACCTCGAAACCCGCGATTTTTGGAAGCTGGAGTGCAACAGCGACTTCGCCGAATCCTGGCATTGCTGGTCTAGCAACGGCCGCTGGATCGCCTTCAGCTCGAAGCGACCGACCGGCATCTTCACGCGGCTCTACCTGGCCCATGTCGATCAAGCCGGGCACGCCTCCAAACCTTTCATCCTTCCGCGGCGGAGACCGGACTTTTACGACGACTTCCTTCTGATGTACACTCTTCCGGAATTTGTCGCCGGGCCGGTGTCGGCGTCTCCGCGGGCGTTGTTGAACGCGGTGCGCGACACCCACCGTGTACAGGTGGATGGAGACTTGCGCCCGACGCCGCAAGCCCCGTCGCCAGGACGGCGGCGCCTTGGGCCTGAGTGAACTGGAAAACTTGTCGCCTTTAAGCGCTCGGAGCATTCCGTAAGGAATCCTCTTCGGAGGCTAGGCCGTCGTCCGTCTTGGGCTGATTACTCCGTCGCGTCCCAGGGGCGTCGCAGGCGGCGCCGTCGCAACATCTCCTTGGCCAGCTCCTCCTGGCCGGCGGCACGATAGCCAGCGGCCATGCCCCCGAGAAGATCTTGTTGCATCGCGTCCAACGTCAAATCGGCGAAGATTCTTCGGTCCAAGGGGGAAAGCAATGCGTACTTCTGTCCCAACCGTGTTTTCACCCGCTCGGCCTGGAGGGGGCTGTCCGGCGCGAGATTCAACGGCCAGGCTTGCACGACCATCAAGGCAAAGGTGTCCGCCGCCAGACGGTCGAGGGGAGTCACCCCCAAAAGCTCATCCCGGCGCTCATCCTTCGGAATGCGTTCCTCCCGCCACTCGGCGCCAAGGATCTGCTCCTGGATGAACCTGCCAAGGATCAAGGCCACGCGCCAGGCGCCCTCGAGGTTGTAGTGGACGTGTTCCAGAAAGAAGTCTTCGCCCGGCGCGGGCAACTTCGATTGGTCGCGGAGCAGGGCGGCGACGTCGCAGAACCGAACGGCGTCTGGGTTTGAAGAAGCAACCCGCCGCACGGCCGCGTTGAAGGCACGGGGCGCCCGGAACCGGCACCCATCGAGGTCCGCGGCCAATGCGTAGGCCTCGGCCGCCGCCTCTCTCCTGCCGCGTAGTTCCAGGCATTGGGCTTCGCGGTAGGCCAGAAGGGCGTTTTGGGGATCGACCTGTCGGGCAATCGCCAGCGCCGCCAGCGCCTTGTCGTACTCTCGATAAGACAGATGCTGGGCCACGGCCTTCTGCCGATCGGCTTGTTCCTGCCGCTGCGCGTCGGTCAAGTCCAGCCTGGAGAGAGAGTGCATGGGACTCTGATCGCGGAGATTGCTGGGAACCGACGTCAACAGGAGGGGTATGCCGGCTTGCGACGCCAGGGCCGCCATTTGTCGAAGATGACCCTCGTAGGACTCCAGGGCCTTCGCGAAGACGGGCGAGTCCAAAGCGATGGCAATGTCGGCCGGGAAAATCTCCTGCGGATGGCCTCGCAACGGTCGATACACAACAGCGCCGGCAAGCTGAAACAGTCGTTGACGCCGCACGATGTCCAGCAGCGGATGGAGACCGGGCGCGAAAACGCTGGCCGTGGACGCCGCGCCGCCGGGACCGTAAAACTCGTTATGGCCGGAATGAACGATGATCAAATCCGGGTCGCACCCGACGCCCTGCCGCACGATATCCACCTCGCTGCGGCTGTTGATCGCCGTGATTCCCGCGTTGAGGACCTCGAACCGCCGGTCCGGCGATTGTTGCTCCAACACGACTTGCAACTGGCGCGGCAGGGCCAGCTCAAAGGGATACGGAAAGCCGGCCACCGTGGAGCCTCCGACCACCAAGATGCGATAGAGACCTTTCGGTTTCGGCAGCACGAACGGCCGCGGCTCCGGTCCCGACAGGTCCATCGGGCCGTAATACGCGCGGTCGGCCGAGGGATTCAATTGGTGCGTGCCCGGCGCGGCGTTTTTGACGGGCACGATGAGTTGCGGGTCATGGCCGTAGCCCAACCAGCGCAAACCAAGTTCCAGGACCGCGAATGGAAGCAAGGACAAAACGACGGCGGCAATCCGAAAAAGCCACACGCGGCGCCGACTCATACCTGTTGCGGCCGGATCAAGGTTCATTTCGCCATCGCATTCGGACAGGGCGTCTGAGGTTCTGGAGCCTATCCCGACACAGGGAAAATCGCCCGGCAACCGCATGGAGCGAAGTTCGCCCAGGGAGGCGAACGGGCAAAACTGCGCACCGTTTCAGCAAGCAAAATGCCTTCGGCCCGGGGGTCATTTCTTCCGTATGCGGTGATCATGCCGCTGGACGGCGCCGTCCGTCTCCACGGTCGGCATGTGGCACCGCACGCAATCCGCCGCCGGTGAAACGGGACAGGAAACCGCGTTGGGCGGCCCGTGGCACTCCAGACAGCGTTGAACATAGACGGCCGCGTCGCTGGCGATCGGCGCGTGCGGATTGTGGCAGGTCGAGCAGCCGAGGCGGTCTTCGCTCTGGCTGAAACACCGGCTTTGGAGCAGTTCGGCGGCCTGAACCCGAACGCTGCGGATGTGATCGGGCATGGCCTTCAGTTCGTTGTCCGCGTCGGACTGCAAGTGACAGCGGCTGCAAGCGCGAATCTCTTCGATCGCCGACCGTTGGGGTCGCGTCGGCGATGGTTGTCCGCCGACGGCGGCCTCGCGCATCGCCGTCGCGTGCTCGCGTCCCGGCCCGTGGCATTTCTGGCAGCCGACGTTGGCTACAAGACCTTGGATTTCCTGATCGCGGATTTCTCCCCGCGTCGCATGGCAATCCAGGCAGCGATCCAACGGCGCCGGGTCCAGCACGCGGCCAAAATACTCGACCTGCTGGGCCGGGAGATGGTTCGAGTGGCCCGGCGTCAGCTCCAGTAGCGGCCCGTCCTTGCCGCCGCGAACGCTGACGCGGTGCTCGATGCCCGCCGTCCCGCCGAATCGGTTGGGAATCAAAGTCAAAAACGTCACCCGGCGGCGGCCCGACCCGAATGCGTACACGAGCGGAAAGCTGTCGTTTCCGAAACGTTCCGGGACCGTCACGGAAAGGCCCTCGGCTGGCGTGAAGCGATAGTGAAACTTGACGCCGCGGTGGGGGTCCTGAAAGGTCATCTTGTCGAGAGGAGCAGCCCCAGGCCACTCGGCGGCGCGTCTCAAGGTCCGGGCATGGCCCGTCTCCGCGTGCGACGCCGCCTGTTCTGGATGGCATTCCGCGCAGAGGCCTTCCTCCACGTACAGTCCAAAGCCCGGCGGCACGTTGGCCAGCACTGCCTCCGCGCGTCGCAGCGCTTGCTGGTGCCGGGATTGCCGCAACGGCAGCGCCGCGACGATCGCGGCCACGGCGGCGATCGCCAGCCACAAGGCAATTCTCATCCGTCGGCTTTGGGGCCATCGCGGGCGGATCATGGTTTGCGTTGTCTTGCGCGTCGGATTTGCTGCACCTTCTGGCGGAGTTTCTCGGCTTCCTCGGACCTGCCCGCCGCGGCCGCCGCCTGGGCCAGCAAGGAAACCAACCGCAGTTCGTCCGGGTAGCGCTCCAGCAGCGGCGACAGACGCTGGTAGGCGACGTCGCCTTTTCGCTCGAAGAGCAGCAGTTCCGCTTCCAAGAGACGGCAGTTGAGGTCCTCCGGGGCGAGTTCCAGGGCCTTGCGGATCTCGGCTTTTGCTTCCTCGGGCCGGCCCTGGTCGCGGGCCGCGGCGGCCAGCCAGCGCCGCGCGTGGACATCTTTCGGATTGCGCGTCAAGCACCACACCGCCTCCCGACGCGCCTCGCCCGGCTGCCCGGTCTTGCCATAGGCATAGCAAAGATTCAGGTGAGCGGCGTAGTTCTCCGGCTCGCGATCCAGCACGGCCAACAGCGGCGGGATCATGTCCGCGTGGCGGTCGAGATCGTCGAAAAGTTCCGCCAGCAGGAAATGGTGGCCGCTCTGGGACGGATCGAGCTGGACCGCGCGCTGCGCGTGACGCAGCGCAAGCGTGGTTTCCCGTTGCCGATGAAAAATCTGAGCCAGCGAGAACTGCACCCAAGCGTCATCCGGCGCGCGGGTCTCCAGAGCCAGGAGGGCCTCCTTGGCCTCCCGGTCGCGCCCGCGAGCAAGGCATATCCGAGCGACCAGCCGCAGCGCCTCGCCATGCTCCTCGGCGTGGGCGGGGATTTTGCGGAGTTCCAACAGCGATTGCGTCGGATCGATGCCCTCCAGCACGGCGGCCAGTTCCAGCCGCGCCTGCCAGTCCTGCGGATGGCCCGCCAAATGCAGCAAGTAGCCGTCCACGGCCAACGGCAACTGGCCTTCGGCGATGGCGCCATGCGCGATCTCCAAAGCGCTCGGCCGACGAACCCAAAGGGTGACGGAGACGACGGCCCAGGCAACCGCCGCCAAAGCCAGCGTCAGGCAAAGCCTTTCCAAGCGGCTGGCCTTGGCATCGACATTTCCGGCGATTTCGGTCGTCACTTTTGGCGCCCTCAAACAGCTAGGATCAGCATTAACCCGCCGGTGTTCTCTGTCAAGCATCGATCCGTAGCCGGCATCGCCGTCCGATTTCTTACTGGCCGAATCGCTCGCGGTAGGCCCGAGGGGCGGCATAGGTCCGGCGATCATGGTTGGTCAAACGGCGTTGGGGTTGTCGGGCCAGCGAGAGAACATATTCGACGAGATCCTTCAATTCATCTTCCGGGAGCGTCGGAGCGGCGGGGTGAGCCGTGCCGGGCATGCCGACCACGATCCGCAGATAGATCGATTCCCTCTCGCGGCCTCCTTTGAACGGCTCGTGGACCAGGTCGCGGGCACGGTTAGGCTCGCCCTGCGCGTCAAACAATGGCCGATCCGGCGCGCCCATGCCGTCATCGCCGTGGCACTGATCGCAGCCCAAAGTCCGGTAAACGGCCCTGCCCCGCGACACCGCGCGTTCACCGAGGGACCAAACGTCGGGCAAAGCCACGGGACGGCCCGGCGTGGTGATCCGTTCGACGGCCTCGCGCACCTCAACCTCGACCGGTTCCTCGCCCGCCTGACGCAGCTCGCTCGCCACCTGGCGGTGGACCGCCTCTCGCCGCAGCCGGAAAACCTCTTGCGCCAATTGCCTTCGTTCCGACGTGCTCAAGGCGTCAAAGGCCTGCATCGAGGTCCCTGGTATTCCGCGAGCGAGGACTCGCTCGATGTCCTCCAGCGAGGCGACGCCGTTGTCCGTGCTGGCCATCTGCAACCCACCGGCGCCAAAGTCGCGCGGACGGGGAAACAAGTAACGGGCGGCCTGTCCCAGCCCGTCGCCCAGAGTGCCATGGCAAACGGCGCAGTGCTTCGCATAGAGCGGGTCGCCACCCGACGCCTGATCGCGGGGGGTTGCGCCGCGGGCCATATTCTCTTCGCGCTCAACGCGATCCGTCGGCGCTGCCTCTTTCTGCCGTGCGAGCGTGGTCGCAAGCCACCTTGGCTTCGCCAGAAAGACCGCGGCCACTCCCAGCACCGCACAAAGGACGCCCATCTTCCCAAGCCGCGAACAGGCTCGTCCCGCGTCGAATAGGGCAAGGCGACGTCGTCGCCCTCCGAAGCATCTCCACCCAGCCGGCCGGAATGGCGCAGCCACGGCGGGCGCCCTCCATGCCGGAGCGCTCTTGTGGGGACCGAAACACTCAACCATCGGTGGACGCCGTAGCTCTCCCGCTCCAGTGCTCACGTAATTCCGGGCCCTGGCGGGGGACCCCGTTTCACGATGCTCAATCGACCGAAATTGCCGCCCTTGGTCGTTTCGATTTTACTCCAAGCTTAAACGTCGGTCCACGCTCAGGCGGATGCCTCATTCGCGGACCTCGCGGCACGTGACGATGGGCTAGCTTGCCTGCCGGGACAAACGCATGTTATACTCCGCACGCGTTGAGATGACATGTTTTTCGGGCGAAAAGGACTCATTCTCGGCCGCGCGGAAAATAGCGCGAGGATCGCCGGCAAGAGGTTGTGCGACGACGCCCGCCTGCGGGCGTTTGCCGCCGTAGGCGGTCTTCGGCCCGGCATTCATGCCGGGTATCCGTGGACCAACGCCACGGCGCGAGGCCCGTTGACGGGCCTTCTCGCTGGAACGGCTTTGAGCCTACCGATCCCGTTGGCGGAGCCGCTCGAACGGGTCGCGCAGGGTGAGGAAACGGCCTGAACGCCGCCCGCAACGCCCGCCATGACCAATGCGGGCAAGATGCCTGCGCTCCCCAGGGGAAGCGGCCTAAACGCCGTCCGCGAATCTCGCAGCGCGGGCGTCTCGCCCGCAAATCACGAAGGCAGCGAGAAGCCCCGTGAACGGGGCTTGAGGTTCGCCCTGGGATCGACACCGCGACCCGGCGTGAAACGCCGGGCCGAAGACCGCCTACGGCGGCCAAGGCCCGTCAACGGGCCTTAATGGTCCGCGGGCGTTGAAATGAGACGTTTCTCGAATAAGAAGGACTCATATTCGGCCGCGCGGAGTATAGTTTGAGGTTGCCTCATCCTCGAATCTTTCGAACACTTTCATGGCCGAAAAAGCATACGGTCGCGCGCGCACGATACTGCTCGGCATCGCCATCCTGGCGCTGTGCGGGGCGGGGGCGTGGGTGGTTTGGCTTCATTGGGCCGGGATCGACTGGCAACCATCTTCTGAAAAACGGCGGGGGGAAGATGTGGAAACGGGCGAGGCCGGCGATGCCTTGGAATCTCGCATTCACGCCTTCTGCGGCGATTGCCACGCCGTGCCTCGACCCGAGAGTTTCCCTCGCGACGCATGGCACGTGGAAGTCGAAAAAGCCTATCGCAAGTATGAAGATTCAGGACGCGTGGATCTCGATCCGCCCCCCATGGGAGAGACGATCGAGCTGTTTCGTTCCCGCGCCCCGGAGGTCGTTTCCTACCCGGAACCAAAAGAAGCCGCGACGCCGTTTCGCGCCTCGTTCCAATTGCAAAAACTCGACCTGAATGCAGACCAACAGCCCACCGCGGCGATCGCCTGCCTCTGCTGGAGGTCGCTGGGGTCGGACAAGAACGCAGCGGTTTCTCCGCGTGGTGCGGAAGACAGAGATGCCGCTAAAGCGGAGAGAAAATCGGCGGCGGCGCGGGGAGCGGGCGAGCAGGGCCTTAACACCGCCCCAGTCCTTCTGGCGAGCGACATGTTCTCGGGAAGGGTAGCCGCGGTGGATCTGGGCACTCCCCAGCCCGTGGCCCGCCTCTTGGCCCAGTTGAACCATCCTTGCCACATCGAGCCATGCGATCTCGATGGCGACGGCGCGATCGACCTCCTGGTGGCCGACCTGGGCAGTTACGACGTTCGGGACCACGATCTCGGCCGGGTCGTGTGGTTGCGGCAGGATGGGCGCACGGGCCGGTTCGAGGAGAGGGTCCTGGCATCCGGCCTTGGACGCGTGGCCGACGCCCGGCCCATTGCCCTCGACGCCTCCGGTACGCTCGGCCTCGTCGTGGCGGAGTTCGGGTACTTTCGAACGGGGAGCGTATTGCTGTTGACCAACGTCGCCTCGCCCGGCCAACCGATGCGTTTCGAGTCTCGGGTGTTGGACCCTCGCACCGGCGCCATTCACGTCCCCGTGCTCGATCTGAACCACGATGGCCGTCCTGACTTCCTCGCTCTCGTGAGCAACGAGAACGAATGCCTGGAGGCCTTCCTCAACCAGGGCAACGGCAAGTTCCATCGCCAGACGGTGTGGCAAGCCCCTGACCTGGCCTTCGGATCCAGTGGCATCGAACTTGTCGACCTGGACGGTGATGGCGACCTGGACGTCCTTTACACCAATGGCGATTCGTTCGACAACATGTACGTCACGCCGTGGCACGGCGTCCAGTGGCTCGAGAACCTCGGCCCGGTGCGGTTCAAATACCGCCGCCTGGCCGACATGTCCGGCGCGTGCGTTGCCCGGGCCGGCGACTTCGACGGCGACGGCGATCTCGATATTCTGGTCGTCGCGTTTCTGCCCCCGCGGCTCAAGCCCGATTGGCTCGCCCTGCGGCCGTTGCCGTCGATCTTGATGTTGGAACAGACCTCGCCGGGCCATTTCGTCCAGCACATCCTGGAACGCGGATTCCCCTGTCATGCTGCCGTGGTGGTTGGCGACTTTAATGGTGACGGCCGCCTCGACTTTGCCGTCGGAAACCATGCCGGGGGTCACCGAGCAGACGCCGTGGGTCGCACTTGGGCGACTCTCTGGTGGAATCGGGGACCGTGAACCCCCGATACATCGCGTGCCACTAAAGAGCTTCCCCCCTTGCGGAGGACATCAAAGGCTATATGCCTTTTCGCAGCGCGAAAAAAATAGTTCGGGGTGCTTGACTTTTTCCGCTTTCCAGTCTAAGTTCTACTCTGATTAATGGTCTGCGGTTGCGCTTCTGGTCGATGGCCGCCGACCAGTTCGAAGGACTTTTCTAGAGTTATCGGTGAGGTGATTTGGTCGGTTGCCGCTTCGGGCATTCGACGCATTGATCGGGCAATAAACTTCGTCCCTCTTGTCGATACCCAATGAGACAGGAGCGTTGCGGACAAAGAATAGAGCCTATCTCGGTTCCTTATCGGGCCCCGATGGTCTCGGCTTCGGAATAGTGGGGCGAAACGCCCGTGCAAGGGCTGTTGAGATAGTTTTCGTGCGGGAATGCTTGTATTTGTGTTCTTTCTTTAAGGAGAATCTTATGAAGAGTCCTCCCAAACTCCCATGGCTGGGCCGTTCGTCGAAGATCGGCTTCACGCTGGTGGAATTGCTGGTGGTGATCGCCATCATTGGCATTTTGATCGCCCTGTTGTTGCCTGCCGTGCAAGCGGCCCGCGAGGCGGCCCGCCGGAGCACATGCACGAACCACCTGAAGCAAATTGCCTTGGCCGTGCACAACTACCATGACGTGTACAAGGTCTTTCCGCCCGCCTCCGCGGGCTATCAGGGGTCGGCTTACGCGGGTTGTGCGGGATGGGTTCTGTCCAACGGTTTCAGTTGGCGGGCCTTGATTCTGCCGCAACTTGAGCAGATGCCGCTTTACAACAAGATGGACTTCAAATACCACCTTTACGGTTGCTACGGCGGTAGGGGGTTCCCTTACATGGGCGGCCCTACCAACGACCCGCAGCCGGTTGGTTACACGATTGTGCCGACCTTCATGTGCCCCAGCGACCCAACCCCGAGGGTCGGAAACGTTGAGGCGCCCACGAACTACGCGGGCATTTGGGGCGACCTGGCGCGACCAGAATTGAATCCCCCCCGGGGCATTTTCGCGACGAGAGTGCCCGTCTCGATGGCAAACGTCATCGACGGAACGGCCAACACCGCCATGATCGGCGAGGTGTTTCGCGGAAAGCAAATCCAACATGCGGTCACGCAAGGTTTCTACAATTTGCAGCGTTGTCGCAGGTGGGTCGAGGAGACGGGCTTCTGCGGGGCCTCGACCAACCGTCCTCCGAACTGGGGGCCGGCCAACGTTCAGGATCCCGCCCCCTACATCGCCTCGGCGGACTTGATCACATGGGTGGACGAGGTTTGCGCGGGTTGCTTCCAAGACATCGACCGCCGGCCCATCTCGAGCTTGCACCCCGGCGGGGCCTTGAGCGCCTATGCCGACGGGGCGGTCAAGTTCGTTTCGGAGACCGTCGACCGGCAAGTCTGGGCGAACACGGGCACGATGGCTGGGAAGGAACCAAACGTTTTCAACCCTTGATTCGGCGTTGGCTTCCATCGCCGGTGGTTTTCGTGACCCGACGGCCCGTCCGGATGTCGTGTCGCCACTCCAATTTGCTTCGATCACAAGCGCGTCGTTTAAGTGCCCACCGGCCGCGGCCCGTGGGCACTGCTTAAAGTTGTCCTCCGTGCCTCAAGAACCCACTGAATGGAAAGGAGTCGCTTGTGGTGACTCGTACGCAGTGCCTCTTGGTGTTGCTGGCGTTGGTTGTCGTTGGGTGTGAGGGGTCAGGCAGTCAACGGAAAAGGATGGAGGGGGCGCAGGCGCCGAATTGGCCCGCCCTCCAGGCGCTGAACGATCAAGGCGGCATGATGACCGTCGGCATGGCGCTCCAGATGCAAGGGCCGGCGGCCGCGAAAAAAGCCGCCGCGGCGCCGGAATTCAAGAAGCTCCTGGATGATTTCGAGGCGACGCCGATTCCCTCGCAGTTTTCCAATTCCGCGCGGGAAACCGCCAAGAAGGAGCTGGTGGAGTCGTTGCGAAAGCTGCCCGAGGCCGGTTCCGACGCCGAAGCCAAAGAGCTTTGGGAGAAAGCACGCGCCGCCATGCAAACGCTGACTACGCCCTGATCGGCCTGGTGCGTGGCGTCGGACACAGAGCGGCGGGCTGCTGCACGGCCCGATCGAAGGAGAGCGGTTCGTCGGCAACGGAGCTGGGTTTTTGCTTCAGCCCTTGCCGTCAGGCAAAGGATGGATCGTTCCCACGTGAACCGTCGCTGAAAGCCGGGGATGCCGCCGACGACGGTCTTTCTGGCACGATGGCTGTTTGAAGTGTTCGACCCCGGCCTCTCGCGCGTCTGCCCGCTGATGTTCCATGCCTGGAAGGCATGGGCGTGGCGTCTTTGTGTTGGTTTCCTCCTGCTGGGCATTTTGGCGGGTTGTAGCCCGCGTGTTCCCTCGGGCGGCGCGGGCGAGGGCGGCACCGTCAAAAGCGTCTCCAAACTCCAGATCGCCGGCAATCTGCCGCCGTCTGTTGCCGGCGCAAGACCGTCGGAGGTCCGGACGCCCTCGCCGTTTCGATTCGAGGAAGTCGCCCAGCACGTCGGAATCGACTTCCTCCACCATGCGCCTCTGACTCCCGAACGGCACGCGCATCTGGTGTACGGATCGGGGATCGGTTGGTTGGATTTCGACCGCGATGGATGGCCCGACTTGTACTGTTGTCAGGGCGCGGCCTATCGCGGAACCGCTCCCCAGCGCGAACCGTCCTCTCCCGCGGATCCCAGCGATTGCCTGTTCCTCAACCGGCAAGGCAGGTTCGTCAACGTCACCGAAGCGGCCCGCCTGGTCGAGGCGGGCTATTCCATGGGGATCGCCGCGGCCGATTACGACAACGACGGTTTCCCCGACCTGTGCGTGACGGGTTACGGGGAAAATGTCCTCTATCACAATCAAGGCGACGGAACGTTCACGAAGCAAACGCTGCCCCACGGCGAGTCTCCAGGCCGCATGAGCGCAAGCTGCGCTTGGGCCGATGTGGACGGGGACGGGAATCTCGACCTGTACGTTGCCAATTACGCCCAACTAGGGCCCCAAAACTACCCGCTGTGCGAACACGTCGAGGGCGGAAAGAAAATGTACGTGGTCGCGCTTCCGCGCCTCTTGCAACCCCTGCCCGACTCGCTCTACCGGAACTGCGGCGACAGACGGTTCGCCGACGTCTCGGTTTCCTCGGGCATCGCCTCCGTGCCGCCCCAATGTGGGCTTGGGGTCGTGGCCGCGGACCTCGACGGGGACGGCGACGTGGATTTCTACGTCTCCAACGACATGGGCCCCAATTTCCTTTGGGAAAACCAGGGCCGCGGAACGTTCGTGGACCGAGGCCTGGAGGCGGGCGCGGCCATGAACCGCAACGGCGCTTGCGAGGCGGGAATGTCGCTCGAGGCGGCCGATTTTGACGGCGAAGGGCGATTGGATCTTTTCGTGACGAACTTCTTTCACGAGACCAACACCTTCTATCGTAACGAGGGAAACCTGCTGTTCAGCGACGTCACGCAAGAAGTGGGGCTGGGCGCGCCGTCCAAACTCCGGCTGGGTTTTGGAACGTGTTCCCAGGATTTCGACCGCGACGGCTTTCTCGATCTGCTCGTGGCCAACGGCCACGTCCATGACCGCCTAAACGAGATTGGTCGCGACGAGCCTTTCGCCCAGCTTCCGCTCCTGTTCCACAACGAACGTGGTTTGCGTTTCAGCGAGGTGTCGGCCGACTCGGGAGCTTATTTTACCCAGCCGCGCGTTGGACGTGGCGCCGCGGCGGCCGACTTCGACCGCGATGGCGACGTTGACGTGGCGGTGAATCATCTCAACGGCCCGGCGGCGCTGCTGCGCAACGATGCGTCTCCCGCCGGCGCGTGGTTGCAGGTTGAACTGGTCGGCTCAAGCAGCAACCGCGACGGCGTCGGCGCCATCCTTCAGTTCGACTTGGGCGGTCAACGGCTCGTCCGTACGCGGCAAGCCGGTTCGGGTTACTGCTCGTGCGGCGAGGAACGGCTGACGATCGGATTAGGCGACGCAACCCGTATCCCGCGCCTCTTGATTCGTTGGCCCAGCGGCGCCGAGCAAGTATTGGAAGACCTTCCCGTCAACCGGTTCCTTCGGCTCAAGGAGCCGTGGCAACCTTCAGCTCACGACACGGCTCGCGGCGGCGTCCCAAGAGTTCGGCAATGAAGTGGCGTTTGCAGCGTGCTTCGCCACATCGGTGACAGTGTGGCAGCAAAATCGATCACCAAACAAGGGTGAGAATTCTGGTCTCCCCTCCACAAACTACATCTATTGCATGGCATGACATGCCCTATTGGCACTATCAATGTGGTAGCAGCACTCGGGGGATCGCGCTGGCTGTGGTATCACCCCACCAAGAATAGTGGATTTTTTCCTTACAGGGCATTGCCTCCGGAGTGCTGTTGCCCGCTGACGGGGAGCTTCCGGAGCTACGGTTTCCTAGCGCGGGCCGCGCCCGCAACCGGAGAGTGAACCGCCATCG
>Ga0209101_1000081_pt1 | contig 78688 bp, 63 predicted proteins | sample ConPoolayeCmetaG_FD_185481 | JGI IMG/M metagenome (GOLD analysis project Ga0209101, IMG submission 185481) | Hot spring microbial mat communities from California, USA to study Microbial Dark Matter (Phase II) - Cone Pool mat layer C metaG... ... | reverse complement strand
CGCTGTTGTGTGCCGATTACCGCTGACGGAGCACTGGAGGCGCGCTATACTACATTGTCCGAGCGGCGAGAGGTACGTACAGGTTTCCCCCCCGGCCTGTCGGCCCCCCGCTCGGATCTTTTCATGCGCTGCCCGGCGCCGCACCGCAGCTACCCCCCGGGCGGTCATCGACCGATCAGCCCCGTCGCCACTATACTGCCGCTTTCACGGATACCTTGTCCGGCATAGTTGGTAGTTTCGCCGGCCCGCCCCCAAGCTTGGCCGACGCGCGTACAACGAGGTGTCAGCAATGGAAGTGGTATTAGACGGCAACTCGCTTTCCATCGAGCAGATCGTGGCGGTCGCCCGCCATTGGGCCAAAGTGTCCATCGCCCCGCAGGCCCGCCAAAAAGCCCAGCGCTCACGCGATTACTTGGAAAAATGCGTGCGCGAGGGCAAGGCGATCTACGGCGTAACGACCGGCATCGGCGAGCTGGCACGGGTGCGGATTTCGCCCGAACAGAGCGCTGAGCTGAGCCGCCGCATTATCTACAGCCACTCGGCCGGCACCGGCGACTTCTTCCCGCCCGATGCGGTCCGCGCCGCCATGCTGTGCCGCGCTAACGTGTTGGCCAAGGGTTACTCCGGCGTGCGCCTGTCGTTGATCGACACGGTGATCGAGATGATCAACAAGGGAGTGATACCGGCGATCAATGAAAAGGGCTCGCTGGGCGTCTCCGGTGACCTCTCGCCGCTGTCACAGTTCGCCGAAGTGGCCATCGGCGAGGGGCGGGCCTTTTACCGCGGAGAGCTGATGTCGGGCGCCGAGGCCATGCGGCGGGCCGGCGTGAAACCTACCGACCTGACCTTCAAGGAGGGGCTGGGACTGATCAACGGGTCGCAAATGATGACCGCCGGCGCCGCCTTGCTGGTATATGACGCCGAACGTGTGCTCAAGAATGCCATGATCGCCGCCGCCATGACTCTCGACGCGCTGCGCGCTGTGGAGCGTGCTTTCGACCCGCTGGTGCACCGGCAGCGGCCCTATCCGGGGCAGAACGCCGTCGCCGCCAACCTCGTGCGTCTCTTCGCGGACAGTCAGATCATGGCCGACAAGACCGGCAAGGTCCAGGACGGCTACAGCATGCGCTGTACGCCGCAGGCCCTCGGTCCCTCGCTGGACACGCTGGAGCATGTGCGCCGAGTCGTCAACATCGAAGTCAACTCGGCCGCTGACAATCCGCTGTTCTTCGGCGACGAGGAACAGTACTTCGCCGCCGGCAACTTCCACGGGCAGCCGGTCGGTATGGCGGTAGATTTTCTGTGCATCGCGCTCTCCGAGGCGGCCGACCTTTCGGAACGGCATACGAACCGGCTGCTCAATCCGGTGCTCTCCGGTCTGCCCGACTTCCTCATCGAAGGCAAGGGACTCAACAGCGGGCTGATGGTCGCCCAGTACACGGCTGCCGCCCTGGTGTCGGAAAACAAGGTGCTCTCGCATCCGGCCAGCGTCGACTCGATCAGCGTCTCGGCTGACCAAGAAGACCACGTCAGCATGGGGCCGATCGCCGTCCGCAAGTGCGGCGAGATCCTGCGCAATGTGCGGACGGTGCTGGCGATCGAGATGATGGCTGCTGCCCAAGCGATGGACTTCTACCCCGGCAAGAAACCCGGCCGGGGTACACGCGTGGCCTACGAGGTCATTCGACAGAAAGTGTCGTTCATGAAGGACGACCGGGTGATGTACCCGGACATTGAGGCCATCCGCCAGTTGATCGAGTCTAACACAATCCTCGACGAAGTGGAGCGTGAAATCGGCCCGCTGTACCTGGCACGCGACATGAAAGACTTGCCGCAACCTAACGTGCCCTGTTGAACAGCCGATCGTCCGGTCCCGGCACGAGCATCATCCGAACCACCTGTGTCGCGAGGCGGGCTCGCCGTAGCGTCCCGACAGACCGCGGTTTAACGCGGCAGCTCGTACTCCATTACCTCGCAGACGCGCTTGAACTCGCCCTCCAGCTCTTGCGCCAGGGCCCCCAGTCCCTCCAGCGTTCCGGCACGCGCGGATTTCTCCAGTGTGGCGGCCAACTGGTTCATGCGCCCGGCCCCCAGATTGGCCGCCGCCCCCTTCACCGCGTGAGCTGCCTGTGCCAACGACCGGCTGTCACCAGCCGCAAGCGCCGTCCGGATGGCACCCAGCAGGGGCGGCACCTCAGCCTGGAACAGTTCCAGCAGGCTCTTCAGAACGGGAGCGTAGTCCGGGGCAGCCGTGTCCAGCGGGTTCTGCCACGTACGCCGGATATCGCCGGAGTCGGTCGCCGAGACCTCTTCAGCTGCGGCCGGTGACGGCGCCAGGCCCGTGACGCCGGCGCGCCGCTGGGCACAGCGTATCAACACCTCTTGGAGCGCCGCCGGTCGGAACGGCTTGGCCAGGAAATCATCCATACCCGCCGCTCGGCAGGCTTCCCGGTCCTCACGCAGTGCTCCGGCCGTCACCGCCACGATCAGCGGACGCTTACTGGCTGGGTAGCTGGCGCAAAGGCGCTCGGCGGCCTCTAGACCGTCCATTTCCGGCATGCGAATGTCCATGAAAACCACGTCGTAGTGCTGGCGCTCGACGGCCTGAAGCACCTCGCGACCGTTCGCAACCACGTCCGGACGGTAGCCCATGCGCTCCAGCATCGCCACCGCCACTTTCTGGTTCACCGCCACGTCCTCCGCCAGCAAGATGCGCAGCGGGTAGCGCTGCGCCAGGGTAGGATCGAACATGGCGCCGGCGCTGCTGGACAGTAACCGCACCGGCTCGCGGGCCGCTGGCGCCCGAATAGTGAAGTGGAATGTCGAACCACGGCCAGCGGTGCTCTCAACACCGATCGTCCCGCCCATCAGATGCACCAACCGCTTGCTGATGGCTAATCCCAACCCCGTCCCCCCGTAACGCCGCGTCGTCGTCACGTCCACCTGGCTGAACGGCTCGAAGAGCAGGGGCAGCTTGTCCGCGGGTATGCCAATGCCGGTGTCGCTGACAGCGAATCGCAGCTCGTACTCCTGCCCTTCCAGGGGGCGCGCCGACACCGATACCAGCACGCGCCCGCGCTGCGTGAACTTGATGGCGTTGCTCAACAGGTTGACGAGCACCTGCCGCAGGCGGGTGACGTCCCCCACGATGGCCTGCGGCGTCTGGCTGGCGATTTCGTAGGCCAGTTCCAACCCCTTCTCGGTCGCCTGGGGGAACAGATCCAGGGCCGACTCGACGCACTCGCGTATGTCGAACGGCTGATGCTCCAGTTCGACGTGCCCGGCCTCGATCTTGCACAGGTCCAGAATGTCGTTGATGATGGTCAGCAGCGTGTCTCCGCTGGTGCGGATCGTCTCGACGTAGTCGCGCTGTTGCGGGGTAAGTTCAGTATCCAGCAACAAGCTGGTCATGCCGATGACCGCGTTCATCGGCGTGCGAATCTCGTGGCTCATGTGAGCCAGAAAGAGCGTCTTGGCCCGACTGGCAGCCTCGGCCTGGCTGGTGGCCTCCGCCAAAGCCCGGTTGGCCGCTGTCAGCTCCTCCTGGCGGGCGCGCAACTCCTGCTTCTGCGCTTCGAGCTCCAGGTTCACTGCGGTCAACGCCCGGTTGGCTAGTTTGAGCTCCCGCTGCTGGGCATCGAGTTGCCGCTGGTGTTCGCGCAGCTCTTCGTTAGCCGCACGCAACGCCGCATTCGTACCTTCCAGCGCTTGCCTGGCCCGGGCATTGATCAGCGCGCCGCTCACCAGGCTCCCGATGATCGCCAACGCCAAGCGGTCGATCTCGCAATCGGTACTGTCCGGGGGATCCGCGGCAATGGCCAAACCCAGGCTTCCGCGGTCGACTGCCGGATCGGCACTGAGCGGCACTACCAGAACCGCGCCGGTCAAACCCAGTTCGTTGGAGGCGCTAGCCACCATCTGGTCGGCATCCGAATCGCGCAAAACCAGCGGCCCGGCAGCATTAGCCCACCAGTGTTGCAGCAACGGGTGCACCGCCTCCCAATACCTGGCCTGGGCGGCATCTACTCCTTGAACCGCTCCAAGACGCAACCGGCCGGCATCATCGGCGACGAAAACCGCCCCGACCCGATAACCAAGCACCGAGGAAATCAACGCCGCACCGGTTTGACAGACTGCGGCTTGGTCCCCGTGCGACAGGCGCATAAACGCGTCGCTGCTGAACGACAGCATCTCGAACACGCGCAAGATGCGTGCCAGACGCACGCTGTCGTTAGCCCGCACGGTGGTCAGTTCTGGCACAACGTTCCTCCTATTACCCAGCCGCCGAGCCGACGCAGCCCCACGCCCAAGTGCGGGCGCGCCGACGGGCTGATCGTCCGACAACCATAGTGTCGGCTCTTCGCCGCATCTGCTCCGGTGGCGGTCGGGACCAGCGGTGCACACCGCTCAGGACGGTCATTTCTCGGACCCCGTGGGCATGCCCAGGACTGCCAAATCGACCGACGGGCGCAAAAACCCGATACGCTCATTGTTGCCCGGCGAAGGAGAAACACGGCGGCGGACCCCCAAGCCGCGCGCTCGGCCTTTGGTGGACTGCCATGCGCAAGCTGCGACTCGACGACGCCTCGCTGCAACGCGTTCTGGATGACTTGGACGCTCAGGACGTCAGGATCGACGCCTCCGGGGTCGGACAGGATTCCTTTTTCTCGTACCGCATACCGGGACTGCGCGTCGAGCTGGAATACTCGCGTGACGACTTGCAGTTTCTCACTGTGCCCACGCGACGACTGGGGGCGCGCGGCGTCTACTTTCTCACCAGCGGCCTCGTGAACATCGGCTGCCCCTGTCGGGTGTACCTGGTCACCGTTCGCAACAATTGGCAGGTCGTTCCCGGGCGAGTTGCGGGCTGCCGGTACATTCCCGGGACCGGGGGCGTCCATGAGGTGTTTGTGCAATTCGATCGGCCGATCGACCCCGCCTCATTCGCGTCCAGTGCAACGCGTTCGCGCATTCTGGCGGTGGACGACAGCCCGGTCTCGCTGAAGCTCTATGCGCACCTGTTGGCCAGCATGAACGTCGACCTGACATGTGTGTCGAACGCAGAGGAGGCTATCGAGAAAGCCCTGGCCAACACGTACGATTTGATACTAATGGACTTGGACATGCCGGGGCTTGACGGGCTGTCCGCGGTACGCATCTTGCGGAGCAAGGGTTACGTACGGGCTATCGTGGCCGTTTCGGCCATGACCGAGCCCGAAGACCAAGAGAACGCCTTACGGGCAGGCTGCGACGATTTCCTGGCCAAGCCGCTGACGCGCGAATCACTGGAGGCCATGGTGAACAACAACAAGCCTGAACCACTGGTCAGCGCGCTGCTGGACGACCCAGGGATGACCGAGCTGATCGACCGTTTCGTCGCCGGTCTGGGCGAAGCGATCGCACGAATGGAGGCGGCTTTTGGGTCGGGTAACCTGGAAGACCTGGAGCGGGAAGCACGCACCATCAAGGGTGAGGCGGCCGGGATCGGTTTCGGAGCCATAACCGACGCCGCTGTCGCGGTGGAGCGCGCGCTGAAGCGTGGATCAGATTTATCAGACGTCCGCTCGAAGCTTACCGAGCTGATTCGCCTTTGCATGGCGGCCCGACCAGCCACCAGCCAGCCCACTCAGTCTACCGCCGCCCAGTCAACCAACGTTACAGCCTTCGCCCAAGCCGCCGATCTCGGCGAGAATTAGTCCCGCCCGCGAACGCGCATATTAGCTACACGGCCAATAGCGACATAACGTCGCCGGCGGGAGCTTAACCATACTTCTTTGCAATTCGCGGAATCGATTTGAAGACTTAGCTGCGCGGCGGCACCACTCGGCGGTATCAGCAAAGTGGGCTGGCCGGCGCCGTAACGCTATTGGCAGACACGGACTTACGTACCTATAATATCAGTGCCTCCCTCCTCCTCCTCTCACGGGTCGGGTACTCGCCCGAGTGCCCGGCCCGTGGCATTTTCAGAAAGATGGCCGCACGCCGGCGCGCAACCTCTTTGCCGTCCTCGCAGCACCTGCGTGGTGCGGGCCGGTGATGATTTGCGACGGTCACTTGCGATCATGGCCGCGGCTATCACCACGGATTGCAGTTTTTCCGCGTCCAGTCCCAATAGTGCGCCGGCAACGGTGTGTACCCGTATCGTTTCACCCACTCGGGGTTCAGCGCCACCCAGCCGGTGCCACAGTAGGCCCGCGTGTCGACCGGCATGTAGGCAGCGTGTCCATCCAAAAACCCGACGGGGTGCTTCATGAAACGACGATGCAGGCCGACAGTCGGGGCGCGATCGTAAATGCCCGCAATCATCGGGTCTTCCATGAACATCGTGAACGTGGAGGCGTGTTTCATAAGCACCTGACGTACCAGCCACTGACCGCGCTCACTCCAGGTCCCGGGTGGAAACCAAGGGTCGCGATCGCCGTTCCATTCCACGTCCATGAGCGCGAAAAGATTGTAGCGATAACTGGTCCCGATATCGTCGTAGGAGCTGATCGGGAGTTCGCCGCCGCCGCTGTTCCAGTTTTGCATGGCGCTGTAGAAGTCTGAGGGACAGTGGAGCACTTCGACTTCGAAGCGTTTGACGATCTTCCCACCTTCCTCGAGGTCCGGCTCGATGTCCCCCGATAGCAAGTACTTATTGAACGGTCGCTGTCGAGCGGTGATGTAGAAGACTCCGCCGTGATCTGTTCGCCAGTAGTCGTGTGAGGTTTTGCCGCCGTAGACCCAGCTACAGATGCCCATCCAGCCGGTGCCGTAAGTGACCAGAAAGGGAAACATGTCGTTGTGGTCGGCGAAGTAGGTCGTGGAAGCGGTCATAAGATTCTTGAAGTTGGACAGGCACTTGGCCACCTTGGCTTGTTCGCGGGCGTCGCGCAACGCCGGAAGGAGGATCGAAATCAAGAGGGCGATGATCGCCACCACGACTAGCAGCTCAATAAGCGTAAAACCCGTGCGGCCACGTCCTTGGGTGTGCTTCATAACCGGTCTCCTGTCAGGCCACGGCCTCGATCCTCAAGATGTGTCCGCGCATCCACCAGTGACGTGACAACGATGGTGGCCGCAGAGCCCAGCGCTGGCACAAACAACCTGGTTGTGCCGTTCTCCCAGGCCTCACACGGTAACAGCACGGTTCGCTGGCCGACCTGCCACCACCGGCCCAGCCATGTGCTAGCGCCGCGTTGGCCGTCTCTTAGTATATCCGGCGATTTTAGCGCGGCGCGCCACAATCAGTTTTCCTTTTGAAGACATGGCGACAGCGCCGGCCTGGGCGGACCAGCCAGGTTCATGGCAGGAGAAACAGGACCCCTAATACCCTGATGCCGCTGCTGGGCCAGGGGCGGAAGCGCAGATGTGGAAGTTGCCGCTGGTGCGCCTAGGCTACAGACAAGAGCAAGCAGGAGCCTCGTTATGGCGCAGCGCAGCGTGCATTGTGCGAAGTTGGGACGTGAACTACCCGCGTTGGACGAATCTACACCACAGGGAGCCCAGGCACTGAAGCTGGCTCTGCTGCTGGGCGGACCGGAAATGCGGCAGCGCGTCCGCGACCACATCTCGGCGGCCGCCTGGGAGATGTGGACAGATCACATGCGGATGGTGATAAATGAATATCGGCTGGATCCGACGACGGACGAATCCAACGCCATCCTGCGTGAACATATGGAGGCGTTTCTGTTCGGGCAGGCTCACAACGTGCCTGGGTACGTGCCGCCCAAACGCAAGTGAACAGGCGGTCCCGTCGTTCACCGACGCGCCATGCGGAAACTGGCGGACGGCTGGTGTCGTCGCCGGCCGCGCGGCGAGGTGATAGCCTGGTTCGTCCCGAGATCCAGAGCAGGCCAATCGACGGGCCAAGGGTGTCACGGCTGGCGTCGCTACGGCGTGAGGGGCACGGTTTGTCGACGGCGGTAGAAACACCTGGGCATGGCGGGAACGGCAATGCGCCACTCCCACCATGCCCATTGTCCGGCACGAACCACAATCGGGATTGCCGGCTGTCGGAGGATCACCCACTCCCGCAGGAGGCTGCGCTAGCGGCGCGTCAGGTGGTCACACCATCGCCTTGAGGCCCTTCAACGGCCGGACCTTAACGACCTTCCGGGCGGGCTTGGCTTTGAACATCATTTCCTCGCCGGTAAAGGGATTGATACCTTTGCGGGCTTTGGTCGCGGGCTTCTTGACGACGGTTATTTTCATCAGTCCGGGGACGGTAAAAATGCCGGGCCCCTTGTTCAGGTCCTTCTTGATGAGGTTGGCCATCTCATTGAAGACCGCCCCGACCTGCTTGCGGGTCAGGCCAGTGGCCTCTGCCAATGCGCCATAGACCTCCGACTTGCTCCGCGCCTTGGTCACCGATTTGTTGGTTTTCTTGGTCATCGCTGTTCTGCCTCCTCAAAAGGGGGCCGCGCCGCACCCCATGCAAGGAACTGTCGGCCGCACCGGCGGACGGATGCCGTGGCGCACGCGTCGGCGTATAGAGGCTCCATCCGCGACCGCAAACGACCGCGTTTGCTGTCGGCCACGTGCCACCCTTTTCGCACAGCCCGGCCCGCGCGTCAAGGGGGCAACTGCCGCCAGGTCACGAAAAAACGCTTATTTTTCCACGCTAATCGAGCTACCGGCGGCGTGCCGCGCTACGGCGGCGACTGGGCCGGACAACGTCCGGTTCGGCATTGACGACATCAATGCAACGGCGCAACAACCCCACGCTCTTACGATCAAAACGCATTACCAGGCGTGGCAGTTCCGGGAACTCTCCGTTCTCTCCATCCAACATGGCGCTCTGCGTTATTCGGCCGGCAGTGACGAGGGACGCGAACTCGACGTTCAGACGCTCTACCGTGGCCGCCGACAGCGGGCGGCGTAATCGCAGCACCAGGTCATCACCAACGTAGCGCATGGAGTGGTAAACGCGGTAGAAACGCAACACTTCGTTCACGGCCGCCTCGACGTCGTCGGTGATGAAGAACAAGTGCAGGTCCTCGGGACTGATCATCCCCTTGTCCAACAGTTCGGCGCTTATGTAGCGTCGCCAGTGTGGCCAGTAGGTGCCGCCGGGCTGTTCGAGCATGACGATCGGAACCAAAGGGGCTTTACCGGTCTGCACCAAAGTGAGCGCCTCGAAGCCTTCGTCCTGGGTCCCGAAGCCCCCCGGAAAGAGCGCTACGGCGGAGGCTTCCTTCATGAAGATGAGCTTGCGGGCGAAAAAGTAGCGGAAGTTCACCAGTTTGGCATCGTCGGCAATGATGGTGTTGGTCTTCTGCTCAAACGGCAGCCGGATGGCTACGCCAAAGCTCGCTTCTGCGCCGGCTCCGCCGTGCCCGGCTTTCATGATCCCGTCGCCGGCACCGGTGATCACCATCCAGCCGCTGTCGCACATGCGGCGGGCGAAACGCACGGCGGCCTGGTAGTCGGGATGGTCCTCGGGCGTGCGACTGGAACCGAAAATGCTTATTTTGGGCGTGTGCCGATAGGGGGCGAAGACCTTCAAGGCATAGCGCAGCTCGGCCAAGGCCTTGCTGAGCAGCTTGACGTCGCCGCGGTCGGCGCCATCACGCGCCAGCCGGCAGAGCGTCACCAGCATGTCCTCGAACAGGTCCTGATTAGGACCGACCAGGAAACGCTCAGCGAAGGACCGAATAGCGGCAGCACGCTCCTCACGCCATTGCGTTGGCGGTTGTTCTGCGGGACCGGCACCGGAAGTGACCTCTGGGGCACCGGAGCTGACGGTGGTAGCGCGGCGCGCGGGCTCATGAGAGACGCTTTTGGCTGTCTTGCGTGTACGGCGCATAGCAGAGCGGATATTCTATCCAGGCAAGCATGGATCGTCCGGCCGGCGTTTCGGGCGGCGTGCTCGTACTGGCCGGGCCCTTGCTGATTCTAGAAGCCATGCAGGAACCTGCACACATGAAGCCAAGAATCGACGTAGCGGCTTCTGCGGCGGGTCGGGAATGCCCGCGTCGGCTTGCTGAAAAGCTGCCGGGAACGGGTGCCAACGCGGCGTCGGGCCGGTTGACGATTCTACTGCGACGTTCTAGGATAAACTATTTGTTGATCGATTGGCAGGCGGTACAGGAGCGAACGGGCTCTACGCCCCATGAACCACGACACGCTCGCGCAATTCGCCATTAGTGCCTACCTGGCGGTACTGACCGTCATTTGTATATATGGTGCTCACCGCTACTTCCTGGTAATGCTGTACTACCGTGTGCGGCGGAAGTTACCGCATCCCCCCGGGCGCTTCGCCGAGCTGCCGATGGTAACTGTCCAGTTGCCGATGTTTAACGAGCAGTTCGTCGCCCGGCGGATCATCGAGCAGGCCTGTCAGATCGACTACCCGCGTGACCGACTGGAGATTCAGGTTCTGGACGACTCCACGGATGAAACGCAGGAAGTCGCCCGCCAAGCTGTCGAGGAGATGCGCAGGGAGGGCCACAACATAGTGTACCTGCACCGCACTGACCGCGCGGGGTACAAGGCGGGAGCGCTGGCAGAAGGAACGCGGGTGGCACGCGGGGAGTTCATCGCGATTTTCGACGCCGATTTTCTCCCGCCGCGCAATATCCTCCAGGAGACCATCCACTATTTCACCGATCCGCAAGTTGGCATGGTGCAGATGCGTTGGGAGCACCTCAACCGCGAGCTGTCGCTGCTCACCGAGACGCAGGCTATTCTGCTGGATGGGCACTTCGTCGTCGAACACACGGCGCGCAATCGCAGCGGGCGTTTCATGAGCTTCAACGGCACGGCCGGTATCTGGCGCAAGGCGGCCATCCTCGATGCCGGCGGCTGGCAGCACGATACGCTCACCGAGGATCTGGACCTTTCATACCGCGCGCAGCTCCGCAAGTGGAAGTTCGTGTTCTTGCCGCAACTGACCGCGCCGGCCGAGTTGCCGCCGGAGATGAACGCCTTCAAGGCTCAGCAGCATCGCTGGACGAAAGGCGGTGCGCAGACCTGCCTGAAAATCTTGCCGCGCGTGCTGCGCAGCGATGTCCCCTGGTGGGTGAAGCTGGAAGCTTTTTTCCACCTTACCAGCGTGGCGATTTACGTACTGGTCGTGCTGCTCACGTTGTTGCTCGGACCGGCCCTGTTGGCCAAGCTGTCGCTCAGCCGCCCGCAACCCCAGTGGGTGGTCTGGTACGAGCTGGCCCTGTTTATCATCGGTTTCGGTTCCACCACCGCGTTCTACATCGTCAGTCAGCACGAATTGCGGCGTGGGTGGTGGCGGGCACTGAGCTTTGTGCCCAGCCTGATGGCCTTGGGCATCGGCATCGCCTTCAACAACGCGGTGGCAGCGCTGGACGGTTTCTTCGGACGCCCGGGCGAGTTTGTGCGGACGCCGAAGTTTGGGGACGCGGTACGCAAGGGGCGGGACTGGCAGCGGCGGTTAAGTCGTTTTCAACTGCGGGCCAACTGGAAAGCCTGGGCCGAGCTGGGCATCGGGTTGTACCTGCTGGCTTGCGCGGGTGCGCTGCTGTTCTTCGACAATTGGTTCCAGCGCGTCTCGATGGCGCTGCCGTTTCTGATCATTTTCATCAGCGGCTACTTTTACGTGGCCTTTTACACGTTCTACACCGGGTGGCTGGCGCGGCGCACGATGACCGCAACGGTGTCCTCATAGCCGGCCCCGCAAACGTCGCCCCATACCCGGCCGGCCGCGCTCGTCAGCGCATCGCGAAGATGCCGACGCGAAAAGACGGAAGGCGCGGGTCTTTGGAAGTGTGACGCCGCGCCTTCCCATCGTTGGGCAGTCCGCCTTGCCACCGGTCTGGCCGATCCCGACGGTCGGTCCGATGAGGGCAGGTATCAGCGTGGGCCGCCGGCCGGGCCGCGCCCGCGCGGTGGGCGGCCGCCGGGCGGCGGTCGATCGCCCTCATAGCGGTGGCGGCCAGGGCGCTCGCCCTTGAGCATCTTCTCGAAGTCGGCCTTCTGACCATCGTCCAGCAAGGCCATTATTTGGTTCTTGATTTTCGCGGCAAGCTCCTGACGGGCCTGTGGATCCCGCCGCGCGGCGCGCTCCCCGGTGAGGGCTTCACGCTGGATCTCCTTGAGTTTCTCGCGTTGCTGCTCATTGAGGTCGAGGCGCTTGGCCGCTCGCAACAGTTCCCGAACATCCTCGGCAGCAGCCCGCTGCCCCGGCGGCAAGGCCATTTCGGCCCGCAGCTCCGCCAGCCGGGAGCGCTGTTCCTCGGTCAGAATAGCAGCCAGGCGCTCGAAGAACTCGTCGAACCCCACCGGTTCGGGGCGTGAACGCAGCATTTCCTCGCGCAGGGCGGCAGCGCGTTCCTCATCGCCGGCCGCCTCGGCTTCTTCCATCTGGCGACGTTTTTCCTCACGGGCCTCGCGCCAGGCGCGCTGATGTTCCTGCATCTGCTGGCGGTGTTCATCCAGCAGGTCCTCGTACTGCACGCGCTGCTCGGGCGTGAGGTCGAGCTCCTCGGGCAGGGAATCGATCAGGCGGCGGATGTCGGCGCCGCGTTCGCCAAAGCTGCGCAGCCGACCGCGCATCTCGCGCAGCTTCTCCACTTGGGCGGGTTCCAGAATCGCCTCGACTTCCGTCATGAAGTTCTCGATGATCTGCCCGCGTTGCGCGGCCAGTTCGCGCATCTGTTCACGGATCTCGGCGGCCTTCTGATCGTCGCCGGCCGTTCGCGCCGCGCGATATTCCTGACCCAACTCACGCATACGGGCGTGATGTTCAGCACGCTCCAACGATTGCTCACTGTACTTCTCGACGATCTCGTCAAAACGTGCCCGCTGTTCTTCCGTCAGATCCAGTTCGTCGGCCAAACGCTCGGCCATCATGCGCAGCGGCATGGGGCGTGCTCCCGGCCGCCCGGGTGGACCGAAGCCGCCCGGTCCGGGCCCCCCGGGCTGCGGTTGGGCCTGGGCCGACCCAGCCAGAAACACCAGAGCTGCACTGATAAACATTACCGTTCTCATGACCTACTCTCCTGAGCTTCACGCAAGCTTCCCAGCGCCACGGGTCGTGGTCCCCGGCCGGCGCCGGCATGGGCAGTCGCCGGACACGCACCGCCCGGGGCACTCGGGCTCCGACAGGCTGAACGTACCACGGCCCGATTTCTTGCATCCACTGGCCAGCGATTGTACCACTCCCGGCCGGCCGCTGCCCAATCGCCAACTGTCTTGGCCCCGGCTGGCGGTGCTATACTGCGCATTCGGCACACCGACGCCAGCGGTGGCGGCCGATAAGCGGCCCCAAGCCCCGGCAGGTGCCAAGATGCCCATGAACTCCAGCCCCGACAAATTGCGACAAACGGTCCGGCGTGTGGCGGTGGTAGGTTCGCCGGACAAACCGCTGGCCACCGTGACACTGGCGCGGGCCAACCAGTGGTTGGAACGTCATGCGACGGTGGTGTTCAGCGCGATCACTTACGACAGTCGCCAAGCCTTGGCGGCCCGGCCGGACCTGTTGCTGGTGCTCGGCGGGGACGGCACGCTGATCGCGGCGGTGCACAGCTTGCGCGAACAACAGTTGCCCATCGTGGGCGTGAACCTGGGAAAACTCGGGTACCTGGCGGACTTCACCATCGAAGAGCTGGAGCGCGAAGGAGAGTTTCTCTTCTCCGGTGAACTGCCAGTCACACGGCGTGCCATGATGACCGTGCGCCTGGAACGGGATGGGGCGGCAGAAACGTCTTCGCCAGCGGTGAACGACTGCGTTGTCTTGGCCGGGCCGCCGTTTCACATGATTCAAATGGTGGTGGCGGTGGACGGTGACGAGGTGGCAGACGTGCGCGGCGATGGGCTGATAGTGGCGACGCCCTCGGGTTCGACGGCCCACAATCTAGCTGCCGGGGGGCCGATCGTCGAGCCGACTGGCCAGGCTTTCATCCTCACGCCGATCTGTCCCCACGCCCTGACTTATCGTCCGCTGGTGATGGATGCGCGGCGACAGATCAGCGTCCGCATCGTGCAGGCCAACGAAGGCACGACGGCGGCCACCGACGGGCGCGTGCTTCAGCCGTTGCGCCCCGGCGACCGCATAGTAATCACGCGCTATCCGGCAGATTTTCTGCTGGTGCGTAATCCACAGCGTTCGGAGTGGCACGCCTTGCGGCGCAAGCTGCGTTGGGGGGAAGGTCCCAACATGCACTGAAACCAGCGACCGCCGAGCACTGACGAACGTCGGGCGGGCAGATCGGGCGTGGCCCGGTCGAGGGCCGGCAGGCTGGGCTGACAGGCACCATCAGACGCGTTGGGGGAGCACCCGGGGAGTCACTGCGGTGGCGGACGGTGGTGGCGCGCGGCTGCGGCGCTGCGCAGGGAGGCAAGCCGGCCGGGCGCCCAGCGCGGCATCTTATAGAATATCTAGAATATCTTGACGAGAGCCGGCGGCGCGGGTATTATTCCCGGCAGGTGCCGCAACCTGCCCGATCACGGAGGTGTGCAGATGACCGAACTTTCCCAGGAACTGATGACTCCCGACGAAGCCGCCCGCTGGTTCCGCCGCTCACCTTCCTGGCTGCGCCAGCAGACCGGGCTGCTGAAGTTCGGCGGGCCCCATGGCCAGCCGCTGTACCACGTGCGCGTCTGCCGGGCTTATATCCTGGGTCGACTACGCGAGCTTAGTGACCAGGAGTTGCGTGAGGTGCAGCTTTTGGCGCTGGCCTCGGCCTGTGGCCTGCCGACCCGGCCGACCAATGCGCCCGAAGCGACCGCGCTGGCCGGCTGAGCGATCGAACCGGCGGCGGAAGTCTGCAAACGCGATGAGCGCTGCCCGACACGCGGCCGCACCGCCACCCTCGTGGCTATCGGCGGCGCGGTCCCGGCGGGAACCGCGGCGCAGCTCGTCAATCGGCGGGTGACGGATCGCCTTTCTTGTCAGATACTGCCCGACCGGTACACTCACGCCTATGCGGAAAAACTACATCCTGGACGCGAACATACTGATCCACGATCCGTATTCCATTTTCCGGTTCGCCGACAACACCGTCATCATCCCGGTGAGCGTGATCGGTGAGCTCGATCGCTTCAAGAAGGAGGCCACCGATCGCGGTTATAACGCCCGGACCGTGGTGCGGTTGCTGGACGGCCTGCGCAACGGGCGTAGTCTGGCAGCGGGCGTGCCGCTGGAGAATGGAGGCTGTTTGAAGGTGTACTGCGAGCCGCAACGCGTGCTCACCGCCGGCAGCGAGCCCGCGGACATCGAGATCCTGCGCATCGCCCAGACCATCAAACAGGCCGAGCCGGACACGCCGGTGATCATCGTCACCAAGGATATCAATCTGCGCATCCGGGCCGATGCCGCCGGTTTACGCGCCGAGGACTATGAATCCGATCACGTCTTGCTCAAAGACGTGCCAAGTGGAGACGACGAACTGACCGTCACCCCCGAGCAGCTCGACGAGTTTCGCCGCTGCGGACGCCTGGCCGTGACGGGTCGCGACCTGCACGTCAACGAGTACGTCCTGTTGCGCGCACCGACCGGCGAACGCAGCACGGCGTTGGCGCGCAAGAGTCCGGACGGCGAGTATCTGACGACGCTGCACGAATTAAGCGGCGGACTGTGGGGCATCCGACCGCGCAACAAGGAGCAGTACTACGCGGTGGACGCTTTGCTGGATGAGCGGATCAGTCTGGTGTCGCTGATGGGCAAAGCGGGTACCGGCAAGACCCTGCTGGCGTTGGCGGCCGCGATGCATCTGACATTCCGCAAGCGTCAGTACCGGGCCATCCTGGCTTGTCGGCCGATCGTCCCGGTCGGTCGTGATCTGGGATATCTGCCGGGCGACGTCGGCCAGAAGCTGGCGCCATGGATGAAGCCGATCACCGATACGGTGGAATTCCTGATGGACGTGGGCGGACCGGTCAAGGGGCAACACGATTGCGCCAGCCTGGTGCGCTCCGGCTTGCTGGAGGTGCAGCCGCTCACCTACATCCGGGGACGCAGCATCGCCAAGCGCTTCGTCATCATCGACGAGGCCCAGAATCTCACGCCGCTGGAAGTAAAGACCGTCATCACGCGTATGGGTGAGGGTACCAAGGTGGTGCTCACGGGCGACCCCTGGCAGATCGACAACCCCTACGTCGATCGCAACAGCAACGGCTTCATCTATCTGATGAACCGTTTCGCTCACGAGCCGCTAGCGGCCCACGTCGAGCTGCGCAAGGGCGAACGCAGCGCTCTGGCGGAGCTGGCGGCCAATCTGCTCTAGCCGGTCACCTGCCAGCAGGCACACCAGCGCCCGTCTGCGACAGCGCGCAGCGGCGGTGTGACGGTTCGGCAGCGTGCGTCCGCATCCGCCCAGCCGCAGCGCGGATTGAATGCACAGCCGGGCGGTCGCCGCAGCGGGTGCGGCACCTCACCAGCGATCATCGGCAGCCGCCGACTGCCGCTCGCCGCGGGCCTGCCGCCAGCGGCATTCAAACCGGCTGTGGCCGCCAGCAGGCCGCGCGTGTAGGGATGCCGGGCGTCGGCCAGACCGACCGTCGGCAAACGCTCGACGATCCGCCCCGCATACATGATCGCCACTTCATCGGCCAGCCCGACCACCACCCCCAGGTCATGCGTGATCAGGAGCAGCGCCAGGCCGGCTGCCCGGCGCAGTTCACGCAACAATGCCAGAATCTCCACCTGCACGGTCACATCCAAGGCGGTGGTCGGCTCGTCGGCGATCAGCAATTCCGGCTGGCATGCCAACGCCATGGCGATCATGGCCCGTTGCCGCATGCCCCCGGAAAGCTGATGCGGGCAGGCGTGGTACACGCGCTGCGGCTCGGGCACGCGCACCCGTTCTAGGAGTTCCAGTGTGCGCTGGCGGACCTGCCGCCGCGGCCAGCGTCGGTGCACCAGCAGCACTTCGTCGATCTGCTGCCCCACGGGCAGCAGCGGATTCAGGCTGGTCATCGGCTCCTGGAAAACCATGCCGATACGATCGCCGCGCAGGCCGCGCAGCTCGCGCTGACTGAGCGTCAGCAGGTCGCGGTCGCGGAAGACGATTCGTCCGGCCACGACCCGGCCCGGCGACGGTAACAGTCGGAGAATCGCCGCCGCCAGCACGCTCTTGCCGCAGCCGGACTCGCCCACCAAGGCCAAGGTCCGGCCCGCGGCTAGATCCAGCGACACGCGTTCGACAGCACGAACGACGCCGGCCGGCGTGGGGAACTCTACCGTCAGGTCTTCGATCCGCAGCAGCACAGCCGGATTCTAACCGGAGCGCGCGGTGTCGCGGCACGCGGGCCGTGGGGCGGCGTCGCTTGGCGGACGCCGCGACCCGTCTTACGATACCATCGGCACGGGAAGAGCCAGGTATGTTGCCCAGCGACGGTGAGAACAGTCGGCGGCCCACCACTGGGGGGCCGCTGTCGATCAGTGGCTGGCAAGCGGTGCTGGTGCTGGTGGCGCTGCTGGCGCTGGGGGCCGGCGGCTACTGGAGCTATCAGCGGCTTTCAGTGCGCCGCCAGGCTCCTGATCCCCAAAGCTTGCACAAATTAGCGCGCGAATGTCTGACGCGCGGCGAACTGGAGCGGGCCGCCCAGATCCTCCGGCAGGTAGTGGCACAACGCCCACAGGCCATCGACGCCCGATTGGAGCTGGCGGAGGCCCTGCTCGGGCTGGCCCGTCTGGATGAAGCGGTGGACGCCTATCGGCAGGCCGCTCAGCGCGCCCCGCAGAATGTCGAGGTACAGACGCTGCTGGCGGCCGCCTTGGCCGCTGCGGGCCACTATGCTGAAGCCGAGCGCACGTTGTCGCAGGCGGCGAAGTCGGACCCAGCGGCGGTCGGCCCGCGCCGGGTGCTCGGACACGTGTTGATGCTTCAGCAGCGCTGGGAATCGGCTGCGACCGCCTTTCAGGAAGCGGCGCGCCTGGCGCCCGGTGACGCCGATCTGCATTATGACCTCGGTCGCGCCTGCTTGGCCGCCGGCAGGGCAAGGGAGGCGGCGACCGCGTTCCAGCAGGCGTTGCGATGCAACCCCCAGCACGCGGGCGCCAAATCGGCCCTGGAGGAATTGTCGCGTACTGCCGAGGGCACGCCGGCAGGCGCCGGCTGAGCGGCGCTGCTTTCAATCGGTCGGCGGCTCGGGCAAGAGTGCGAACCAATCGCCTTGGCGCACGACGCGCAGCACAGGGGTGTCAAGCTCGTGGTCGATGGCCAGCAGGCCGTCGCAGTCCGCCAGCCAACTCAACAAGTCGTGCTTGGAGGCCCGATTCTCAAGCGGGAATAGATCGTAGGCCATGTTGTAGGGAGCGCCCAAGTGATGCCGCGTGGGCATCAGGTCGCCGCCGAACACGAGCGTTCGCGCTTGGCCGCGCACGACGATGGAGTGATGTCCGCGCGTATGGCCGGGCGTGGGGCGGCTGTCCACCCCCGGCACGATCTCGGTCGCACCGTCCAGCAGTCGCCAAAGGGCGGCGGCATCCAGCGGCTGAAAATTCTCTTCGCGGTATGTGGCGGTCATGATGCCGTAAGCGCTGCGTGCGTCCTCGAACTCGCGGCGCGGGACGTGGACGCGCGCGCGGGGAAAAGTGGGTACCAGTCGGCCGTCCTGCTCGAAGGTCAACCCGCCGGCGTGATCAAAATGCAGATGCGAGACCGTCACGTCGGTGATCGACTCGGGCATGACACCCGCTGCCAGCAACGCCGGCCGCAGCCAGTGCTGGGGGTCGATGGCGAAGATCTGTTGCTCCTTGGCGGCGTACTTGGGGCCATGGCCGGTCTCAATCAGAAGCCGTCGCTCGCTGCCGGGCCATTCGACCAGCAGGCAGTTGCAGGCCAATTGGATGCGGTTCTGTTCGTCGGCCGGGCAAACGCGCGACCACAGAGCCTTGGGAATCAACCCGAACATGGCTCCCCCGTCGAGCTTGAATCGACCGCCGTCGATCAGCATGACCGTGCAGTCGCCCAAGTCGTAGCGCGGCAGCTTGCTGTTACTCATCGGCTGAGTTCCTGGTCGTAGCGGGTTTCGGGCGCTTGGGTTCAGCATGCCAACCTGTGTGCCTCACAAGCTCTGACGCCTTATCATACGTCCTATGAGCGCGATTCGCTGCCTGGTGCTGGATGTAGACGGCGTGCTGACCGACGGCGGACTGTACACCGACGACAGCGGACTTCAGATGCGCCGCTTCCACGTGCACGACGGCTTCGCCATTAGCTGGTTCCAAAAACTCGGCGGCGTGGTGGTGATCTGTAGTGGCAAGGACTCGCCGGCCGTTGCGGCCCGGGCGCGCGAACTGGGGATCCAGCACGTCATCCAGGCCAGCCGCGACAAACTGGCCGACCTGCATGCCCTGCTGACCCACCTGGGCGTGACTCTGGAAGAGGTGGCGATGATCGGCGATGATCTGCCTGACCTGCCCGTCATGCGGAGCTGCGGATTCCCCATCGCCGTGGCCAACGCGGTCGCGGAAGTGCGGGCCGCGGCGCGGCTGGTTACGCGGCGCGGCGGTGGTCAGGGAGCGGTGCGCGAAGCGATCGAGCATCTGCTGCGGACCTCCGGGCAATGGGCGGAAGTGCTGGCACATTATGGTGTGCCGGCGGAGCAGCGGGCCGGGTCAGAAAGGCATTCATAGACGATGCTGCGCAACATAGTTTTGGCGCTTTCATCGCTGGCGCTGCTGATAGTGCTGTTCGTGGCGTACAGCGCGCTAGTGAACGAGCCGCGTGCCAACGGCCCGGCGGAGACGGCAACCGACAGGCTCGCGCCGCCGGCCACGCCCACCACCGCGCCGCTGCGCGTGGGAGAGTCGGTCGAGGTCCCCGCCGGCGGCAAGATCGTTTTCAAACGCTATGACGAGCGCACCGGACGACCGCGTGACATGTTCATCTGCGAAGATTGGCAGCCTGTCCCAGACGCGCGCAACGAGATCCACGTATCGGCCCCCGAGCTGGCCATGCTGCTGCCCAACGGGATGATCGTCACTGTACTGGCCGAGGAAGGGCAGATCGCCGTCGATCGCATGGAGCAGTCGCAGATGCGCCCCAAGACCGGCTGGCTGACCGGCAACGTCCGCATCATCGTCGATCGCGCGACAGCCAGCGAACGCCGGCCGCGTCAGGAACGACCGCAGGATCTGATCACGGTCGCCGTCGATCACCTGCGCTTCGACCTGGAAATCGGCGAGCTGGAAACCGATCGGCGCTTCACGGTAAGCTGCGATGATTTCGAGATCGCCGGCACCGGTCTGCACCTGATCTGGAACCAGGCCGCCAATCGCATCGAAACCTTGACTATCGCCCAAGGTGAGCAGTTTGTGCTCTACGCTACTGCGGGTCTGTTCGGCATGAGCGCGCCGGAGGCACCAGCCGACACGACGACCACCGCGCCGGCGACCGGCTCGCCACGCGCGCGGTCGCCACGCCGGCGCACGGACGCACGCAGCAGCGGCTATGTCTGCACGCTCGGGGGTGGAGTCAGCGCCGAGCATTTTCGCGGTATGGAACGCGTCGGTACACTGTCGGCCGAGCAAGTCGAGTTGCTTTTCGACGTAGGAACGGGGGCGGAGCGCCTGCTGCGTCCTGAGGCGCCGGCCACGGCGACCACGAGCCGCCCCGCCGACGAAGCGCGCCAACGACTGGTGCTGCACTGGAACGGACCCTTGAGCCTGAAGCCCGTGCCAGGCGCGAAGGATGGCGGGGTAGCGCGCCGCCGTTTCACAGCTCACGGCGCACCGGTGATACTGACGCGCGCTGATGCCTCGGTCCACTGCGGCCGCGTCGCCTTTCATGACGATACCCAGCGCATCTGGCTCTACCCGACCGCTGATGCAGGCACGGTGAGCTTCGACCTGGGCGCCGTTTTGACCGCCAGTGCCCAAAGCGTGTACGTGGACCAGAACGGCGGGGTCGTGAAGCTGATCGGCGAGGTGGTCCTGCGTTCGCAGCGCGGGGCCGCGGGTCGCGTTTCGACCATCTCCTGCACCGACTGGGCGGAACTGCACCTCGCCCGCGGGACCACGACGTCGCCGGCCGGCGACGCGCTGCTCCAGGCGCAACGACTGGAATCCGCCACCTTCGTCGGCGACGTGCATGTGGATCTGGGAGCGCCGCGGCTGACTGCCCATCGACTGGAAGTCGGCTTCCGGCACGACGCCGAAGGTCAGACGCTGGAGGAATTGCTCGACACGGCCCGGGCGTTCGGTGCCGTGCGGCTGACCAGCGGCAACAGCCAGCTCTCTTGTGCTGAGCTGACGCTCGGCTTTGCGACCACAGCCACGTCGGACATTTATCCGCGTGACATGCAAGCGGTGGGGGCCGTGACGATCCGCCGCGGGTCCGCCAGCATCCGCGGACGGCGCACTGTCGCCGAGCTGGCTCCGCCGCCGACCGACGCTGAGCGGGCGACGTTTGTGCTGCGCACGCTGGAAGTCAGCGGAGATGCCGAACTGCTGGATCCCGACAACAGGGTGGCCGCACGCGGGCGGGAAATCGCGGCCGTGTTCACCGACCTGAATCGCCTGGCCAGCGCTCGCGTGAGCGGTTCGGCGGGCCGACCGGCGCTGCTGCGTGCCTGGCCGTACACCGTGCGCGGCGGGCAGATCGACCTGGACCGCGTTGCGCTGACGCTGCACGTGGATGGGCCTTCGGAGCTGTCGTTCCAAGCGCGGCGCAGCCTTCAAGGGCGGCAGCGCGGGCGGGCCATGCCGATCGTCATCAGTAGTCGGCAGATGCTGCACGTGGACGGTCGGCGCAACACCGTCCATTTTGTCGGGCAAGTCGAGGCGCGCAGCGAGAACGAACATCTGTACGCGGACAATCTGACGCTGCTCATGGAAGACATAGACGAGCCGCGGCGCGATCGCGCACCGGCCACCCCGGCCGGCCTGCTGTACGAGCTGGGACGGCAGATGCCCGCCATCACCGGTCTGCCCGGTGCCGCCGACGGGCGTGACCTGTGGCGGCAGGTGCGCGGCCTGTGGCGAAAGCAGCGGCAGTCACCAGCTGCGGATGACGAGCTGAGCTGGGCTTTGCGCTCGGATTCCGAGCGCATCCGGAAGGAACCGCTGCGGCTGACGGCCGACAACGCCGTCGCGACCAGCGCGACACACCTGCCCGGCCAAGCCTTGCCGGTCATGGAAGCCAGCATCCGCGCGCCGCTGCTGGAAGTCGACATCGCCGCCCGCCAGATCGTCACCACCGGGCAGACGCAACTGCTGTTGCTCGATCGGCGTGGCGTGGAAGACTTGGGGGCGGCGCAGGCGGCCCTGGGCATTCCGTCGGCCTTGCTCAGTCGCGGCCCCAGCCAGACGGCCATGCAGTGTCTGGGACGCATGACTTATACGCTGGGGCCGGACGGACCGGACCGGCGCGACACGGCGGTTTTCGAGGACTCGGTCTTCTTCGTGCACCGCAGCGGCAAAGAAATGGTCAACATCGACCGGATGCTGCCGGAGTTGGCGGCCAATCCGGAAGCGCTCGATTCGCTGCACAGTCGCAATGCCTCGCTGGACTGCGACCGTCTGGAATGCTGGTTCGCGGTGGAAGCGGACCCCGATCGCGCAGGCGCTGCCTGGACGGGCGCCCCGCTGCGGCTCGCCTCGCTGACTGCGGTGGGCAGCGTGTACCTGCGCGATCAGGAGGGGCCGCGAATTCGCGAGGTGCATGCCGCCTGGTTGGAATTCAGCCGCGAACAGGGTCTGATCGCGGTACGTGGCGCGCCGGCGGGAGAAGCCCGCATGTACTTTGAAGACGCCGCCACCGGACATTTCGATGTCCATGCCGGTCGCGAGCTGACCATCAACCTGCGCGACGGGACGGTGCGCTCGGATGCGGTTGCCGGCGAAATGCGCCGCTGACGAAAACTGCTCCCGAGATTGGGCTCGGCGACCGTAACTGCCGGCGACACGCCGGGGCCGGCGCGAGCGGCGCAGCACCCTCACATGCGCTCCAGGACCTCGATCCCCAACAGCCACAATCCCAGACGCAGTGTTCGCGCCGTCAGGTCGCAGAGTCGCAGACGGCTGAGGCGTGTAGCCTCGTCCGGCGCCGTCAGGACCGGGCAGTTCTCATAGAACCGCATGAAGTCGCCGGCCAGCTCGTACAGGTAGGTACACAAGGTGTGCGGCAGCAGATCAGTAGCCACCTTGTCCACTTCCTCCCGCAAGCGCGCCAGCCGCAATGCCAAGGCCCGTTCGCTGGGCTGGCCCAAGAGAATGCGCACGTGCGGGGCGTAGATGTCGGGCGTGCCGATCCGCGCCGCCGCCTTGCGATAGATCGAACGGATGCGGGCGTACGCGTACATCATGTACGGTGCCGTGTTTCCCTGGAATGTGATCATCTTGTCCCAGTCGAAGACGTAATCGGCGTTGCGATCGTTGCGCAGATCGGCGTACTTGACGGCTGCCATCCCCACGCGGCTGGCGATGTGTCGCTTCTCCGCTTCAGTCAGCGGTTGGGACTCGTCGGCTTCCGTCGACTCGACGGCCCGGTCGCGCTCAGCCAAGAGCGCATAGGCGCGCCGCTCAGCCTCGTCCAACAGGTCGCGCAGCTTGACCGTGCCGCCGGCCCGCGTCTTGAGCGGCTTACGGTCTGGACCGAGGACGCTCCCGAAGGTCACGTGCTCGACACTGACCTCAGGAGTGAGCCACCCGACCGCCCGCGCGGTGGCCAGAAACATCTGAAAATGCAGCTTCTGACGAGCGTCCGTTACGTAAATGACGCGCTGGGCACCGACACCGGTCTGGAACTTCAGCTCCCGCAGACGATAGCGAACCGCCGCCAGGTCAGTGGTGGCGTACAGATACGCGCCGTCCGACTTCTGCACGATCATGCCGAGAATGTCGCCGTCGGGGTTCTTGAAAAGTGGCCGCCCGTCTTTGTCGTACAAGTAAACGACCACCGCGCCCTGGTCGTCGCGCACCTCCGCACGGACGGTGGCAACATCGGAAGGCGCGGATGCGGAGACGGACGCACCGGCCAGCTTTTCTCGCAGTTCGGTGATGATCGCCGGCAGCGCGTCGTTGTAGAAGCTCTCGCCACGAACATCCTCCGGGCACAAGAGAACGCCCAGGCGGCGGTAAACCGCGTCGATGGCATCCAAACTGACCTGGCAGATTTGGCGCCACAATCGCCGCGCCTGCGGGTCGCCACCCTGAAGGGCCGCCACCGCCCGGCGGGCCTGGTCGGCGAACCGGGGATCGTTCTCGAATCGTGCCTGCGCCGAGCGATAGTCCTGTTCGATGGCCTCCAAGACATCCGTGTGGGTCTGCGGCGTGGGCAGAGGGTGGTCCTGATACCAGCGGATCAGCATGCCGAATTGCGTGCCCCAATCACCAATGTGGTTCTGTCGAATGACCTCGTGCCCCAAGAAACTCAGCACGCGAGCAAACACGTCACCGATGATCGTGCTGCGCAAGTGCCCGACGTGCATCTGCTTGGCGATGTTGGGTTGTGAGTACTCGACCACCACACGCAGCGGATCGACCACCGGCGGCAAGCCGACGCGATCTACGATGCCGACCACCGGGACCGGATCCGCCGCCGGCGGAGCTTCGATGCCCTCCAAGCAGCGTGCCAAGAAATCCGCTTTCAGCCGCACATTGATGAAGCCGGGGCCGGCAACCTCCAGCGCTTCGACCACTTCGCTCAGTCGGGCTGCGGCCAGGTCGGCAATGCGCACAGCCAAGTCGCGCGGGTTGGTCTTGACCACCTTGGCAAGCGGTAGGGCAGCATTGCACTGGTAGTCGCCGAAACGCGGGTCGCCGGCTATCCGCACCCCCGGGTCTTCAACCGGTTGGTTGCCGCCGACCGTTTCGGCGATCGCGGAAGCGAACGCTCGACTCAGTAGTCCACACAGGCTATCGCATTTCATGGCGTGCAGAATAGCGAGGCGCACTCAATCGATTAAGGCCGGTCGGTGGATACTGAGTAGGATGCGGATTTACCCAACCGGCTGGCCGCCACCCTTTATCATGGGGCCACCACTCATCTCGACCAGTGGCCCGGATCGTTCGTCCGGCGCACCCGGTTCTCAGTAACACCGCGTCGCCGTCCGGTCAGCAACTCGGACGGCAGGCACTCCCGGCCTCAGCGCAGCACCGTGGCCACGGTCTGGCCTATGTCAGCGGGACTGTCACAGACAGTGACGCCGGCGGCGCTCAGGGCGGCGATCTTCGAAGCCGCCGTTCCCTCGCCTCCTGAGATGATCGCCCCGGCATGTCCCATCCGTTTGCCGGGCGGAGCGGTCCGACCAGCAACGAAGGCTACCACCGGCTTACGGATATGTGCGCGGATGTGAGCAGCGGCAGCCTCCTCGTCGCTGCCGCCGATTTCGCCAATCAGCACTATGCCGTCCGTTTCCGGGTCAGCCTCGAACATGTCCAGCAACTCTATGAAGTTCAGGCCTTTGACCGGGTCGCCGCCGATACCGATACAAGTCGTCTGCCCAATGCCGCGCTGCGTGCATTGCCAAACGGCCTCATAGGTCAGCGTCCCGCTGCGCGAAATCAGTCCGACATTGCGCCTGCCCGACGCCGGCGGCTTGTGGATGTAGCCCGGCATGATGCCGATCTTGCAACGTCCGGGACTGATGATGCCGGGACAGTTGGGGCCGATCAGTCGGGCGCCTTTGTCGTCCAAGTACTTGCGTACTTTGATCATGTCCAATGTAGGGATGCCCTCGGTGATCAGGACGATCAGGCCGATGCCGGCATCGGCAGCCTCCATGGCAGCTTCGGCGGCAAAGGCGGCCGGAACAAAGATCATCGTGGCGTTCGCCCCGGTCGCGGCCACCGCCTGGTGACAAGTGTCGAATACCGGCAACCCGTGCTCAGACTTGGTACCGCCCTTGCCCGGCGTGCACCCGCCGACCATCTTTGTCCCGTATTCCAGGCACTGGGCGGTATGGAACGCACCCGCCTTGCCGGTGATCCCCTGACAGATCACCCGCGTTTGTTCATCGACGAGAATACTCACTTACTGCCCTCCCGCGCGCCCGCCGGCGGCGCCACCGGCTCTAGTTTCTCGACCATCTCCGTATACCCGGCTGGCGTCTTGATCTCGAACATATCGGGTCGCAACCCACGGTTGAGCTGTGGTTCGCTGAAAACAATCGTGATGTGCGAATTCAGCCTGCCGGTGCCGTCCAGCTTGGCCACCCGCACCTTCAGCGGCAGCCCCACCGTCGGCCCGCTGCGGTCCACCCAGAATTCCAGCTCCTTGTACTCCCGACCGGTCCGCGTTCCGGCACGCGGCGTCAGACGCAGGTGATCCGTGTTGGGCGGATCGTCATCTGCCGGCGACAACAGCGCCACCTCGAACTCGCGCAGGATGTCCTCCTTTTTTTGCCCGAACGGCAGCGGAAACGCCCCTTCACCGACCTTGTACGGATCCCCGGGATCATCTGGACGGCGCACCTCGCGCCGCTGCACCGTCTTGGTTTGCGACTGCACCTCAACGTACCAGCAGCCATCGAACAGGTGTCGCTCGTCCAGTTTGCGCTTCTCGCCGCCTCTGCGCCATTCGTTGAAGTGAATCAGGAAGCGGGCTACCGGCTCGGCCTGCTGATACCAGATTTCGCCGCACTTGGTCACCGCCTCCCCAGGCTCATCCACCACGTATTCCTGACGCCAGCTCAAGCGGGCATGCAGGTCCTGCACGCGGCGTTGTTCCACTTGGGTCAGGATACGGTCCAGCTCGGGATCGAGCGCCGTCGCCGTGGCGGGCGCGCTGGCCGGCGCGGTCTGGCCCCAGGCCGCGACGGCCGACAGCAAACCGGTTATCATGCCGCACCAGCGATCAGGTTTCGAGCGTGCTTGCATGGGCAGGTACTCCGTAAGCACGAATCAGCCGGGATTCTAAAGTCAGCGGCGCGGCGGCGAAAGAGCGTCCGGCGGCCCGGCGCCGTCCGCGCTGGTAACCGGTTCCACAACAGTGATGCCTGTTCTCTTGGACTTGCTCTATGCGTTGGGGCTTTGCATCGGCTGGCCCTGGCTGCTGTATCGCCGGCTGAAGCGCGGCCCATCCCGAGCCACTCTGCGCGAGCGGTTTGGCAGCGTCCCCAGCCGGCCCGTCTCCGCCACTTGTGTGTGGATTCACGGCGTCTCACTGGGCGAGATCAACGCCACGCGCACCATTGTTGCTGAACTGCGCCGCCGCAGCCCGGATACGGTACTGGTGGTCAGCAGCACAACCGACACGGGGCTGGAGCAGGCCCGCAAGTTGTACCCCCATCTGGTCACGCTCCGCTTCCCGCTGGATTTTTCATTTGCGATCAGCAATCTGCTGACGCGCATTCGGCCTTCGGTCATCGTGCTCTTGGAGCTGGAAGTTTGGCCGAATCTGATCGCGATCGCCACCCGCCGCGGCATCCCGGTCATCATCGCCAACGGTCGCGTGACGGCTGAGAAGAGCGTACGTCGATTCAACTGGCCCGTGGTACGCTGGTTCGCCCGCCGCATGTTCCGCAGCTTGCAGTGGGTGGGCGCTCAGGACGAAATCTACCGTCAGCGCTTCATCGAGCTCGGCGTGCCTCCCGAGCGCGTGGAGGTAACCGGCTCGGTCAAGTACGACGCGGCGGAGGTTGCCGACCACATTGCCGGTCAGGACGAACTGGCCCAGCAGATGGGGATCGATCCCACCAAGCCATTGTGGGTATGCGGCAGCACCGGTCCCGGCGAGGAAAGCATGGTGCTGGACGCCTACGCACGACTGCTGTCCCAGTTCCCGGATTTGCAACTGGCGGTCATACCACGCAAGCCGGAGCGCTTCGAAGAAGTGGCTCGACTGATCGTGGAGCGCGGCTACGCGTGTCTGCGGCGCAGCACGGGAGCACCACTGGTGCCCGATGGAGTCAGCGAGCCGCGCCCGGTTTTTCTGGGCGACACTCTGGGCGAGCTGCGTAAGTTCTACGCCTTGGCGACGGTGGTCTTCGTCGGACGCAGCCTGGTCCCGATGGGCGGCTCGGACGTGATGGAGGTAGCCGCACTGGCCAAACCAGTGCTGGTTGGCCCGCATACCGAGAACTTCACTGAAGCCGTGAATCTACTGCTCGCCGAAGGTGGTTGTCGGCGTGTCAATTCCGGGGACGGGTTGGCCGCCGCGGTTGCCGACCTCCTGCGGCACCCGCAGCGACGCGAGCAGATGGGAGCTGCCGGTCGGGGCGCGATTATCAGTCGGCGTGGTGCGACTGCACGAACCGTAGATTACATACTGGGGCTGCTGCCGTGATGCCCTGTCGCCGCTCCTGAGCAGCGCACCACGAAAGCCAAACACAAGGGTTGGGCTGCGGGCCCAGAAGGCCCGGATGCCCAACCCTGCGTCGCCACTTCCTCCACCTCCGACGGCGAGTCGCTGCCCGCCCGCCCGGGACGCGTCTCCTTACACTCCCGGACGCCTCCTACTCTTCCTCTTGGGCAGCATTTAGACCCCGCGTGGCGGAGGCAACCAAGTGTGCGCGACCACAGCGGGAGGTATCCCAGCGCTCGTGAAGGGTCACGAAGCACCGCGGTGCGCGCAAAACGCGCAACCGTTAACCAAAGTATAACACAGGTTGCTTGTCTCTGCAACCGCTCCCGAGAATCTGCCCCACCGCGCGGCACCGCCAGCGTGCTTGCGGGTACCATACGGCTGATGGCAGGGACCAATTGGACAACTGACGTTTCCGACCGATCACAGTGCGTCCGGAAAACCAACGCCGCAAGCCCACTGCGGGCGTGTTTTGTCGGTAGCACGTCCTTCTTGTTGGCCGGTCTGCTACTTCTTGGCACCGGCTGCCAACCGTCGCGGCTGGCGGAAGGCCGGGTCCGGATGCGAACCGAGGGCCTCCACCGAACCGCAGCCACCTGGGCGGCGTCCGAGCAGTCCCGTCCGGCCAAACTGAATCGCCTGTCAGCAGCAGGGGGCGCGGAGTGGAATCAGCGCCAGCTACGGTGCGAAAAAACGATCAACGATCTGGAGGACTGGCAGCAGCGCGACCGGCAACGTTGGCAAGAGCGTCAGCGTGTGTACGCCGACGAATTGCGCCGCATTCTCTGGGGGCACCCGGAGCGCATCGAGCGTCCAGCCGTGATCATGCTCTACTGACCGCTAGGGAAGGACACTGGGGTAGGCTCAGCGACGGTCCAGGCGGCGCCGGTGGGTAGAGAAAGCTCACGTGTAGCCTCCTTGCCGGCCGTCATCAGGCCACCCGGGAAGAACATGAAAATCAGCAGCAGGAACCCGCACAGCAGCGCCCCGATTTGCGGCGCCTCGCGCCGCAGCGCCGCTGCCGGCTGCGGGTTTTCGTAAATCAGCACCGCGGCAATGACGCGCAGGTAATAGGCCGCCGCCAGTGCCGAGTTCAGGACTGCGATAATGACCAGCGCGACCAGCCAAGTTTGACTTTCGTCCGCGACGGCACGCGAGGCAGCCAGTGCGCTGCCGAACAACCCGAGCTTGCCCCAGAAGCCCGGTGTGGGCGGCAGACCCATCAATGTGAACATCGCCAAGGCCAGCAATAGCGCTAATCCCGGCTGCCTCTGCAAGAGGCCGGCCACGTCGCGCAGCGTCTCGGCGGGCTGGCCGCGCACGTGCAGCAGACCCAGCACGGCGAAGGCACCCAGGTTGGCGATACCGTAGACGACCACATAGTAGAGGGCGGCGGCCACGCCATCGCCCATCAAGCCAAACCGGCTTTCCCCACCGCTCGCACCCGCCAGCGGTCCCGCCAGCACGCCGACCAGCATGTACCCGGCATGGGCGACGCCCGAATACGCCAATAGCCTTTTGATATTGGTCTGGCGCAGGGCCAAAACATTGCCAACACACATGCTGGCCACGGCCACGAGCCACAGCAGCCAGAAGGCGGCGGCGTTTCCTGCCGCCCACAGGCCGGTCAGCAGGATGATCTTGATAATCGCGACCAGACCGGCGAGCTTGGGCACAAACCCGAGCAGACCGGCCACCGGACTGGCCGCTCCCTGATAGACGTCGGCGACGTAGAAATGCAGCGGGACGGCAGCGATCTTGAACAGAAGCCCGCCCAGTGACAACACTAGCCCCGCCGTCGCCAGACCGCATGCCAAGGTGCGGGCCTGCTGAAGGCAGGCCGGCAAGCGCGTGCTCATGTCGCTGAGCTGTGCCGTACCGCTTACGCCGTAGAGAAAGCTGAACCCGTAGGCCATGATGGCCGCGGCCAGGGCACCTAAGAAGAAGTACTTGGTTCCGGCCTCCAAGGCGCCCGGATGCGCACGCCCCAGCACGACCATGACGTAGGTCGGCACACTGACCAGCTCCAGCGCCAGAAACAGGATCAGCAGGTTGTCCGCCGAACCGACCAGCAGCAAACCAGTGACCGAGAAAATGAGCATGGAGAGGAACTCGCCGCGCTCTTCGCGTCTGGCCTGGGACCAATTGACCAAAACGAGGACGATGCCGAGTTCCAAAGCGCTGACGCGCACGAAGAAGGCCAGAGAGGCGTAAGCCAGACCACTGCCGACCAGCCTGGGCATACCCCATTGTTCCGGCCAGCGCGCTTGAAACAGGACCAGCAGCAGGGCCGTCACCAGCCCCAACAAGGAAGCCCACGGCATCAGACGGCGCCAGCGCTCGCCGGTTTGTCCGAGCAGCAAGACCAGGCAGCCGACCGCCACCAGCAAGAGTTCGGGCAAGACCGTGGTCAGGGAGATCGGCACAATCACGATCAGCCCCCCTCCTTTCCGAGCACTACGTTAACCTCCGCCAGACCTCTTTCGCCGAACACGGACGCTTCGGCTCTCGGGCCAACCGACCTGGCGCGCTCCACGCGTTGCAGCAATTGATGCTCTACGGCCGGGTCGAGTATATCGGTGATCAGACGCGGCCAGACACCCAGGACCACCACCAGAAGCGCGATGGGCGTGAGAATGGCGACCTCGCGCCGCGTCAGGTCGCGTTTCAGGCCGCTGGACAGGTCGGGAGTACCGGGCGGCTCCCTGAGCGGGCCGAAGAGTACCTTGCCGGTGGCGTACAGCATGTACACCGCTCCCAGCAGTATGCCGGTAGCGCCCAGTACGCCATACCAGCGGCCCAACACCTCCGAGTTGAAGGCCGCCAGCAGCACGGTGAACTCGCTGACGAAGCCGTTCAGGCCAGGTAGCCCGATGCTGGACAACACGAAAAGTATGAAAAAGAAAGCCAGAGTCGGCATCTGACGCGCCAGACCGCCGATCTTGTCCAAGTCGCGTGTGTGGTAGCGCTCGTAGATCATGCCGACCACGAGAAACAGCGCCCCCGTTGAGAGACCGTGGTTGACCATGTACAAGACGGACCCGGACAGGCCGATCGGCAACAGGCTGAACATGCCCAACATGCAGAAGCCGAGGTGCGAGACCGACGAATAGGCGACCAGCTTCTTGACATCGCTCTGCACCCAGCAGCACAAAGCACCCCAGATGATGCCGGCAACCGCCAGCACTCCCAGCGGCTGGGCCCACGCCAGTGCGCCCTGCGGCACCATCGGCAGGCTGAAACGCAGGAAGCCGTAAGTCCCCAACTTGAGCAGCACGCCGGCCAACAGGACACTGCCCGCGGTGGGGGCTTCCGTGTGGGCCAGCGGCAACCAGGTGTGCAGCGGGAAGAGCGGGACTTTGATCGCAAAGCCGCAGAAGAACGCCACGAACAACAGCGATTGTTCACGGGCCGAGAGGCCGCCGGTGCCCAACAGGAGCGACGACAGTCGCACCAGGTCGAAGTCAATCACCGCCGCTTGCTGGATCTGGGCGGCGCGCACACCCAGATACATTATGCCGGCGAAGGTGATGACGCTGCCGACGAAGGTGTAGAGGAAGAACTTGTTGGCGGCATAGCGCCGTTCCGGCCCACCCCAAATGCCAATCAAGAAGTACAGCGGTACCAGCGTGAACTCGAAAAAGATGTAGAAAAGCAAGACGTCGCGTGCTGCAAAAACTCCGACCATGCCAGTCGTCAGCGCCAGCAGCCAGGCGTAATACTCGCGAACGCGCGTCCGGATAGCGCTGAAGCTGCAAGCTACGGACAGCGGCACCAACAGGGCCGTCAGAGCCACCAGCGGCATGCTGATCGCATCCACCCCCACGTGGTAGCGCAGCACCAGCCCACTCAGCAAACCGAACGACTCTTCGGCCGCAACCCAAGGCTCGCCGACCACGAACCAGGTGAGGTTGCACTCCCCAACCAACCCGCCCGGCCCATCGCGTGCCATCACGCCCGGCAGCTCCAGCCAGAGGGCCACCGCGGCCACCAGAACCACCAAACCGACAACCAGGGAGATGCGCGGTGCCAGCGCTTCCCGCCGCTCGGGCAGCACCCAGACCACCACCGCCGCCACGAGCGGAAGAAAGATCAGCAGGTTAAGGGCTAGGGTCGCCATTGCCTTTGTAGCGCCAGATCTCCGAATCCGGCGTTGGTACGAGCCCGGAGCGCTAGCGACGGGTCCGGCAAATCTCGTCGCACAGCCCGTCGCGCTATGCGGACCCCGCGCTGGCGCTTGGGGCTCGTTGCCGCTCCCTCACGGTCGCGGCTCGGATCGGCCGACGCGTCGTCGACCGCTACATTACGCCCCATAGCAACAACAGCACCACGAGTCCGAGCACCATGCCTAGCGCGTACGCCTGTAGCGCCCCGCGCTGGGCAAAGTGCAACGCAAACGCCATCCCGCGCGGGACAGCGGTCACACACCAAATCAGTCCATCCACGCCATGGTTGTCCGTGCCCCACAGCAGCCGTCCCAGGCCGCGGAGCGGACGGACGAACACGCGGTCGTAGATCTCGTCCACGTAGTACTTCGCGTTCCACAGGTTCCACAGGCCGCCGAGCAGCTTGCGGTCCGGCTCGTCGGTCGGGGCGCTGCCGTAGCGCAACCACGCCAGTCCGATGCCAACCAGCGCGATCGCCGCCGACAGGTACATCAGCCAGGGGGCCTCGCCGAGCGGCTTGGGTGTTCCGATGGTGCTGTGGTGCAGGTAGTGGTGGAAGAACCCGTGCGGGGCCAGCACGCCGAGGAACGATGACGCTCCGGGGTGCCACGTCACGCCGAGGTAACCTGTGAAGACGGCCCCGAGGGCCAGAATCCACAACGGTACGGTCATGACGGGCGGCGACTCGTGCGGGTGGTCCCCCGCCTCGGCCGGCAGCCGCAGCTTGCCGTGGAAGCAGAGGAAGAACATGCGAAAGGTGTAGTACGCGGTGAGCAGGGCGGTCAGCAGCATGAGCACGCCGACCGCCGGGTGGCGTGCGAACGCGGCGTGGACGATCTCGTCTTTGCTCCAGAAGCCGGCCAGCAGTGGGAAGCCCGCCAGCGCGAGGCAGCCAATGAGCATGACCTTGTAGGTCTGCGGCAGGATGTGCCGCAGGCCGCTGAACTGGCGGACGTCGATGACGCCGCCCATCGCGTGCATCACGCTGCCGGCCCCGAGGAACAGCAGGGCCTTGAACCAGGCGTGCGTGAAAACGTGGAACACGCCGGAATCCGGCGCGCGGCAGCCCAGCGCGACGAACATGAACGCGAGCTGGCTGATCGTGGAGTAGGCCAAGATGCGTTTCATGTCGTATTGTGCCATCGCCATCGTCGCGGTCAGCAGGGCGCCGATGACGCCGATCGTGACGATCACATCCAAGGCCAGCGGCGACGCGCCGAAGATCGGCGTGCAGCGGGCGACCATGTAGATGCCCGCGGTGACCATCGTCGCCGCGTGGATCAGGGCGGAGACCGGCGTGGGGCCCTCCATCGCGTCGGGGAGCCACACGTACAACGGGAATTGGGCGCTCTTGCCGACCGCCCCGCACAGCAGCAGTAACGACACCAGCGTGAGCTGCCCCTGCGTCAACGCCCCTGCGGTGACGTACTTGAAGACGACCGCATAGTCGAGCGGGTTCTCGCCCGCCGCCACGCGGTCCTTCAGGAACCAATAGAGGCTGAAGATGCCCAAGGCGAAGCCGAAGTCGCCGATGCGGTTGACGATGAACGCCTTCTTGGCGGCGGCGGCGGCGGACGGCCGCTGGTAGTAGAAGCCGATGAGCAGGTAGCTGCACAGGCCGACGAGCTCCCACCCGAGGTACAGCAGCACGAAGTTGCCGGCCATCACCAGCGAGATCATCGAAAACACGAACAGGCCCATGCACGCGAAGAATCGCTCGTAGCCGCGTTCCGGGTGCCCGTGATGGTCGCGCATGTAGCCGATCGAATAGATGATGATGACCAGGGAGACGACCGTGACGTACAGCAGCATGACGCCGGTCAGGCCGTCGAAGTAGAAATTGACGGCGATCCATTGGTTGCGTTGGAGGCTGGAGCGGTCGCCGAAGCTGATCCAGTTATAGACGGTGTGGGTGAAGCCGGGGTCGTGCCCCGCGTGGCCGGTGGGCTCGGCGTGGCCGGTCTTAACCCCTCCCCCTTCCAGGGGGAGGTTGGGTGGGAGTTGACGGCCGTGACCCTCCCCCAACCCCTCCCTGAGAGGGAGGGGAGTTTGAGGTGTGCCGTCCGTCGACGAAGCGTGGGCATTGTGCAGATCGAAAAACAGCGTGACGCCGAGGGCGGCGGAAACAAGCGCCCCGAGGACGACCGGCAGATGCGCCCGCTCGGGCTTCTGCCGCGCGACGACCAGCAGGCCGACGAGCACCGCGCCGAGCAGCGGCCAGAACGGCAGCGTCGCGTAAACCGTAGGTGACAGGATGGACGTCTCGGCCGGCGGCACGTCTATTCGTCCTTCAGCGCGGTCCAGGCGTTGGCGTCCAGCGTCCCGCGGTGGCGGTACAGCAGGACGACCAGCGCCAGCGCGACGGCGGCCTCGGCCGCCGCCACGCCAATCAGAAACAGCGAGAACACCTGCCCATCGAACGTCGGGCGGCCGTCAAGTGGATAACGGCCGAGCGCGACGAGGTTGACGATGATGCCTTGGAACATCATCTCCGTGCACAGGAAGATGATGATGAGGTTGCGGCGCGTGACGAACCCGATCAGCCCGAGGCTGAACAGCGCCGCGCCGAGCAGCAAATAGGGCACCAGCATCAGTCCGCCCCCTCCAATTCCGGTTCTGGTGCCGCGGTCACGCGGCGGCGGGCAATCGCGATGGCACCAACCAGCGCCGCCAGGAGCAGCAACCCGATGACTTGCAGACCGACCACGTACTGCGTGAGCAAAGCCGTACCGACCGCCTCCACCGTACCGGCGCCGGGCACAGCAGTGTCGCCGGTTACAGCAGCCGGCAGGAACAATTGCCTCCCCAGAACGGCGAGCAGCGCGAAGCCCGCCAAGCAGCCCCAGAAGGGGTCGCGTGCCCGGCTGTCATAGCCCGGCGGGCGGGCTTTTTGGGCCAGCATTATGACGAACACATAGGTCACGAGAATGGCGCCGGCATAGACGATAACCAGTGCCGCCGCCAGGAACTCCGCCTGCATGCCGATCAGCAGGCCGGCCACTGCCACGACCAAGAGAACAAAGTACAGCGCGCTATAAACGGGCTTGCGATGCGTTACGATGCGGACGGCCGAGAAAAGCGCCACCAGCGCCCCGCCGATGAACAATGCCAGTCCGGCCTCCCCCGCCGCTCGATCCACTATCAGAAAAACCAACGCTCCGCCGGACGCCGCCAGCGAAACCAACCCCAAGCGCGTCCACTCCAGTCGCCCCCCCGGCAACGCCAGAAACAGCCCGATGGCTCCGAGAACCAGAACCACGATGAGAACACCGGGCATGTGCTCTACCTTCCACTCGGCCGCGGCACCCCGGCCATCCGTTTCTTGCTGCCCGCGTCGCTAGCTGTATGCTCGTTTGGCACCGCGTGACCGGTTTTTTAACCGATTCTCCGCCGTGTGCCTAGCGGCCCAGATGAAACTCTCGTTTCTCGCCGCTGCCAAGGACTCGCTCCTCCGCCTCCCCCAGTGGCGTCATCTTCAAACCGCACCTGCTCGCCGGGCAAAGACGCCGGCGTCCCCGACCTCAGACGCCCCGCCCTAACGGCCGGCGGGGCAGGCTTAGACCTTGCGCTCCACGTTGGGTTGGGCCACGTCCCGGCTTTGTCCGCCGGTCAGCCCGTAGTCGGTGATCGGCGGGTTCTTGCGCGGTTTTATGTGTTTGGTCTCCTCGTAAATCTGAAGCAACTTTTCCTTGTCGAAAATCATCTCCTCACGGGTGCGTCCCACCAGCTCATAGTGCGGCGTCAGCTCGATAGCATCGCACGGACAGGCCTCTTCGCACATGCCGCAATAGATGCAGCGCAGCTCGTCGATTTCGAACTTGACCGGGTACTTTTCGCGGTCCGGCCAAGGGGACTCGCCGGCTTCGATGTGGATACAGTGTACCGGGCAGGCCGTGCTACACATGAAACACGCCACGCACGCCACGCGACCGTCAGGGTCCTTGTTCAAGCGGTGCACGCCGCGGTAGTTCGAGACGCGCAAGGTTCCGCGTCCTTGCCGTGTGTCTTCCGGGTATTGATGCACGATCTCCTTGCGCCGCTTGAGGTCGAACATGTGGCGCACGGTGGTTTTCAGGCCGTCGAAGATCTGCGGCAGATAGAGTCTTTCGGCGGCGGTCAGTTCGGGTTCGCTGATCTCGATCACGTCCTCGTCACGCATATGCGGACCTCAGTCGGCTCGCACCAGCCAGCCGCGGCGCTGTTCATGCCGGCACAGGCGGCAAGTCGCTCTGCCGCCCGGTCACAGGGGTTTTGGAGCGCCCGGCGTACCACAACATTATCAACAGCACGAGCAGGTTCAGCCCCAGGTTGGCCCACCAGTGCCGATGCCAACCCAGGGCCACCAGCAGCGCCACGCCGATCAGCAAACCGATCCCGACCGGCACCAGCGACAGCCAGCACAGTCGCATGAGCTGGTCGAAGCGGAACCGTGGGATCGTCCAACGGATCAGCATGAAGAACCAGATGAACAGGGCTACCTTGCCCAAGTAGATCCCCAGCTTGAGCAACATTGCCCACCAGGCGACATTGTCCGCCAGCCAGCTTGTGAAAGGCAGCGGCGCCCAACCCCCGAAGAACAACGCCACCATGAACGCGCTGCCGGTCACCAAATGAGCATATTCGCCCAGAAAGAACATGGCGAACTTCATCGAGCTGTACTCGGTGTGGAAGCCGCCGACCAGTTCCTGCTCGGCCTCTGCCAGGTCGAAGGGCGTGCGATTGGCTTCGGCGAACGAGCTGACCAGCACCAGCAGGAACGGCAGGGGCTGCATGAATACGTACCAGATGCCGCTGCGGGCCTGCTGCTCGACGATCTCCTCCAACCGCAGCGTGCCAGTGGTCAACAACAGGCAAAGCAGCGCCAGCCCCAACGGCAACTCATAGCTGATCATCTGGGCGGCGGCCCGCATGCCACCGAAAAACGAGTACTTGTTGTTGCTGGCATAGCCGGCTAAGACGATGCCGTACACACCGACGGCCCCGACGCTCAAGAGGTACAGGATGCCGATGTTCAGGCTGAAGACTTGGGTGCTCACGCGCACGCCGGGCGCCCAGGGCCACTCGACTTCTCCGGCCCAGGGGATGATCGCGAAGCCCAGCAGCGACACGCCCAGCGCCAGCGCCGGTGCCAAGAGAAACAGCGGTCGGTCCACATGCCGCGGTGTGATGTCCTCTTTGAGCAGGAACTTCAGTCCGTCGGCCAGCGGCTGGAGCAGTCCCCAGAAGCCGACGCGGTTGGGCCCGAAGCGGTCCTGAGTGAAGCCGGCGATCTTGCGCTCGAACAAGATGCAGACGGCGGTGCTGGTGAGGATCAGAGTGAGCATGACCGCCATCACGATCACCGGGAACCAGAACGGATGCGACAGCAGATCGCGGTAGAAGGGAAACAGCAGCCACAAAACGACGAAGGCCAACGCCGTCAACAGTCCGCCGCCGCCGAAGATCAGCAGCGGGCTGCGCAGCAAGTTCTCGATGCGTCGGACGGTGGGATCAATCATGGTTTTGCGCTCAGTGTCCTTTGTCGTAGCGCCGGACCACCGAGTCCGGCACCCTGCGGCCGGGCTGGAACCCGGCTGCCAGTCAGTGCGCGTGCTTTGGTACCTCCTGCGGCACAAACACCTCCGCGAAAGCCGGCAGCCCAACCGCCATCATTTCCCGCACGCGTGCTGCCCGGAACAAACCCACATGTCCGGCCAGTTCGTAGAAGAACTGTCCGTCGGCCTTGACGCCTTCCAGGGGCGGGATGGCCCGCTCGAACGGCTGAATCAGGCCGTCGCAATTCATGAAGCTGCCTTCACGTTCCGCCCAGCTTGCCGCCGGCACTTGGACCGCCGCGTGTTCATCCAGGGCCGACGGGAACAGGTCATGGACGACGAGGAACCCGATCTTCGCCAGTGCCCGGGCGACATCGTCGCTCACCCAGGCGTCTGGGTAGCCGCCGACCACGTAGGCGGCCTTGTAGGCTCCCTCGGCCGCCCGGCCGAGCAGTTCACGAAAGGCCGCCACCTGGCCGCCGAAGCCTGCGATGATAGTCTCGACGCCGCGGCGGTTGGGGCACTTTTCGGCTTTGATGACAAAGCCCTTGGGGAAGGTCTGGTCCTGACCGACGATTGGGACGTGCCCCAGTCCGAGTGTCGCTTGCGGAGCCACACTGCGAACAAAGCCAGCCAGAAGCCAAGCTTCTTCGCAGCTCATCATCGGGCTGAGGACCGCCGCCACCCCGGCGCCACCTTCGGCCTGGGCCGCTGCCGCGAACCGCGTCCGCAACAGTTCCGTCAGCTTTTCCCAGGAGATGGGCTGCCAGCCGGCGCTGGCGCGGACGCGTGGCTGGTTGAGGCGGTCCGGACGATGGACGTACTTCCAGCCGAAGCGCGCCTCGTCGCTGATCCACCACTGGTTGACCTGCTCGTTGAAGCGCGGGCGGATGCGGTGAATGCCTTGTTCGTTGTAGTCGATCCAAATGGTCTGACCGCGACTGTCGGCGGGGCTGACCGATTTGACCGAGCGTAACGTCCAGACCCGCTGCTTGAACAGGAAACCCTTATCGAGCAGAGCGCCGACCGGACAGAGATCGACGACGTTGCCCTGAAGCGGGTTGTCCAGCGGCTGGCCGGGGAAGACGTCGATCTCGCCGCGGCTGCCGCGATTGACGACTACCAATTCGCCGGTACCGACGATTTCGTTCACGAAGCGGACACACCGTGTGCACAGCACGCAGCGGTCCTGGTACAACAGCGTGTGCGAACCGATGTCCTTCTTGGGGTTCTTCTGCTTATCATCGACCATCCGCGAACTGGGCGAACCGAACTGCTCGGAATAATCCTGCAAGTAGCACTCGCCGGCCTTGTCGCACACCGGGCAATCCAGCGGGTGATTCAGCAGATAGAACTCCATGACGCGCTTCTGGTTCTCGCGCACCGCCGGCGAATTGAAACGCACCTCCAGGCCATCCCGCACGGGGGTCTGACAGGAGGGGAAGAGCTTGGGGGCCCAAACGGACTCCTGCGTCTTGGGGTGCGGCATCTTCATTTCCATCAGGCACAGCCGGCAACTGGCTACTACCGACAACCCGGGGTGGTAGCAATAGTGCGGAACGTTGAAACCGGCCTCGAGCGCGGCCTGAAGAACGGAGATGCCCTTGCGGCATTCGATCGTCTTACCATCGATGATGATCTTGGGCATGGGAGTCCAGTGCTACGTTGCTGGTCGCCGAAGCTCCGAACCGAGCCTGGTGCAAAGTGCAATGTGAAGGGTGACAGGAGGACACCATTGCCACCGCTGGCCCCGGGTTCGATCTTCGCCAAGCGCTGCGCACTTTGCACTTTTCACTAGTCGCCCGTCACTTATCACCTGCCATTTGTCACCTGTCACGGAGCGTGCGCCACGCGCTTCGCTTTACGGTTCTGGCACATAGTACGTCCCACCGAAATACTGCGTCGCCCGACCCTGAACGATCGGCAGCTCATAGGCCGCCGGGTTGATCCGACGAATGTAGCGCAGCGCCGCGTCCGGTTCTTGAGCCGCAATATGGGCTTCGAATTCCCGACGGAATTTCTGCACCACGGTGCGGATCGGCCAAGCGGCCCCGTCCGGCAAGCCGCAAATGCTCAGGCCGGGCATCATACCCATATTCCGTGTGGTCTCGACCAGAATGTCCAGATCGACCAGCCGCCCGGCCCCGGCCCGCAGGCGCTGGGCGATCTTGTACATCCACATGGTGCCTTCGCGACACTGCGTGCACTGCCCGCAGGACTCCATGGCGAAGAAGCGCGTAATGTTCACCAGTACATCGCGCATGTCGGCATCTTCCGGCACCACTACTGCCGCCGCCGTCCCAAGCCCCAACAGGTCGTAACGGCGCACGTCGTCGAAATCCAGCCGGCAGTCGAGCTCGTCGTGGTCCTGCTGCGGATCCACCTGACCGTCCGGGGGGCGCGGAAAGAGGTCGCCGCGCAGCACGCCCATCGAAATACCGCCGGGGAAAACCGCCTTGACCTTCTTGCCGTCGCGCATCCCGCCGCCGAACTCCGGACTGTAGATCAGCTCGCGTACGGTGATGCCCAGCGGGGCCTCGTAGCAGCCCGGGCGGTTCACCGGGCCGCTGACGCAATACATCTTCGGGCCTTTGCTGTTCTCAGTCCCCAACGACAACCACCAGTCCAACCCACGCGACAGGATCGGCGGCAAACAAGCCAGAGTCTCGACGTTGTTAACCACGGTGGGTTTGCGGAACAGTCCCTCGATGGCCGGAAACGGCGGTTTGATCCGCGGCCAGCCGCGCTTGCCCTCCAAGCTCTCGATCAGGCCGGTTTCTTCGCCGCAAATATACGCGCCGGCGCCGCGATGAATGTAGCAGTCCAGGTTGTAGCCGCTGCCGAGGATGTTCTTGCCGAAGTAGCCCGCCGCATAGGCTTCGTCGATGGCTTTCTGAACGATATGGAACAGCTCGGTGAACTCGCCGCGCATGTAGATGTAGGCCGTCGTGGCGCGCGTTGCATAACCGGCGATCAGGATGCCCTCCAGCAGCAGATGCGGATCATGCTCCATCAGCACGCGGTTGCAGAACGTCGGCGGCTCGGACTCGTCAGCGTTGACGCACAAGTAGGTGACCTCGCGCCCCGGCGGCAAGAAGCTCCACTTCAGACCGGCCGGGAACCCCGCCCCGCCGCGACCGCGTAAGTTCGCCCGCTTGACCAAATCGACGATCTCCTCGGGCTTCATCTTCAAGGCGGCGGCAGCGGCCTGATACCCGCCATCGGCCTGATAGACGGCCAAGGCCGTGCTGTTGGGCACGCCGACGTGTTTCATCAAGACGCGTTCGAAGGCCATGCGTACCACCCTGACGCGCGATCTTCATCGCGGGGCGTCGAATAGGTAACTCCGCGGCACATCCAGCTTGTCATTGTCCGGGTCGGCGAGGATCCGGTCCAAGTCTTCCACCTGTACACGTTTGTGGAGCTTCTCGTTGATCAACATGCACGGGGCGTGATCGCAGGCCGCCAGGCACTCCTCGGTCATGAACGACCATTCCCCGTCGGAGGTCGTCTCGTGCTCGCCGATGCCGAGTTTCTGGCGGATGGCCTCCTGGACCTGCCGACCGCCCATCAGCTCGCACGACAGCGAGCGGCATAGGACGATCGTCTTGCGCCCCCTCGGGTGCGTCCAGAAGTGCGTATAGAAGCTGACCACATCCATGACCGCTGCCGGGGTCAGCTCCAACAACTCCGCGATTTGCCGCATGGCGCGCAACGACACATATCCCAGCGCATCCTGGGCGATGTGCAGCGCCGGCAGCAACACCGCCCGCTTGGTGGGATAGCGCGGAAAGAACGATCGGATCTTGTCCAGCACCGCCGGCGCCAGCCCCGGCCCGAGATGCTCTTCGTCCACCGTTCGTCGATCGATCGTTCGCCAGCTCACACCCTGCTCCGAACCAGGAGGGTACAAGGACAAAGGAAAAATGAAGAAGGCACCCGGCACGCCGCGACTTCCGCACCCAGCGCAACCTTTCCCGGGCCACGTCTGCTCATTATGCCTTTCGCCTTTTTCATTGCCATCAGCGATCCAGCTCCGCCGCAATGATGTTCACGCTGTTCAACACCGGCGGCACATCACTGATCTGATGGCCGACGATCAGCTTGGGGAAAACCTGGTAATTGATGAAGCTCGGCGGGCGCACGCGCACGCGATACGGGTTGTTGCCCCCGTCGCTGACGATGTAGAACCCCAGCTCGCCATTAGCCGTTTCGTTGGCGAAATAGACCTCCCCCACCGGCGGCCGAAAACCGCGATTGGTCATCACCTTCTCGAAATGATGGATCAACCCCTCGATGGAGAAGTAGACCTCGCGCTTGTCGGGCAGCGTCACCTTGTGATCCGGCAACGTGTTGATCGGCCCGTCCGGCATCATGGCCACCACCTGCTCGATAATCCGGCAGGACTGGCGCACCTCTTCCAGCCGGACCATGAAGCGCGCCAACACATCACCACCGCTAGCCACCGGTACCTTGAACTGCACCGCCGGCGCTCCGCGGCCATCCCAGTTCTCCGCGTAGCACAGGTACGGCTCGTCCTTGCGCACATCGCGGCGCACGCCGCTGCCGCGCGCCATCGGCCCCGTCAACGACCAGTTGATGGCCTCATCGTGGCTGATGACGCCGATGCCCTTGACCCGCTCGATGAAAATGCGATTGCGCAACAGGAGGACTTCCACGTCGCGCAAAGCCGCCGGCACGATCTCACGCACGAACTTGAGCACACGGTCGGTCCACCCGGGCGGCAGATCCTGCGACAACCCGCCAACCCGCGTATAACTCACCGTGAAGCGTGCCCCGCACAACTCCTCGAACAAGTCGTAGATTGCCTCGCGCGCGTTGAACCCGTACAGAAACGCTGTCAGCCCGCCCAGATCCAGACCGCTGCACGCGATGCACACCAGGTGATCCTGGATGCGCGCCAGCTCGGCGCAGATCGTCCGGATGGCCTTGCAGCGCGGCGTGATCTCGATGCCGAACAGTTTCTCGCACGCCATGTGCCAGGCGATGTTGTTGGCCATCGGCGAGACGTAGTTCATGCGGTCGGTGACAACGACGTACTGGTTGTAGTTCAGGTGCTCGCCGAGCTTCTCGAAACCGCTGTGCAGGAAGCCGATGTCCGGCGTGCAACTCACGATGCGCTCGCCTTCGACCTCCAGCACTAGGCGCAGCGTGGTGTGCGTGGCGGGGTGCTGGGGGCCGAAGTTCAGCGTCCAGCGGTCCTCGCTACCCTCCTCGCGCTCCAGTGTCGTCGCCTTGCCCAGGTCGTAGGTAACGGCCATGTGCGTGTCCCTGCCTCAACGGCGCTGGCCCGAGCGACCCTCAGGCCGTCTCGCGGGTTACCACCTCGAAATCCTCACGCTCGCCCTTGCCGTGCAGCGGGTAATCCTTCCGCAGCGGATGGTCCTTGAAGTTCTGCGGCAGCAGGATGCGTCGCAGGTCCGGGTGCCCGCTGAAGCGGATGCCGAACATGTCGAACACCTCGCGTTCGGGCCACTCCGCCCCCTTCCAAATCGACGTCACCGACGGCACCACCGGCTCCGGGTCATTGACGAATACCTTTACCCATAGGCGATGGTTGTGCGTGTGACTGAGCAGCGCATAGACGACGGCAAAACGATCCGTCGCCCCCGGGAAATTCAGGTAATCGACGCCCGCCAGATCGCAGAGCTGCTCGAACTTCGTCCGCGGGTCGGAATATAGAAACCGCATGACCTCAATCAGCCGCTCGGGCGGCACGCGCACCCAAAGCTGGTCCGACGGTCGGCCGTCGGGGTACGTCAGCAGCGGCCGCGCTTCAAGATTCAGGTCGGGGAACCGTTCCTGCAACGCCGCGATGACATCTGCGGTTGCCATCTCCAGCCCTCGACGCTACCGCCAGACCTCCGGGGCCGGTGTCCCAAGTTCCCGGCACATTCGCAGGTCCAGTCGCTGAACACACCACCGCGGTTGACCGGCGACTCGGCATCCGCAGCCGGTACAGATCCTGGCCTTCTACGGGCCCGGCTTCAAGCCAGCCCCCAGCTCCACACGTTGCCGCGGCGGTAAGGCACTGAGCCGCAACCCGCGCCCACGCTGGGCGCTCGTCTTCAAGCCCTGCTCGGTCACAATGTTCTGAATCATCATGATTCCTTCCAGCAGCGTCTCCGGCCGCGGCGGACAACCGGGCACATATACATCCACCGGAAGAAACTGGTCGATACCCTGCACTACTGCGTAGGTGTCGAACACGCCGCCCGTCGAGGCGCACGCGCCCATCGCGATCACCCACTTGGGTTCGGTCATTTGCAGATAGATCCGCTGGAGCACCGGCAGCATCTTCATCACCACGCGACCGGCGCAGATGAGCAGGTCACACTGACGCGGGGTGAAACGCATGGCTTCGGCGCCGAAGCGCGCCACATCATAGCGGCTGGCGCCGGTGGCCATCAGCTCGATGCCACAGCAGGCCGTGGCAAACGGCATAGGCCACAGGCTGTTGCGCCGCACCCAGTTGATGCCGTGTTTCTTGACGGCATCGACGAAGTAATCCAGCCGCGTGAGTGTGAAGTCTCCGCCGGGGCTGATGATCTCGCTGGAGTGCTTCAGTTCCACTTGAACACACCTCTGCGCCACTCATATACGAAGCCGACCAGGAGCAATGCAAAGAAGATACCGCTGGCCACCAGCAAGAAGGCCGGCGAGTAACCTGCCTCGGTGAGCGTAGTCGCCCAGGCGTCTGCCGGCCCGGAGCGCAGCCGGGGATACAGCACTGCCCAAGGATACAAGAACACGACTTCTACGTCGAAAACCAGAAACAAAACCGCCACCAGGTAAAAGCGAACGCTGAAGCGGCGGCGCGTATCGCCAACCGGGTCCATCCCCGACTCGTAGGGACTGTGCTTGACGGGGCCGACACGCTTGGGCCCCAACAGGTGCGTGAGAACCAAAATGGCCAAAACGATCCCGCTCACGAGAAGCAAGAGCAGACCCACCCGGGCATAGTGGTCGGTGGGCGACGCTAAATGGGACCACAACGATTCCATTTCCACACCCTGACTTTAGGCATCTTGACGCCCCGCGACAAGTGCGACTTGCGATGCCTGTGGTGGAATAATGCCCCCAATCACTTCACTTGGCAACCAGTCCGGGCCGTCCGCTTTTCAGCTCGGCACTAACGCCGAATGAACCAGTTCCACAACCGCCTTGATTTCCACGCCCAGCCTGTAATGCTTATTGATCTCCAGCAATTGGTCGGCGCAGTTGTGGCAGGGGGCGGCGACGATCTTGGCTCCAGTAGCCCGAATCTGCTGGGCCTTGGTGGCACCGGAGGCGATGCGCCGCTGCCCGTACTCGCTCATCGAGAGCATCCCCCCTCCGCCGCCGCAGCAGAAATTGTTATGCCGGTTCGGCTGCATTTCCACGAACTCCCCAGCTACGCGGCGCAGAATGCGGCGCTGCGGCTCGCTAATACCGCCCCAGCGGACCAAGTTGCAGGGATCGTGCAGCGTGACGCGCTCGGGATTGCGTCCCGGATCGACACGGATGCGTCCCTGGTCGAGGTACTCTTCCAGGAGTAGCAAGACGCTGCGCATCGGCAGCGGATAGGGGGCCCCCAGCCAGTTCGGGCCTTCCCAACGGAACGAACGGAACCCATGCCCGCACTCCGACAGGATGATCTCCTGCACGCCGAGCGCCTTGGCCTCGTTCATCACTCGCCGTGTCAGCTCGGCCGCCGCCGCATCATCACCCGCATAAAACCCATAGTTGGTCACATCATAGAAACGGCTGGAGAGGGTCCAGCTCTCACCGGCGGCATGAAAAACGGCCGCCGCCGCCATCAGCGACAGGGGAAAGAACTTCACTTCGCGCGGATTCACCAGGTACAGCACGCGCTGGCCGGGCTGATCGACCGGAATGCGGAGGCTTTCGTCGCCCATCTCGATCCGTAGGTCTTCAGCCAGCCACTCGGCGGTCGAGAGCAATTCGTCGCGCGGTATCGCCATTTGGTTGCCGGTCTGGAGCTGATTGTCGACCGTGCGTTGCAGCCCCGTGGGCACCAAGCCGGCGGCCGCCACGGCGTGGCGACCAGCGCGGATCACCGCCGCCACATCCAAGCCGATCGAACAATGCAGGCCACAACGCCCACAGGCTGTGCAGCGCCCGTAAACGCTTTCGATCAGCTCCTCCAGGGCCCCCTGCGTCAGATCAGCAGCCCCCACTAGTCGCGGCAGGCAACGTCCAAGCAGAGTGTGATATCGACGGTAAAAAGACATCACTTTGCCAGCCTTGGCACCTGGCAAGTTTTCCGGCTCTGGTTCCGCCCGGTAGATGTGGCAGGTTTGGCCACACAAGCCGCAGCGCACGCAAGCGTTCAGGTGATAGGCCGCCAGACCGCGAATGGTCCGCGAGAGCGCAGCCCGGGCGCGTGCTACACGGTCGGCAACGGAAGGCTGCCTGGCGGTCGCTTCAGTCCTTGGCGACGGGTGGATAGACGCCGCGGTATCCGAGCCGGCGGCCGAGGTCTCCGCGGGCGATGAAGAAGAAGACCGCATGTCGAAGCTTTCCCAACGGTAGATAGACGAGCAACAGGCTGCAATAGATCAGGAACACAGTTTGGCCCGCAGCAAACGCCGACCCGACGGCTCCCAGCGTCAGCAACCCCGTTGTCACCAGAACTGCCAGGTAGTCGTCGGGTACACTGAGTGTCCGCAGGGTCGGCGACCACACCCGCCGTGCGAGCAAGTACACGCTGGCCACCAGTGGCAGCAGCAGGGGGAGCCGCAACTCGCTCCAAACACGCTGCCCCAACTCAGGACTGGCCGCCAAGAGCACTGCGGAAAGCAAACACAGAATCACGCCGGCATGCATGAGCAGACCGGCAGCGAACTGCATCGGATGGCCGCGGATGGTCTCTTTGTGCCACGGTAGCATTGCGCCGGTGAAACTGTACAGCAGGCCCCGCAGCGGACTGCCAGCACGCCGACTGAAATCGCGGCGACCGCTGCCCCGGGCTAGCACGACCTGAACGGTCAGAGCAGCGACAGCCCACACGAGACTGGCGCCAACCAAAATGCGAACGCTAACCGTCAAGTCACGTTCCCGATGGAGGTTAGAACTTGGCGTGCCTCAGATCGCAGGCGCCTCCGAAAGCGCCAGATGACCGTTCTGCGCCGTGGAAGACGATTGAACAGTGCACCCCGCGCGTAGGCCGGCCGCGCTCAAACGCATCCATCAGGCTTGGGTAAGCCGGCAATGCGACAGGCCCCACGTGCTGGACCGGAAGCGAAGAGTTTGTAAATCTCGCGCACGGTGACGCCGACCTCTTTGCAGATCAGTCGCACTGGTGGCGCCAAGTCGTGTTCTTTCCAGTAGTTACGAATGAAATTCACTATGGCCCAGTGCTGAGGGGACATTTCTTCAATGCCCTCTTCGCTCGCGATGGCGGTGGCTACCTGCTCGTCCCACAGCGCCGGATCGGTCATGAAACCGTCCTTATCAAAACCGATCGTCTTTCCCTCGACTTGCAAACCACACACCTCCGATGCACTTCTCCAGTCGGCCGCTCATTGGACGATTGTGCCCGCCGGGCCTCGCGTTTGCAAGACGCCATTCGGAGAGCGACTAGGCGTCAATTGCCGGACGATTGCTGTTCCCACCGACCGCCGTCACCCGATTTTCCAGCATCTCCTGCAACATCCACGACTACGCTGGAGAACCCGCGCGCCGGAAAGACCCCATAACGTGCGTCCAACAAGTACACGCGCCGACCGTTCCCGTTGCGAGCCACCGCCGCCACGGGATGACGCGCGAACTGCCGCCAAGCCGCCCCGGGCCGCGACCCCACCACCTGCCGGACTAGCGGATCGTCCAGCCGCTTTGGCAGCCTCAGCGCGGCACCTGGCGCCCGCGAGAGCGCGATATCGTGTCGATAGATCGCCTTGTGCGTTTCCGTAACCACCTGCCAGCGTAATGGGTTACCGAACTGCGGGCTGAGCGTGCGAGCAACGATGGTCTCGCCCGGCGGCAGCGCCGTAGTCACGACTGCTGTGCTGAGGCGCCCGGCAGTTCGTCCGGTCCAACCCAGCAGGCCGACATAGCCGGCCGTGAATAGCAAGCCCGTCAAGACTACCGCGTCAGCGCGACGCTGGCCCCAGCCGCGCCAGCGCGCCCAGCCGATCATCGCAGCCAGCGTCGCCCAACCGAGCAAGACCGGCCACGGTAGCCATACACCCAGAACCAAGAGGGCTAGGAAAAGCAGGATTGCCAAGACGGCCAGCGCGATGCTGCCGGCCCTGGTCCGCCTGCCGGCCAGGCACACGGCGCCGCCGAGCAACAGCCACAACCAGGGGTCAACAATGAAAACGAGATCGCCGTGATAGCGCGTGTGATCGAACGGCAACCACGGTCGCCAGCCGTAAGTATTCAGCCAGTCGAGTAGCGGGTGGGAGGCTGTTGCCAGGGCGACGCCGGGAAGCAGACACCAGAAGCTGCCGCCCGGTGCGCCGCGTACAAACAGCTTTTCCACCGCGCACGTCAAAAGTGTAAACAGCGGCACAAGTACCAGGATGCCTGCCAGGGCGTGCGTTATGCCGCGATGATGTACCATGTTGGTCGCTCGGTCGCAAAATGCCAGCACCAGGTTCTCGAAATCCGGCAGATTGGCGGCGACCGCCAGCGCTACCGGCGCCAGCGGTGACCCGTGCCCCAGGCGCGTCTTGCCCAGGGCCGCCCCCAGCAGGGTATGGGCTACGTTCTCCATGCGGTGCAATTCTATGCGTCGCGCGCGCTTCCGGCTGGGAGGGCGTGCGAGCGGAGACAGGCCGAGCCGGCCACCTTGTCCGGCGCCGGCGTGGGGGGTTATACTGCCCAGGGCTGGCGTCGCGCCGGCGATCGCGCTCTGGTGGCGTGCCCGAGTGGACTAAGGGAGCGGATTGCAAATCCGTTTTTCATGGGTTCGAATCCCATCGCCACCTGTGTTTCCCTTCCGGCCAGTCGCACGCCGCGGGGCTTGATCACTGAACCGATGGTTTTCTTGGTGGCCGCGCAACCACTTTTGGCATAGCGGCCAAAGCCCGCTCAGCGTTGCCCGTCTGCCTGGCGCGGTAGCCAAACGAGCATCTCGCCGGGATCGCGGTGACACCAAGCGTAATATGGGATGGCCATAAACTCGACGGCGGTCTGCGGGCTGGTCGAGCGACAGGCCCGGGCGCGCAGCACCGTCACGCCGCCGAGCAGGTCGGCCCGCCACTCCGGTATCAGCGCGCTTGAGTCCGGCAACACGATGTCACCGACGCGTCCGTCGTTGTCGACCGCCTCAGCACAATACACGATCGGCCCACGTTCCAGGGCCACGCGGCCGGCACAATCCTGGACGCGTGGATGAGCCAGCACGCGTCGTACCGGCATAGGCAGCCCCAGTTCGACCGTATCACCCGGGTGCCAGGCTCGGCGAATCACGGCGTAGCCGCGCTCCAACTCCAACTGCGCCGCTGAGCCGTTCACCTTCAGGCTGATCGACTCGGTCCGTGCATCCAAGTATGTGTATAAATCGGTGGAGAGTGGTTGACCGCGTGTCCAGCCGGGAATTCTCACGCGCAGAGTGAAGTCCAACGGCCTGCCCGGTCGGACGGTGATGCGGATGGCGCCGTCCCATGGATAGCGTGTTTGCTGGGTCAGCTCGACCGGCTGGTCAGACACTGTCAAGCGTGTCTGCCCCCCGATGAACAGATTCACGTACACATCGCCATCACGCTGCGCGTAGACATACCCGGGGATGGAGGGCATGAAACGGACTACGTTGGTTGGACAGCAGGCGCAATCGAACCACGGCTGCCGACGGTGCGTGCCGTCAGACGCCAACGGATTGACGTAGAAGAACAGGTCGCCGCTCAAGGCCACCCCCGCCAGAAAACCGTTGTACAGCGTGCGTTCCAGCACATCCACATACTTGCCGTCGCCATGCAGCAGAAACATGCGCAGGTTCCACATGGCGTTGGCGATGGCGGCACAGGTCTCGCAGTAGGCTGATTGGTTGGGCAGCTCGTAATCCGCGCCGAAGGCCTCACCCTCGTGGCGGGCGCCGATGCCGCCGGTGATGTACAGGCGCTTGCCGACCATGTTGTCCCAGATGCGGTCGATGGCCCGGATGTACTCGGGGGTACCGGTCAGAGCAGCCACGTCCGCCATGCCGCAGTACATGTACACCGCTCGGACGGCATGTCCGACCGGGTGGTCCTGCTGGGTGACGGGCAGATGGTCCTGGGCATATTCCTCGTAGGACGGGCGCCGGTCGTGGTTGCGGCCGCGCACGTCCAGGAAGAACTTGGCCAGTTGCAGGTAACGCTCGTCGCCGGTCAGCCGGTAGAGCTTTACCAGGCCGATCTCGATCTCCTGATGGCCGGGAGGATCGATGCGTCTGTCGGGTCCGAATTCACGCGCCACCAGTTCCGCCGATTTCAGCGCGATATCCAGCAGGTTGCGTTTACCGGTGGCCTGATGGTGGGCGACGGCCGCCTCGTACAGGTGTCCCAAGCAGTACAGCTCGTGGCTGTAACGCAGGTTCGACCAGCGCGCCGGCCCGGCCTGCCACTGGACATTCTGCGGGTCGATGGTGCGGATGGTGTACAGGTAGCCGTCCGGCTCCTGGGCGGCGGCGAACTTGGCGATCAACTCGTCCAGGTAGCGGTCCAACTTTGCGTCCGGCTTCAGCGTCAGGCAATAGGCCGCCCCTTCGACCACCTTATAAACATCTGAATCGTTGTAATACCTGCCCTCGAACGGGCCGCTCTTGAGCCCGCCCGCCTTGGCAAAGTTGTCGATACGCCCGGTTTCCTCGCAGCGCCGGAAATCGTACGGCAACGTCACCGTGCGGTTCATCTCCAGCCGCGGCGTCCAAAAACCGTCGTCAACCTTCACTGCCGTGAACGGCACCGGCGTGATCGGATAATCGCGTTTGTCACCTGCCTGACTCATGGTGGCTCCCAGATACAGCAATAGTACTGAGGCGCAGAGGCAGCGCCGGCAACAGCGCACGGCGCTTGGCGTTCGTCGGCCGGCATCCGGGCGCGGCCGGCCGCACCTGCGTCTACAACCCATACTCCACCCAGCGCCGATTGACCAGTTCGCGGATCTCCGGCGACATCTCCAGTTCGGCCGGCCACGGACGGACGGTGCCTTCGCCGGGGATTTTCCGCGTCGCGTCGATGCCCAGCTTGCTGCCGGCGCCGCAGAACGGAGCGGCGTGATCAAGAATGTCGAGGGGGCCATCGACGATGACTAGGTCGCGACGCGGGTCCACGTTGGCGCCGACCTGGAACCAGACCGCGTTCGCATCGTGCACGTCCACATGTTCATCCACGACCACGATGATCTTGGTCAGGGCCATCTGCCCCGCCCCCCACAGCGCATACATCACCCGCCGCCCCTGGTACGGATACTCCTTGCGGATCTTCACGAACGCGCAGTTGTGAAAACAGCCGAACAGCGGCAGGTCATAGTCGATCACGTCCGGCACGATCATCTGCACCAGCGGCAGGAAGATGCGCTCGGTTGCCTTGCCCAGCCAGTAGTCTTCCATGGGCGGCTTGCCGACGATCGTGGCCGGGTAGATCGGTTGCCGGCGCTGCGTAATCGCGGTTACGTGGAAGCGTGGGTAGTAATCGGCCAGCGAGTAGAACCCCGTGTGGTCGCCGAACGGCCCTTCCAGGATCGGCTCTTCCGCCGGGTCGATGTAGCCCTCGATGACGATCTCGGCTGTCGCAGGCACCTCAATCTGCGGCTGGGTGACGCACGGGACCAGCTCCAGGGCCTGTCCCTGCAAGAAGCCGGCGAAGAGGCACTCGTCGATTCCCGGCGGCAATGGGCAGGTGGCCGCGTACGGCATAATCGCCGGTCCGCCCAGGACGATGGCCAGCGGCATGCGCTGTCCGAGTCGCTGATACTGGCGGAAATGCCGGGCGCCGTCGTGGTGCATATGCCAGTGCATGGCCGCCAGTTTCGGCTCGAAAAGCTGCACGCGGTACATGCCGACGTTGCGCTCGCCGGTCTGCGGGTCTTTGGTGAAGACGGCCCCGAGCGTGATGTAGCGACCGCCATCCTGCGGCCAGCATTTGAGCGCCGGCAAGCGAAACAGGTCGGCGTCGTCAGTATGCACGATCTCCTGGCACACGCCGCGTTTGACGATCTTGGGCGGCAGGCTGCCGAGCTGCATGAGTTCCGGCAGCTTCCTGAGCTTCTGCATCAACGTGGTGGGCAACTCGGGGCGGATCAGCGTGCGGACGCGCTCGGCCAACTCCTCAAAACTGCGGCAACCCAGAGCCAGACACATGCGCTCGCGGCTGCCGAAGGTGTTGATCAGCAGCGGCATGTCCGCGCCGCGGACCTTCTCGAACAGCAACGCCGGGCCACCGGCCTTCATGACCCGGTCGGCAATCTCGGTGATCTCCAGCTCGGGATCCACCTCGACGCGCACACGCTTCAGCCAGCCGCGCTGCTCCAACTCGTTCACGAAGGTCTGCAAATCCGCCGCCGGCAAGCTACACTCCTCTCGCTGTCGTTCATGCTTTACGGTTGCGACTTGCCCGCATTGCAGGCTGCCGACCGCGCTGGTTACCAGCCGCCTTCGAGCATGATGTGCGCCGCCGCTGGCCTGACGCGCGCCAGGCGCAGGGGGCGTTCTTGTTCACCAGCTTCTTCAATTTGCGACACATGACAGCCGACATGGTTCGACACAGGCCGGCGCTGGCGGCCGGCGGGAAGTCGGCATAGGGGCAGACGAAGTCGCAGTAGTCCGGTGTTGTTCGGTTCACGGGCACCCTGCTCGCCACAGAGCCGGCCATTGTACGGTCTGAAACGCGCCAAACAACGAGCAGGCCCGCGAAGCGAGATCGCGGGCCCGCCCCTCCCTCGTGCCGCAACACTCGTCAGCAGCGCACGCCTAGAGGTGCCAGCGCTTGTATTGAAGAACCCGTTCCTAACGGCGTCCGCAAGGCCGAGCCCCGCGGTACGAACGCCGCAACAGCGCGCGCCCTCATTTAGCTGGCAGGCTGCGGCTGAAGCGCTTCGGTGTGATCCAGCACTACACCAACCTCCACGTAATCTTCTTGCTCACCAAGCAGCACCTGCGTGCGGACTACCGTTGCCCAGCGGCTGCCGACCAACCCCAGTGACGTCGCCGGGCGGTTACCGGGGGGGTGCGACCGCAGCTCATAGCGCTGGCCCTCAGCCACGCCGTACCCCAGCGGGACACGCAGACGCATCCCGTTATTGGATACCTCAATGCAGCGGCAGGGCAGAACGGTGGAGCCGTGATGATCGATCATCCACAGGGTGCACATGACGGGGCGACGCTCTTCAAAACGACGCTCTCCGGCGGGCGGCGCGCCTCCCTGCGCGGGCGACGAGAAGACGGTGGAGATATTGTCGGGGATCATCGCGGCGCCTCCTTGGTCGCGTCTGGGCCGACACCGCAAGCGCAGCTAGCCCAGCCCGAACTCCTTCAGCCACTCATCCGTGGCCTCCGGACTCAAGCCCGCCTCTTTCTCCCTCGGCTCCTTCCGAACCGGCCGCGGGCGCGCCAGATCACGCTGTACCCGCAGCCAGAAAGTCTCAGCATCCAGCGGGCGCGCCCGCCGTCGCTGAGCCGCCCGTTGAATCTGTCGGTCCGATGACACCACTATGAGGCGCCGAGCGGCAGAATCGGTTTCGAGGAGGCGCATCAGAGCCTCGTCGGCACTGACTCCTACGCCGCTGTAACTCACCTGGATGGCCTGGTGAGCAACCTGTGCGGCCATCCCTGGCGGCGGCGCAGGCCCGTCGAACACGATGTGCACCCGCTCACTGCGCCTTTGTGCCCACCTGCCGATCGCCTGGCAAAGCATGGATCGGCCGATCAGCAGGGACGACGTCTGCGCCCTGCGGGCGGCATGGAGAAGGTTGTTACCGTCTATCAAGACCGGCACTTCCGATCTCCATCCTAAGCATACCGCGCAGCGTCCGAGTTTGCAAAAACTGACGCGGTTTGCTGTGCCAAACGCCTGCCCGCCACCTCCCGAAACCGTGCTCGGAACTAGCCGGGCCCTTGCGGCGCAACATCGCCGTTGGTCTGACACCGCTCAGTCGTAGCTGGCAAAACGTGCCAGGTCCAGCTCACGCCCCAACACCATCAGCACCTCGCCCGCACGTATCACCTTGTCGGCCGGCGGCAAGAAGCTGTATTGGCGGTCCTCCTGCGCCCGCGTCGCCAACACCAGAATATCGAACTTGGCGCGCAAGTCTAGCTGTGCCAGACTCTTACCATGTGTCTTGCGCGGGGCGCGCAGTTCCATGATCCGGTAGTCCTCCGTCAGCGGAAACATGTCCTGTATATCCGGATCGGATATGCGTCGGGCTAGACGCTCCGCCGCACTGCGTTCCGGGAAAATGATCTCAGTTGCCCCAACCGCCAACAGAATCTGAGCGTGATCGTCATTGACCGCCGTCGAACGTATGGAGCGGATACCGATACGCTTCAGGTTCAGCGCGCAAAGTATGCTGGCCTCCAGATTAGCCTGGCCCAGGCAAATCACGGCTTCCGGAACGTCGGCCGTCACCACACTGGCCAACATCTCTTGATCGCGAGCGTCGCCGATGATCGCGCGGTGCACCTCGTCGCGGATGACGTTGACGCGCTGCTCATCGGCGTCGATGGCCAGAACCTCGCAGCGTAATTTGACCAAGGTTTGTGCCAGGTGCGTGCCGAATTGTCCTAGCCCGATCACACATACCTGTTTTTTCATGGCCGTGCACCTCAGCCGATCATCACCCGTTCGGTGGGATACCCGTGCGTTACCCGGGGCGGAGACAAAACGGCTAGCGCGATCGTGAGCGGTCCCAAACGACCGACGAACATCGTCGCGACAATCCACAGCTTGCCCAACGGCGATAGGGCTGGCGTCAGCCCGGCTGACAGCCCGACGGTCCCGAAAGCGGAGACCTGCTCGAAAATCACATGCTCGAAGCGCACACGCACGCCGGCCCCTTCGCTGACCGTCAGTACCAAGATCCCCAGCAGATTCCAGAGCATCGCCACGGAGACGACCAGCGCTGCCCGTCGAACTACATCCTGCGGCAACTTCCGACCAGCCAGGGTTACGTCTTCGCGACTGGCCAGCCGCGCGACGACGCGGGCCAGCCAGACGGCCGCTGTGGTGATCTTGATGCCGCCGGCACAGGAACCAGGCGCGCCGCCGATGAACATCAATGCGATCAGTATCAACAATGCACCCACGGGCAGCGCACCGATGTCCACAGTGTTGAAGCCGGCCGTGCGCGCCGAGACGGAGTGAAACAGGGCGTGTGTGGCGCGCGCCGACCAAACATCATGAGGGCGATGGCAACCGAAGATCAGCAGCAGCACCGCCCCAGCGACAATCAAGACTCCGCCGAACGTCAGTACGACGCGTGTATGCAGGCTCCAGCGCACGCTCGGCGGCGGCCGGTGGCGGATGCGGCACCAGAGGCGCCTGCCGATCTCCAGGAGGACCGTGTATCCCAGTCCACCCGCCACCACCAACACCATGAGCGTGCCCAGGATCAGCGGCGAATCGCTGAATCCGGCCACATTATCACTGTACACGGAGAAGCCAGCGTTGCAGAAAGCGGAGACCGCCAGGAAAACAGCTTCGAATGCTCCACCACGTGGCGTCGGACTAGCCTGTAGCTCCTGGAACAGCAACCAGGCGCCACCAGTCTCCAGCGCGAACGTCACCAGCAGAATACCGTACAGCGCTCGCCGCAGATCGCCACGCCCTTGTCCCTCGAAAAGGGCAGTTTTCCAAGCTGCCTGGCCGGCAAAGGACAACCGCAGGTGCAACAAGTAAGCCGCCACCGCGCCAAAGGTCATGATCCCCAGCCCGCCGAGCTGAATCAGCGCCAGAATCACTACCTGACCGAAGCGTGACCAGGCGGTCGCGGTATCAACTGTGGTCAGGCCGGTAACACAGACGGCCGAGGCAGCGGTGAAAAAAGAGTCCAGCAGGCCCACGTCCGCGTCGGCGTGCGCCGGCGGCAGCGCCAACAAAGTCGTGCCGGCGATGATCAGGGCGGCGAAAGCCAGCACCAGCCAGGACTCTGGGCGACCAATCAGAGCGCGTAGCGAGACGCGCATCGAGCGCGGCGCTGCGCCGACCGGTGACTGCGGGTTGTCATGTATGCCTGACACGTCGAGACCGACCTTCGCGGGCTGGCGACGCTGGGGCGCCGCATCGTGTCGCGGCGCGCAGGTTGCCGATCGGCATAGCTTCGTCGGCAGGGGCTAGTCCGCAGCCCGGCGACCGGCCCGCGCCGTCGGCGGGAACATAGGATAGCAGCTTCGCCCCGGCCGAACAGACCGCCGGAGTGCGCGGCGTGTGGCGGGCGCCAGGGTGGCGCTGTGCCGAGCGCCTGGCCGCAGCCCGTCCAGCGGCGCTCTTGCGCCGTGGGGGGCGGGCCGGCGCTTGAAAGTCAAGCCTAACGCGGGATATTGTGGCCGAAGCGCGACGGCGTCTGACAAGAGCCTTCTGCCAACGGAGCTGGTCGCATGCGGATCGGAATATATCACGAGCCGGTGCACACCGATGGGCAGAGGTTCGACACCTACGGGGGCTACGCGCGCTACGTGCTGGAGTTCGCGCGTCATTTCGAACAGGTGATCGTCTTCGCGCCGACGACGGACAAGCCGACATATTTCAGCGGCGTGCCGCTGGACGCCCCCAACATCACTGTGGCTCCGCTGCCCTATTTCGAGACACATGCCCAGGCTTATCGTCGAGCACTCCAGATCATCAGCGTGTTCCGTCGGCATCAGGCGGAACTGGACGTAATCAACGCGCGCGGCACGGCTCCGCTGGCGTACGTATTGTGGTGGTTGACGCGGCGGCGCGGCGTGCCCTTCATATACCATTTTTCCTCCGACCCGTTTGAGATGATCGCCCGCAGCCCAAAGTACCGCGGTCCGTATCGCTGGTTCGCGCGAGGGGCGTACGGTCTGGAGTTCGCGATTCAAAAGTACATCGTGCGGCGCAACTACGCCTTCGCCGACGGCGCGGTGCTCGCCGAGCGCCTTCGCCGGCAGATGCCGAACGTGGAACCGATTGTCCTGTCGACCTTGCAACCGGACGACTATTACCTGCGCGAGGATTGTTGCACCGGCCCGGTGGTGCGCGTGCTATACGTCGGCTATCTGCGCCAGGGCAAGGGGCTCGACGACCTCATCGCGGCCATCGGCTTGTTGCGCGACCAGGGCTGCAACGTAGAGCTGGAACTAGTCGGACAGGGTGAAATGCAAGCAGTACTGAGCGAACAGGCCCGACAACTTGGACTAGAAGCATACGTTCACTTTCGTGGCTACGCCCGGCTGGGGCCGGAGCTCAATCGCTACTACAACAGCGCCGACATCTTCGCACTGCCGTCGTTGAGCGAAGGTTCGCCGCGGGTGATTACGGAGGCGCTGGGGCATAGTCTGCCGGTGGTGGCGACGCCGGTCGGTAACATCGCCGAGTCCTTGGGCCGCGGAGAGTGGGGCGTGTTGGTGCCATTGCGCGACCCAGCGGCCTTGGCGGCGGGTATTCGACGCCTAATAGAGGATGGCGAGTTGCGCCGACGCTGCATCCGCCTCGGCTATGCCTTCGCGCGCGAGCATAGTCTGGACCGCTTCGTCGCGCGCATGGCGCAAAAGGCTCGGGAATTGGCCCAGGGCAAGCAGCGGGAAAGGAGGGCATGATGTTAGTCTGGATCGTCAATCCCTTCGATCCCCTGCCGGGAGATCCGGAGCAAGAGGGCCGTTACGCCACCCTGGCGCGCCTGCTGCTACAGCGCGGCCATGCGGTCACTTGGTGGACCAGCAGCTTCAGTCATCGCTTCAAACGACCGGTTGATCAGGCCGCGATCCGATCGGTCTGTGAAACACTGGGGCTGGAGGCACGCTTTCTAGACGCGCCACCCTACTACCGCAATGTCGGGCTGGCGCGATTGCACAATCACGCGCAACTGGCACGCCATTTCGCCCACCAGGCCAGCGAGAGCAGCGCTCGACCGCGCGTTGTGGTAGCCAGCAGCCCGCCACCGGCGCTGGCGGAGGTGGCCGTCACTGTCGGCAAGCGACTGGGAGCGAAAGTATTGATCGACGTTCAGGACGCCTGGCCGGATGTCTTCGCGTCACTAGCGCCACGACCGCTGCGACCGCTGCTCAAGCCGTTCATCTGGGCGCTGCGCGGCAGTGTGCGGCGCGGCGCGCTGAGCTGCGACGCGATCGTCGGAGTCGCCGACGCATACATCGATCACTACCGGCGTGAGGTGCACGAGCCGAAGCTCACCGCAATGATTCCTCTCGGAGTAGATCTGCCGGCGTTCGACCGGGCCGTTGCCGCTGGCCGCTGTCCAGAGTACACCCGACCGGCAGGCCAAGTCTGGCTGGCCTATACCGGAAGTCTGAACCGCAACTACGATTTCCTGACGATCTTGCAAGCGGCAGACTTGCTACGAGACCGCTTGGGGGAACGGGTGCGCTTCTTCCTTACTGGCCGGGGCGAGCTGGCGGCCCAGGCCGAAAGGCTGGTGCGCGAACGGCGTCTCAGCAACGTCACGTTGACCGGTTTCCTGCCCTTCGAGACCTGGGCCTACCTGCTGTCGCAGTGCGAGGTCGGCTTCAACGCCAGCTTTCCGGCAGCCATGATCTACCTGCCCAACAAGGTCTTCTATTACCTGGCCGCCGGCTGCGCCGTACTGAACACGATCCCGGGTCAGTGCAGCCGCATGATCCGTGAGGCGGGCTGCGGTCTGGACTACGCGGCGGGGGATGCAGCGAGCTGCGCGGCGGCGGTGGAACGCCTGGTATGTGAAGAGGGCGAGCGTGCCGCCATGCGCCGGGCCGCGCGGCGCCTGGCGGAAACAAGTTGCAATCGGGCGCTGCTGTTTCCGCGCTACGTGGAATTGATCGAGCGGCTGGGGGCCTGAGCGGATCGCTCCCGATCAGGTACGGGTAGCGGTGCGGGAACGCTGTCGCTCGGCCAGAGCGTTGGTCAACAGGGCCGGGATTTCCTCAGGCGGACCGATCAAGTCCACCGCGCCCAACTCGACCGCCACTTTCGGCATGCCGTAGACGACGCACGACTCTTTGTTCTGGGCGATGGTCAGGCCGCCGGCCTGACGAATCTTGAGCAAGCCGCGCGCCCCATCCTCCCCCATGCCGGTCAGCAGTACCCCCACAGCTCGCATCCCGACAGAGTCCGCGACGGACTCGAACAAGACATCCACGCTGGGGCAATGACGATTGACCGGTCGCTGGTGGGTGTAGCGCACGCACCAGCCGGAGCCCATCGCGCGCACCACCAGATGCGTGTCGCCGCGGGCGATCAGCGCCCGTCCTGGTCCGAGCAGCTCGCCGTCGCGCGCCTCGCTGACTGCCGCCGCACTGTTGGCATTTAGCCGCATGGCGAACGAGGCGGTGAAGCCCGCCGGCATGTGCTGCACGATTACGATGGGGGGAAAGTCGCCGGGGAGGCGTTCCAGCAACGTCTCCAGGGCTTTAGTACCGCCAGTCGAAGCCCCGATAGCTACCAACCAGTGGTGAGGGACCAGCCCAGCCTGACGGAAAGAAAGCAGACGACCGGCCAGGGCCGACGGCGGAGCGGTCGGTCGCGCATGAGCCGCCGCCATGATGATCTTGCTAGATAGTTCGTTGGCATAAGCGCGCAGCAGGTCCGGCGTCGCACCGGTCGGCTTGCAGACGACTTCCAGAGCGCCACGACGAACGGCCTCGACAGCTCGAGCAGCTCCGTCGCCTGCCGGTCGGGCGGTGACCAGCACCGGCACCGGATAGTGCATTTGCAGTTTGTCCAGCAGTTGCAGGGCGTCACCGCAGCTCAACTCCGCGTCCAGAACGATGACTTCGGGGTGCAGCCGCAACAAACACTTGCGTACCTGCTGAGCAGCGCCGCCACTGACACTGGCATGGATCATCCCCCCGCGGTCCAGTTCGTTGGCCAAATCGCGGGCCAACAGCGGGCTGTCGTCGATGATCAGTACGCGTATGGGACCAGCCGGCCTCACCGCGACGGCTCCCAGGCGAAGGTGCCTACGCCGCGCCGCAGGCGGCGTACGAGCAATTCCCCCGTACCCGTGTCGAACAGCAGCTTACGGCCGTGGTCGCCGCCGGTTTCCTGTCGGACGACGCGAATATGGTGGGCGTTCAAGACGGCCAGGGCGACGGCGACGTTCTCGGCGCCGATGCGATCGGCGTGTTCGAGGTCGATGGGATGGCCGCCGCCCACCACTGCGGCCTGGAGGCGCGGCAGTCGAGCGCCGGCCTGTCTCATGCGCGCGACGAGCTGCTCCATGGCGCAAGTGCCGAAACGAGTGTCGGCCGGATCGCTGGGTCCGGGCCGCGCCAGCAAGTAGTGGTTCAAACCGCCGATGCGCGCCTGCGGATCATACAGACAGACGGCCACGCAACTGCCGACGATGGTCTTGATCTTCAGCGCGCGTGTCTGGACGGTGAGCTGGCCGGGAGCCAGGAAGAGATCCACGTGGTGGCGCATGATACTCATGGTCCGGCGCGCTGGTAGATGGTCGGCTGCACGTAGCGCAGCGTGTGCCTGAGCGAGTTCAGACTCTCCGAATGACCGATCAACAAGTATCCGCCCGGCCGCAGATGGGCGGCGAACTTGGCCACCAGGCGCTCCTGCGTCGGACGATCGAAGTAAATCATTACGTTGCGGCAGAAGATGTACTGGAACCCGTGACGGAAGGGGAAAGAATCGTCCATCAAGTTCAACCGGGCAAAGGTGATTCGGCGGCGCAACTCCGGCACGACTTGCACGAGCGTGCGGTCGGAACCCGGTGGATGGGTGAAGTAGCGTTGGCGCATCAGCGGTGGAACAGTCCCCAGGCGCAGGACCTCGTACCAGCCGGCCTTGGCGCGTTCCAGCATGCGTGTCGAGATGTCGGTGGCCAGGATCTTCCACTCCAGGGCCGTACCGACCGTGTCCGCGACGGTCATGGCGATCGAGTACGGCTCGTCGCCGCTGGAGCAGCCGGCGCTCCAGATGCGCAAGACGCTGTTGGCGGCGCGCCAACGGGCGTCCTCGAGCTGCTGCTTGAGCGTGCGCGCCAGGAAGTCGAAATGCTGCTTCTCACGGAACAGATGCGTGGTGTTCGTGGAGATGGCATCCAGCAGCGCACATAGCTCAGCGCCGCTGCGGTCCCGGCAAACGTATTCGTAGTACTCGCGATAGCTGCGCAACCCCAGCGCTCGCAGCCGCTTTCCCAGACGGGCCCGCACAAGCTGCTGCTTCTGACTCCCCAGGTTGATCCCGCTATTCTCGTAGACCAGACGCCGGAAGAGTTCGTACTCCTTAGACGTCAGGTCGCGCTCCACCTCCAGCAACACGGCTGATCACCTCGCCGGAAAGGCTACTGGCCGCGCTGTCCAGACGACGCGGTTCCGGGCTGATAGACACACAACAGCGGCTCGCCTTCCACCTGCAACTGACAGACGTGCCCGCGTTCCGCCGCCGGCAGCTCGGGTGTGCCGAGGAATTCGCGCACCGTCGGGATCGAGAGGGTGAAAACACCGGCGGTGCCATGCCAGGCCGTTACAAGCTGACCGCAGAGCACGTTCATGAACTCGCGCAGAGCGTCGTCGGCGGCCGCCTGGGCTTCGCCGGCGTCCGCCTCCGTGGCCAACAGGCTGGCTGCCAGCTTGATGGCCAGCTCGCGCGTACACCAGCACTTCAAATTACCGGTATGCTCGCCGTGGTAACTGATGTCGGCCTGCAACCAGGAAGCGCCCGGAGGCAGTTCCACGGGGCCGTCGTCGGTGACCATGAACGCCAGGTCACCCAGCACGTCCGCGACCACGGTCGTCAGTTCTGGCGTCACGTTTGTCGGCAGGTTGCTTGACATCGCCACTCTTCCCGCGATCAGGAGACTCATCGGTGGGCGGAACATCCAGATCGGCCTCCGTGCTGGGCAGCACTGTCACCGAGCCGGTTCGCTGATTCACCGCCACCATTTCCGTTGCGTTATTCACCTTACGCAGCTCGACACGCACCGGGCCGTAGAGCGGCTTCAGCAGGCGCGTCTCGCGTGAGCCGATGCCGATCTGCGTACCCGGATAAGCCACCTCGTTGATCAACACGCTCGGCTTGCCGCGCGGTGCTCCGCTGCGCAGAAACTGCTCGGCCTGCTGGCGCATCTGCTCGACTTGCAACTCGATCTCATCGGCCTTGCTCAACAGCTCCGTGGCCCGCTCACGCTGGGCCGGCGACAAGCGCTTCAGGTTTGCCAGCAGTGGCTGAATAGCCTGCCTTATCTGAACGGCCGATTTTTCCTGCTCCTTGATTTGGCGTTCCACGCGGCGTGCCCGGCGCAGGGCATTGACGTCGGTCCCGCAGGTGACACTGGTGGCCACACAGGCTTCGCTACCGATGACGCGCACCTCCAGCCCCTCGCGTGCGTACACGCTCCCGCCGATCACCGTGCCGCGCGGGCCCAGCAGACGCCCTAGACAGCGCACACGGCTGTTAATGACTTCTTTGCGGAAGTGGACGTCGCCACCGGCCTGGAGGTCGATTTCGTTCAGTAGTTGCGCCGTGACATTGCCACCGGCGCGCACCCGCCCGGTCAGCTCCTGCCCGAAGATACCACCGCGCACCACGATGTCACCGCTGACATCTACATCAGCGGCCTCGATGACGCGATCGACGGTCAGCGACTTGGTGGTGCGCACCTTGAACTTGGCGCGCACGGTGCCGCGCACCACCACGTCCACGCAGGCGTCGACGCTACCGGTCGAGAAGTCCACGTCGCCGGCGATAGCCAGCACTTCGGTGACGCTCACCCGATCCTTTTCCACCGCCACGCGACCAGCGGTAGTGGCGATAACCTTGCCAGTGCCGTCTTCCGCCAGTCGCACGCCCGCACCGAGGCGGAAGGGGTTGCCCTTGGGCTTGCGCGGCGGGCGCTCGGTCCCGTATACGTCCAGGCTCGACACGCCCGGTCGCGGCGCCACGATGCGACCGATAACGGTGTTGGGTTCCACCGTCACAATGGCGTTACGTGAGAAGTAGTCGATCTGCTCGCCTTCGACCGGTTGATCGAAAGTCCGGGCCAGCTCCTCCGCCCACTCGAAACGGCCATCCTCTGCATCGCTCGCCGCCCGACCCTGCGCGATCAGAAACGACTCCGGTAGTTTCGGGGTTCGGCCACCGGCCTGCTGCACGGCCTCGTTGAGGGCAGCCAGAAAATCGTCCACGCGGTGCCGCACGTCGTCGGTGATGGCGATCTTGGCCTGTTCCAACAAGGCGATGATGTCTTGTGCGCTCGGAACCGTGAACCCGGGCTGCGCCGGTGCAATCGGTCGCAACCAGGCTTTCAGACGGTCCTCTGCCACCGTCACGCGAAAAGGACAACTAGTCTCAGTTTTGGCGGCCACAACGCCACCCCGCCAAAGGTTGCCCAAGAGTAGCGACCGCCGCGCGGCGGCCGGGCGCATGGAGTCATCGGCCAGATAAGTAGTCGTGATTCCTTTTCCCCCGGTTTCTCAGGCGTCGAGCTAATGGAGCCTCGTTTATCGGATCGGAAATCAAAAGGCAACCGCGGCGTGCTGCCGACCGGTCGTCACCGATCAGCCCAGTCCGGCACGCAGCAAGTCCATCAGGCGCAACAGACCAACGGGTTTGCCGCTTTCATCCGTGACCACCAGGCTGGTTATCTGACCCTCCTGCATCAGACGCAGGCATTCCACGGCCAAGTGTGTGGGGAGCACGGTGGAGACCGGCACCGGCGGGGCGTCCGGGGAACGGCGACTGCGGGCATGGGCCGCGCGCGCGTCCAGACGCCGCGGATCATCGACACGTTCGAAGATCCGTCGCAAGTCACCGTCGGTGAAAGTGCCCAGCAGGCGACCGTCCGACTCGACGATCAGGGCCAGTCCAAGCTGCTTGCGTGTCATCTCGACGATGAGATTGTTGAAGGAGTCGTCGGCTTGGACCAGTGGCAGATCGTCGCCGCTATGCATCAGGTCGGCGGCCCGCAGCAGCAGCCGGCGGCCCAAAGTCCCCTCCGGGTGATATTGGGCGAAGTCGGCGGCTTGGAAGCCGCGTTTGTGCAGCAAGGCCATGGCCAAGGCGTCGCCGGCCGCCAACATCAGCACGCAGCTCGTCGTTGGGGCCAGGTTCAGCGGTCCGGCCTCTGGTACCTCGGGGAGCAAGATGACATGCCGGCACAGTTCCGCCAACCGAGAGCTGGCGTTCTGCGTCATGCCCACCACCGGACCTCCCAGCTTGCGGAAATGCGCCACGAAACGCAGGACTTCATCGGTATTGCCGCTGCGCGACAAGGCGATCAGACAGTGCCGCTCGGTGACGATGCCCAGGTCGCCGTGCAGCGCTTCGACCGGGTGCATGAATACCGCTGGCGTGCCGGTACTAGTCAACGTAGCGGCGATCTTGGCGGCGATGTGGCCGCTCTTGCCGAGTCCGCTGACCACCACTTGCTGACTGGTGACCAGCGTTTCCAGCAGTTCTTCCAGACCGCTGTCTAAGCAGCCTGCCAGCCGGCGCAAGGCCTCGGCTTCGTCCGCCACGACCTGGCGCGCAATCTCGAGCGCCGCCGGGCGGTCGCTGGCCTGAGATGCTGAACGGTTCTTCACGGCACGTCCTCAGCCGGGATGACCGACTCTTCGCCGATGGGCGCCACCTTGGGTGCCAGGTTCTGCTGGAGTGCTGCCAACTTGGCGCGCAAGTCTGCCAGCCGTTGAGCGTTTTGCGGGGCCTCTTCCTGGGCCTCCGGCGTGCTCAGCAGCGTCACGGCTTTTTCCCAGCTCGCTTTGGCCGCCTGGGGATTGCCGGCACGGTACTGCGCGTCGCCCAGATGGTCGTAGATGACTGCATCCTGACCGCTGCGCAGACGTGCCGCCCGCGTCAGATAGCGACCGGCGGCGGCGAAATCGCCTAGCTTGTAATACACCCACCCCAGACTGTCCAGGTACGCGGCATTCAACGGCTCGGCCGCCACCGCCAGCCGAACCATCTCCAGGGCCCGTTCCAGGTTCTGGCCGCGATCCGCCCAGGTGTAGCCCAGATCGTTGTTCAGCCCCGGATCATGCGGCTGCATTGCCAGCAGCGCCATCAACACCTCTTCCTGTTCGCGCTCACGTCCGGCGGCCCCGAGCACCAGGCGTTGCAGCGACAGGACGCCGTAACGCCGGGCCACGTCGTTTTCCGGCACGCCCTTCAGCCAGTGGCGACACAACTCCAAGGCCCGGTCGAACTGCCGCTGTTCAATCAGCAAAGAAAGCACTTCGTGTTGCAGTTGCAGCCGCGCCGCCGCGGTGTCCTGAATGTAACCCTCGGACAAGAGGTCCAAGAGGTCGTTGACGCCGGCGTCGAGCTGGCCAGTCGCCGCCAGACAACGGGCGCGCAGCAGGCGTGTGGCGATGGCCTGACCGGCGTCCTGCGGCACGAACTTCTCCAGCGTCTCCAGAGCCGCGGCACCCTGCTTGGACGCCAGCAGGGTGTTTACCAGCCACTCCTGCACTTCCGGTTGATTGGGCTGCTCGGCCAGCCAGACACGCACCTGTCGCTCGACTGTCCCATAGCGCTCGGCTTCCAGAGCGACTTGGACCCACTCGGCCCGCCGCTCGGACAGCGTCTCTGCCACTTCGTTCAACTCGCGCTCCAGGTTGCGTAGGCGGGCCTGCAAGTCGGCATCGTCGGGGGTGGCACGCAACCGTTCGGCCAGCGCCTGCGCGCGACGCCGCAACTCCTCGAAGCGTGTCGTGATCGGCTCCAGACGCAAGGAGGCCCAGGCGACCGCCTCGCTTTCGCGCCGCGCCGTCAGCAACACGCGCAGCTTGGCGCGGGCCCAATCGTCAGACTGTGGATCGGCAGCGATCCATTCCTCGAGCAGCGCCAGCGCGGCATCGAACTCGGCAAACTCCAGGTAGGAACCCAGCAGATTGGCCCGGAACTGGTCGCGCTGCTCAGCCGGTAGATCCAGTTCCAACAAACGCCGCAGAACGTCGCGTGCTTCTTCGACCTGGAAATCGGCCAGGTAGGCGTCCGCCAACAAGCGCAGGGCCTGCACGCGGCGCGGATAACGCCGCACGAGCTCGCGCAGCTTGGCAATGGCCTGTTCATGTTCCAGCCGGCGCAAGTGAATCTGAGCCAACAGATAGGCTACACGCTCGTCGTCGGGCAGGAGCGCCTGGACCCGCTCCGCCACACGCAGGGCCTCGGCGGGGCGCTGTGCCAGGTAAAGTCCGGCCGCCAGTTTCAGTCCGGTCAGCGCGTCGTCCGGGTACTGCTCGAACTGCCACGCCAGCTCGGCCAGGTGCTCACTCTGCATCGGCGCGGCGGCAAAACGCAGCACGGTACGCACACGGCGCAGGATATCAGGCGGTACGTCGGCGCTCTCCGCCTCGCGTAGGCAGGCGCGCGCCACCTCGAACTTGCCGGCCTCAAGGTAGCAGTCGATCAGGTCCTCCAGTGCGGAGCCCAGGTTGCGATTCAGCGACCAGGCTTGCTGCAAGTAACGCTGCGCTGCCAACAGGTTGCCGGTCCTTCGATAGTGTCGGGCCACGGCCAAGGCCAGACTGGCATCGTCGGGCTTCTTGTCCAAGGCGGCCTTGTACTCGGCCTCGGCCTCGGAGTGCCGATCGAGACCGGCGAAGGCTTCGGCACGCAGGAAGTGAGCGACCGGATCGTCCGGGGCCCGTTCCAACGCGGCTTGTGTTTGCGCGAGGGCTTCTTCCCATCGATAGGCAGCAAGCAACATCCGCGCCCACGCCAGCCGGACGACTATCAGCTCCGGACATTTTTCCAGGGCAATGGTGAACAGCCGCTCAGCCAGTTCAATCTGACCGCCGGCCGCCGCCGTCATGCCCAGTACGGCGAAGGTTGGACCGTCGGCATGCGGGTCGGCGCTCAATTCGTTCACCAGTTTAAGGAAGTCCTGGGTGGCGTCGAAACTGCGCATCCAAGCTGCCAGATGTTCGACCGGCAGCAAGGTCGCCGCGTCACCGACTTCCGTGCCGCTCAACCCGCGGCGCAAGAACTCGATCAGCGTATCCAAAGCGGCGCGCAAGTCACCCGCGGCGCGCAATGCACCGGCCAGCGCCCAGCGGGCCTCGGCGTCCGCCGGCTGACGCTCGAGCAGGGCACGCCACAGGTCTATCGAGTGGTCATACGCGCCCGCGGCATCCAGACGCGCCGCCAGCCGGCGCCCCAATTCTGCCGCCGCGCCGGCCCGAACCTGAGCTGCCAGTTCGGTCAGCCACTCGGAGAGCTGGCCGGTCGTCCGACCGGTCTCGATCAGCAGGGACGCCAACGCGTCGAAGGTAGCAGTGGCGCCGGCGGCCGGGGCCTGTTGCAACTGTTGCGAGCAGAACACGAACGCCTCGGCCTGACGACCGGCAGCGCATAGCGTCTGGGCGTACAAGCGCTGTAAGTACGGTTCCGGCGGACGTTCGGCCAGCACCTCAGCGGCAGCCGCCACTGCCTCCTTCCAGCGATTCAGCCGCCCCAACAGTTCCACCCGCCGCTCGATCGTGCCATGCGGATAGCGTTGCAGAATCCCGCCAATTTCTTGGTCCTCACGCTGCCGCGGATAGGCCTGCCAGACCCGCCGGTCGAACTGTTCATAAGCCTCAGCGGCGGCGCGCAGGTAGCCGGCCTGCTCCAGCGCTTCGGCCAATTCGAACCAGGCCACGCTGAGGGCCGCCGAGTCGCCCGCGTCAGCGCTGGCGCTGGTGGCAGCGCGATACTCGTCCAGCGCTGCTGCGGATCGTCCCTGCCTTTGGTGCAGGCGCGCCAGCAACAGTCGAGCCTCGACTGCCTCCGGGCGCAATTGCACGGCGTGTTCGGCGGCCACGCGCGCTTCTCCCAAGTGTCCTAGAGCCAGTTTGGCGCGCGCCAGCAGGTAGGTCAGCTCGTAGTCGGTCTGCGGCGCAATGCTCAGGGCGCCGTCAAGCTCCGCCACCGCCTGCGCGAAGCGGCCGGCATTCAAGTGTTCCAGAGCCGCCGCCCGGCGACGTGTCAGAGCCTCGTCAACCTCCGGTGCCGGCGGCCGACTAGGTGCTGGACCGGACACATCCACCTTCGCGCTGAGTGCCGGCAGCGAGCTGAGCGGCAGGTCGGCGTATGCCGGCAAAGTCTCGCTGTGCCGCTGGGGAACCTGGGGCGATCCGCTCGCCGTGAGCTGGCCGTGCGCCCAACCAGCCGCCAGCCACAGCGCGACTACCAGTGCTGTCGAATGACCGCACCGCTCGGCGGCTATCAACTCACAGGCACGCTTGCAGATTCTGAGAACAGTATTTCGGCTCACGTCCGCCGCCCTCGGAACAGCCTGGTCAGACGCCAACGTTCGGTACGCCCGTGTGCGTTGGAACGACGCAAGCGTCCGATATCTTAGCCTTCCGCGTTTGCTCGGGCACGCCAACGCCCAGCGAGTTCCTCGCCACCGGCTGGGGAACCGTGGCGCCGGCTCGGCGGCCGCGGCGCCCGTCAGGCGGCGCGGGGCGGATTCGGCGGGGCCGCACTGGTGAGGTCGACATCAGACAGCTTACTTAACTCTACCGGCTTCGTTATCTATGAGATGCGCCCCAAGGCTTCTGGTCAGACCCCGCGTGCTTCGTCCAGCAAACGATCAATCCGACGACGCCCGGCTAGCGGATTTCGATCGCGAGCGGCTCTTGCGGTCACGAGCAGTGCACCGCGCCGAACGGGCCGCCGAGCTTTTCTTGGCTTTGCTACGCGCTGTGGACTTACCGCTCGCGCGGCGCGGCCTTGCCGCCGGAGGGAGCGTGCTGGCAGCGTCGGGTTCAGCGTTCTCGGGCAGGTCCGCATCGACCAGAATGGCGGCACTGGGATCACGCCCGATAAGCTGGAGCATGTTGCGCGTTGTGCGGTCAGGGGGGACGCTGACAATACGTCGCACGGCTCGCTTCTTGACCGCCGGCCCCATCTCGCTCCAAGCGTGGCGTTTGAGCAGGGCAAAAAACTCCAAGGCCTCTTCGGGGCTGATCTGCCGCTCCAGAAATGCCTGGGCCTCTTCCAACGGGCAGCGCTGATCGACGATGGCGGCCGCCCGCGCCGCCGCCCACATGGCCTCATCCAGCGGAATCGCATGCTGGCGCAGCCCCAGCAGGCGTATGCGGGCCCGCGTGTAAGCTTCCAGCCCGTCGATCTTGTCCAGGGCGGCAATGACGTCCTTGCGCGGCAGATCGGCCAGCCGGTCCAACGACACGGCGTGTTCGCGCGCGAAGATCGCGTTCAGCGCCCGCGAGATGTCCTCGCATTTCAGCCGGGCATCCGGGAAGTCGCTGAGCACGTCGGCCAACTCGATCGGCGGGATGACGCGCAGCTCATTGTAGTCCACCACCATCCCGCGCAGGCGCTCCAGGCCTTCGCTGGCCTTGGCTTCGGGCGTGTCGCGCGATAGCACCCCCAGGATGAGCTGCGTGATCGGATCGCTGATCGGCGGATGGTTGACCTTGCCCAGACGGGCGCGCAGGTTGCTGAAAAACAGCTTTAGTCGCCGAGCGCACTCGGTGGCACCCCTCATTGCTCAGGCATCCTCCTGCGGCGGCCGCGGCACGCCGTCTTCCACCGGCACATTTTCGGCAACTGTGCCGGCCGCCGAAGCCGCCGCCCCATCCTCAGTCTGATGGTCCAGGTCCGCGCTGGCGTCGGCGGACGTCTCCCCCTGGTCCGCCACCTCATCCTGGTCCTCCTGGCGCTCCCATTCCGGCACCTGTCCCAGCTCGCGCATGGCTTTGTCGATCGCCATGATGGTTTCGAAGCTGCGCCGCACCGAGTCGTCCAAGCGGAAGTCCAGTCGCGGGATTTGTCGCAAGCGCAGTTCCGGGGCCAGCCGGCGGCGCAACAGTCCGGCGGCACCACGCAAGGCCGTCAGCGCCAGCTTGCGCTGGGCGTCGGAGCCCAGGACGCTGACATAAATGGCGGCCAGCGAAAAGTCCTCGCTCACTTCGACACGGGTAACCGAAGTGATCGCCGGAATCCGCGGGTCGGCCAAACGGTTCTGGATGGCGTCAGCCACCGCGGCCCGGATGACGCGCGCAACTCGCTCCGTCCGTCGCGTACTCATGCTCCCGACCGCGCCACTCGCGCGGCTCTGTAAGCGGATGGGGCAGCGCCGTCCGTCACCGACCATCCGCCGGCCGGTTCACAGCAGCTCCACCTGGTAGTCCAGCAGGGCCGCGTGCGGATACGCTCGCACCTCGTCGACAATCTTCGCCAGCGAGCTCTCGACGAAACGCGACTCGTTGGCCACCAGGGCCAGCCCCAAGGTCGCCGCCTGACAGTGGTCCAGATCATCCACTTCGGCGATCGACACGTTGTGGCGTGCACCCAGACGGTCCTTCAGGCTTTTGGTGACGCGGCGTTTATCCTTCAGCGAACGAGCCTCGAACAAGCCGAGCCGGATTCGCAGCACGCCCACGACCATGCCAGCACCCGCAGACGCCGCCGCGCGCCGCCGCGACGCTACCACCGGCGTCAACGGCAAACAGCGCTACAACTCCTGAGCAACCTGAACCACTTCGTAGGCCTGGATGACATCGTTCGGCTTGACATCATCGAACTCGGCGATTTTCAGGCCGCATTCCAGGCCGGCCCGCACCTCGCGGGCATCATCCTTGAATCGCTTCAGCGAGGCGATCGGCTTGCCCTCGATCACCACACGCCCGTCGCGAATCAGTCGCACCAGGTGATGCCGGCTGACCGTGCCGTCGGTGACGTAGCAGCCGGCGATCGTCCCGACGCGCGACACGTTGAAGACCTGGCGAACTTCCAGCGTGGCGCGCAGCTCCTCGCGCTGCACCGGCTCCAGCAGTCCGGCCAGCGCCCGGCGCAGATCGTCCAACAACTCATAGATCACCCGGTAGCTGCGGATCTCCACACCGAGCTGGTCCGCCAGATGGCGCGCCCGGTCTTCGGGCACCACATGGAAGCCAATGATGATCGCCCGCGACGCCTTGGCAAGCTGGACATCCGCCTCGCTGACCGCTCCGACCGCCGCATGCAACAGGTTCAGCCGCACCTTGTCGCTGGGAAACTCGCCCAGTGTCTTCTTGAGAACTTCGACCGAACCTTGTCCATCGGCCTTGACGATCACGTTCAGCTCGGGAATCTCCTCGGCCTCGCCGCGGACCAAGTCTTCCAGCGTCCGCACCTTGGGGGCCGCCTGTATGGCCTGCTCGCGGCGACGCTGGCGCACTTCGGCGGCAATATCCTTGGCGCGCGACAGGCTGTCGACCTCGTAGAGGCAATCGCCCGCCGCCGGCAATTCGTCCAGGCCCGAGACCTCGACGGGCGTCCCGGGGCTGGCCTCTTTGACGATGCGGCCGCGGTCGTCACGCAGGGCGCGGATCCGCCCGGCCCCCGGTCCGCAGACGACACACAGCCCGGGCCGCAGCGTACCCTCGCGCACCAGCACCTGGGCCACTACTCCGCGTCCTTCGCGCATCTGCGACTCGATCACCACCGCTTGCGCCGGGACTGTCGGATCCGCGCGCAACTCCAGCAGCTCGCTGAGCGTGCTCAGGTGCGCGATGAGCTGGTCGATGCCCTGTCCAGTGGTGGCGCTGGTCTTGATCACATCCGTCTGACCACCCCACTCGGTCGGCGTCAGCCCCTGTTCGGCAAGCTGGGCGTAAACCTTGTTGACGTCGATCCCGGGCAGATCGATCTTGTTCAAGGCCACCACGATCGGCACGCCGGCAGCGCGCGCATGGGCGATAGCCTCGATCGTCTGCGGCATCACCCCGTCATCGGCCGCCACCACCAGCACCACCACGTCGGTCAGATTCGCCCCCCGGGCCCGCATTTCAGTGAATGCCTGATGACCCGGCGTGTCCACGAAGGTCACGTGCCAGTCGCCACGATCCAGACGATAGGCGCCGATATGCTGCGTGATCCCGCCGGCCTCCCCCGCCGCCACGCGTGTCTTGCGAATCGCATCCAGCAGCGAGGTCTTCCCGTGATCCACGTGGCCGAGCATGGCTACAACCGGCGGGCGCGGCGCGAGGTTCTTCCGCTCGCGACGGGCGAACTCCTCCTGCAAAGCTTCGTAAGCAGTCTTGGCCTTTTCCACGCGCACCGGCACTCCCAGGTCCAGCGCCAGCAGCTCCGCCTCTTCCGCCTCCAGCAACTGGTTAATTGTCCACAAACGTCCGGTGTGCTCCAGCAACTTCTTCGAAACTACGCTGAAACCAACGCCCACCGCCGCACAAAAATCCTTCACCAGAACAGGCACGGTTATGGCCACCGGTTCCTTACGGATGATCTGCGGTGGCCCGACTTGCGTGGTCTGCTGCCGGCGACGCTCCGCGGCTTGACGGTCGCGCAGCCCCGTCCCCGTCACGCTGGCCAGTCGCTCCTGCCGTTCCAACAAGTCCTGGTCGCGCCACTCGCGCAGCCGCTGGTCGACGTCGATCGTCGCACCGTGGCGACGGGGGCTGCGTGAACGCGTGCGCAACATCTCTTCTTCTTCGGCGCGCCGTCCCTTGGCACGCGGACGCTTCGCCGTCGTCGTCCCCGTGGCAGCCGGTGTCACCGGCTCCGCGGTACCACGCCCCAAGCCAGGCCGCGGGCGTGGCGGACGCAGCGGTTCCGGGGCTTCGATGCGCACCACCTTCGGTCCGCGCAGCTCCGCCGGCGCCGGTATCACCTGCGGACCGGCAGGTTTGATCGGCTCGGGCGGCGGAGGCGGCGGTGCGGGTGGCGGAGGCGGCGGCGTTGGAGCCGGAACGGACTCAGCGGTAACCGCCGGCCCCTCCACCGTCTCGGAGACGGTTTCCACTGCCGGCGCCGCCGCTACCAACTTCTCGGTTTCCGCCGGCATCGGGGGAGCCACAATTGCCGGCTCCGGCGCAGGTTGTTCGATAACTACCGGTTCCGCCGGCGCCGGGCCTACGACTTCAGGCGGAGCAACCTCCGTCGGCGGGGCTTCGACTAGCGCCGCCGCTGCTGACGCCGGCGCGGGTTGCTCGGCCTCAGTCTTCCGCGACTTTCGGCGGGCGCGGCGCGCTTTCTCGACGTCCACAGGCTCCGCCACCTCGACGGAGGTGACATCTTCACCAGCGCTGAACCATTCGCGGATAGATTCAGCCAACCCAATCGAGATAGCCGCCATGTGGTTCTTCAGCTCGATACCTTCGGCGCGGCACTTCTCGATAATGAGCTTGCTGGGAACGCCAAGCTCTTTGGCCAGAGTATGTACTCGCAGTGTCGAGGCCACCGCAGCCTCCAAGGCGCAAGCTCGTTCTTGGGGGCAACAGGGAAGAAACTCCCCGCGCGGCCAGGCAGGCTGCTATCCGACGCCACAACCCGCCTCCCCGCTGCGCCTCCAACGTCTATTTGGGGGCCGCCGGGCCACATGCCGGCGGCTCCTATGTCCGCTTCAAACTCATAAAATATCGCGGACTTGCGGTTTACGCTACCCGCTGTCGCAGTCGGCGCCAAGATTTTCGCCGACCTCGGCAAAACTCTCTAGGGGGCTGCTCCGCGACTCGCGTACGGCTGGCTCCGGTCACTTCGAACGATCACCCGGCCCCCGCCCGAAGGACCAGGCCGGTGTCGCACATGCCTTTTTCTGGGCAGCCTGCTGCCACGCCAAGGGAACACATGCGTGTTCTGACGCCCGACGCACGCTCCGCGCCGCCGGCCAAAGCAACAACAAACCGACCGGTGCGTGGATCACCATGGGACCGCGAAGCACCTTGCCCACCCGGCGAAGCGGAGCGCCACCGGCGAACGCCGGTGTAGTTGAAGTCGATTCACCAGACGGCGCGCAGTTTCCGCCGCCCAGTTATTGACACCCTCAAGCGAAGTGTTATAAGTGTCCGAACCTGAATCTCGTGTGCAATCAGGGAGTGGTTCCGGCGGGTCAAGATGGAAGTCAGATAACTTGCCGGTCCGGAGTCGAGTCCACGCCCCGCTGACGCCGGAACTCCACGCACGGCTTTCTCCGACGGCACGCGCGAGGTCGCCATGCGAGTCTTCATGCTGGGCTGGGAGTTCCCGCCTTTCATCAGCGGCGGTCTCGGAACGGCCTGCTTCGGACTGACCCGCGCCCTAGACCGATTGGGGGTCGAGGTGCTATTCGTGCTGCCGCGCCCCGTGTCAGGCCCCGAAGCCGAACACGTGGAGCTGTTGACGCCCGCTACGGCAGCCGCTGAGGGCAAAGTCATCGACGCGGCGGCGGGTCTATTCCGGCATACGCAGTTTCGAGCGGTTCCGGCGACCTTACGCCCGTATGCCCGCCCAGAGCAAGCTGGTGCTGAAGAGCTGGAAGCCGTCCCCGGGGGACGGTTGGCGCCGGGACAGCGCCGCCGGCGCCGTTCGCGTCCTGCGGGGCCCGCTGACGCGGGGGTGTTCGCTTCTCCCGGCGGGCACTACTCCGGCGACTTGTTTGCGGAGGTCGAACGCTATGCCGCTCTGGCGGTGGCGCTGGCGGCCGATGAAGACTTCGACATCATTCACGCCCACGATTGGATGACGTATCTGGCAGGGATCGCCGTCCAGCAGTACACCGGCAAACCCCTGGTGGTGCACGTGCATTCTACCGAATTCGACCGCGCGGGGTTGCACGTTAACCAGCGCATCTACGATATCGAGCGTGCGGGCATGCATGCCGCCACCAAGATCATCTGCGTCAGCCACCTGACGCGCAGCATAGTGCTGCGGCACTACGGGGTGGACCCACGCAAGGTCGAGGTCGTCTATAACGCCATGGATGACGACGACTCGCGCGAGCCGGTCGATCTGCCGCCCATCACGCGCGACGACAAGATCGTGCTGTTCCTGGGACGCATCACCATGCAGAAAGGCCCGGAGTATTTCCTGGCCGCTGCCAAACGCGTCCTGGAAGTCATGGACAACGTGCGTTTCGTGATGGCCGGCAGCGGCGACATGGTGCGGCGCATGATCGAAATGGCCGCCGCCATGGGCATCGGCCACAAGGTGCTGTTCACCGGCTTCTTGCGGGGCAACGACGTGCGGCGGATCTTCCGCATGGCCGACCTGTATGTCATGCCGTCGGTCTCCGAGCCGTTCGGCCTGACACCCTTGGAGGCCCTGGCCAACGATGTCCCGGTGCTGATATCCAAGCAGAGCGGGGTGGCCGAGGTACTCAAACATGCCCTGAAGGTGGACTTCTGGGACGTGGATGAGATGGCCAACAAGATCGTCGCCGTCCTGCGCCATCCCCCGTTGCATGCCACGCTGCGCGACCACGGCAGCTTCGAGGTCAAGCGGCTGCGCTGGACCGACTCCGCGGAAAACTGTATCAAGGTGTACCAAGCCGCCCTGGGCGGCGCGGGGTGACTCCGGTGGACGCGTGAGCGGGCTGGCCGCTGCTGGCGGAGCGGCGGCCGGGGACCCGATCAGGTCTGCCCTTGGTCGCCGCCGGCTAGGCAAGCGCCATGGCATCCGTCTGCTTCTACTTTCAGGTTCACCAGCCCTTCCGCCTGCGGCGCTTCAGCATCTTCGACCGCGGAGCGGATTACTTCGATAATCCGGCCAACCAAGAGATCATCCGCAAGGTGGCGGCGCGCTGCTACCTGCCCGCCAACGCGGTGCTGCGCGAGCTGATCGAGCGCTACGAGGGACGTTTCCGCGTGGCGTTCAGTCTGAGCGGCGTCGTCATCGAGCAGTTTCAGCGCTTCGCCCCCGAGGTGCTGGAGTCCTTCCGCGCGCTGGCCGAAACCGGCGCCGTCGAATTCCTGGCCGAAACTTACTACCACTCCCTGGCCTTCCTGTATTCGCGGAGCGAATTCAATGAGCAGGTGGCCCTGCACGTCGAGATGATGCGCCGACTGTTTGGCCAGACGCCCACCGTGCTGCGCAACACCGAGCTGATCTACAATAACGAGTTGGCCCGTGCCGCGGCGGAGCTGGGCTTCAAGGCCGTGCTGTGCGAAGGGGCCGACCATCTACTCGGCAACCGCCCGCCGACCTTCCTCTACACCGCCCCACAGGTCCCCGAAGTCAAGCTGCTGCTGAAAAACTACCGCCTGTCCGACGATATCGCCTTTCGCTTCAGTGACCGTAACTGGCCCGAATGGCCCCTCACCGCCCAGAAATACGCCGGCTGGATCCACCAGGTCAACGGCAACGGTTACGTCGTCAACCTGTTCCTGGACTACGAGACGTTCGGCGAACATCAGTGGGCCGAGACGGGCATCTTTGACTTCCTGCGCAATCTGCCCGCTGCCGTCCTCAGCTACCCCGATGACGATTTCAAGACGCCGGGCGAGTGCGCAGTCGTCTACCCCACGTCGGGGCAGTACGATGTGCCGCACATGATTTCCTGGGCCGATACCGAGCGCGACCTGTCGGCCTGGCTGGGCAACGCCATGCAGTCCAACGCTCTGCACGAGCTGTACCGTCTGGAGCCACTGGTCAAGGCGCGCGGCGACGACGCCCTGCTGCACGACTGGCGCCGTCTGCAAACGTCGGATCACTTCTACTACATGTGCACCAAGCACCTGGCCGACGGCACCGTGCATTCATACTTCAACCCCTACGACACGCCCTATGACGCCTTCATCAACTTCATGAACGTGCTCGACAACCTGCGGGGACGCCTGGGACGCATGTCGGCTGCCGCCGGCTGAATCACGGATCAAGCTGGGACGGGCGGCTAGGGTGTCGTCAACAGACGCACGAACGGGTTGATGTCGGCGAAGTTGACTTTTCCATCGCGGTTGATGTCACCATTAATGATGTCGCAGCCGGGATAGGCGGCCTGGTAGCCGGTCGGGTTGGTCAAGGCCAACACGAACGGATTGATGTCTGCGAAGTCGATGCGCGCGTCACAGTTCAGGTCACCGCGGGCCCAATGGCGTGGCGCGTACACTCCAGTGTTACGCGCGTTCACGAAGCGCATCGGCCAATCCGCCCGATTCGGCAGCGCCGGGCCGGTCGTGCTCCAAGCGTACACCCAACCGTTGGTAGTCGCCGCTACCATATCGAACGTCCCGTCGCCGTCGATGTCGCCCACCGCCACCCCGGAAATCGAGGCCGCCTGCATGTACTTGGGGTACTCCGGCAAGACGGTTCCGTCGTGGGAAATGGCGTACAGGGCGCCGGCATCCGTGGCGACGATTACGTCCTGGAGGCCGTCGCCATTCACATCCGCGATGGCCGGGAAACCTTTCGGCCAGCCGTTCACCGTCACCGGCCAGCCGGGTAACAGCGTGCCACTGCGCGGATCAATGGCCCACAGTTGCTTGGTCCCGACGAAACGCAGGTGCGAGGTGGCGACGATCTCCGGCCGGCCATCGGCGTTCAGGTCGCCCAGGCTGGCCGCGAACATCTGAAGCATCGGTGCCACCGTGATCGGGAATCCCGCGACCGGACCGCCGTCATGGTGATAGCACATTACATAACCGGCGTTGCTGTCGAAGTGCGGGAACACGATCTCCAGGTCGCCATCGCCGTCCAAGTCGGTAGCGACCGGCGGCTCAGTTGCCGAATAGCCGCTGCCCATCAGCAGGTTGACCGGGTAGCCGGGCTTGGTGGTACCGTCGGAGTTGAACGCCAGCAGACGCACGTAAGGAGCTAGCCAGGTGACGGCGAAGATCTCCGGCTGATAGTCTCCGTTCAAGTCGCCGAAATACAACGCCAGGATGTTCTCCGCCGGGTCCAAGTCGCGGGTGAACAGCCGGTTACCGAGGTGGTCGAGCACCGAAATACGGTAGTGGACGAAGTTGTTGCCCTTGGTGTGGGCCGACCAACCTTCCAGGATGCCGTCGCCATCGGTATCCGCCAGCACAAACGCTGTGTCCAAGGCGTTCGACAGATCATCTGGTGCGCGCTGCGGGTAGCCGGGCAGGTTGCTGCCGTCAGGGTGTTTGGCGTTGAAACACCACATCACCGACGAGCCGGCCCACCAGTCGCGCAGCGTCCAGACAATCTCGGGGATGCCGTCGCCTTCCATGTCGCCGACCGACGGTCCGGGCTTGTTGCCGGTCGTGCCGTAACCCATGTACTGCATCTCCGCCGTGGGCCAGCCCGGCAGGAAGGACCCATCGCCGCGCAGCCCAAAGGTATGCCCGCCGGTCAGAAAGATCTCCAAGGCGTTGTCGCCGGTCACATCGGCCAGCGTCGGGGTGTAGGGGTAGCCGCTGCCCGACAGGCCCAGGTTGACTGGCCAGCCCGGCAACAGGTCGCTTTCCGCCGCCAAGCCGACCGATCCGCTCACGTCACCTGAGCACCAGCGCGCCGCCGGGTTCGCGGTGCCGGCGGGCGGCGTCACGGTGTCGTTGGCCACGCCCGCACCGGCGTCCCGTCCCGCGGCCAGCACCCCCAAAACCGCCAACAACACTCCAATCGCGTGAATCATTCTCATGGCTGGTCCTCCTCCGTCATAGTCGGCGGCACGCGGCACTTGTCCCTTGTCCTCCGGTGACGCCGCTGCCGCCCTTGATCGATTACACACCTTTGACGACTATGCGGCAAGCAAAATCCGCGCACTTCTGGCCCGACCTGTCGCGGGCCGGACTAAGGAGATCGGCACATGAAGCGCATGTCCCGCCGCGTTTCGCGCTCCGGCCACCCGTCACGACGCGAATTCCTGAAAACCTCGGCAGTTCTGTCGGCCTCGGCAGTCGTTGGCGGCTGCGCCAGTCTGGGCACCCGGCCCGCCCCGGGGATTCTGCATCGCGAGCAGCGCGAAGAGCGGCTGCGCGTCGGGCTGATCGGCTGTGGAGATCGCGGGACGGGGGCCGCTCAAGATTGCGTGAACGCGGCCGCCAACATCCAGATCGTGGCCCTCGGCGACCTCTTTCCAGACCGACTGGAGGCTTGCAAGCAGAAGC
>Ga0209101_1000080_pt1 | contig 79000 bp, 61 predicted proteins | sample ConPoolayeCmetaG_FD_185481 | JGI IMG/M metagenome (GOLD analysis project Ga0209101, IMG submission 185481) | Hot spring microbial mat communities from California, USA to study Microbial Dark Matter (Phase II) - Cone Pool mat layer C metaG... ... | reverse complement strand
GGCTCGGGGCTGGGCTTGGGGGGGCCACGACGTGCGCCCGGATGCGCGCCCCGCGGGCCGTGAGCTCCGTCACGTCGAGTGCCGCGTTCAGCGCGAACCTCACCGTCCCGGTCCCCGGGGCCATCCCCGTCTCGGACTCCCGGGCGAGCGTGATTTCCGCGCATCCGAACAGCTCGTGTGTTCCCGGTTCGAGTCGCACCGTGAGGTCGTAGGCCGTTGGCCGCAGCGTGACGGGCCGCGTGCAGCCGCCGAGGAGCAGCAGGCCGGTCGCCACCAGCTTGACCCGATGGCGCCTGGAGTGCTTTCCATTCAGACGGAACGGGGTCATCGCGTTTGCTCCGGCTCGTTTGACGTCTCGCGAGACGACGAAGGACGAGGCCCGCGCGGGCGTTGGTCCACGGCGTTCGCTCCAACGTGTTCGCGGCCGCCCGTTACCCGTCGAACGCCGGACGATTGTCGCGTCGTCGCGCCGGTGGCACAACCCGCCGTCGCGTGGCGGGCGCCGGCGCGATAGCCTGCGCGGAATGCCGCGTCGGCCGCTCGTGTTGCGACACCGCCTCGATCCGCGGCCCGCCGACCTCGCCGTCGCCGCGCCGCTTGCGGACAGCGTGAACATTCCGCTGGAGGAGTTGCCGGCCCGCACCCACGAGTTGCCGCCGCGGGATGAGCCGGTTCGCGTCGCGGCGGCCCCGCCGCTGGCGGCCCGGACTCTCCGCCTGCTGGCGGACCTCGGTCGCCGGGGCGAGCGCGACCCGGATCTCAGTCCAGCCGCCGCGAGCGAGTCGGCCACCATCGGTCGGCTCTGGCGGCCGAACGCCTGGCTGGAGGAGCTCGCGCCGCGTCTCGGCACCGGCCGTGCGCTCGACCTGGCGTGCGGCGCCGGCCGCGAGGCGGTCTACCTCGCGTCGCTGGGCTGGGAGGTGGTCGGCGTGGACGTCTTGCCGGACGCGCTGGAGCGCGCTGCGGCGTTGGCGGCCCGTTGTCGAGAGGCGATCGAACGGGTCGAATGGGTGCTCGCGGACCTCGAAGGCGATGCCGGTTTCGTGCCTCCCCGGCCCCCGTACGACCTGGTGGTGGGGTTCCGCTTCCTGGACCGTCCGCTGCTCGCCCGAGTGGCGGACTGGCTGCGGCCGGGCGGGCACCTGGTGTGGGAGACGTTCACGGCGCTGCACCGGCAGCGCCACGGGCGTCCGGCGCGGGACGCGCAGGTGTTGCAACCGGGCGAATTGCCCGGGTTGATCAGGGACCTGGTCGTGCACGCTTTCGGCGAGGCGTGGCGTGGCGGGGCGCACACGGCCCGCGTCTGGGCCCGGCGGCGCGGCTGATACCCGCGTGGGGCGCCGCCCGGTGAAATGCCGGGTGAAATACCGGGCGGTACCGGCCGAATACCGGTCGGAGCGCAGCTTCGGCTGCCGCGGAGCGAGTCATGGTGCATTTCAGCATTTTCGGCGGAAGCGAGGGCCAGCTCACCGCCGGTGGCGCCGTCTATGTCAACATCCTCGGCGGCGCTTCGTTACGCCGGCCGCCCGTGGCGACCCGCCTGCTCGAACTGGCCCGCGCCGGCCCGACCGATTCACGGACGCGCTATTTTTTCATCAGCGTATTCGGCGGGCTTTCCATCCGGTGGCCGACGCTCGCTGAGGAGTACCTGGCCCTGCTGGAGGCGCTGCGGAGCGGGCTCATCCGCCTCGAGGAGTGGGACCGCGTCATGGTCGGGCCGGGGGCCGATCCGCTGGGCCGCACAGGCTCGCTCAGCCTCTTCGGCAGCATCGACAGCGACGCACTGCCGACGGAAGAGGAGGAGCTCGATGCGCTCTCGCTGCAACGCCACTCCGGCACGATTCCGCAACCCGCCGTCGAGCGGCTGATCCTGGCCATCGGCCAGCGCGGCGCGCCGCGGCTTACCGCGGTCCGTCAGGCGGCGGTGGCCACGCTCGCCGCCGCCGCCGGCGTGCCGCCCGCGGTGTAGCCCGTCGCTGGGGCCTTGTGGCCTCCCGGCCGCGGCGACACGATGCCGTCGATGGCGCCGTTCGTGCCGTACGGATTCGGTCATCTCCTGACGCTCGCGCTGCTCGCGGCGTTGACGGTGGGGATCGTTCGGCTGCTGCGGGGCGCGGCAGCGTGGCCGCAGGAAGCCCGCCTGCGCCGCGCGGTCTGCTGGGGGCTGGCGGCGGTTCTCGCCGGCTGCGCGATCGCAGAACACGGCACGAAGTTGGCGCTGGGCGAGTGGACCGTGCAGGACTCGCTGCCCCTGCATCTGTGCGATGTCGGACTGGTTCTCACGGTCATCGCCTTGCTGGACGTCGGACGGTCGGCGCCCGGCGGCCGCATCCCGCGGCGGACGCAGCGGCTGTACGAGTTCGCGTACTTCTGGGGGCTGGGGGGACAACTCAGGCGCTGTTCACTCCGGTCGTCGATTATGCGTTTCCGCACTGGCAGACGATCCGGTTTTTCGTCGCGCACGGGGGGATCGTCCTGTCCGTGCTGGTGCTCACGTTCGGGCTACGCCTGCGGCCGCAGGCGGGCGCGGTCCGGCGGGTCTGGCTGGTGACGCTCGCCCTGGCCGTGCCGGTCTTCGTGATCAACCAGCTCATCGGCGCGAACTACATGTACCTGGCCGGTCCGACGCCGCGCCCGACCCTAATCAACCTCTTGGGGCCGTGGCCGTGGTCGCTGCTGCCGCTGGCGGGACTGGGCACGGTGCTGCTGCTGGCGTGCTACGCGCCGTGGGCGGTGCTGGACCGGCGGGCCCGGCGGCGCGCGGCACAGGCCGCATCCGCCTCCGGCCGATAGAATCCGCGGACCGCGGCGGTGCCGCACCGCCCGGCCGAGGGTGCCATGAGCGCCGAACCGCGTGGCGAGAGTCCCGCCGTCCGTCCGCTGCCGGTCCTGCGCGCCATCGTCGACGCGATCGATCATGAGATTCTGCTGCTGCTGGCGCGGCGGAACAGCCTCGTGGCCGACATCGCCGTGCACAAGCGGGAGCACCACCTGCCGATTCGCGACGTGCAGCGCGAGCGCGAGATCATCGCCGACCGGCGGGCGCGCGGGCAGGCGTTGGGACTCAATCCCGAGCTGCTCGAGAGTCTGTGGCGGCTGATCCTGTGGGCCAGCCGCGACCGGCAAGCGGCGCTGCGCGCAGAAGTGCCACCGGAGGTGGAGCCCTGCACGGTGGCGATCATCGGCGGCAAAGGCGCGATGGGCCGCTGCATGGCGGAGCTGTTCGGTGACCTGGGCCACGCGGTCCTGATCGCCGACCGCGACACGCCCCTGACGCCCGTCGCGGCGGCAGCGGCGGCCGACGCGGTCGTCATCAGCGTGCCGATCGACGTCACGGTGGACGTGATCCGCGAGGTCGGCCCGCACGTCCGGCCCGATGCGCTGCTGATGGATGTGACCTCGCTGAAAGCGGCCCCGATGCAGGCCATGCTGGAACACTCGCGGGGCAGCGTCGTCGGGACGCACCCGCTGTTCGGGCCGTCGGTGCACTCGCTTCAGGGGCAGCGGGTCGTGCTGACGCCCGGGCGGGGCGAAACCTGGCTCGCGTGGGTGCGGAGGATGCTGGCGGCCCGCGGCCTGGTGCTGGTGGAGACGACCCCGGAGGAGCATGACCGCGTCATGGCGGTCGTGCAGGTGTTGGTGCACTTTGCGACCGAAGTGCTCGGGGCGACGCTGGCGCGGGTGGGGCTGCCGCTGGCCGAGACCTTGCGGTACATGTCGCCCATCTACCTGATGCAGGTGCTATTGGCGGGGCGGCACTTCGCGCAATCGCCCGACCTGTACGCGGCCATCCAGCGCGGCAACGCCGCGACGGCCGAGATCACCGCGGCGTTCATCGCCGCCGCGGAGGACATCCGGGCTGCGGCTCAAGCGGCGCAGCCGGACGCGTTCCGCGCGCTGTTCGCGGAGGTCCGCCGCTACTTCGGCAGCTTCACCGACGAGGCCCTGGCCCAGTCGGACTTTTTGATCGACCGCCTCGTCGAGCGCGCGTGATGCGCGCGGCCGGCCGCGTCGGCAGACCGCGCGACGCGCCCACCACCCCTGCGCGGCTCCGCGGCCCGCGCGTCCGCCGACCGGCGCCGCGCCATGTGGTATACTGCGGCCGGCATGACACCGTCGCGTCAGATTCGACTCACCGACTACGCGTCGTGCGCGGGCTGAGCGGGCAAGCTGCCCCAGACGGGCCTGGCGCAGGTGCTGCGCCAGCTTGAGCCGTTCCGCCACCCCGACCTGCTGGTCGGGACGGGCACGTGCGACGACGCCGGCGTGTTCCGGCTGACGGATGACTGCGCGCTCGTCCAGACCACGGATTTCTTTCCGCCGCTGGTCAACGATCCGTTCACGTTCGGCCGCATCGCCGCCGCCAACGCGCTGAGCGACGTCTACGCGATGGGCGGGACGCCGCTGACGGCGCTGAACCTGGTCGCGTTTCCGGATAAGGTGCTGTCGCTCGACGTGCTGGTGGAAATTTTGCGGGGCGGGGCCGACGCCGTGCGCGAGGCCGGGGGGGTGATCGTGGGTGGCCACAGCATCCGCGACAGCGAGGTGAAGTACGGCCTGGCGGTGACGGGACGGGTCCACCCGCAGCGCATTCTGACCAACGCCGGCGCCCGCCCGGGCGACCGACTGGTGCTGACCAAGCCGCTTGGCACGGGCATCTTGTGCAGTGCCGCGAAGAGCGGGAAGATTCCCGAGGAGGCGCTGGCCCCCGCCATCGCGTCGATGAGCGCCCTCAACCGCCCGGGCGCCGAGGCGGCGCAGGCGGTCGGGGTCCACGCCTGCACCGACATCACGGGCTACGGACTGGTCGGGCATGCGTTCGAGATGGCCGATGGCAGCGATGTCACGATCACGCTCGACGCAGCGCAGGTGCCGCTGCTGGACCGCACGCTCGAACTCGCGCGGGCTGGGGTGACGACGCGGGCCGCGAAGACCGCGCGCGACTACCTCGGTACGCGATTGGAGATCGCCCCGCCGCTGGAAGAAACACTGGTCGACATACTCGCCAATGCGGAGACCTCCGGCGGGCTGCTGATCAGCGTGCCGGCGGAGCGTTGCGCTGCGCTGGTCGCGGAGCTGAAGGCGCGGGGGGCGCTGGCGGCGGCCGTGGTGGGCACGGTCGCGCCGGCCAGCGGCGTACGCGTGCGGCTGGTCTGAAGCGGGGTGCCCGCGGGTCGGGCTGCCCGGACGCGAGGACGTGCCTCGGCGCCGAGCGGGCTCCGGGGCGGTTGCGGCTGAGCGGCGCTGCCCACCGTGCGAAGGGGCGGCCACCTTGCTGCGCGGGGGTACCCGACGCGTCATCGGGCCGACGCCAAGAACTGCAATTGCGGGCGGGCAGCGGGCGGCTTCGCGGCCCGCGGGGCCCGGCGCGACGAACGGCGGGTTTCCCCGATCCGCTGCCACCGCGCGGCCAGTGTACGCACGCCTCCGAGCGACGGCGGGAGGCTACAGATTCCCGCGCCGGGCCTGTTCGCGTTCCAGCGACACGAACAGCGCCTTGAAGTTTCCGACGCCGAACCCGCGGCTGCCGTGCCGCTCGATGACCTCGAAGAACAACGTCGGCCGGTCCTGGACCGGTTGCGTGAAGATCTGGAGCAGATAGCCGTCCTCGTCGCGGTCCGCCAGGATGCCCAATTCCTGCAGCTCGTCGAAGTCTTCGTCGATCGGCCCGACGCGGTCGCGCAGGTCCTCGTAGTACGTGTCCGGGACGCGCAGGAAGTCGATCTCGCGCTCGCGAAGGGCCCGCACGGTCGCGCAGATGTCCTTGACGGCCAGCGCGATGTGCTGCACGCCGGGCCCCTGATACCACTCAAGGTATTCGTCGATCTGGCTCTTGCGGCGGCCCTCGGCCGGCTCGTTGATGGGGAATTTGCACTTTCCCGAGCCGTTTTCCATTACCTTGCTCATCAGCGCGCTGTACTCAGTGCTGATGTCGGCGTCGGTGAAATGCTTGAGCTGCGAGAAGCCCAGGATCTGCTCGAGCCAGTGGGCCCAGTAGTTCATCTCGCCGAGGTACACGTTGGTCACGATGTGGTCGATCGCGGCCAGGCCGACCCCGCCGCGGCCGCGGGCCTCTAGCGGCTGATAGCCCGGCGCGAAGAGGCCGCGGTAGCCGCGCCGCTCGACGAACTTGAACACCGTGTCGCCCGCGTAGCGGATGACGCCGGTTTTCAGCACGCCGTGCTCGTCCTCCCAGGCCTGGGCGGGCTGCACGACCGTCGCCCCGCGGGCCTTCACCTCCCGCAGGGCGGCCTCCACGTCCGCGACCTCCAGCGCGATGACCTTCACGCCGTCGCCGTGCAGCGCGCAGTGCCGCGCGATCTCGTGGTCGGGCGTGAGCGCGCTGGTCAGCACGAACCGCACGTTGCCCTGCTGCATCACGTAGCTGGCCCGGTCCCGGGAGCCGGTCTCGAGCCCCATCCGGGCCACCGGCTTGAAACCCAGTGCCTTGTCGTAGAAATGCGCCGCCTGCTTGGCGTTGCCGACGTAGAACTCGACGTGGTCGTAGCCGCGCAGCGGCAGGAAATCTGCGGCCGACATGACGCCACCTGCGCTTCCTCTGCTTCGCCGACCCCGGTCGGCCCACCGCGCGGCCCGTGGCGCGGCGACCCGCCGGCCCGGAGGAGGCGGCACCGGCGGCGATCCGATTATACCGTGCGCGGCGCGTCCCCGCCGGGCCCCGCCGCGGGCAAGCCCCCGGCCACCGGCGACGCCGATGCGGCGCCCGGACCGGCGGCGGAAGGCGCCGGCGGGCGGGCCGCCTCCGCGGTCCCGGCCGGCGGCGGCGAGGCCGCGCCGTCGCCCGCCGCGCCCTTTCGTTCGGCCGCCGGGAGCCGCACAGTGAAGACCGTGCCGCCGCCGGGGCGCGGGGCGACTGCGATGGTTCCGCTGTGCGCGTCGACGATCCGCGCGGCGATGGCCAGCCCGAGCCCCGTCCCCTTGCCGTCGCGCTTCGTCGTGAAGAACGGCTCGAAGATGTGCGGCAGCACGTTGGCCGGGATGCCCGCCCCGGTGTCGGCCACGTCCACACACAGTTGCGCCGGGGCGTGGCCCGACGGGTCCTCGCGTCGCAGCGTCAGCGTGAGGGTGCCACCGCCGGCCATGCTGTCGGCCGCGTTCAGCATGAGGTTCACGAATACCTGCTCGAGGAGCGGGCCGTCCGCCAAGGTCTCGTCGGCGTCGGTGAGCGACTCGAAGCGGACGCGCACCCCGTGGGATTCCAGCCGGGGGCGCGTCGCCGCGAGCGCGGCCTCCAGCACGCGCGACAGCCGCACGGGCTGCGGGCGGATCGCGTTTTCCCGAGCCAGAGTCAGCAGCCGCCGCACGATCAGCTCGATGCGTGCGAGGCCGGCGTCGATCAGGTCCAGCATCTGTCCGACGCGGGCCCGGTCGCCGTCGGCCGGCCCGCGGCCGTCGGAGGCGGCGAGGCTGCGGCGCAGAATGCGGGCGCAGTTCTGCACGCCGTCGAGGGGATTGTTGACCTCGTGCGCCACCGTCGCGGCCAGCTCGCCGAGAAACGCGAGCCGCTCGCGACGCCGCAGTTCGTCTTGTAGGCGCTCCTGCTGCCGCGCGGCCTCGGCCAGGCGCTGGGCGAGCGTGTTGATCGCCGCGTTCAGCCGGTACAGGTCACGCTCGGGCCGCAGCGGCGTAATCGCGACCGGCCGCCCCGCGCTGATGTCGTCGGCCACGCGTCGCAAGCGCCCGAGTGACGCGTTCAGGTAGCGCCGCGCCAGCCGTCCGAGCCAGTTCGCCGTCGCCAACGTTCCCCCGACGCACACCAGCACCGCCGGCCACGCGGAGGGCCACAGCGTCAGCGCGACGGCCGCACTCGCCAGCACGCCCACGTGCAGCATCAGCAGGAGCTTGTGGCGGAAACCGCGGAGCATGACCGGCCGCTATTATTCCCCGGTGCGCCCGCCGCACAAGCCGAAACGGCGGGCGCCGGAGCGCTTGTGAGCCGGCACCACGACGAAGACGCCCGCGGTCGCGACCCGGCCAATCGTCTCGGAATCGACTACCGGGCCGTGCCGGCGCGCGCGATCGACGCGCGGATCATCGACGTTCACACGCACGTCCGCAATCAGCCGGGGGTGGAGGCTTTTTTCGAAGCGGCCGAGCTGTACGGCATTACGCGGGTGGTCTCGATGACGCCGCTGGAGGAGGTGGACGCGCTGCGGGCGGTGTACGGCGAGCGGCTGGAGTTCATCGCGATTCCGCGGTGGCGCGAGATGGGCAGGACGGAGGGATTTCGGCGGCAGTGGATCGCGGACCTCGCGGAGTTCCGGACGCGGGGCGCTCGGCGGATGAAGTTCTGGATGGCGCCGCCGATGCGCGGCGAGCACGGGTTGACGCTGCGCGACCCGTTCTTCACTCCGGTGATCGACGCCGCCTGCGAGCTCGGCTACGCGTTCATGATCCACGTCGGCGACCCGAGCGTGTGGTTCCGCCCCGGGGGGCGCTACGCGGATGCGGACCGTTACGGCACGAAGCACGAACAGTACGACCAGCTCGAATACCTGCTCGAGCGGGTGGCCCCGCGGTCGGTCATTGCCGCGCACCTGGGCGGCAACATCGAGGAGCCGGACTTCCTGCAACGGCTGCTGGATCGCTATCCGAACTTGTACCTCGACAGTAGCGCGACGAAGTGGGTCGTGCGCGAGATCGCGTGGCAGCCGGAGCGCGTGCGGGCGTTCGTGATCCGCAATGCGGACCGCATTCTGTTCGGCAGCGACCTGGTGGTCGACCCCAAGTTCGACTTCACGCATTACGCCAGCCGGTATTGGGTTCATCAGCGGCTTTGGGAAACCGACTACCGCGGTGAGAGCCCCATCGCGGACCCGGACGCGCCGCAACCGCCGCGGCTCGCGGGCCTGGCGCTGCCGCCTGACGTGCTGCACCGGCTCTACCACGCGAATGCCGAGCGGCTGGGGCACGGCTGACGGGCTTGGTCCCGGAGGCGGGCCGGGGGGCGGGCGTCACGCTGTCCCGGCGATCCACGCACACAGTTTTGCGACGACGAGCAACGCCACGGGGGTGCCCAGGATGCTGCAGAGTGGTGCAGACCCGGCGACCCAGCGGTTCGACAACGGGTGTGTCAGCGGGCCATTTGACGTGGGACGAACCCGGGGCGCCGTACCACCTGTTTTGCGGGCGCGGAGTGCGGTCGCGCAAACACGCCATGATTGGGTGCCGGGGAACACAGACAGCTCCGGGCCCCCGCCGATCGAATTACGCCGAGGGCCCGGAGTGGAAACGACCCACAAGGCACAGCCTCGCGGGTCGTTGTGCGAATCGAGCGCCGTTATGATCGCTTCCGGCCAATCAGCGCCAAGCCTGCAACGAGGGCGATCAGCGTCGCGGGCTCGGGCACCACGAGAATGTCGTGTAAACTCGCGACATACCAGATGTCCGCGGTGAGATCGGTCTCATTAAAGAAGCCGGAGACGCCGCTGGCTGCGAACGGGTTCCCGGTCTGCGGGTTGATGAACGTCGTCCCCAGTGTCGGCGTGGCGGGGTTGAAGTCGAAGCCCGGCCCGGACGGCGTTCCCGCGTCGCCCTGGAGCAGGCTCTGGAACTCGACGTCGGTCACGAACTGCCCGGGAGCGACGCCGAAATCCGAAAAGTCCAGCAGGGTTTGCCACGTGAAAAGCTGCGACGAAACCGCGCGCCACTGTGCGGGCGTGTAGCGCCAGCCGCTCCAGCCGCCGCCGAACGTCCGCACGCGGGTCAAGTAACCCTCGCAGTTGCTCCACTCCATGACCACCAGATCGTTACCGGGGCTGTTCGGGACGGCGTTCGGATTCGGCCCGGTCATGCCCCAACCGAGCTGCAGCGAGCCGCGAATCCCGAGGTGGCCTTGGAACTGGTGGTAGGCCACCGATGTCGCTCCCTTCGTGAAGTCCGGCGTGGTTCCGTTATTGACGACCATCGTCGGTCGAATGTCGAAGTTCACGGGGTTCAGGTGGTTGGCACGAAAGTTGGTCATGCCGCTTCCGGTAATGTAGCCGGTCCCGGAAGTCGTTCCGCCCCGCACGGCGTTGTTGGTGTCGAAGGTCACGGAGTTCCCGCTGAAGCCGGTGAACTCGTACACGGTCACCACGGCGGCCTGAGCTTGGGTGGCAACGGTACACACCACAAGGGCCGTCGCGAGAAGCATTTTGGGATAAGTTTTCATGCCGCTTTCCTCCTCCAGTCAAAAAACGACTCATGAAACGTGCATCACACGATGCTCACCATCACGAGTCTATCTGATATTGAGACTCTTCGTCGGGCGACCAGTAGGCCAACGCCGAAGGCCCCCAACCGGCGCGGAGGCCACTCAATCGGCCGTTCGCGGCCCAACAAGCTGTCATACTACACTGATGATCCACTGGAGTAAAGCCCCGCCAGGTTACACCAGCTGACCCAGTGCCAACCTGTAACCATCAGACACTCCCGATCCAGTGCCGAAGCGTATGCCCAGCTCCAAGGTCAGTCAATACTGAAAGCCAGTTTTCTTCTGTATGGGACGGTAATTTCTCAAATCGGGGAGTGTTTCGTCGACAGGACTTGGGTGGAAGGACCTGCCACGCACGTTGGGCCTGCGGGCGACGGTGCACCGGTCCACCCATCGCCGGACGCTCGGGGGGCTGTTTGAACGGCCACGGGGCCGCCGGACGGCTGGTCCAGCGGCGCGATACGTACCGGCTGTACGAATGCTTCATCGACGGGATCCGCTTGAAAGCGCCTAACGGCGCGGCCGTGGCCTAGGCGGCGGCGCCGGCCGGGCAAACGGGCTTGCCCCGGGGAAGGAAGTGCACCACGCCGCGCCGGACGGTCCGGCGGCCGAGGTATAATGAAGCGGGCGCCGGGAGAGCGGGAGGCGGGAATGCGGAAACCGGGCGCGGCGGCCGAGGCCGCGGCTCGGCACCCCGGTTTCAGCGGTGGCCCGCGGGCGCCGCGCGCGATTCCGGCCCCATTCCGCAGGAGACCTCGATGCGTACGGCTCGTCTGGCGCTCGTGCTGGCAGTGAGCTTCACGCCGTTCGCGGCTGCGCCGGCCTGGTCTGATATCATCACCCCGCTGGCCAGCTACGAGCCGTCGGAAACCGATTTGAGCGTGGTCGCGAGCGCTGCGGATCCCGGGCTGGCGGTGGCGCGAGTGCCGGGCGGGGTCGGCGGTGCGCCGCCGGCCACGGATGGGGCCTACGTGCTGCGCGTGACGATCACCAACGAGACCGACCGCAAGGTTGAGTTTCGGCACTTCTGGTCCGCCCGCACCTACGACCTGGCGGGACAGGAGCAGTTGCTGGCCGACGTGTACGTCGCGTCCGCGGGGGCCTTGCCGGGGCTGATCGGCATCTGGGATGCGAACTGGCATCCGCCCAGCCCGTGGCAGCCGGCGGCCGGCGTCCCGACCACGACCGGGGTCTGGACGACGATCGTCTTCGACGTGTCGACGCGCGAGCAGGTCGGGCTGAACCGGATCTGGGCTCTGGTTTTGGAAAATCTGGCCGGCACGAGCGGCGTGGTGTACCTGGACAATCTCCGTTTCCGCCGCCCCGGCAGCGGGGTGAGCGTGACCGGCGTGGCGGCGAACGCGTATGTCGACCGCGTGGACCTGGTCTGGCGGCCGCTGGGGGTGCCCGGCATGACGGGCTACAACGTATACCGGGCGACGGCGGCGGCCGGGCCGTACGTGCGACTCAACGGCGTGCCCGTGGGCGGCGCGCGGTACAGCGATCCGGTCGGCGACGGCAGTCCGCGGTACTACTACTACGTGACGGCGATCGTCAACGGGCAGGAGACGACGCCTTCGGCGACCGTGTCCGCGCTGTACAACGGGTTGAGCGATGAAGAGCTGCTGGACGTGATTCAGCGGGCGACCCTGCGGTACTTCTGGGAGGAGGCGCACCCGGTGTGCGGGATGGCCCGCGAGGGCGTGGGGCTGGGTCATCCGCCCGACACGGTCACGACCGGCGGCACGGGGATGGGGCTGATGACGATCGTGGTCGGGGTGGAGCGCGGCTTCATTCCGCGGGCGCAGGCGGCGGCCCGCGTGCGCACCATCCTGGCGTTTCTGGAGGATGTGACGCCGCGCTACCGCGGCGCCTGGTCGCACCACTATCACGGCGTGACCGGGGCGACGATTCCGTTCGCGGGGTATCAGGACGACGGCGGGGACCTGGTCGAGACGGCGTTTCTCGTGCAGGGTCTGCTGACCGTGCGGCAGTACTTCACGAATCCGACGGACGCGGTGGAGACCGAGATCCGCGCGCGTGCCACCCGGATGTGGCACGGGGTAGAGTGGCGCTGGTATCGGCGCTTTCCGGGAAGCAACGTGCTCTATTGGCACTGGTCGCCGAACTACGGCTGGGCGCTGAACCATCCGATCCGCGGGTACAACGAGGCGCAGCTCGTGTACCTGCTGGCGATCGCCTCGCCGACGCATCCGATGCCGCCGTCGAGCTATCACCAGGGCTGGGCCGGCGGGGGCGGGTATGGGAACGGGCAGAGCTACTATGGGCACACGATCTGGGTGGGCCCGGCCTACGGCGGGCCGCTGTTCTTCACGCACTACTCGAACCTCGGGTTCGACCCGCGCTACAAGCGCGACGCCTACGCGAACTACTTTGACAACGCCCGCAATATCTCGCTGGTGCATCAGGCGTACTGCTCCGCGAACCCCCTGGGCTTCGGCGGGTACAGCGCGTACGTTTGGGGCCTCACGGCGAGCGTCAACCCTTGGGGCTACGACGCCCACTCCCCCACGAACGATAACGGTACGATCGCGCCGACGGCGGCGCTGAGCGCGATGCCCTACACGCCGGCCGAGTCGCTGGCCGCGGCACGGCAGTACTACGATGTGTACGGACCGTACCTCTGGGGCAGCGCCGGCTTCCGCGACGCCTTCAATCTCGACGCCGGCTGGTTCGCACCGGGGTATCTGGCGATCGACCAGGGGCCGATCGTTCCGATGATCGAGAATTACCGCACGGGCCTCTGCTGGCGGCTGTTCATGTCCAACCCCGAAATCGCGCCGATGATGCGCGCGATCGGCATGTTCTACGAGGTCGACTTCGACACCGACGGCGACATCGACGCGGCGGACCTTGCGCTCTTCGGCGGCTGTCTCGGCGGCCCGGAGAATCCCTGCCCCGCTGCATGCCCGCCCGCACGTTGCGCCGCCTCCGACCTCGACCGCGACGGCGATGTCGATCTGGCCGACGCGGCCGTCGTCCAGCGGTTGTTCACCGACCCCTGAGCGCGCTGCCGGCCGGTGGAGGACCCTTTGCGGCCGCCGTACAATCCGCCCCATGCTCGCGCGCATCCACAGCATGGCGCTCTTGGGGATCGACGCCCGGCCGTGCGAGATCGAGGTGGACGTCACGGGGCGCGGTTTCGGGGTCCCGACCATCGTCGGCCTGGCCGACTCGGCCATCAAGGAAAGTGTCGACCGGATCCGCAGCGCGCTGAGCAACTCGGGCTTCGCGCTGCCGCGGAGCAAGACCACGATCAACCTCGCCCCGGCCGACCTGAAGAAGGAGGGCCCCGCGTATGACCTGCCGATGGCGCTGGGCCTGCTGCTGGCCGACGACCAGCTCCGCAGCGAGACCGTCGGCCGATACCTCGTGGCCGGCGAGCTAGCCCTGGACGGGCGCGTGCGACCGATCCGCGGGGCGCTGTCGATGGCGCTGCTGGCCCGGGAGCACGGATTTGCCGCGCTGATCGTGCCGCGCGACAACGCGGCCGAGGCGGCGGTGGTGCGCGAGGTGGAGGTATACGGCGTCGGCACGCTGACGGAGGCGATCGGACTGCTGTCGGGGGAGCTGCCGCTGGAGCCGACCACGGTCGACCTCGAAAGCCTGTTCGCGGTCGCGTCGCGCTACGACGTGGATTTCGCCGACGTCCGCGGGCAGGAGCATGTCAAGCGCGCGTTGCTGGTGGCGGCGGCCGGGCGGCACAACGTGCTGATGATCGGCCCGCCCGGCACCGGCAAGACCATGCTGGCCAAGCGGCTGCCGACCATCCTGCCGCCCCTGACGCTGCGGGAGTCGCTCGAGACGACGCGGATCTACTCGGCCGCCGGCAAGCTCCCGGCGCAAAGCAGCCTCATCGCCACGCGGCCGGTGCGGCAGCCGCACCACTCGATCAGCACGCCGGCGCTGGTGGGCGGCGGGACGATTCCACAGGCCGGCGAGGTGTCGCTGGCGCACCACGGGGTCCTGTTCCTCGACGAGTTCCCGGAGTTCAACCGCAGCGTGCTGGAATCGCTGCGGCAGGTGATCGAGGACCACGTGGTTACGATCTCGCGGGCCCACGGCGCGGTGGATTTCCCGGCCGACTTCCTGCTCGTGGCGGCGATGAACCCGTGCCCGTGCGGGTACTTCACGGACCCGCGCAAGCCGTGCAAGTGTTCCGCACCGCAGATTGATCGCTATCTGGCCCGCGTTTCCGGGCCGCTTCTGGAGCGGATCGACATCCATATCGAAGTGCCGGCCGTGCCGATTGCGGCGCTGCGCGACATGCGGCCGGGCACGGACAGCGCGACGCTGCGGGCGCAGGTGGCTCAGGCCGTGGCCGTGCAGCGCCAGCGGTTCGGCGCGGATACGACGACCTTCAACGGGCGGATGTCGCCGCGGGAGCTGCGCAAGCACGCGAAAATCGACGGCGACGGTGAGCGGATCCTGCGGCAGGCGATGAACGAGCTGGGTCTGAGCGCGCGGGCGCACGACAAGGTGCTGCGGGTGGCGCGGACCATCGCGGACCTCGCGGGGGAACCGGACATCCGCGCGGTCCACATCAGCGAGGCCATTCAATATCGGCGCCTGGACCGAAGCGTGTGAGCGCGTTGCCCGCGCAGCGCCGCCGCGCGGTCCGTCGCAGGTGACGGTCCGCGCGCCGGTCACGCTGCGGCGAAAAACGCAGCCTCACCGCGGCTCAGCCGCCGGGTCCGTCGCCGGTGGCGTTCCGCCCGCCGGGTGTGCTGCCGGGCCTGAGAACCGGTTGCAGGTGTCGAACCTGTCGGACGGAAATTCCGGCAAATCAATGCCTTTTCGTTTGTGACCGGATCGGCGCGCCGCCCCGCAGGCCCGGCGGACGCCGTCAACAGCTGCTCGACGCGCTCCTCCAACCGACCGTTCCCGGCGCAACGGGGTGGCAATCGGGCTATTGCGGCGGCGGTTCCCGGGGCGCCGCCCAGGGATCGCCCACGGACCCGGTCCACCAGGCGACCAGCGGCGAGCCGGTCAACGAGGTGTTCAGCGGCGCAATCGGTGGTCAAGACCTGGCCCGGCAGGCCGACAAGGCGTGATCCGGCGAGATGAGAAGATTTCCTCCAGCCCCCGGGACCGTCTGTCGGACCTGCAGCGCGAGACCGACGGCGCGGTCGCAGACCCGGGCGAGGGTGGGTGAGTCGCGACGCGCGGCGTGGGAGGAAGGGCCGCACTCGATCCCGCGCGCCACGCCGGCAGCTCGCGAGCCCTGCGGCTCGGTGCGGCGCGTTCCGCTCAGCGCGGCGCGACGACCTTGCGTCGCCGGGCGGCGAACTCCGGTGCTTCGCGGATGCAGGTGCCGAGGATGCCCAGCGACTGGCGGAAGGCCGTCCAGCCGGCGCGCTCGAGCTCGGCCGGTGCCGCGCCGACGTCGGGATAGCCGTTCTCGTCCGGTTGGACGTGCTCCCAGTTGCGGAACAGCCGGCCCCACTCGCTGGCCAGCACGGCCCGCATCAGGCGGCGAGCCTTCAGAGGGTACCAGAAGCTGTCGTGATAGATCACGCTGGCGATGTAAGCCCATGGCGCCAGGATCGTCTTGAGCGACCACTCGATCGGCTTCTTCAACGGCCCCCAGTAGATCTTGTGCTGCATGCGACTCGCGAAGGTCATTTTCTTGAACGGACCGTCGAAGTGCCAGTTCTGCTCGGCGGCCGCGCGATCGCCGACGATCGGAATGCGCCGCGGATCACCGCAGCCCAGCCCGAGTTCATGCGCCAGTCGGATGTACTTGATCGAGAGCGGGTCGAAGCCCATGAGCCGAGCCGCCACGGCGTCGATGGCGACCTGGTCGCGGCTGGCGAGGATGACGTTCTTCACGTGCGGGATCATGCAGCGCGGGCCCGGGCCGTCGCCGGCGAAGGTTCCGTCCATGACCGCGAAGACCCCGCGGTGGATCCGGTGCTGAATCATCAGCAGGTCCACGAGCGTCTCGTGGATGACCGGATGCGTCCAGTGGCGGCGCTCGTTGAGCAGCCCGCCGAAGGCGTTCTTCATGGCGCCGGTGGTCGTCGTGAAAACATGGGTTTTCACGGTCGGCAGATGGATGATGTTCTCACCGATGAAGCGGCGCGGAATGTGGAAACCGCCCGGGTACACCTCGTGGAGGCACAGGAACTTCTTCGTCAGGTCGCCGACGGCGTCGCGGATGTGCACCCATTCCTCGCCTTCGTACAGGTGCACATTCCGCAAGCCGTGGGCCGCCAGCACGTTGATCTGCTTGTTCTCCCGCTCGCCGAGGTGCGCGTCGATCACGACCGTCCGGTTGTGGCAGCCGTGGATGAGGTTCGGGTCGTACCCGTCCCGCTTCATGGCGCGGATGACGCCCTCGAGCTGCCACGGCACGGTCGAGCTGCCGGGAAAGAAAAAGTGCCACGAGATGTTGATCTTGAGCGCCGTGTCCGCATCCTTGGCCACCACGTCCTGATAGCCGGCCAGGTTTAGCAACTCGTGGTAGTCCCGCAGTACGGTGCGGGGTGAGGTCGTCAGGATTGCAACCGGAGCATTTTCCAACGTCGGTCTCCGCCAGAGGGGTGCGGCCGTCCGCGGCCGGTGCCCACCCTCTAGTCTAGCCGCGGGGCGGCCGATCCGGCAGGGCGAAAAGCGCCCCGGCGCTGTCGCGCGCTGCGGCCCGCGCGGCCGCGTCCCCGGACGGACCGGCCCGGCGTGGATCGGCGGGCGGGCGCGTTCGCCTCGTGCACCCCGAGACGAGGGGGGCTGTCCGAGCGAGCCGCTGTCGAGGGGGTGGTTGCGCGGCGGCGAGGCCGGAACCGGCAGAGCCGGACCAGCCCGGACGGCCGAGCTCGAAAAACGGGTGCGGGCCGGCGGGCCGGCGGAGCCGATGCGTGACAAGCCGGCGCGCCGGCGGTTCAATGGCGGGCATGGAGATCGCAAGGACGATTGCGGCGACCCGGGCGGCGGTGGCGACGGCGCGACGGGCGGGGCGGACCATCGGGTGCGTGCCGACGATGGGCGCGTTGCACGCCGGGCATCTGTCGTTGGTGGAGGCGGCGCGGCGGGACGGCACGTTCGTGGTGGTGACGATCTTCGTGAACCCGACGCAGTTCGGCCCGCACGAGGACTACGCCCGCTATCCGCGCGACGAGGCCGGCGATCTGCGGCAGTGCGAGCGGGCCGGCGCGAATCTCGTGTTCCTGCCGTCCGTCGAGGAAATGTACCCGCCCGGGACCGTGACGACCGTGCACGTCGCGCGGCTGACGGCGACGCTCTGCGGCCCATGCCGCCCGGGGCACTTCGACGGAGTCGCGACGGTCGTCACCAAGCTGTTGAACATCGTGCAACCGGACCGGGCGTACTTCGGGCGGAAGGACTACCAGCAGCTCGCGGTCATTCGACAGATGGTGCGCGACTTGAACACGCCGGTCGAGATCATCGGTTGTCCGACCGTGCGCGAGCCCGACGGACTGGCGATGAGCAGCCGCAACGCCTACCTGACGCCCGACGAGCGGCAGCGGGCCCTGGCTCTCTCGCGGGCGCTGATCGCCGCGCGCGAGGCGATCGTTGGGGGCGAGCGGGATCCGGCCGCGGTGGAGGCGACGATGCGCGCGGTGGTCGAGGCGGCCCGGCCGACCGGCATCGATTACGTGAGCGTCGTGGACCCGGTGACGCTCCAGCCGATCGAGCGGATCGCGGGGCCGGTGCTGGCGGCACTGGCGGTGTGGTTCGGCCGGACACGGCTGATCGACAACGTGGTGGTGGACCCGATCGGGGACGGTCCGTAGGATTGCGGCGCACGAGCGCCGCGCGGCGGGGGCGCTGCGCGGTATCGCGACTAGCGTTGCCTCCCGCGGTGCGGCGGGCGGCCGGTGCGAGGCGGCATGAAGCCGGTGCTGTTCGAGATCCCGGGGATCGGCTACGGGGTGCCGGGCTACGGCGTCTGCCTGATGATCGGGTTCCTGCTGTCGATCTGGTGGGCGGGACGGCGGGCGCTTCAGTCCAGGGCCGATCCGGACGTCGTCCTGAACTGCGGGTTCATCGCGCTGCTCGGCGGGGTGATCGGTGCCCGGGCGATGTACGTGTGGCATTACTGGGAGCAGTTCTACCCGCGCGAATCGCTCGGGCAGGTGATCTGGGGCATTCTCGGCGTCTGGAACGGCGGGCTCGAAGTGTACGGCGGCGTGATCGCCGTCGTCGTCGGCGTGTTGCTGTACCTGGGGCTGACGCGGCGCTCGATTCGCTGGTACCTCGACATCATGGCGCCGTCCGCCGCGCTGGGCATGGCGATCGGTCGCATCGGGTGCCTTCTGAACGGGTGCTGTTGGGGGGGCGCGTGCGACCTGCCATGGGCGGTGCGTTTTCCGTACGGCAGCAACGCTCTCGTGCAGCAGTGGAATGATCAGGCCGCCGGCGCGGGGCTGCCGCAACAGCTTCTGGCGGACGCGGGCGTGGCCGCTCAGCCGCTCAGCCGCGACATCCTCCGCGTGTCCGAGCGGCAGGTCACGCAGGCCCAGGAGGCGGTGGACGCCCAGAGGAAGCGCATCGGCCAGCTTCGCACGCGGCTGGCGACGGCCGGCGCGAGCGAAAAGCCCGCGCTGGCGCGTCAACTGGAGGGGGAGGAACGGCGCCTGCGCGGGCTGGATGAGCAGCACCACGCCGTGCGAGCGCAGATGCAGAAGTACGGCCTGACCTTCGGACAGTTGCGGGAGCTGGCGGCGCAGTTCCGCTCCCGGCCCGTGCATCCCACGCAGCTTTACGCGGCGATCACATTGGGGCTGATCGCCTGGTTGCTCAGCGCCGTGTACTGGCGTCGGACCCGGGACGGGCAGGTGATCTGCACCTTCCTGCTGATCGAGCCGCCGGCTCGCTACGTGCTCGAACTGCTGCGGGCGGACAACCCGGTGGACGTGGGCACCTTGACGATCTCGCAGGCCATCGCCGTCTCGCTGAGTGCGGTCGGGCTGGGCGGCCTGTTGCTCCTGCGGCGGCTGCCGCCGCGCTCGCCGCGCGCCGTGCCGTTTGAGCCGCCGCCGGGAAGCGCCGCGGGCGCGGCCGCGCGGGCCAGGGCGTAGCCGTCGCCGGCGGTTGTGGCAGCGGGTCGGCGGGGGTAGGATGTGGAGTCCGGTGCGGAAAGGAACGACGGCATGGCGGAAGAGCCGCGAAAGATCATCGTGGATGACGACTGGAAGGCCGAGGCCCGGCGGGAGAAGGAGCGCCTGGCGGCGCAGACGGCCGGCCCGCAGGGAATGCCCGCGCCGAGCTTCGCCGAGCTGGTCAACCTGATCGTGATGCAGGCCATGGCGGGGCTGGGGCTGTTGCCGGGGCCGAACGGCGAGCGGTTTCCGCCGAGCCTCGAGGCGGCCAAGCACTTCATCGACATGCTTCAGGTGCTCGAGGACAAAACCAAGGGGAACCTGACGGCCGACGAAAAACGTCTGTTGGATCAGGTGTTGTATGAAACCCGGATGACGTACGTGCAAATCGCCGGCGCGGCGGCCGGCGGCCCGGGCGTCGGGCACGGCGAGCCGCACGGTGGGTGACGAAGCTGTCGGCCGCGGCTGGGGCGTGGAGGGCCGTCCGCGATGAGTACCGAGCCCGGGGTCGGCGGCACGGGGGTCGGGTTCGCGGGGTTGGTCAACGAGAATCCGGCCGACCGTGCGGCCCGCAATCCGTATTATCGGTACCTGATGCACGTTGCGCTGCCGCTTGCGTTCAGCGTCGCGGTGCACGTTACCGTGGTGGGCTTCCTCGCGTTCAAGACGTTTGAGGGGCTCGGACCCGGGCGGATCGACGTCGGTGAATATGAGGCGAGTCTGACGCCCAGTGCGGCGGACCAGCTCGACAAAGCGCTGAACTGGGCGGCGGCCAGCCCACTGGAGGTGCCGGACGAGACCGGGCTGGATGAGTCGCTGCACGAGCTGAGTGCCCTGGACCTGCCGGATGTGGACCTCAGCGAGCTGGACCGGCCGGGCGCGGGCGGCGGCGAGGGGCCGGGGTTGGGGATCGGCGACGGCGCGTTGGCGTTGCTCGGGACGGGCGGTGGGGCCGGCGAAGCGGGCACCGGTGGGTTCGGCGGCGGGCTGGGTGGTGGCGGACCGCGGATCGGACTGGCGGGCGTGTGGGACCTGAGCGTTCAGGCCAACCGGATCGTGTACGTGGTCGACTTTTCGGGTTCGATCATCGTGGCGGTCGACGAGTTGAAGCGGGAGCTGAAGCGTTCGATCGGCCGCCTGAAGCCCTCTCAGCAGTTCAACGTCGTCATTTTTTACAGCACCGGCGGCGGGCGGGATGAGCGCGTGCGAACCGAGTCGTTCAAACCGGGCCTCCAGCCGGCTGATGAGGCGACCCGCCGGGAGTTTTTCGCGTGGATCGACCAGAAAGCCCCGCGCGGCGGCACCGAACCGCTCCCGGCCGTGCAGCGGGCGCTGGCCATGAATCCGGACGCGGTGTTCTTCTTCTCGGACGGCTATTTCGATGAGAGTGTCGTCGGCGAGATCAGCCGGGCCAATCGCGTCGCGCGGGCGCGGATTCACTGCCTGGTGTTCGACGAAACGTACCTCGGCGACAACAGCGGACTGCCGCCGCCGGACAAGGAGGGCAGCCTGCGTCTCAAGCGGATCGCGGAACAGAACGGCGGCAAGGTCAAGATCGTGACCGGTCGGGACCTGGCGCGCTAGCGATGCGCGGCGGCGGACCGCCGGGGCAGGAGCGCTCATGAGACGGACGCGGATGCGGTGGGCCTGGTGGCGCGGGCGGGTGCGCAGCGCCGCGGCGGCGGTGGCGCTCGGGGTCGCGGCGACGCCGGCGGCGGCCGCGGAGGCCGGCGGCGAGGGGCAACGCACGCTGCTGCAAATCTTTCTCGCCGGCATCGAGGTGCCGACGTATTTCATCGTCGTCGGCTCGCTCGTGGCCGTCGTGCTGGTCGTGGACCACTTCCTGAACGTGCGGATGGCGGCCGTCGCGCCACCCGACCAGATCCGCCGAGCCCGAGAGCAGATCGAGGCGCGCAACTTCCGCGAGTGCCTCGACGGGCTGCGGAAGAGCTCCACGTTCTTCGCGCAGGTGATGACGGCGGCGCTCAGCCACGGCCGGCACGGATTCGAGGCCATGCACGAGGCGGCCCTGGAGAAGTCCGGCGAGTTGAGCGGCCGCATGTTCCGCAAGGCCGAATACCTGAACATCATCGGGAATCTCGGCCCGCTGCTGGGACTGTTGGGCACGGTGTGGGGGATGATCGACGCGTTCGGGTCGCTCGGCGCGGCGGGCGGCGCGGCGGGCGGCCAGCTCGCCGACGGGATCAGCAAGGCGCTGGTCAATACGGCGGCGGGGTTGGCGCTGGCGATCGTCGGCATCGGCTTCTTCGGCGTGTGCCGCAACCGGATCGACGCGCTGACGATCGCGGCCACGGTCTCTGCGCTCGACCTGCTCGAGTATTTCCGGCCGGCGGCCGTGAAAAGCGCGGCCGCGCCCGAGAAGCCCCGGGCCGCGGCGTCGGCCGGCGCACCGCGGCCGGGGCGGGGGGGCGAGGACGTGGGCGCGGACTAGGCCGCGCGGAGCGCTGCGATGCTGAAACGACCGCCGACGCCGGTGTCGATGACGCTGAATCTCGCGCCCATGGTGGACGTGATGATGTGCCTGATCATCTTTTTCCTGCTGGCCAGCAAACTGGCGGATCACGCGCCGGTCGCCCTGCCGTGGGCGGTGGCCGCGAAGACGGTCAAGCCGGGGGAGATCACGAACCCGGTGACGATCACGGTGCGGCCGGCCCGGGATGGCGGCGATCGGGCGGAATACCTGGTCAAGAGCTGGGACGGGCGGAAGGTGACGGAGCAGGCGCTCCAGCCGCGCGACATCGAGCAGTTGCTCCAGGCGCACGCGGCGCGGGCGACGCGGGACGGGCAGCCGCTGCGCTGCGTCATCCGGGCGGACCGCGCGGTCCGCTACCGGCATGTCGAGGTCGTCCTGCGCGCCTGCGGCCTGGCCCGAATCGCGTCCGTGGTGTTCCAGGCCAATCAGGGGGTTGAGGCGGGGTCCGGCCCATGAGGCACCGGCTCGCCCCGGCGGCGGAGTTCGTCCCGAACCTGGCGCCCATGGTCGACGTAATCATGGTGCTGCTGGTGTTCTTTCTGTTGGGCGCGTCGCTCAACCTGGTCGAGCAGGGCGTGCTGCAAACCGAGCTCGACCCCGGCAGCGGGCCGGGCGCCGGCGCGCGCGTCGAGATCAAGCCGCGGATTGCGATCGCGCTTCAGGACCGCCGGGACGGCGCCGCGGCCAACATCTATGTGGTCGATCAGGAAATCGGCGAGAATCGCTTCGACGCGCTGACTGCGTACCTGCGCGACCGCGTGCGGGCCGGAGCCGATCGCGAAAATCCGGTCGTCATCGGCGCGGAGACCGAGGTGCGGTGGCAGTTCGTCATCAGCGCGATGGACGCGGCCGTGCAGGCGGGCTTTCGGAACATCCAGTTCGCGGTGAGCATGCGGCCCCGCGGCGACTAGCGCGGCGGGACGGGGCCGGCGGCCCAGGCGGCGCGGCGGACCGCGACCGCAGGAGCGACGGACCGATGCGACGGCGTGGCGCCCGGTGGCAGGCGATAGTGGCAGCGGGGTGGCTGGTGCTCGTGGCGGCCGCGCAGCACGGCGAGCAGGCCCTGCCCGAAGACGTGCAGCGGATGATCCGCGAGGGGATGATCGAGGCGCTCGACGCCCGCTATCGCGGGACGACCCGGCCGGAGGAGCTCCACCAGCTTGCCCGGGCCGCCGCCAACAAGGCCCGGCGGGCCCGCCCGGGGGAGGAGCGTACCCGCGCGTTCGAGCAGGCGGCGGGGCGCTACCGCAAGTGGATCGAAGCGCTCGAGAAGGAGAGCGCCAGCGGCGCCGTGGCCGTGGTCCGACGCGCCGCGGCGCGGGTCGAGTTCGCGGGCCTGGTGCTCTCGGGTCAGGCGGCGGCGGACCTCGACGAGTTCGAGATCACGCTGGGGCAGCGGGGCGACCGCAAGCGGCTGGAGGAGTGCCTGAAGACGGCCCGGACGCAGTACGAGCGGGCCGCGGAGGAGCTGAAGTCGTTGGGCGACGATCTGGCGGCCCGGGAGGAGGAGTTGCTGGCGGCCGGCGTTTACGAGCTGGCGCAGCAGACGCGGCTCGACCTCACGCTGAACCTGGGCTGGACGCTGTACTACCTGGGGCGGCTGGCCGAGAAAGAAGCGGAGCGCGAAGCGGCGCTGGCCGCGGCCGAACGGAGCTTTCAGGCGCTGATCGACGAGGTGCCGGCTGGGCCGATGCGGTATCGCTGCCACCTCGCGGCGGCGGTGACGCAGCGCGAACGGAGACGCTACGACGATGCGCTGCGGAATCTGAGGATCGCGCTGGGCGACGACGCGGACCCGGTGCTGGCGGCGCAGGTGCGGTACGAGTGGGCCCGCACCCTGCTGAATCAGGGGCAGTTCGACGAGGCCCGCGCCATGCTCCGCCCGCTGGTCGACAAGGACCCGGCCCAGCTCGCGGCGGAGGATCGTCCCGCCCGCTTCTACATCAACCTCGCGCACCTGTGGGACGCGTACAGTCACCTGCTCGAGGCCGCGGCGCTCGGCCGGGACGCTCGCGACACCACCGCCCGGACGGCCGTCCTTCAGAAGGCCCAGCGGAGCCGTGAGACCGGTCTGAACAAGTTGCGGCGACTGGCGCGTCAGGGCGGACCGTGGCCCGCGCTCGTGCAGCTCTACGTGGCCCAGGCCGTGAACCTGAAGGCTCCGCTGCGGGAACTGACGCCGCTGGAGCTGGTGTTCTCGGCCGGCACGCTGATCGAAGCGAAACGGTACCGTGAGGCTCTGGAGCGGCTCGCGGAAGCCGCCCGGCGTCCCGACCTCGACCCGGAGCTGCGGGCTGAAGTGCTGTGCGAGACCGGGCGGTGCCACCACGCGCTCGAGGATTACCGCGCAGCGGCGGAGGCGTTCGAGCGTGTCGCGACGGAGCATCGGCGCGATCCGCGCGCGCCCGCGGCCGCCGGTTTCGCGTACGCGCTGTGGGGCAAGGTCGCCGAGAAGACGCAGAAGGCGGAGGACTACCTGCGGCTGGCGGCGGCCCTGCGCAACCTGATCGAGAACTACGCGGATCATCCCCAGCGGACCGAGGCGGTGTGGCTGTTGCCGGTCGCGCTTCAGGCGGCCGGCGCGTATGCCGAGGCGGCCGACCAGTTCGCCAAGGTGCCGCCCGACTCGCAGCACTGGGAGGAGGCGCAGTATCGGCGGGCGCTGTGCGGTCGCCAGGCCGTCGAGGCCGCCCGCGAGACGCTGAGCGACGAGGCGTACGCGGCCCGGGCGCGTGCCGCGGCGGCGGCGCTGGTTCAGTATGCCGATGCGGCGCTGGCGCGCTCCGAGCAAGCCCCGAATCGCGACGCCGTGCGGCACTGGTCGGCCTTGGCACGGGCGTCGGCGGCGGAGCTTCTGGTGTCTCCGGGCGTGGCGGACTACGACAGCGCGTTGGCGGTCCTCGGGTCGTTCGAAACGCACTACCCGGGCAGCGACGCGCTGGGCCGCGTGCTGGCCGTGCGGATTCGCGCCCATCGCGGGCTGCGCGAGTTCGCCCGTGCGTCGCAGGTGCTCCAGCAATATCTGCAATCCGCCCCTGCGGCGCAGTTGGGCGGGACGCTCGCCGCGCTGGCCCGCGGGATGAAGGAGGAAGTCGAGCGGTTGCTGGCCGACGGCCAGACGCAGGCGGCCCAAGCGCTCGCCGCCGACGCGGTGGCCACGTTCGACGAGCTCGAGAAATGGGTGCGTGCCGACCCGGCGCGCGCCGGCCACCTGGGCTTCGTGTTGTTCGGCCGTGCCGAGCTGTTGTTCCACGCGGGCCGCACCGACGAGGCCGAGCGGGTGGTCTCGGAGCTGCTGCGGGAGAGCCCGCGGAACGGCAACTATCTTTACCTCCGCGCCCGGGTGCTGACGGCGCGCCTCGCGGAGGACGCGCCGCCCGACGCGCTGGCTCGTGCGCAGGAGGCGTGGGAAGCGCTGCTGACCGACGTGGCGATTCGCGCCCGCGCGCCGCAGCGCTACTGGGAGGCGCGGTGCGAATGGCTGCGGTTGGCGCTCCGTTTGGGGCGTGCGGCCGATGTGAACACCGCCATCACGCAGGAGCGGGTCTGGTACCCCGACCTCGGCGGGTCGCCCTGGAAAGAGCGGCTCGAGGCCTTGTTGGCCGAGGCGCGTCAAGCGCTCGGCCTTCCGCCCGACCCGGGGCCCGCCGCCGGGCCGCAGACGGCGCCCGCGACCTCGGGAGCGCCGGCCGGCGTGTAGCGCGGGTTCTTTCCGGGGGAGTGGATCCGCGGGGCGGCCGCACGGCCGGGCGTCAGACCCCGGGTGTGCGCGTCGGGTCGTGCGGGTGCGAGTGATATTGAAGAGAGCGGCCATGGAAGAACCGCAGACGTCGGAACCGATGCAGGCGGTCGCCGCGCTGGTGAGTGCGCTGCTGCAACAGGCCGAGCGGGAGCCGGCGCTCCGGCAGGCGTTGCGGAGCGTGGCCGAGTGGGTGCTGGCCACGCTGAACGAAGCGCCGCCGGCGGCCGAACGGGCGGTGACCGCTCAGCCGCCCGCAGCCCCCAAGCAGGTGGTATCTCTCCGCCTGGGCGGCGCCGCGGTGCCGGTGCGCGTGTCCGGCACGCCGGCCGAGGTCCACGCGGCGCGCGGCGCGGCGCCGGTTGCGGTCGCGGCGGAGCCCCGCGCTGCGGAACCGCTGCCGGACCTGCGGCTGGTCGCGCAACGGGCGCGGCTGAAGGCCGAGAGCTGTCGCTGGGCGATCACCCGGCGACGGCGACTCGCGGAGCGGGCCGACTTCGACACGCTCATCAAACCCACCGACGTCACTATCCTCGCGCGGGCCCGCGCGCTGCCGAACTGCTACGTCTGGCCGCTGGACCCCTACGCGAATCTGCCCAGCGATGCCGAGCTGGACATGGCCGCAGCCTGCTACGAGAACCTGGCGGCCGCGGCGGAGTTGACCGAGGAAATCCGTCAGGCGCTGCCCGAGGACGACGCGTTCCGGGAGGAGTCGTACGTGTTGCTGGCGGAGGCGCAGTCCGCGGTGCGGGCGGTGATGGCGCCGCTCTCATCCCGGCCGGACCAGGACCAGAACGATGCCTTCCTCTGGCTGCGGCGGCGGACGTTCGAGGATCAGGTTCTGATTCCCCGCTACATGCGGCGGGACGACGTGGCCGATCCGTCCGCCAGCAACCTCGTGGCGCAGCGGCTGACGGAGCTGCGGCTGCGCTACGAGGGCTTGCGCCAGATGACGCGCCAGCGGCAGCAACTACTGAACAAGGCGCGTTTCCACGCGCGCAAGGTGGCCGATGCGGCGGGCGCGGACGCGCTGGACGACTGGCAGGCGCTCATTTCCGCGGCCGAGGGGCTGGTGAACGAGGGGGTGCCGCCGTCGGACACGGAACTGCGCGAGCTGCTGCTGCCGATCCTGGACGCCATGCCGCCGGACGTACCGTACGGCGGGGCGTTCGAACGGGTGCTGGCCGAGATCGACCGCTACATCGCGTCGCGCGAGCCGGAGCGGCCCGAGACCATGCCCGCGGCCGCGACCAGCCCCGCGGTGACGCGCGTCGCGGACCTGTTGCGCGGGCGGGTCGTCGTGATGATCGGCGGGGAGCGGCGGCCGCATGCGCAAGCGGCGTTGGAGCGGGATTTCGAGCTGCGCGAACTGCGGTGGGTGGCGACCCGACCGCACCAATCGATCGCCGACTTCGAGTCGCACGTCGCGCGGCCGGAGACGGCCCTGGTGCTGCTGGCGATCCGCTGGGCGAGCCACTCGTTCGAGGGCGTGGCCGACATGTGTGCGCGGTACGGCAAACCGTTCGTGCGGCTGCCGGCGGGGTACGGGTCGAACCAGGTGGCGGTGCAGATCCTCGATCAGGCCAGCGCGGAGCTGGCGCGGCTGGGCCCTGCGGAAGCGTAACCGCCCGGGGGTCCGCGCGGCGGCACGGCCGCGTCCGGGGGACGGCTGCGGCGCGCGCGGTTGCGGTGTGCCGCGCGGCCGGTGCGGCCGCTTCCCAGTTGCCGGCTGCGGCCTGGCGGAGGGCGGCGGGGGCTATAATCGACGGCCGATGAGCGAGTTTCGAATTGTCAGCCCGTTCGAGCCGCGCGGCGACCAGCCGCAAGCCATCGCGAAGCTGGTGGCGGGCTTCCGCGCGGGGCGGCGTTTTCAGACGCTGATGGGCGTGACCGGTTCGGGCAAGACGTTCACGATGGCGCATGTCATCGCCCAGTTGGGTCGCCCGACGCTGGTGATCTCGCACAACAAGACGCTGGCGGCGCAGCTCTACGAGGAGTTCCGCGAGCTGCTGCCTCACAACGCGGTCGAGTACTTCGTCAGCTACTACGATTACTACCAGCCTGAGGCGTACATTCCCCAGCGCGACATTTACATCGAGAAGGACGCCTCGCGGAATGACGACCTGGACCGCTTGCGGCTGGCCGCGACCAGCTCGGTGGTCTCGCGGCGCGACGTGGTGGTGGTCGCGAGCGTGTCGTGCATCTTCGGGCTGGGCTCGCCGGACGAGTACAAGGCCAGCGTGATCAGCGTGCGCGTCGGCGAGACGTGGGACCGGGACGAGCTGTTGCGCAAGCTGATCCGGCTCCAGTACGAGCGGCAGGATGCCGAGCTACAACGCGGCAGGTTCCGGGTGCGGGGCGACGTGGTGGAGCTGGCGCCGGCCCACGAGGAGTACGCCGTCCGGATCGAGCTGTTCGGCGACGTGGTGGACCGGCTGGCGCTGATCCACCCGCTGACCGGGCAGGTGCTTCAGCAGCGGGATCAGGTGTTCATCTATCCGGCGGTGCATTACGTGTTGCCCGAAGAGAGCATCGAGCGGGCGGTGCAGTCGATCCGGCAGGAGCTGGATGAGCGCGTCATGCAGCTCCGGCACGAGGGCAAGCTGCTTGAGGCGCAGCGGTTGCTGGCCCGCACGAAGTACGACATCGAGATGCTGCTCGAGGTCGGCTATTGCAGCGGGATCGAGAATTACTCGCGGCACCTGAACGGAACGCCGCCCGGCGCGAAGCCGTACACCCTGGTGGACTACTTCCCGCCCGACTTCCTGCTGATCATCGATGAGTCGCACGTCACGATCCCGCAAATCGCGGCGATGTACAACGGCGACCGCAACCGCAAGCTGACGCTGGTGGAGCACGGCTTCCGTCTGCCGAGCTGCCTCGACAACCGCCCGATGCGGTTCGAGGAGTTCGAGGCCATGTGGCCGGCGGCGCTGTTCGTCAGCGCCACGCCCGGGCCGTACGAACTCCAGAAGTGCGAGGGCGAGGTCGTCGAGCAGATCATCCGCCCGACCGGCCTGGTGGACCCGGTCATCGAGGTGCGGCCGGCCCGTGGGCAGGTGCCGGACCTGCTGGCCCAGTGCCAGGAGCGGGCGGCGGCTGGTCAGCGGGTGCTCATCACGACGCTCACCAAGCGGCTGGCGGAGGACCTGGCGGGGTACATTCAGCAGGTCGGGCTGCGGGGGCGCTATCTGCACAGCGAGATCGACACGCTGGAGCGCGTCGAGATTCTGCGCGACCTGCGGCTCGGACGGTTCGACGTGCTGGTGGGCGTGAACCTGCTGCGCGAAGGGCTCGACCTGCCGGAGGTCTCACTGGTCGCGATCCTCGACGCGGACAAGGAGGGCTTCTTGCGGAGCGGGACTTCGCTGATCCAGATGATCGGACGGTGCGCGCGGAACGTGGACGCGAAAGTCATCCTGTACGCGGACAAGGTGACGCCGGCGATGCGTCGGGCGATCGACGAGACCGACCGGCGGCGGGCGCTCCAGCTCCGCTACAACGCGGAGCACGGCATCACCCCGGACACGGTCCGCAAGGAGATCCGCCAGAGCCTGATCGGCGAGGTGGCGGCCCTGCGCCGGGTCCGCGAGGCCGTGCGGGCCGACGAGGGCGAGTACGACCGGGAGGAGCTGATCCGCCAGCTCGAGCAGGAGATGCTCCAGGCGGCCGAGGAGCTGGACTTCGAGAAGGCGGCGGCGCTGCGCGACCACATCCGGGAGCTGAAGGCCTCGCCGGAGCTTCGGGTGGCCGCGGCGCAGGCCCGGCCCGCGCCGGCGGCGACGCGGGACGCGGGCGAGTGGCGTCCTAAGGGGCAGCGTCGCCGCCCGACCCGTCGGCGGCGCTAGGACCGCGGTACTGGCCGCCCCCCGTAACGGCCGCCCCCCGGTACTGGCCGCCCGCGGCGTGCCGTGCGGGAGGCGTCGGCCCGCGCTATACTCTCGACTCAGCGTTGACGACCGACACTCGCCGAGGGTCTTGCCGCATGCCCGCGTTGACTGAAGTTCGCACGCCCCCCGCCCCCGCCGCGGAACCGTGGCACGCTCTGCCGGCCGACGCTGCGCTCGCGCGGCTGGGCTCCGCCGTGGAGGGGCTGTCTGCGGCAGAGGTTGCCCGCCGTCGGGCGGAGTTCGGCCTGAACGTGCTGGAGCGGGCCCGGGGTGACGGGCCGTGGCAGCTCCTGTTCCGCCAGATCCACAACCCGCTCATCTACGTCCTGCTCGTCTCGGCGGCGCTGGCCATGGCGATGGGCAAGGGGCTGGATGGCGTCGTCGTGCTCGGCGTGGTCGTGCTGAACACGATCATCGGATTCCTACAGGAGTACCGCGCCGGTCGGGCCATCGAAGCCCTCATCGAGATGGTGCCGGACACGGCGACGGTGGTCCGCGGCGGCGTGCGGGCGACCGTCCCGGCCGCCGAACTCGTGCCGGGAGACATCGTCCTGCTCCAGTCCGGCGACAAGGTGCCGGCCGACCTGCGGCTCCTGACGGTCCGGGGGCTTCAGGTCGAAGAAGCGGCCCTGACGGGCGAATCCGCGCCGGTCAGCAAGGGCACGGACCCGGTCGCGGTCGGGGCCGTGGTCGGCGATCGAACCAACATGGCCTTCAGCGGGACGCTGGTGACGTACGGCACCGCCTCCGCGGTGGTCGTCGCCACCGGCAGCGCGACGGAACTCGGCCGCGTCTCCGCCATGCTGCGCGAGGCGACACATCTGGAGACGCCGCTGATGCGGCAGATGGCCGCCGTGGGGAAGTGGCTGACGGTGAGCATCGTGGTGGTGGCCGTTCTGCTGCTGATCGTCGGCCTGGCGCGCGGCTTCCACTGGATTGAGGCGAAGCTGGCGGCGATCACGCTGGCGGTCGCCGCCATCCCGGAGGGCTTGCCGGCGATCATCACGATCGCGCTGGCCATCGGCGTACGGCGGATGGCGGCGCGGCGGGCGATCGTGCGGCGGTTGCCGGCCGTCGAGACGCTGGGCAGCACCACGGTGATCTGCACGGACAAGACCGGCACGCTGACGCGCAACGAGATGACCGTGCAGGCGCTCTGGACGCCGGAGGGCGAATACCGCCTCAGCGGGGTGGGCTATCGTCCCGCCGGCGAGTTGCTCCGGGGCGACGTCGTGCAGACGCCCGTGCCGCCGGCCGTGCTGACGCTGGTGCGTGACGCGGCCCTGTGCAGCGACGCCGAGCTCCGCGCGGCCGACGGTGCCTGGACGGTGGTGGGGGACCCCACGGAGGGCGCCCTGATCGTGGCGGCCGAGAAGCTCGGGCTGCGTATGGCCGACCTGCGACGCAGCCATGCCCGCATCGATGCGATTCCGTTCGAATCCGAGCAGCAGTTCATGGCGACGCTGTCCGCCACGCCGGAGGGGCCGCAGCGGATCGTGCTGAAGGGTGCGCCGGAGGTGGTGCTGAAACGCTGCGACCGGTGCTCCGGCGGCGGCCCGCTGGACGCGGCGGCCGTGCTCCGCGAGGTCGAGCGCCTGGCCGGGCGTGGCCTGCGTGTGCTGGCGGTGGCGGCCCGCGCTCCGGCGGCACCGCAAACGACGCTGGACCACGCGGATGTGCAAGCCGGGTTCGAGCTGGAGGGGCTGCTGGGCATGATCGACCCGCCGCGCCCGGAAGCGATCGCCGCCGTGCGGGCCTGCCACGCCGCGGGCATCACCGTCAAGATGATCACGGGCGACCACAAAGGGACGGCGGAGGCGATCGGCCGGGAACTGGGCCTGGTGGCCGACGGCGGCGTGCTGACCGGGCGCGAGCTGGCGGCGTTGGACGACGCCGAGCTGTCCGCCGCGGCCGGCCGGACGAACGTGTTCGCGCGGGTCGCGCCCGAGCACAAGCTGCGACTGGTCCGGACGCTCCAGGCCCGCGGCGAGATCGTGGCCATGACCGGCGACGGCGTCAACGACGCGCCGGCGCTCAAGCAGGCCGACATCGGCGTCGCGATGGGCATCACGGGCACGGCCGTCTCGAAGGAATCCGCGGACATCGTGCTGACGGACGACAACTTCGCCAGCATCGCGGCCGCCGTGGAGGAGGGGCGGCGGGTATACGACAACCTGGTGAAGTCGCTGGCGTTCGTGCTGCCCACGAACCTCGGCGAGGCGCTGATCATCCTGATCGCGGTGATGTTCTTCCCGGTGGTGACCGACGCGGGGGCGAGCGACGCGCTGATGCCGATGCGGCCGGTCCAGATTCTGTGGATCAATCTGGTGGCGACCGTCGCCCTGGCGTTGCCGCTGGCGTTCGAGGCGCGGGAGCCGGATGTCATGCGCCGTCCGCCTCGGCGCCCGAACGCGCCGATCCTGGGCCGCTTCGTGCTGGTGCGCACCGCGGTGGTTGCGGTGCTCATGGCCGCGGGCGCGATCGGGCTGTTTTTGTACGAGTACGCGATCGAGCGGCCGCGGGTCGGGCACGCGGTGGCGGTGCGCGAGGCGCAGACGATGGCGGTCACGACCGTCGTGCTTTTCCAGATCTTCTATCTGCTGAACTGCCGTTCGCTGCGCGATTCGCTGCTGCGCATCGGGCTCTTCACGAACCCCTACATCTATCTCGGCATCGCCGTGCTGCTGCTCCTGCAACTGGCCTTCGTGTACCTCCCGCTGTTCAACCGCGTGTTCGGCTCCGCGCCGCTCAATGCCGAGGCCTGGGGCAAATCGACGCTCGTGGCGGCCGTCGTGCTGCCGGTGATCGCGGCCGAGAAAGCCTGGCGCCAGCGCCGCCGGGACCGTGCCCCGGCGGCGCGCGGCGCGGCCGGCGGGACCGGCTGAGCGGCGGGCGGGACTGTCGGAAGTTGTGTTTCGCTGTCGCCGTCTGCGGCGACTGGACACGGGCGGGCGGGGGCCGGCTAAGATAGCGCCGCTTTCGGGCCGAGGCCGCGCGGCGCCCCGCCGCTACGGCCGCGGGACGGCGGCACGCAACAGAGGAGAACGTACCGATGATGCGCGATTCCAAGAGGCTGGGCGTAGGGTGCTGGCTGGTGGCGCTGGCGGTCGGCAGCGCCGCGTGGGCGGCGGGGCTCGACGATTTCAGGCTGCTGCGGGCCGTGCCGTCGGACGCGATGATCGCCGTGCACGCGCGCGACCACGCCGGGCGGGCCTTTGTCAATGCGCAGATGCAGCGGCTGTGGGCCGAGGTGGAGAAGCAGCGCTTCGACCGGGAACTGAAGCGGCTGCTCGAGCAGGTCGTGAAAGAGCAGGGTTCCGACGCCGAGTCGTTTCAACAGCAGTGGCAGGCCTTTTCGGACCTGGCGGCCGGTGTGAAGTGGGGCGGGCTCGCACAGCGGGAAATGGCGCTGGCGATGAAGGTCGGGGTGCCGGCGGGGGTGGAGTTCGTCCTGTTGCTGATGCCGCCCGCGGAGGAGGTCGCGGAGAACTTCGAGGGGCTGGCGGCACTGGTCAAGCATCTGGTGAAGCTCACGCCCGAGGGACTGCTGGAACTGACGACGGACGGCAGCGGCGAGAGCATCGTGCACAAAATTTCGCTGGCGAATCCGGTCGTGCCGATGGCGCTGGTGTTGGCGCGTCACCAGGAGGTCATTCTGGTGGGCGCCGGGACCGCGATGCCGGAGCAGTCGCTGGCGCTGCTGCGCGGCGAGTCGGACGCCGCCAAGGCCTCGTTGGCCGGCACTGCGCGCTTCCGGCAGGCGTTCCAGCGCCTCGCGCCGCCTCGGGACAGCGCGTTCTTCATCGACGCCGCGGCCCTGATGAACCAGGCCCGCGAGTTCGCCCGAATGGCCGCCGCGGCCAGTGCGACGCTGCCGCGGGATGGCGGTCCGGACGCCGAGGCCGGCAGCCCGCTGGACGCCCTCGGGCCGCTGGTCGACGCGATTGACTTGTGGGAGTACGTCGCGGGCACGGCCGCCACGGACGGGATGAAGACGACGGGCGAGTCCATCGCGGTTCTACGCGCGGACGCGGCCTCGCGGTCGTTGTACAAGGTGTTGTACGGCGGCGGCCCGTTGAAGGAACCGCTCAAGTACGTTCCGAAGCAGGCGACGGCGGTCAGTGCGATGGGCGGGTTCGATTTCCGCGCGCTGTACACGGAAGCGTTGCAGTTTCTCAAACAGCATGTGTCCGGCGGCGAGGCGCTGGTCCAGCAGATCCAGGCCTTCGAAGAGGAGCAGAGCATCCGCATCGAGGAGGACATCCTCGGCTGGATGGGCGGTGGCCTCGTGTCGTTCTCGTCTCCCGGCCCGTCGGCCTACACGTCCAACAGCCTGTGGATCATCGAGCTGCGGGATCCCGCCCGGGCCCAGGCCGCGCTGGACCGGTTCGGCGCGTTCCTGAACGAAGCACTTCAGGCTCAGAACGGCGGGGTGGAGGACGCACGCATCACGGGCGTCGAGGGGTTCAAGCGGATCATCCTGCCGCCGCTACTTGCGATGCTGCCGGGCCTCGGTCGGCCGCACTACGGGATCCATGACGGCCGCCTGTTCTTCGCCACCGGCCCGGAGGTTCTCACCGCGGCGCTCGCCGTGGCCTCCGGTGAGGCCGAAAGCTTCGCGAAGAACGAGCGGTATCAGCAGGAGGGCCTGCCGCTGGACCCGAAGGCGACGGGATTCAGCTTCGAGGATATGTCGAAGCTGGGCGAGCAGATGGGGCAGGCTTTGCCGGCCGCAGCCAGCATGATTCGGATGTTCAATCCCGAGGTCGCCAAGAACCCCATGGCCAACACCATGCTGAACCTGCTCACGAAGGTCGGCAACGTCCTGAAGCTGCTAGACTTCTACAAGTCGAGCTGCACGGTGACGACCTTCGACGGCAAAGTCATCCTGACCAAGAGTGTGACACACTATCAGGAGTCGCCGCGAAAGGCCGCGCCGGTGGAGCCCAAGCCCGCCGAACCGACCGAAGCGACGCCGACCGCCGATCAGAAGCCGAGCTAGGCCCGACGCCCTCGCGGCTGTACCGCTTCGACGATTTGCAGCCTGGAAGTCCCGCAACGCGACGCCTCCGGGCGTCTTCGCCGTTCCGCCGCTCTGACGATCCCGGTGCGGCGGACCAATGAGTCTGCCGTTGGCGGACGCCGAGGGGGTTCTGCGGTTCTAATGGTCAGGACAGCACCGCGGACGCGAAGCGTGGCGCCGTCGACCTCAGCCGCGGCCCGAGTTACCACCAGTCTTCCGCATCTGGCGACTTATCGGGCTTCGCATCGGCCGGACGGCTCTCCCGGGCCCGGGCGGCCCGGGCGCAGAGCGAGCAGACCGGCACCTGACCCGGTGCGGCCGCGAACCAGCCTCCGCACGTCGGGCACTGCCGCGCGCGGTAGACCGTCGGCCGTCCGCACTTCTGGCACGTGAGGGGCCAGGCGCTAAAGTCCCGCGGCTGCTTGACGACGGCGTCCGCCAGGCAGTCCGGGTTCGTGCAGGCTACGAACAGGGTGGCCGTGGGCGTCGCCGCTTCGATGCGCCCGGGGTCGATTGCGGGCGTGAAGGCTCCGGCCAGCCACACGAGTGAGCCGCCGGCCGCGATCAGGAGCAGCAGCAGACCGGCGAGGCGAAGAAGGGGGGATCGGAGCACCGCACCGGGGTCGCTCCGGAGCCGAGCGTGCCAGTCGTGAGCGAGTTCGGGCAGGGTGTGGAGCTGGTCGCGGATTCGGTGGGGCAGGTCGGACAGAAACCGCGGATCGCGTTCCGTCATGCGGCGTTCCGGAGGGGCGGCCGACGGTGCATGCGGACGGCCGCTACAATTATGGCGTTGGGAGGGGCGCGGGGTCCAATTTTTGCTTTTGACAAGCGCAGGGGGTCCTTTACAATGCTCAATCCGGTCCGCTTGGGCGGCCTGACTGGGCGCGTGCGTCGAGGGCGCGGGGCCGCTCCCGTCGCCGGGCGACGCTGCTGTAGCTCAGTGGTAGAGCGCCTCCTTGGTAAGGAGGAGGTCATGGGTTCAATCCCCATCAGCAGCTTTTGCAGCGCGTAGGTCGGTGTCGGGACCGGGCGCGGAACTGAGAACGAGGAGAATCAGGACACGGTCGGCGCGAGCGCGCCACCCCGGGTGCCGAGCCTGCCCGGTGACGAGTGGAGACCTTCAATGGCCAAGGGAGTATTCGAGCGTACGAAACCGCACGTGAACGTGGGCACGATCGGACACGTGGACCACGGCAAGACGACGCTGACGGCGGCCATCACCGCCGTGCAGGCCGCCCGCGGGCTCGCGCAGTACAAGCCGTATGACGAGATCGCGAAGGCGTCGGAGAAGGACGGCCGACGCGACGCGACGAAGATCCTCACGATCGCGACCGCGCACGTCGAGTACGAAAGTGAGAAGCGGCACTACGCTCACATCGACTGCCCGGGCCACGCCGACTACGTGAAGAACATGATCACGGGCGCCGCGCAGATGGACGGCGCGATCCTGGTCGTCAGCGCGGCGGACGGTCCGATGCCGCAGACCCGCGAGCACGTGCTGCTGGCCCGCCAGGTGAACGTGCCGCAGCTTGTGGTGTTCCTGAACAAGGTTGATCTGGTCGACGATCCGGAACTGCTCGAGCTCGTGGAGATGGAGGTGCGCGAGCTCCTGAGCAAGTACGAGTTCGACGGGGACAAGGTCCCGGTGATCCGGGGGTCGGCGACCGAATGTCTGAAGGCCGCGTTCGACAAGAACGAGGCTGGCTTCAAGCCGATCGTGGACCTGATGTCGGCGCTGGATGAATACATCCCCGAGCCGCAGCGCGAGCAGGACAAGCCCTTCCTGATGCCGGTGGAGGACGTGTTCAGCATCAAGGGGCGCGGCACCGTCGGCACGGGCCGCATCGAGCGGGGGACGGTGCGGGTCGGCGACACTGTCGAGATCATCGGGCTGCACGCCAAGAAGGACTTCAAGACCGTCGTGACGGGCGTGGAGATGTTCAACAAGACGCTGGAGTGCGGCATTGCGGGCGACAACGTCGGCCTCCTGCTGCGCGGCGTCGAGAAGAAGGAGCTGGAGCGCGGGCAGGTGCTGGCGAAGCCGGGCAGCATCACGCCGCATACGAAGTTCCTGGGCGAGGTGTACGTGCTGACGAAGGAAGAAGGCGGCCGGCACACGCCGTTCTTCCCGAACTACCGCCCGCAGTTCTACTTCCGCACGACCGACGTGACCGGCGCGATCCTGGAGCTGCTGGCGCGCGACGGAAGCAAGGCGGAGATGTGCATGCCCGGCGACAACATCCAGATGCGGGTCGAGATCATCAACCCGATCGCGATGGAGGAAGGCCTGCGGTTCGCCATTCGCGAGGGCGGCCGCACCGTCGGCTCGGGCGTCGTGACGAAGATTCTGGAGTAGCCGCGGGCGCGCGGGGCGGGCGCCGGGCCGGAAGGCGCACTGCGCCGGCGGCCCGCGGGGCCCCGCGTTCCGGGCGGGAGTCAGGCGGATGGCGAAAGCACAGAAACGCGAGACGGTCTGGTTGCAGTGCACGGAGACCGGGGATCTGAACTATCGGACGTCGGTGAACGTGCTGGGCGGCGTGCCCAAGCTCCAGTTGAAGAAGTACTGCCCGCGGCTGCGCAAGCGCACGGTCCACAAGATCAAACGCAAGTAGCGGCGCGCCGGACGGAGGAGCGTAGCTCAATTTGGCAGAGCAGCTGATTCCAAATCAGCAGGTTGGGGGTTCGAGTCCCTCCGCTCCTGATCGCGGTTGAGCGCTCAAGCGGGCGCCGGCCGAGCGTGCGGAGTCCTGGTCAGGCGAGGCGTATGGCCGAGAGCGAGAGCAACATCCCGCAGCGTTCCGTATCCGAAACGGCGCCGCCCCCGCCGGTCCGCACCGCTGGCGGCGGAGCTTCGCCGTTTCGCATCCTCAAGCCCGGCCAGGGCGTTTACGTCCGCTGGGGCACGGCCGCGGGCGCCGGCCTGCTGGCGCTGGCCGGGGCGGCGTTCGTGAGCCAGGAAATCGTGATCTTCCAGTTTGCGGACAACCAGTACGTGCGGCTGCTGGTGCCGGTGCTGGTGTTCCTGGCCGCGGCGTACGGGATTTTCTACCTCGTCGGTCGCAAGGAGAGCGTGGTCGATTTCCTGATTGCGACCGAAGGGGAGATGAAGAAGGTCAACTGGTCCAGCCGGAAGGAGATCTGGGGGGCCACGCGGATCGTGATCGTGACGCTGCTGTTCCTGGCGTGCGTCCTCTTCGTGGTCGACACGTTGTTCATTCTGCTGTTCAACTGGATCGGCGTGCTGCGCATCGATCTGATCGAGCGGGTGCTCGGCGGCGGGGCGGGGCGATGAACGGCCTGGGCGGAGACGCGACCATGGAGCCGACTCCCGCGGTGACGCCGGACGCGGAGCGCCCGGCGCCGGCGCCGGCGGAACGTGCCCCGCACGCGGCGTCGGGCCACGCGGGCGGACCGGCGGAGAAGCCGGAGCTCATGCGGCCGGGCATGAAATGGTACGTGCTCCGGGTGGCCTCGAATCTCGAAGACAAGGTACGGGAGGCCCTGGAGCGGAAAGTCAAGATCGAGCAGTTGGAGGCGCACGTCGGCCGGGTGCTCGTGCCGACGCAGCGCGAGAAGCGCATGCGGGGGGGTACGGCGCGGATCGTGCACAAGAAACTCTACCCCGGTTACGTGTTCGTCGAGATGGCGACGGACGCGGACGGGCGGATTCCCGAGAACGTGTGGTTCGTCATCAAGGAGACCTCGGGCGTCGGCGATTTCATCGGCTCGGGCGGCAAGCCGTCGCCGATGCCGCTGGCCGACGTCGAGCGGATGCTGGCGGCCGCCATCAAACCGGACGAGGGCGCAACGCTGGCCAACCTGGCGTTCAAGCCCGGCGACCGCGTGAAGGTCACCGAGGGGCCGTTCGAGAACTTCGAGGGTGTGGTCGACGAGATCAACAGCCAGAAGGGCACGGTCCGCGTGATTGTGACCATTTTCGGGCGTCCCACGCCCGTGGAGATCGAGTACTGGCAGGTGGAGCTGGTGTAGGCGGCCCGGCGGCTGGATTTCGCCGCGCCACCGCAGTACACTAAATGACTCGCGACGCCGCGGGCAGGCGGCCCGCGGGCCGGACAGCGACAGGACGCAGCATGGCCAAGGCAGTCATCGCCAAGATCAAACTCCAGGCGCCGGGCGGCAAGGCGACCCCCGCGCCGCCGGTCGGGCCCGCGCTGGGGCAGCACGGGGTCAACATCGGGCAGTTCGTCACGCAGTTCAACAACGCCACCAAGCACATGGACGGCATGATCTGCCCGGTCGAGATCACCGTTTACAAGGACAAAAGCTTCGATTTCGTGGTGAAGAGCCCCCCGGCAGCCAAGCTGCTGCTCAAGGCCGCCAAGCCGCTGGACCCGGCCGCGGCGATCGTCGAGAAGGGCTCCGGCACGCCCAATCGCACCAAGGTCGGGCGGGTGACCTCGGCGGACATCCGGAAGATCGCGGAGATGAAGGCGAAGGACCTGAACGCCTTCGATATCGAGGCCGGGATGCGGATCGTGGCCGGTACGGCGCGGTCCATGGGCATTGAGATCGTGGACTGACAAGGAGCGACGGCCCGGCGGCCCGCGCGGAGCCGCGGGACCCCGGTGTGACGAGTTGACAATCCGGCGGCCGAACCACGGGCCCGTAACCGAGTGGGAGCTTCGCGATGCGACGTCGCAGCAAGCGCTATCGAAAAGACCTCGAGAAAGTCCCCGCCCAGCCGGTGCCGCTCGATCAGGCGATCCAGCGGCTCAAGAGCTTCAGCAAGACCAAGTTCGACCAGACGGTGGATATCGTGTGCCACCTGGGCATCGACGCGAATCAGGCCGACCAATTGGTGCGGGGTTCGGTGAGCTTGCCCAAGGGCATCGGCAAGAGCAAGCGGGTGATCGCCTTCTGCCCGGACGGCGATGTCCCCGCGGCGAAGGCGGCCGGCGCGATTGAGGCCGGCGCCGACGAACTGGTGGACAAGGTCGCCAAGGGCTGGACGGACTTCGACGTGGCCGTCGCCCACCCGTCGCTGATGGGCAAGGTCGGCAAGCTGGGCAAGGTGCTGGGCCCGCAGGGCAAGATGCCCTCCCCCAAGAGCGGCACCGTGACGCCCGACGTGGCAACCGCGGTGCGGGAGTACGCGGCCGGCAAGGTCGAGTTCCGCAACGACAAGGGCGGGAACGTGCACGCGGTGGTGGGCAAGCTGAGTTTCAGCGATGCGGACCTGAAGGAGAACATCCTCGCGTTCGTCGATCACATCCGCCGCCTCAAGCCGGCCTCGGCCAAGGGACAGTACCTCAAGAAGGTGTGCATCAGCGGCACGATGACCCCAGGCGTGCAGGTCGAGTTGGCCGCCCTCACGGAGTAGAGCGATGAGCAAGCCGGTCAAGGAACTGATCACGCGGGAGCTCGCGTCCCGCTACGGCCAGGCGACGAACGCGGTCTGGGTGGAGCTGGTCGGGGTCGACGGCATCACGACGAACGAGTTCCGCCGCGCGCTGCGCGGCCGGCACATGCGCCTCGAGGTTGTGAAGACTTCGCTGTTGCGACGGGCAGTCAGCGGGGCGCCGCTCGGGCGCCTGGCCGAGGCCCTGACGGGCCCGGCCGCACTGATCACCGGCGGCGAGTCCGCGGTCGAGGTTGCGAAGGTACTCGAGGAATGGCTGCCGAAGCTGCCGCAGCTCAAGATGCGCGGGGCGTTGCTCGACGGCGAGTTCCTCGATGCCAGCCGCGTCAAGGACCTTTCGAGGATGCCCAGCAAGCGGGATATGCAGGGCCGAGTGGTCGGCTGCGTGCGCGCGCCGGGGGCGAATCTCGCGGCCGCGCTGCTGTCGGGCGGCGGCCGGATCGCCGGCTGTCTGAAGGCGTTGATTGAGAAACTGGAGCAGAATGCGCCGGTCGCGCAGGCCGGCTGAGCGGTGCGCGTGCGGCTGGGCGCGCGGGGCTTCGGGCCGGACGCGACTGGAGATGCAAGGCATGTGCGTGTGACACGCGGCTGAGTGTTCCGCCCTGGCGGATTAAACGGGACCAGCGGGGTCCCGGCTATCAGCGCGGTCGACGGTTTGAAGCGGATGGAGCAGGTCATCATGGCGGACGCACCCACGGTAAGCGCCTCGGTCAAGGAACTCGGGGACAAGATTGCGGGCCTGACACTGATTCAGGCCAAGGAACTGGCGGATTACCTGAAAAGCGCGTACGGCATCGAGCCGGCGGCGGGCGCGGCGGTCATGGTGGCAGGCCCGGCGGCGGGGGCCGGCGGCGGGGGCGCCGCGGCGCCGGCGGCCGAGGAGAAGACGGAGTTCAACGTCGTCATCAAGAGCGGCGGGGCGAACAAGCTGGCCGTGATCAAGGTCGTCCGCGCCGCCCGCAGCGACCTGGGTCTCAAGGAGGCCAAGGCGATCGTCGACGAGGCGCCCAAGACGCTGCTCGAGAGCGTCAGCAAGGCCGACGCGGAAAAGTGGAAGAAAGAGCTCGAGGCGGCCGGGGCGACGGTCGAGATTCAATAGAAGCCGGCAGGTCCCCGAGGAAACACCCGGTCGGCACCGGGGCCGGCTGGCGGGCGATGCCGGGCTGCCGACGCGGCGCAGGCCGGGCCGCGGTCCCGCCGCGGGCTGGGTAGCGCACGTCGGGGCCGCACTGCCGTGCGGGAGGTGGTGCGGCCGCGGGCGGGCAGCGGGCAAGCCCGCCGGCACGCGGCGCCGCGTGCGGGTCGCGGCGTTGCCGGAAGAGCACGGGCCGGGTCCAGTCGGCTCAGCGCCGAACGCGGATCGCCACCAGGGTCTGGTCGTCGGATTGCTCGGCCAGTCCGGTGAAGCGCCGCACGTCCCACATGATGTTTTCGAGCACGCTGCGCGGGGCCAGATGCCCGTGTTGACGCAGCGAATCCGCCAGCCGCGCGCGGCCGAAGTGCTCGTCGGTGAAGTTGCGGGCCTCGCACACGCCGTCGGTGTACAGCAGCAGCAGGTCGCCGCCCTCCAGCGCGAGCGTGTGATCGTGATAGACGGCGTCGGCGAATGCGCCCAAGACCAGGTCGCCCTCGACGGCCGACCGAATCTCGGCGCCGCGCCGCACCAGCAACGGCTCATGCCCGGCGCGGCAATAGGTCAGACATCGGGCGTCGGGATCAAAGGCGACCAGGAGCAACGTGACGAACTCATTGGGGCGGGTGTCGCGGCAGACCAGCCGGTTGAGGCGCGTTAGCAACTGCGCGGGCGAGGTGCAGAACTCGGAGGCAGCCCGCAAGGCGCCGCGGACCATCGCCATGAGCAGCGACGCCGGAATGCCTTTGCCCGCCACGTCGCCGACGACCGCCGCGGAGCGTCCGTCGGCGAGGGTCAGGAAATCGCAGAAGTCTCCGGCGACGGCCTGACTGGGCTGAAACACGAGCGCGACTTCGAGGTTGGGGTGGCGCGGCGGCGGGGTGCGGACGATCCGCGCTTGCAGGTCGCCGGCCAGGGCGAGCTGCCGCTCGATCTCGGCCGCCTTCAATCGCTCCTCAACAAGCCGGGCGTGCACGATGGCGGCGGCCGCCTGGTGGGCCACCGCGTGCAGCAGGCTGCGTTGGGCCTTGCGGAAACGGCGGCGGCGGTCGGTGTACACGCGCAGCACGCCGACCGGCGTCCCGCGGTAGACCATGCCGGCGGTCAGGATGCTGACGATGTTCCAGCGCCGGACCTCGTCGGGGTGCTGGATGCGGGGGTCGCGGCCGGCGTCTTCGATATAGACGACGCCGCCCCGCAGCGCTTCGTCGTCGACGGCGCTGGCGCTGCGCAAGACGCGGCCTTTGGCGAGATAGTCGTGCGGGAGGTTGCAGACGGCCTTGATCGTGAGCTCGTCGGTCACCGGGTCGTACAGTCGCATGCTGGCGGCGGGACACTGCATGACCCGGGCGGTTTCGGCGACGATGCGGTCGAGCACCGATTGGAGGTCCTGTTCGCCGGTGAGCAGCTCGGCGATGTCGCCGACGAGGGCCGCCTCGTCGGCGGCGGTCTGAAGGCGGGTCTCGCGGCGGCACCACTCGGCCAGCATGCGGGCGCCCCACCGGGCGGTGATCACGGCGTGGGAGTGCCCGGCGCGGTCCAGCGGGGGGAGCGATTCCCACGCACTGATGATCTCGGCCGGGTCGAGTGGCGGGCCTTCGCGCGGCTGCCAGTCCTCGACGCGGATGGGCCGATCGCGGAACTCGCCGACGGCGACGTGGCCGGCGAGCTGGTCGTCGACGTACACCGGTGCGAGCACGTACCACACGCCGTTGTGACTGACGAAGGCCACGGTACCGGGCGGGTCGTGGGCGGGCACGGGGGTGAGGGTCAACTGGGTCGGCACGGCGCCGAGCACGCGCCCCGTCAGTCGCGCGAGGAGGTTGTTCGCGGCGGTGGCGATGATGAGCGACCGGTCGGAGTCATACACGCCGACCCGCAGGCGGGCGGCCCGCGCTAGCCCGGCGGCGAAGTCCTCGAGCCAGGCGATGTCGACGATCTCCCGCAGCCGCATGTCGGTCGTTCCAGCCGTCCCCAGTGGCACCGCGCCGCCCGCACCCACCGGGCGATTATCTCCGAGCGCAGCGGATTCCGCTACCGAACGGAGCCGGTGGGCAGCCGGGGGAAACGAAGGTACACTCGGTCCGGAAAGGCCGCGTCGGGGACGGCTGGCACACGGAGTCGACCGCATGAAAGTACACGAATATCAGGCCCGGGCGTTGTTGGAGCAGGCGGGGATACCGGTTCCGCCCAGCCGCGTCATCGCTGCGCCCGAGGAGGCGGCCGAGGCGTTCCGCGCGATCGGGGCGGCGCAAGTGGTTGTCAAAGCGCAGGTCCACGCCGGCGGGCGCGGCAAGGCCGGCTACGTGAAGCTGGTCCGCTCGGCGGATGAAGCTCAACGCGAGGCCGCCCGCATGTTCGCGCAACCGATGGTCTCGGCGCAGACCGGACCCGCGGGCGTGAAGGTGCGGCGGATCCTGCTGGCCGAGGCGGTGGACATCGCGCAGGAGTACTACGTCGGAATCGTCGTGGACCGCGCGCGGCACGTGCCCGTGCTGATGGCCAGCGCGGAGGGCGGTGTGGAGATCGAGGACGTGGCGGCGCGGAATCCGCAGGCGATCCGCAAGGCCTGGTTCGACCCACACCTCGGCCTGCTGCCGTTTCAGGCGCAGGCGCTGGCGGCCGCGCTGGGGCTGGAGGGGCCGCGGCGCAAGGCGGCGGCCGAGACGATGGGGCGGCTGGCGCGGCTGTTCATCGAGAAGGACTGCTCGCTGGCGGAGATCAACCCGCTGGTCGTCACGCGGGACGGGGTCCTGCTGGCGCTGGACGCCAAGCTGAATTTCGACGACAACGCGCTGTTCCGGCACCCCGACATCGCAGCGCTGTTCGACGCGCGCGAGGAGAACCCCGCGGAGCTCCGCGCGCGCGAGCACAACCTGAGCTACATCGCGCTGGAGGGGAACATCGGCTGCCTGGTAAACGGGGCCGGGCTGGCGATGGCCACGATGGACATCATCAAGCTGCACGGCGGCCGCCCGGCGAATTTCCTCGACGTCGGTGGCAGCGTGACGGCGGAGGGGGCGGTCGAAGCCTTCCGGATCATCCTGGCGGACCCCAGTGTCACGGCCGTGCTGGTCAATATCTTCGGCGGCATCGCCCGCTGCGACGTGATCGCCGATGCGCTGATCACCGCGGCGCGCGAGGTCGGTTTTAAGGTGCCGGTCGTGGTGCGACTCGAGGGAACGAACGTCGAGCTGGCGCGGCACAAGCTGCGCGAAGCGGCGATTCCGCAACTGCGTACGGCGACCGACCTGACGGATGCGGCCCGCCAGGTGTGCGGGGCAGTCTAGCGCGGAGGCGGCCGTTGCCGCGCCGGGCTCCGATCGTGGCGCCAGCGCGGCCCGCGGCGGCGCGAGTGGGGCCGGGGGCGGCGCGGGCGCCCCGCCGGGGCGGCGCGGCGGTGCGCTGGTGCGCCGTGCAGCGGGCTGCCCCCTACGGTAGAATGCCGCGCGTTGCGCCGGGCTGTGGCCGGTGCGAGCGCTCCGCAGGCGGAGGGACCGAACGGCGGCCGCCGGCGGTTCGTGAGGTGCCCGTGGCGCGGGATCTGGTGACGATCGTCGAAGCGTTCCCGGGACGTCGCATTCTGCTCCTGGGCGATTTCATGCTCGACCGCTACGTCTTCGGCGACGCGGAGCGGATCAGCCCCGAGGCGCCCGTGCCGGTGCTGCGGGTGGTCGAGCGGCAGGATCGCGTGGGCGGGGCCGGTTCCGTCGCCCTCAACGTCGTCGCGCTCGGCGCGCAGGTGCTGTGCTGCGGGCTGCTCGGCCGGGACGGCGACGGCGACCGCGTCGAGCAGGCCCTCCGGGACGCGGGCTGCGAGACGGGCGGCCTGCTCCGGGCCGACGACCGGCCGACGATCACCAAGACGCGGCTGGTGGGCCTGGCCGAGCACCGTCACCGCCAGCAGATTCTCCGGGTCGATGACGAAGTGGTGGCCCCCCCGACGCCCGCCGCCCTGCTGACGTTGCGGAGCATCGTGGAGCAGGAGCTGCCGCGCTGCGACGTCGTGTGCCTGGAGGACTACGCCAAAGGCGTGCTTGTCCCGGAGATCTGCGCGGCCGTCATCGCGGCGGCAAGTCGTCACGGCCGGCCGGTGTTCGTCGATCCGGCGCGCAGTCCGGCCTGGGAAAAGTACGCCGGGGCCACATTGCTGACACCGAACCGGTCGGAACTTGAGATCGCCTGTGGCCGGCGCGTGCGTGAGGATGAGTTGGCGGCGGCGGCGCGGGAGCTGGTGGACCGGTATGGCTTCGAGGCGCTGCTGGTGACGCTAGGACGCGACGGAGCGCTGCTCGTCCGGCGGGACACCGCGCCGCAGCATTTTCCCACCACGCCGCGCGCGGTGTACGACAACACCGGCGCCGGCGACGCGGTGCTGGCGATGATGGCCGTGGCGACCGCTGCCGGGGCGACGCCGGCCGAAGCGGTCCTGCTCGCCAACATTGCGGGCGGGCTGGAGGTCAGCAAGTTCGGCTGCGTCCCGATCGCTCGGGAGGAGGTGCTGCACGAGCTGCGGCACGGGGCCCGCCGCGGGCGCGGCAAGATCCGCACCGCGGCGGAACTTCGCGGCGAGTTGGAGGCCCGGCGTCAGCGGGGCGAGACGGTCGTCTTCACCAATGGCTGCTTCGACATTCTGCATCCCGGCCACGTCGAGCTGCTCGAGAAGGCGAAGGCGCTCGGCAGCATCCTCGTTGTCGGCGTCAACAGCGACGCGTCGGTGCGTCGGCTGGGCAAGGGGGCCGACCGGCCGATTCGCCGCCAGGAGGACCGCCTCCGACTGCTGGCGGCGCTGGAGGTCGTGGATTACGTCGTTCTATTCGAGGAGCCCGACCCGGGTCGGCTGATCGAGCAGCTCGCGCCGGACGTGCTCGTGAAGGGGGCGGACTGGGCCGGCAAGGGCGTGGTAGGGCGGGAGTTCGTGGAGCGCCGTGGCGGACGGGTCGTGCTCGTGGAGCTCGTCGAGGGCTACAGCACGACCAGCGAGCTGGAGCGCATCCGCCGCAGTGCGGCGGCCGCGCCGCACCCGGCGCCGGTCTGACGGGAGCGGCCGGCGTGCGCGACTGGAACACCGTTCTCGCCGAGCACCAGCGCGTCATCGCCGGACTGGCGGACCAGGGCCCGGTGCTGGACGCGATCGCCGCGGCGATCGTGGCGTGCTTCCGCGCGGGGCGGCGCGTGTACACGCTCGGCAACGGCGGCAGCGCGGCCGACGCCCAGCACATCGCGGGGGAGCTCCTGGGGCGGTTCAAGGCGGACCGCCCGGCCTGGCCGGCGGTGTCGCTGGCGGGTGACGTGGCGACGCTCTCGGCGATCGCGAACGACTACGGCTACGAGCAGTCTTTCGCCCGGCCGTTGGCGGGGCTCGCTCAGCCGGGGGACGTAGTATTGGTGCTCAGCACGAGCGGGAACTCGCCGAACGTCCTCGCGGCGGCGCGGGTGGCTCGCGCACGCGGGGCGGTGATCGTCGGGTTCACCGGGCAGTCCGGTGGTCAGCTCGCGCCGCTGTGCGACCTGTGCTTCCGCGCGCCGCACGGCTCGAGCGACCGCATTCAGGAATGCCACGCGCTGGCGTACCACTACATCTGCGAGCGCGTCGAAGGCGCCCTGACGGAGCGCCGCCCCGCCGGGTGATCGCGTCGCGCCCGGCCAACGGCACCCGGCACGCAAACCCCGGCCGCCGGCGCTTGTCGCGGCTCGAGAGGTCACGCGGGAGACGCGTCGGCCCCGGAAGCGCGGCCCGCCCGCTGTGTGACGGCCGCCAGCCGTCCGAGACGACCCGGCGCCGTCCCGGGCCTGGCGGGGCCGCTCGTCGGCGTCCGCCCCGGGCTTGCAGACGGCGTAGATGAGGTGGCCCGCGCCGTACCGAGACCTAGCGGGGCCGCTCGACGGGCGGGGGCGCGCCGCCACCCGCCGGGGGTTGCGGTCGGGCGCCGGGGGAGGAGCGCAGCCAATCGAGCGCGGCGGCGTCCTGCGCGCGGGACAGGTCGGTCCAGAACGTGCCCTCGCCGGCGAAGATCAGCCGGATGCTCTCGGGGGCGAAGTTCTGCGCGAACGTGTACAGGTTGTACGCCGTCGCCGACCCGAAGGCCGCGATCATCATGCGTTTACCGTCCGCGTCGGCCTGGTTGCGGAGCTGCTCGACGTCGGCGCGGGCCTTGCCGAGCAAGCGGGTCGTCTCGGCGTCGAGAGCGGCGATCTGCCGTTCGACCTGCGCGACCTCGAGGTCGCGCTGGGCCAGCGTTTCCTGAGCCAGCTTCTCGCCGGCCGCCTTGATCTCGGCGACGCGCTTGCGCGTCTCGGCGGCGATGCGTTCGCGGGCGATCTCCACGCCGACCTTGGCGGTCTCGAGCTCGGCCTTGACGCGGGCCGTCTCGCGTTGGGCCTGCTTGGTCAGGTCCTGTTCCTTGGCGATGAATCCGCGCTGGATGGTTTTCTTGAGGTCCATGCCCTCCTTCTCGGCCTCGGGGCTGCCGCGGACCTCGATGTTGTGGATCAGGGCGATGAGGATCTCGATGTCGCGCTCACGGCAAGCCCGCTGGAGCGTCTCCGTGACCGCGCGTTGGTACAGCTCGCGCTGCTCGCCGCGGATGAAGTCCGTGCTCTCGTAGTCGGAGCCGATGTTGCGGCAGATGCTCCGCATCTGGCTGATGATGATCGCCTTCACCTTCTCGATGTCGCCGAACCGGTTGAGCATCTCGGCGATGTGCGCCGGGTGCCGTCCCCAGACCACCGTGACCTCCACGTCGATCGTAAAGCCGTCCTTCGACGGGAACGTGATGTGCGTGCTGAGGTCCTGGACGCCGGCCTGGCCCGCCAACGCGGCCTGCGGAGGCTGCTGCGCGGCCCGGCCGCGGCCAGCGGCGGCCGGGTCCGAGCCGCCGCGCTCCGAGCGGGCCCGCAGCGCCGCCTGCGAGATCTGGTTGTACCCGACCTGCACGAGCTGCACCTTGTGCACGTACGGGTTCAGATAGTAGATGCCCGGCGGCAGCACGTCGCGCAGCACGCCGCGTTGGCCTTCGACCGCGAGTTTCTGGATCACCTTCGCCTGGCCCTTGACGGGCTGGCCGTCGGGCCCGACGCTGACCTCCTCGACGGTCTCGACGCCGGGCATCTCGCCCAGTTGCGACGTGACCACCCCGCAGTAGCCCACCGGCACCACGGTGGCCGGCACCAAACGCACCTCGTACACGTAGGGGTTGATGCGGTAGGTGCCGGGCGTCAGGACCCGCCGCTGGATGCCCTGATAGCCCTCGTCCACGACCTCGCGGCCCTGCGGATCGGGCGGCCCGATCTTGTTGACCAGAATCCCGACCTGCGGCCACCGGCCCTCCAGACGGGGCACGCCGGTGTCGTCGGATTCGCTGAACGCTTCCCGCCACGTGCTCGGGTCGCCCACCGGCACGGTCACCAGCGGGTGCCGCTCCCAGTCGTAGGTCCAGGGATTCAGGAAGTACCGCCCGGGGCCCAGCGTCTCGCGCAGGATGCCCTGCTGGCCCGGCTCGGCCACCTTCGCGCCGGGCGGGCGCGGCGCGCCGGTCTTGCGGATCAGCACGAGACACTCGTCGGCGTGCACGTACACGCGGAAGAACGCGAAGGCGCAGATTCCTGCGGCCGCCACCAACCCGGCCAGACCGCCCAACACGATGGCGAGGCGCCGCATCATGGCTGGCCTCCTTTCGTCCACGGTCCGGTGACCGGGCGCTCCGGCGCCAGCGCCCGGAAGATGTCGGCGAACGGGCCTTCGGTGCTCGCCAGCACGCTCTTGAGCGCCGGCGCGAGCTTTTGATAGAAGAAGAACTGCGCGTACGCCTCACCGCTGCCGTAGGCCGCGATGGCGGCCCGCAGCGGCTCGGCCTTGGCCTGATACTGGAGCAGGCGGACTTCGGCCTCCGCCTGGCCGCGGGCCAGCAGGGCGGCGGCCGTCTCGCGGGCGGCCTCCAGGTTCAGCTTGGCGACCGCGAGGCGCTGCTGGGCTTCGGTCAGGGCGACGGCCTTCTGCTGCTCGGCCTCCTTGACGACCGCGACGACCTCGCGGTTGGCCTGGCCGATGGCCTGGTTCTGCTTCTGCATCTCCTGCTGCTCGACGAGTTTGGCCTCGGCGAGCGCCAGGCTGATCTCGTTCTCGTACTGTTTGATCTGCTGCTCGGCGAGCTGGCGATCGCTGATCGGGCCCGCGATCTCCTGCGGCGGGACGATGCGGCGGATCAGAGCCGAGCGCACCTCGATGCCCTGGGCATAGCACTGCTGCCGCAACCCGTCGAAGAGCCGCTTTTGGAAGACCGAGCGCGTCTCGCCGGCGATGAAATCGCGGGCCTGGAGCTTCGAGCCCTCGATCCGGCACAGCGACCGCACATACGGCAGGATCAGCTTGTCGCGAATGTCCTCGTGAACGCCGATCGCGACGAGCACATAGGGCGCGAGATCCTGCCGGATGGCGTATTCCACGGTGCAGTCCACGAGGATCTCAAAGCTGTCGTTGGAGGGGAAGCGGATGCAGTCGGCGCCGCTCAGGTCGAGGGTGTGACTGCGGACGTCGATCGCGTCGATCCGGCGGACGTACGGGTTGTTGTAGTACATGCCGGGCGGCAGAACGTCCGGCTGGACGCCGCGCTCGCCCGTGTCCACGACGTAGCGGTTCGGGTCCTTCGGGTCCGTGCCGTGATAGAGCGTCTGCACGCCGACGTGCCCGGGCGGAATCACGACCGGCCTGACGCGCAACACGTCGTAGGCCAACGGGTTGAGGTTGTGCCGGCCCGGCGGCAGCCATTCCACCTCCGGCCCCCGCTCATCCGGCTCGGTCGCCACCGTCTTGCCCGGGGGCAGCGGTCGCCCGTACTTCCGCACCTTGATGCCGATCTCCTCCTGGGCGATGTTGACCGCGGGATACAGGCGGCGCTCCCAGAAGAGCGGATCGAAGAAATGGCGGCCTTCGGCCAGCGGCGCGTACACGATGCCCTTGTAGCGGTCGAGGCGGTCCTTGGCGCCGAGCCGTTCGAGCAGTGCCGGATACAGCACCACCTGCTGCCGGACCAGCTCGCCGTCCGGCCCCTCGGCCGGCAGCGCCGCCCCGACCTTGCGGATCAGCACCAGCACATGGTCGGCAGGCACCTCGACCCGCTGCACGAACCACCAGTAGCTCACGCCGGCCAGCACCACGGCCGGCAGCGCCAGCAACGCGACCAGCCGCGGCGGCACGGCCGGTGCCCGACCCACGATGCGTCGCAGTCGTTCGTCGCCCGGAGGCGGAGTTACGAGGGGCATATCGATTCTCCCATCAGGTTACGTCCGGCGGCAGCAGCGCCTGACCGCATTGACCGCAGAAGCGGGCGGCGGGATGCACCGGCTGTCCACAGTGCTTGCACGTCCGCGGCGACGCGGAGCTGGAGGCGGCCGAGGCAGTACCCCTGGCCAAGACGCCGAAGATGATCAGCAACCCCGCGACGAGCAGCACGATGAACAGCATCGGCCCGGTCATACGTTTTACGCTCCGCGCGCAGCATAGCGTATGTTCCGGCCTTGTCCTTTACAAAGGCGTGGATTTAGTGGAAGGAGTGAAATGCCCGCGGCCGACCCCGAAGGGCCGGCCGCAGCGGCGGCAGGCCGGCCCCCGGGTCGCCGGCCGCTTCGATTGTGTCGGAAATCGTCAGCCGCCGCCCAGCAGGGCCACGAAGGCCTCGATGTCGTCGAAATCGACGTCGCCGTCGAGGTCGCAGTCGCCGTTGAGCCACCGGCAGTCGGGATATTCGGCCTCGTAGCCGGACTGGCCGCTGAGCGCGAGCACGAACGAGTCGATATCGTCGAAGTCGACGACGCCGTCGCAGTTCGTATCACCCGTGACGAAGGGCGTGGTGACCGTCAGTGTCGCGGCGTTGCTGGTCTGCGAACCGCAGGTATTCGTGACGACGCAATCGTACTGGCTGGCATCCGTCGGGACGAGGGAGTTGATTGTCAGCGTCGCGGTCAGCGCGCCGCTGATGCGGCCGTCGTCGGACAAGGCGGAGCCGCCCTTGCGCCACTGGAACGACAGGCCGGGGCCCGTCGCGGTCACGGAGAACGAGGCCGTGCTGCCGACGGGGGCGGTGACGCTCGCCGGTTGCCCGGTGATGGTCGGAGCGACCAGAACCGTCAGGGCCGCGGGGTTACTGGGCACCGAGCCGGCGGCGTTGGTCGCCACGCAATCGTAACTCCCGGCGTCGGCCGGCCCGACGGGGTTGATGGTCAGCGTCGCGGTGAAGGCCCCGCTGATGTTTCCGCCGTCATTGAGGTTTACGCCGTTCTTACGCCAGCGGTACGTCGGCGCGGGCGTTCCGGTGGCGGCGACAGTGAATGAAGCGCTGGTGCCCGCGCAGCGAGTCTGCGGGCTGGGGTGCAGCGTGAAGGACGGGGCGACGTTGACCGTCAGGGTCGCGGTGTTGCTGGTCTGCGAGCCGCAGGGGTTGGTCACCACGCAATCATAGCTGCCGGCGTCCCCGGGGCCCGCGGGATTGATGGTCAGCGTGGCGGCGGTGGCGCCGCTGATGTTGCCGCCGTTGCTCAGGTTGCTGCCGTTCCTGCGCCACTGATAGGTCGGACTGGTGCCGGTGGCTGTCACGCTGAAGGAGGCCGGGCTCCCGGCGTTGACGGTGACGCTGACCGGATGCTGGGTGATGGTCACCGGGTTGTTGACGGTCAGCGTGGCGGCGTTGCTGGTGGCCGACCCGTAGCTGTTGGTCACGACGCAGTCGTAGCTGGCAGCGTCGCCCGCACCGACCGGGTTGATGGTGAGGGTCGCGGTGGTGGCGCCGCTGATGTTGCCGCCGTTGCTCAGGTTGCTGCCGTTCCGGCGCCATTGATAGCTGAGCGGCGCGGTCCCCGAAGCCGTGACCGAGAAGCTCGCGCTCGTACCGACGCACCGGGTGAGGTTCTGCGGATGCTGCGTGATCGTGGGCGGGCGCACGACCGTGAGCTGCGCAATGCTGCTGGTCTGCGGAATGTTACACGGATTGTTGACCACGACGTCGTACAGGCCGGCGTCGAGCGTGCTGACGTTCGTGATGGTCAGTGTCGCGGTTGTGGAGCCGGTCACGCGACCATCGTCCTGGAGGTCCACGCCGCCCCTCCGCCACTGGTAAGTCAGGGGGGCGGTTCCGGTCGCGCCGACCGTGAACACCGCGGTCTGACCCACGACGACCGTCTGCGAAGACGGCTGCGTGTTGATGGTGACGGCCTGGCATGGCGGGTGGTCGTAACCGATGGCATCGAACGAGGCGATGTCCCGCGTGCTGAAATAGTTCGGGTAGCGCGTCTCGCCGGGCGCGAGCGCCGGGTCCATCAGGCCGATCGGCGGCGTCTGCTCCTTGAAGTGGCTGGCCTGCCAGGGGTTGCCGTCTTCCATCCAGTAATCGACAGTGCTGCCGGCGACGTCGATGCAGTGATCGTCGTCCGGCGTGTTGTAGTGCACCAGCCGGGGTCGGACCTGCCATTCCTCGGGCGTGTCGGGGTTGTAATCGAAAGCCCCATCAGAGCGCTGGAAGCGGAAAATGTCGAGCGCGAGCATGTACGCCGCAGAGGTGCTGTCGGCGGCCGAGACGAACCCCAACGCGTGTCCGACCTCGTGGATTACAACGTCCACGAACGAGATCGCCGAGCCCGGAACGCCGTTGGACGGGTCGTAGTCGAAGAACACCGAGTTGCTGAACGACAGGGAGGCCGCCGTCCCGGACGTCGTGCCGACCGTCGCTCGGTAGTTGGCCCGCGTCCAGGAGACAAAGCCCTCGTTGGTGACGGCGCTGCTGTTTCCGTTGTACCGCACGGGAATCGTGTTGCCCAGCGGCAGATAGTTTTGGATAAAGTCGTTCGAATCCATCCCGTTGATAAGGCCGTTGCGCGAGGTCGAGTACGTCACATTGAAAACGAACTGCGACGACGCGGTCCCGAGCACGCCGGGGGGGAGCGACTGAAACGATACGTCGACGGCGACGGTGATGGGGTCGCTGAAAACGCCCTCGATGTACGCCTCGGCCGCGGCCAGGGCCGATAACGCCGCGGGCGGCACCGACGGAGCGACGTAAAAGACGATGTTGAGCCCAGCGCTGCGGGTCCCCCGGTCCACGGTGACGATTGGGCCCGCCGCGAGCAGGGCCTCGTGCTCCTGCGCGATCCGCTCCAGCTCCTCGGTCGTTCGTCCACGGAGGTCGGAGCCGCACATGAAGCGCCAATGCGCCTCGCTTTGAATCTCGATCAGACTGCCGTCGCAATAGAGCGTGCTGAGTTCCGGCTCCAGCGGTACCACGTAAATCGGGATACCGGTCGGGCGCGGGGCGGTCGGATCGTCCGCCGCGCGGTGATCGGGGCCGTGCGCTCGTGCGCCGAGGGGCGCAATGAGCAACAACCCGGCGGCGATCAGGAGTGAAGGCGCTTGAAAACGATCCAGACGCGGCATGGTGCGCTCCCGAAAATCAGCTTGGCCGCCGAGTCCAGCAGGCGACCGAACTACCGGATGATGAGAACGGATCCCGGAGCGCAATCGCCAGACGGTCGGCCCATTTGTGCCCACAGGGCACGCAAAAGCTGCCTTCGCGTTGCCAGCCGGGCATCCACAGCGCTCTTTACAACAAGCCTAGCGGGGGCCTTGGCGTGAGTCAACATACGAAGCGGCGATGAGGCCGAGCGGCGCCATGAGCGGGGCGCCTTTATTCGGACTTCGGCCGCCGGGCCTTGGCCACGCTTCGCAAGGGAGCCGAGCGGTGAGCGCCGCAACCGGTTTCCCGACCGCGGGCGGGGTAACGCCTCCCGGTCTGACTTGGCCCGCGAATCCGAGCAGCGGCTCGCTGACACCTTGGAACCCGGCAATGGCTCTCTGAACCGATTGCGAGCCGCAAAGCCGTGCTGGCACCCTACTGCCCGACGGGAGTACTCGCCGCCCGTGCCGTCGGGCGCGAAAAAACGCCCGCGTCGGCGGTGCACGGTGACGTCAACGCCGCGGGGGTGGTTGACCGCCGCTGCTTGTCCGGCGGTGGGCCAACACGCGCCGCGGGTCGCCTCGAGGCGGGAGGACGGTAACATAACCCGCCCCGGCGCGAGGGCCGCGCGTTCACCGTCGCAGGGCTGGGGGCGGCACGCGTCCCGCGGCCGGCCGGTCCCAACGCGGGACCAAGCGCGGGACCAATGGATACCCCGCTCTCGGCCTCAACTGGCGCCATGTCGGAGGCTAGATCGCATGAGCCGAACGCCGCTGCTGCGACACTTGTGCCGTGTTCTTCAAGAAGCTCGCCGGCCGGAGTCGCCTGGTCCGGATAGTGACCGGGCTTCCGAACGGCCCCAAGTCGGCCGCCGGGGCTTTCTCAAATGGTCCGGTGCTATGGCCGGTACCGCCCTAGTGGGCCACTTGTTGCCGGGCTGTCGCTCGCCCGGCAGGCCGACGGTCGCGCGAAACGCCCACCGTCGGAATGGCCCCCGGGTGGCGGTGGTCGGTGCCGGGCTCGCGGGACTCTCCGCCGCGTACCGGCTCACGCAGGCCGGCGTGCGGGTGGACGTATATGAGGCCGCCGGTCGGGTGGGCGGTCGGGCGTTCACGGCTCGTGACTTGCTTGCGCCCGGGCTTGTCACCGAGCTCGGCGGCGAGTTCATCGACTCCGGCCACCTGGTGCTGCGCGATCTGGTCCGCGAGTTGGGCCTGAGCCTGCGGGACATGCAGGCGGATGCGGCCGAGCTATCGCCGGTCGCCTACTTTTTCAACGGCCGGCACTACTCCGAGGCGGAGATCGTGGCTGCGTTCCGACCGTTGGCGGGCATGATCGAGCGTGACGTGCTGAGCCTGGGTGACGAGTCGCCGCCGGGGCCGGCCGCCCGCACGGCGGAGTTCGATCGGCTGTCGCTGGCGGAATACCTCGACCGGATCGCGGCCGTCGGCGTGGCGCGGCGTCTACTGGAGGTCGCGTTTGTGACCGAGTACGGCCTGGACACCGGCGAGCAGTCCGCGCTGAACCTGCTGATGCTGATCAACCCGGACACGAGCGGGGGGCGGCTGGAGCTTTACGGTGTCAGCGACCAGCGCTACAAGGTTGTGGGTGGCACGCAGCGCATCACGGACGAGCTGGCGCGGCGCTTGGAGCGCCCTGTGACGACCGGGCACCGACTGGTCGCGCTGCGGTCTGACGGGACGCGGTGCACGCTGACCTTCGAGCGTGGGGGCGGAGCGCTCCACGAGACGACGGCGGACTTCGCGGTTCTGGCGGTCCCTTTCACCACGCTGCGCGCCGTGCGTTTGGACTGCGACCTGCCGCCGGTTCAGCGCCGCGCGATCGCCGAGCTGCAGTACGGAACGAACGCCAAGCTGCTCATCGGATTCGCGGAGCCGGTCTGGCGCAGCGGCGGATTCGGCGGCGACCTGTTCACCGACCTGCCGCTGCAATCCGGCTGGGACCACGGTCGCGGGCAAGGCGTCGCCGGAGCGGGGTATACGATTTACCTCGGTGGGGCTGCGGGGGTCGAAAGCGGCATCGGGACGCCGTCGCAGCAGGCCAGTCGGCACTGGCCGGCCCTCGATCGGATCTTCCCCGGAGCCGTGCGGGCCGGCACCGGGCGCGTGGAGCGGTTCCACTGGCCGAGTCACCCGTGGTCTCGGGGGAGCTACTCGTGCTGGGGCGTCGGGCAATACTCGTCGTTCGCGGGGGTGCTCGGTCGCCCCGCGGGCCTGGTCCACTTCGCCGGCGAGCATTGCAGCACGGACAGTGCGGGTTACCTCAACGGCGCGGCCGAGACGGGCGTGGCCGCAGCGCAGCAGCTTTACGCCGCGGCGTGTCAAACCTGATCAGGCGCCCCGACGGCGGCCCTCCCGGGCTGTCGGCTCCAGCGGAGATACGTCACCGTAGCCGGCGTCATTCTGCCGCAGCAGCACGGTCTCGCGGCCGTCGGGGGCCCGGAACACGGTTTCCCGGCCGGTCGTTCGGCTGCGCTCGAAGACGTCGCCCCAAGTGCCGGGCGCCAGGCCGCGGCGGCGCAGCTCCTCCACGAGCGGCGTGCGCTCGGTGACGGGCAGGTGCTTCCGGGCGGCGGTTTCGGGGGTGGGGGGTTCGGCGACGGTCCGGGCGTCGACGAAGCGGCTCGGCAACCAGTTGTGGGGAAAGACGCGGCGGCCCTCTTCGGCGGGGATCGGTTCCCAAGGGCCAGCCGGGAGAGGGAAGGCGTGGTAGCGGGGGGCCGGGCGGGGCTCCGGCACGTTGAAGCGCGACTCGACCGCGGCGTAGAGGCGATCGCGCACCATTTGCAGCGAGCGGATGTGTTCGTCGTCGCTGTCAAGCGGATTCGGCAGCGGGGTGAGGACGCCAGTCGTCGGGTCGAGGCACCGCAGCCGGTGGTCGGCAACCCACTTCGGCAGCCGCTGCTCCGAACGCATCGGCGAGGTGCGCACCGGACGCAGCGCCGGGACCTGCTCGGCGAAGACGAGCCAGGGACCGGGCCCGGTCGGCGGCACGAGGCGGCCGCGCTGCGGCGTCACCCGCCCCTCGCGCAGCACGACCGACCGCTGGTAGTCCGCGCAGGCGTCCTCCGCTACGACGACCTGGTCGAAGATGTACAGCGCTCCGATCCGGCCGGAGCTGCAGCCGGCGGCCGCGGCCAGCGCGGGCAGCAACACGGGCAGAGTGCGGGGCCGGATCGCGGGCATCGGCTATCCTCGGACGTCGGCGGGCCTGGTGCAGCGCCGCACGGGCGGTAGCGTAGCGCGCGGTGGGGCGCGACGGCCGTCCCGCGCCCCACGCGCTATAATGCGGTCGGTGCGTCTGATGTGACGCGGGAGAGCTTCATGAGCAGCGCGTCCGTTCGTCTGACTGAGCAGCAGATTGCCCAGTATCACCGCGAGGGCTTCCTCGTCATCGACCAGATCACCGACCCGGACGACCGGGCCCGAATCGAGGAATGGCTGATGGCGCTATTCAGGCGTCACGCCGAGTTGCCGGCCGAGGTCGCGTACGAACTGGGTAACGCGAAGAACGACCGGAGCGTCCAGACGACGCCCCAGATCATCAGCCCGCACAAGCTCGAACCGCGGCTGCGGGAGACGAACTATTTCCGCAACGCGCAAGCGGTGGCGCGGCAACTGTTGGGGGCGGATTGCGGCTTTCAGGGCGACCATACGATCTACAAGCCGCCGCACAACAATAAGGCGACCGCCTGGCATCAGGATCTGGCGTACTACGCGAAGAACGCGACGGCATACGTCGTGAACTTCTGGATGCCGCTGCACGACGCGACGATCGAGAGCGGCTGCATGCAGTTCATCCCGCGGAGCCACCACGGCAACCTGCTGCCGCACCATCCGGTCAACCACGATCCGAACATGCACACGCTCGAGACGGACGAAGTGGACCCGCGGCAGGCCGTCGCCTGCCCGCTGAAGGCCGGCGGAGCGACGCTGCATTCGCTCAAGACGCTGCACTACACCGGGCCGAACGTCTCCGACCGGCCGCGGCTGGCCTATATCTTGGCCTTCGGCTACGAATGGCCGCGGACCTGACCCAGCGGCGCACCGCTCAGTCCATCCGCCGTGGCGGGTCGTCGTCGCGGCCGGTGCCGCTGAAGTGCCGGTTGTGGACCAGCGGCCCTTCCCAGACGTAGCTGCCCTCCGAGTTGAGGCCGTAACCGACCTGCTCCGGCCGCTGGAGCGCGACGCTGCCGTCGGTCCAGGCGAAGTTCGCGCGGCCGGCGTGGCGGGCATCGGGGCCGCCGCGGATGCCGGGGTTGTCGTTATCGCAGGTATCGGAGTCGGCCGTCAGGCGCGGGGGGTCGAGCATGAAGCCGTGGAACCCCCGAGCTTTGACATTGGTGGCGCCGGTAGGGTCGTTGGGGACGCGCTCCGCCTCGGGATAATGGGCCGCGGTGCCGAGCGAGTCCGCCGCAAACACGGTCGGCGCCCGGATCCGGGACACCGACACCGGGAAGTTGATCAAACGGGTGCCGTTGATGATCCGACGCGCGTTGCCGAGGAACTGGAAGTTGTACCCGTAAGGGGCGTTCTTCTCGCTGGTCCAGTCGGCGACGGCGGGGCAAATCAGCAGGCGGTTGTCTATCTTCTGGTGAGCTGGGGTCTGCAGGGGTTCGTTATATGCGTAGATCTCGACGGCGGCGCCGAGACTCGCGTTCCACCGCGGGCGAAACTTCCAGCCGTTGCCCACCCAGTACAGGTTGTTGCCGGGAAGCGGCGCCGGGCGACCCGGCACGATCACGTCGTTATGCGCGTGGACGTAGTAGGTCCAGCCGCGGGCCAGCTCCCGCAGTTGCGTACCGCACATGACGGTCCGAGCCTGCCGCCGAGCAGCGCTCAGGCTCGGTAACAGCACGCTGATCAGCAGGGCGATGATCGCCACGACGACGAGCAGTTCGATGAGCGTGAAGGCTCCCCGCCGACAGCGGCAGGTGCGACGAGAGAAGCGATGTGACACAGTAGAACTCCCTCGGACCCCATTGGCCGGGTCGCCGGCGGGAAGATACCGCGTCCGCCGCTGAGCTCGCAAGCGTTCTATTCCATCCGGACGACGGTACCGTTCCCGCCACCGCCGAAGGCGGCCGGGTCTTTGGCGAACCGCCGGGCGGTTTCGAGGGTGATGCGGCCTTGAGAGAGCAGACGCTGAAGGTCGTCGTCGAGCGCGATCATGCCGTCGCGGCGGCCGGTCTGAAGCGCCGACTCGAGCTGCTCTACTTTTCCGGCGCGAATCGCGGCCTGCACGGCGGGCGTGACGTGCAGCACCTCGAGCGCGAGCACGCGCTGCGCGCCAGGCTCCGCCGCGGGCAGCAGGTGTTGGCACACGACGGACCGGAGGCTCATGGCGATCTGTTTGCGGATGTCGTCCTGCGCCTCCTGCGGGAACAGGTCGACCAGCCGGGTGATGGCCCCCTTGGCGTCGCGCGTGTGCAACGTGGTGAAGATCAGATGGCCCGTTTCGGCGGCGCTGAGCGCCATCTGAGCCGTTTCGCGGTCGCGGATCTCCCCCACGAGGATGACGTCCGGATCCTGGCGCAGGCCGTATTTCAGCCCGTCGGCGAACGACTCGACATCGCGGCCGACCTCGCGCTGCGTCACGATGCCGCCGGCCCCGGGGGCGTGGACGTACTCGATCGGCTCCTCGACCGTCAGGATGCGCTTGCGGCCATCCTGCCGAAGGAGGTGGATCAGCGCGGCGAGGCTCGCGGACTTGCCGGAGCCCGTGACGCCGGTCAGGACCACGAGACCGTTCACGTGGCTGACGAGCCGCTCGGCGAGAGACCGGGGGAAGCCGAGCCATTCAAGGCTGGGAATCTCGTTGGGGATGTGCCGCAGGCAAGCACACCACCGGCCTTGCGACAAGAATGCGTTCACCCGGAACCGGTATGACGCGCCGTCGTGCAAGACGGTCACCGAGCAGTCCAGGTCCGCGCTGTCGTCGAGCTGAGAGCGGCCGCGATCCGGCACGATCGAGGCGACCATCGCGCGGACGTCTTCCGGCTCGAGCGGATGTGAGCCGACGGGCTGAAGCGCCCCATGCACGCGGAGCGTCGGGGCGTAGCCGGGGACGAGGTGCACGTCCGAAGCCTGGGCGGCGACGGCCTGATGCAACAGCTCCAGCAACGCGGGGCAAGGACCGTCCGCCATCGGCGCTCCTTCGGGATCCGGGTCCGCGATCAGCTCATCGACGTCCACGAGCGAAGCCGGGACGAGCAGTTCGGGCGGGCGCATCGTACCCTCGGGCCCACGGATTATCAGACGCCGTCGCTTGGCGACCGTTACGCTCGACGACGACGCGGTGTTGTACGTCGCAGCGCTCCAGAGGTTGCAGGCGACGGGGAGCGGCGCGGTCGGGATCTGCCGGCCGGGGCTCTGGCGGACGCGGCGGAGCGCGAAGCGTGTCGCGAGGTTGGGCCGGGCGGAGCGGCGGGTGCGTCGGTCGGCGCGGCGTCCGGGCGCCGGCGCAAAAGCGCCAGTCGCTTGATTTCCGCGGCGAGCCTCCTATTTTCAGTTAGTTTTGAAACGATCGGGAGAATCGTCATGCCGACGCCCCTGGAAGAATCCAAGAACCTGCTCGTCCGGCGGTGGGGCGAGATGGGCGGCTATTGGGGCATCAGCCGCACCATGGCCGAGATCCACGCCCTGCTGTTCGTCTCCACGCGGCCCCTGTGCACCGATGACATCATGGCGCAGCTTCACGTCTCGCGCGGGAACGCGAGCATGAACCTGCGGGCCCTGGTGGACTGGGGGCTGATCCAGCGCGTGCACCGGTTCGGCGATCGGAAGGAGTACTTCGCGGCCGACACGGACGTGTGGCACATGTTCGAGACCATCATGCGCGAGCGGCGACGGCGCGAGGTGGAGCCCATCATCGCGACGATCGATCGGTGCCGCGCGCTGGTGAACGGGAGCGAGGACGGCGGCGACGCCGACGACCGGCGCGAGTACTGGCGCCGGCTGGACGACCTGCGCAACTTCCTGACGACCATGGGCGCGCTGTTCGAGGCCGTCCTGCGGCTGGGGCGCACGGGCGTCGGCGCGTTCGCGGCGCTGTTGGACGCGGCGTCGTCCGCGGCGCCCGCGAGCCCGACGACGCCGGGCGGTAAGATGCACGTCCGGCAGCGGCCGGCGCGCGGCTCCCGCGAGCAGCGGGCCGGGGCGGCCGCGCGGAGAACGCGCGCATGACGGATGCGGAGCTGGCGCAGGCGTTGCGGCGGGCGGCCCTGCTGGAGGGCGATTTCACGCTGCGGTCGGGTCGCAAGAGCCGGTATTACCTCGACAAGTACCTGTTCGAGACGGAGCCGACGCTGCTGCGCGAGCTGGCGCGGCGCTTCGCGCCGTTCGTGACGCCGGCGGTGCAGCGGATCGCCGGCGCGGAGCTGGGCGCGGTGGCGCTGGCCTGCGCGACGGCGCTGGAAACCGGGCGGCCGTTCGTGATCGTGCGGAACGCCCGGAAGGCCGGCTACGGGACGGGCAAGCTGATCGAGGGGCGGCTGGAGCGCGGCGAGCGGGTGCTGCTGGTGGAGGACGTCGCCACGTCGGGCGGGCAGGCGGTGGAAGCGATCCGCACGCTGCGCGAGGCCGGGGCGGTCGTGACCGACATCGTGGTGACGATCGACCGGCAGGAGGGGGCGCGGGCGGCCATCGAGGCCGCGGACGTGCGCTTCCACGCCCTGTTCACGTCGGCGGACTTGGGCATCACGCCGCCGCCGGGGTAGACGGCACGGGTCGCCGGCGGCAACCCGCCTACAATCGGACATGTCGCAGACATGCACACGTGAAATCACGCGGCCGCGCACGGTGGGCGAACTGAAGGCGAGCGGCTGGCGCAGCCGGTCGGTCAAGCAGGAGCTGCACGACAACCTGTTGCGCCGGTTGGCGGACGGGGCCGAACTGTTTCCCGGCATCATCGGTTACGACGACACCGTCATCCCGGACCTGTGCACGGCGCTGCTTGCGCGGCACGACATGCTGTTTCTGGGCGAGAAGGGGCAGGCCAAGAGCCGGCTGATGCGCGGGCTGCGAGACCTGCTCGATCCGCTCGTTCCGTACATCGCGGGGAGCGAACTGCACGACGATCCGCTGCGTCCGATCACGCGGTACGGGCGCGAGCGGCTCGCGCGGGAGGGGGACGACACGCCGATCGCCTGGTGGCCGCGGGAGGAGCGGTACGCGGAGCGTTTGGCGCCGGGCACGAAGTTCGCCGACCTGATCGGGGAGCTGGACCCGGCCAAGCTGGCGGCGGGGACGAGCCTGGCCAGCGAGGACGCGCTGCACTTCGGGCTGATCCCGCGGATGAACCGCGGCATTTTCGCGCTCAACGAGATTCCCGAGCTGGACGAGCTGGTGCAAGTCGGGTTGTTCAACATTCTGGAAGAGCGCGACGTGCAGATCCGGGGCTATCCGGTGCGGTTTGATCTGGACATCGTGGTGGTGTGCAGCGCGAACCCGGCGACCTACAACCGCAGCGGCAAGGTGATCCCGCAACTGAAGGACCGCATCGGGGCGATCATCCGGACGCATTACCCGCGCGACCGCGCCGACGGCGTGGCGATCCTGGAGCAGGAGGCCGGGCTGGACCTGGACGGCGAGTTTCCGGTGCGCGTGCCGCTGTTCATGAAGGAGATCGTCGAACAGATGACGATCGAGGCGCGCAAGTCGCCCCACGTCGATCAGGCCTCGGGCGTCAGCGCGCGGTACTCGATCGCCAACTACCGCACCCTCATCGCCAGCGCCCGCCGCCGGGCCGCGCTGCTGGACGAGCGGCCGGCCGTGCCGCGGATCAGTGACCTGGGGCACCTGCTTTCGAGCAGTCTCGGCAAGCTGGAGCTGGACCTGCTGAGCAGCCACCAGTTGACGGAGACCCAGGTCCTGGAGGCGGTGCAGCTCGCCGCGATCCGGCAGGTGTTCAGCGAGTACGTCGAGCGGCACGGCCTGGACGAGATCGCCGACGTATTCGCCAAAGGGGTGAAGATTGAGGTCGGATCGCTGCTGCCCAGCCGGCTGTACGCCGAGCGGCTCCGCCGCGTGCCGCCGGTGTGGGACAAGGCGTTCGAAGTGAACGCTTCCGCGGACCCGGCGATGCGCGCCAGTTGCGTCGAGTTCGTGCTGGCGGGCCTGTATGCGTGCGAAAAGATCTCGCGCACCACGCGGCACGGGGTGATTCGCTATGAGATTCCGTAGCGCGATGCCGCCCCGCGGCCACCGCCCCGCTCAGACGCGGCCGTAGCGGCGGAGCTTCCAGGCGCGGCGACGGGCGAGCCGGCGGAGCTTGCGGTCGGTCTCCGCCGCGATGGCGCGCCACAGCGGACGCCAGGCGTCGACGGGGGCGCCGAACCGGGCCGTGAAGGCGCGGAGAAAGCGTAGGCGGTCGGTACGGGTGAGGCCGGGCACGTCGAGCAGGCTGACGTGCAGCCGAGTGAGGGCGCGGACGGTCGCGTGGCCGGTCCAGGGGCGAGCGCGCCGGATGCCGTCCAGGTCGATCCAGAGCAGCTTCAGCGCCGGCTCGGACAGGACGAGGATGTTGCTGGCCTTGCAGTCCCGGTGGACGAAGCCGCGGTCCAGCAGGTGGCGAACGTGCGGCGCCAGCAGCGCGATAAGGCGCTGCTTGAGCGCCCGCCCGCCCGGCGACGCGAGCGGCGCCGGCGGATGGCGCAACAGCGTCTCGAGGTCCACTGCGCCGGGCAGCGCCTCGGTGATGAGGAGACTGTCCGCGATGAAGGGGCCGATGCGCCGCTCGAGCAGCGCCAGCGGACGCGCCGTCGCGACGTCGCGGTGCAACAGCGCGTGCCCGATCCGCCAGGCGCGGGCGCTGCGCGACGGGGGCAGGAGCTGGACGAGCCGGCGCCATAGGCTGCGGGCCCGGGGGCGCTTGATGATCACGGCGAGGGCGTGCCCGTCCAGCTCGAGCAGGGTGCGACAGACGGCGGCCGAATGCGAGTCCTTACAGGTGCGGCCGGCGCCGGGGTCGAACAGGCGGAGCGGGGCGCGGAGGACGCGTTCCCAAGCCGCGCGTCGCAGCTCAAGTTGCGAGGCCCGGGATTCGGCGCTGGGATGCTTGCAGCGGGTCATGGCCACGCCCCGCCAGCCGCCGGGCAGTCGCAGACGGGCGAAGTAGCGGCCGTCGCGGCAGCTCCGCCGGTCGCGCTGGGCGCCGAGCTGATCGGCGTGGCGTGCGGCCTGGCGGGCCAGGCGTTGCACCAGGCCGCGAAGGTCGAGCCCCAGCGGGCGGCCGTGGGGCAGGAGCACCTCGAACTCGTTGCGCCAGCGCAGATAGGCCCGCAGAAAACGCAGCCGGTCGCCGATCGTGGCGTGCCGCCGGAACCACTGGTTGAGCTGCGCGAGGTTGCGGACGACGGCGGCATCGCTGAGCGGCACGCCGCGCCGCGCACTCTGGAGATCCACAAAGACCGGGCGGTAGCGTCGCGGCCCAACGGTCTGCACGAGGAGGTTCGCGGCGTGCATGTCGCGGTGCTCGAAGCCGGCCTGGTGCGCGCGGGCGATGAGCTCGGCGAGCTGTTCGATGAGTTGGGCGGTGTCGGCCGCTCGCCGCCGCCGATCGTCGTCACTGCGCAACTGCTGCCAGAACTCGTGGAGCGGCACGGCCGGTTCCAGGGCTTCCGTGACCAGAACCGCCCAACGATGGCCGCCGCGCCGCACGTCCAGGGAGTAGGCCACGGGCACGGCCGCGGCGATCCCGAATTGCAGCGCGTACAGGCCGCCGTCCCACTCGGCGACGCAGGCCGGCCGCCGCAGCCACCCTTCCAGGCCGCCCCACCGGCCGCGCTGATCGAAGTACTTGAGGTAGTACGCCCCGCCCCGCAACGAAGCGCGCCACACCTCGCGGCGCTGGTTGTGCTTGACGCACTGCCAGCCTTGGGCGGCCGGGTCGGTCCAGGCCGCGCCGGGGATTTCGGCCAGCATCCGTTCGTAACCCGGTCGGTGACGCCAGATGCGACCGCCGGTCAGGCTGGTCACGCACTCCACGGGGCCGCCAGCGGGGCCGGCGGACGTGGTCGCGGTCGCGGGGCGCAGCGAGGCCGACGCCGAGGATGTCGCGGTTGAGGTTGTCAACGAGCGATCCCAAACCGTGGCTGGGCGACCGCCTGAACGGTCGCCGCGGCCGGCCGTGTCAGCGGGATTCTACTCCGGTCACAAATGTCCACTCAATGCGTGGCGCTGCGCGCCGCCGCCGGCGGCGTGGGACGGGCGGCCCGGGTGCCCGCGTCAGCGGTGCGGCGGGGAACTCGGCACGCGTCTGAGCAGGGCCGCCCCCCAGTCGATGGAGGCGGGTTCGCCGGTCGCGTCGTCGAAGGTGACGAGGATGCCGAACGGGCGGTAGTCGAACTGGATCAGGACTCGGGGGCGGTCCTCCGCGGGCGGCAAGGCCCGGAGCAGCACGGCGCAGGCGCCGCGGGCCGCCAGGGATGAGTACTCGACGACGACGGCGGGCGCGTCCCCGCGGGCCGCCCAACCCTCGATGATCGACTCGGCCGGGGGCGGCACGAAGGCCGGCCCGACGCGGAAGGTCACGCTCTCCGGTCGGGCGTCGGCCAGGCGGGTGCTGCGGTGGACGCGCGGGGCGGCGCCCTCGCGCCGCTCTTCGATCGTGACGCGGGTGTTGGCGCGCCAGAATTCCGTGCGACTCTCGTAGCCCTGAGCGCGCCCGTCGAGCTCCCAGCGCGTGTGCTGCTCCTGCCGGCGGTTGGATTCGAGCAGTTCCCACCCGCGATAGCCCTGCTCGGCGTCGCGGCCCAGGGCGGCGCGCTGGATGCGGAGCAGCAACGTGACCCCGGGGGCGAAGCCGTCGTACACGTGCTCCACGGCTTCGCGGCCCCAGCGCGGCACCGCCCCGCGCTCGTTTAGGCGCGCCACGAGCCGCGCGCCGTCCGCGATGGCGCGCTCGTAATCGAACGCCCCGGGGTGGGCGCGGAACTCGAGGGCGCCGGCGAGTTCGGCGGCGGCGTCCTCGGCGGCGGCGGCGAAGTCGGGGCCGGCGTACGCGAAGATCAGGGCGGCGTCGCTGTCCGAAGTCGCGACGGCGTAGACGGCGACGACGTTGTCGCTGCCCCGCACGGCGCGCGGCTGGCGGATGTAGGCCAGCGCGCCGCCGCGCGCCCGTGTCTGGCTGCGGATGTCGCTCTCGGCCTCCGGCTGCATCCAGCGGTCCCACGCGAAGTCGGCCAGCAGGGCTTCGAGCGTCCGGCCGTACGCGCGGCAGGTGCGGAAGACGCCCAGCGCCCAGGCGGGCAGACCGTCGGACAGGCCGCCCACGAAGACGCCCGGCACCTCGGGGAACGCCGGCCCGGTGACCGTCCAGCGGGGCGCGACGGGGAACGCCAGCCCGGCGCGGGCCAGGGCCTCCTCGCGGCTGACGGTCAGCGCCGGGTCGTCGACGCGGAGCGTCGCGCACACGTCGTCCAGAATGGCGTAATCGGTCGGGCGCAGGTCGACGAGCGGATCGTATTCGACCAGGATCACGTCGCCGCGCGGCAGCAGTGCCGCGCGCACCAGTACCTCGCCGTAGAAACGCTTGTGGCCCAGGCGCTTGGGGACCAGCAGACGGGTCTCAACGGCCGGAAACCGACCGAGTCGCGCGGGCTGTGCCGCCGGCGCCCGTCCGCCGCCATTGCCGCGGACGGCCTCGAGCCAGGTCTCGACCGGCAGGAAGCTCTCCCGTCGCTCGTACGTGATCCGGATGCGGCGCTCGTGCGAGAGCTGCTGGCGCCGCCAACCTTCGCGGCGCACGGGCAGGACGAAGTTGTGCGCGTCGCGCGGGTCGACCTGCCAGCCCCGCGGGGGGCGGATGTGCACCGGTGTGTCGGCCACCCGCACTTCCGGGCCGAGGGCCCGGCGGCTCTCGGTCTGCCTCCAGGCGAGCGCGAGCGCGCCGACCAGCGTGACGGCCGTCAGCACGGCGAGCAGCGCGGGACGGCCCGGCCGCGAGCCCGACTCCACCTCGAGCGGCATAGCCCGGCATAATACGCGTCGGGACGAACGGCGTCAGCGCCGCCGCGTCCACGCGGCGTCGGCGTACTTGGCGCGGCGGGCGGCGACGTCCGCCAGAAGGTCCGGCGTCCAGTCGGCAGGGCGGCGGACGAGGCCCAGCGCGTCCGCGAGACGCTCCTCGAACCGCGCTGTCCAACGGGCGACGACGGCGGGCGGCGGATCGCCGAGGTCGGCGCCGGGGTGGCCGGGGAAGCGTTGCGCCAGCAGCAGCGAGCCATGCTGAAGCACGCGGCCGGACACGCGGCGCTGCGCACTGCCGAGCACCTTGCGGGCCTCAAAGACCAAGTCGGTGCGGCCGGGCTTGGCGAAGCAGAAGAACGGGCCGGTGCGGGGCGTGGGCAGGGGAAAGTCGGGCGGGGCGAGGTCGGCGGCCAGCCCGTCCGCGGCCAGGGCGTCGCGCCAGGCGGTGTGCGCGGCCTCGTACAGCGCCAGGGGAGATTGGCGCGCCAGCGGCACGCTGTCGTCGAGGACGAGGCAGTAGGTGACCTCGCGATCGTGGAGGATCGCGCCGCCGCCGGTGAGCCGCCGCACGACCGGGAGGCCGCGGATGGCCGGCGGCAGCGCGGCGAGGTCGTCCGCCTGCTGGAAGTAGCCCAGGCTCAGCGTCGGGGGGGCCCAGGCGTACAGCCGCAGGACGGCCGGGCGAAACGTGTCGGCGTGCAGCAGCGCTTCGTCGCGCGCCATGTTCGTCGCGCCGTCGAGCGGCGGGTCATGCAGCACGTGCAGCGGCCGGGCGTCGGGCGTCACGTCGTGCGGGGGGGCTCGGGCCGGCGGGCGGCCGGCAGTTCGATGGGTCCGAACCGTTCCTCGTGGGCCTTGACGGCCTGCTGGAGCGCCAACAGCAGACGCTTGGCGTTCTGCGGGAGCAGCATCAGGCGGTGCGAGACGCGCAGCACCGGCTGCGTGACGCCGGGCAGGGCCGAGTTGGCCCCCAGGTAGAGCACGAGTTCCTCCGCCGAGCCGGCCAACGCGAAGAAGTTGGCGTAGACCGTCTGCATCTCGGTCAGGTCGAAGCGGATCGGCTGCCCGCCCGCGGGGTTTTTCGGTTGCGACTCTTCCTCGCCGAAGATCATGCGGCCACTCCCGGCGCGGGCGGCCGGCTCCTCGCTGGCAGCGAGTCCGCCCGACCTCGGCAGTCTAGACTTGCGCCGCGCTGGAGACAACCGTCGGGCGCGCGCCGAATTCCTCAACGGAGCCATGCTCTGCGGGAAGGCCGGGAACAACCGTCAGGCGCGGGCCGATTTCATCCGGTAGGTGTGCTCGGGACCGGGATAGGTGCCGGCCCGCACCGCCGCGACGTAACGACGCAGGGCGGCGTCCGTGGCCGATCCCAGCTCCGCCAGCACGGGGACGAAGCGCGGCGGGCGCGTGAGCCCCAAGCCCAACAGGTCCTGCGTGACCACCACGTGACCGTCGCAGGCCGGGCCGGCGCCGCAACCGATGACCGGCACGTCCACGGCCGCGACGACGGCCCGCGCGGCCTCATCCGGCACGGCCTCGAGCAACAGCATGGCCGCGCCGGCGGCGCACATGCGACGCGCCTGCGCCACCAGCTCCGCGAGCGCGGCCGCGTCGCGGGCCTGGGCGCGGTAGCCGTCCGGGGTGAGCACCTGCTGCGGGCGCAGGCCGAGATGGGCGATCGTGGCGATGCCGGCGGCGGCGACGGCGGCGACCAGCGGCTCGTCGTCAGGGCCGGCCTCGAGTTTGACGGCGTCGCAACCGGCGACGTCGCGAAAGCGCTGCGCTGCGGCGACGGCGACCGCGGGCCCGCGCGAGAGCGACTCGTAGGGCATGTCGCCGACCAGAAAGACGTCGGGCGCGCCGCGGCGTACGGCCTCGCCGAGGATCAGCATGAGCTCCAGCGGCACGCTGCGCGTGTTGGGGTGCCCGAGCAAGACCGTGCCCAGCGAGTCGCCGATCAGCAGCATGTCGACGCCGGCGGCCTGCGCGCGGCGCGCGGTCGGATAATCGTAGGCCGTGAGCATGACGATCCGCTGCCCGGCCGCCTTGCGGCTGCGGAGCAGATCCAGCGTGATGCGGCCGACGGGGGACGCGCTCATACGACTCCGTGCGAAGTGGGCAGCGCCAGCAATATCAGACGCGTGGCGAACGAGCAACCCGGTGGCCGCATTTTTTCGGCCGCCCGGCCGAATTCCCGCGCCCCGACCGCGGTGGCGTTTGGCATAGTTCCTCTGCGGGCGTGACGTTCGCGGCCGCGCTGCGGGGCGGGTTGCCGGCGCTGCGCGGCGGACGGTCGTACGCCGCGCTGGGGCGGGGCCCGCCGGGCGACCGGCGTGCGCCCGCGGATGCGGCTGCAACCCGGACCGCAGGAACCGCATGCGCAACGAGCCGATTGAGGTCTGCATCATCGAGGACGACCCGCAGGAGCGGGCGCTTCTTGCGCACCGCCTGCGGGTGACGCACCTGCGGTGCAGCGAGGCGGCCGACGCGGAAACCGGCCTGGCTCTGGTGCGCGAGCAGCGGCCGTACGTCGTCATCTGCGACGTATTTCTGCCGGGGATGGACGGGATCGAGTTCTGTCGGCGGCTGCGGGCCGATACGGCGCTGGACGGAACCTACGTCATCGTCGTGACGGCGTCGCCGGATCGCGAGCTGAAGACGGCTGCGCTCAGCGCCGGGGCGGACGATCTGCTGACCAAGCCGTACGACGAGCAGGAGCTCAAGGCGCGGCTGCGGAACGGTCTGCGGCTCGGGCGTCTCCAGGAGCGGCTGCGGCAGGCCGCGCTGACCGACGGGCTCACCGGGCTGTGGAACCACGCCTATTTCCGCGAGTTGCTGGACCGCGAGTTCGCGCGGACACGACGTTACGGCGGCGGCCTGGCGCTTCTGATGCTCGACCTCGACCACTTCAAGGCGGTCAACGACACGTTCGGGCACGAGACCGGGAACCTCGTGCTGACGGCGGTCGCCCGGCACCTGTTGGGCATGGTGCGCGACACGGACATCGTGGCCCGCTACGGCGGTGAGGAGTTCGCGATCGTCAGCCCGAACACCCGGCTGGAGGAGGCGGCCCGGCTGGCAGAGCGCATCCGGAGCACGCTGCCGGACCGGGTGCAGCTGCCAAGGCTCCCAGACCTACGGGTCACCGGATCGATCGGGGTCAGTGCGACCGAAGACGGCGCCGTGCACTCGGTCCGCGACCTGATCGACCGCGCCGACCACGCGCTGTACCGCGCCAAGCGGCAGGGGCGCAACTGCGTGGTCCGATCGGATGAGACGGACCCGCCGCCGGGCGCCCTCGGGGTCGAGCGGTCGGAGTTGGATCGGCTCCAGCGGCAGGTCATCTCGCTCAGTCTCCAGGCCAAGGACCTGTGCCTCCAGAGCGTCTGGGCGCTGGTGCAGGCCCTCGAGGCCCGCGACCCCTACACGGCCTGGCACTCCCGGAACACGAAGTACTACGTCATGGAACTCGCCGAGGCCGCCGGCTGGCCGGAGTCGCTCCGCACGGCCGTCGCCAACGCGGCCATGCTGCACGACCTCGGGAAGATCGGCGTACCGGACCGCATTCTCCAGAGCACCACCGTGCTCACGGAGAGTGAGGCCGCGATTCTGCGGCAGGTGCCGTTGCTGACGTGCAAGATTCTGGAGCCGCTGCGGGTCTTCGAGACCGAAACCGTCATCATTCGACACCTGCGCGAGCGTTTCGACGGCACGGGCTACCCATTCGGGCTCAGCGGCGCGACGATTCCCGTCGGGTCGCGACTCCTGGCCGTGGCGGAGGCGTTCGATGCGCTCACGGCCGAGCGTCCCTACCGCGCGAGCCGCGACATCGACGCGGCGGTGGCGGTGATCCGCGGGGAGGCGGGCGCACAGTTCGACCCGCAGTTCGTCGACTTGCTGGCGCGGGTGGCGGCCGCGCGGCGTCCGGTCTGGGCCGAACGGATCCGCCGTGCGCTGGAGGGGCTGCACCGCCGTTTGGCGGCCGCTCGCGCCGCGCCGCCCCCCACGCCTGCGGAGGGGGCGGGCGGGAGCGCCGCGACTTAGACATCCGCGGATCGCGCGGGCCGGCGGCCGGGCCCGGCCGCCCGTGGCGCGCGGGTGCAGTCGCCGCTTAGAGCCCGTACTCCGCCCAGCGGCGCGTCACGAGCTCCCGGATCTCGGCCGACATCGCCAGCGACGGCGGGAACGGCCGCACGGGCCCCTCGCCCGGTATCTTCCGCGTGGCGTCGATGCCGAGCTTGCCGCCGGCGCCGCATTCGATCGCGGCGTGGTCGAGGATGTCGAGCGGCCCGCGGACGAGCTCGAGGTCGCGGGCCGGGTCGACGTTCGCGCACAGGTGGAACAGGACGTCATCGGGGTCGTGAACGTCCACGTCCTCGTCCACGACGACGATGATTTTCGTTAGCGCCATCTGCCCGGCGCCCCAGATCGCGTGCATCACCCGGCGGGCCTGATAGGGATACTCCTTGCGGATCTTCACGAACGCGCAGTTGTGGAAGCAGCCGAAGCGCGGCAGGTCGTAGTCCAGGATGTCCGGCACCAGCATCTGGAGCAGCGGCAGGAAGATCCGCTCCGTCGCCTTGCCCAGCCAGTAGTCCTCCATCGGGGGGGGGCCGACGATGGTGGTGGGGTACACGGGGTTACGGCGGTGCGTGATCGCCGTGACGTGCAGGCGCGGAAACCAATCGGGCAACGAGTAAAACCCCGTGTGATCGCCGAACGGCCCCTCGAGCAGCGGCGCCTCGGCCGGGTCGATGTAGCCCTCGACCACGAACTCGGCGGTCGCCGGCACCTCAATCTCAGGCTGCGTCACCGCCGGGCACAGTTCCAGCGACCGGCCTTGCAGAAAGCCCGCAAACAGGCATTCGTCGATGCCCGGCGGCAGGGGGCAGGTGGCCGCGTAGGGCAAGATGGCCGGGCCCCCGAGCGCGATGGCGATGGGCATCCGCCGGCCGGCCGCTTGATACGCGCGGAAGTGACGAGCGCCGTCGTGATGCGTATGCCAGTGCATGGCCGCCAAACGCGGACCGAAGAGCTGCACGCGATACATGCCGACGTTGCGGTCGCCGGTCTCCGGGTGTTTGGAGAAGACCGTGCCGAGCGTGATGTAGCGGCCGCGAACGGCGGGGGTCTCGGTCGTCGCCGGGGAGGCCGGCACGGGCGCCCCGCCGGCGGTAAAGCGGACGGCGGCCGGGTCGCCATCCAGCGGCCAGCACTTGAGCGCCGGCAGCGAGAACAGATCGGCATCCTCCGTATGGACCACCTCCTGACAGGGGCCGCGGCGGACGATCTTCGGCGGCAGGCTGCCGAGCTGGGCCAGCTCGGGGAGCTTGCGCAGCTTCTGCATCAGCGTCGTGGGAATCTCGGGTTTGATGAGGTGCCGGACGCGCGCGGCTACCTCCTCGAAGTCGTCACAGCCGAGAGCCAGGCACATCCGCTCGCGCGAGCCGAAGGTGTTGATCAGCACGGGGTAGGCCGAACCGACGACGCGCTCGAAAAGTAGGGCCGGGCCGCCGGCCTTCATCACGCGGTCCGCGATCTCGGTAATCTCGAGGATCGGATCCACGGGAACGCGGACGCGGTGGAGCTGGCCGCGCTGTTCGAGTTCGACGATGAAAGTTTGCAGGTCGGCGGCGGGCACGGGGCGTCTCCTCGTCGCGGGTGGGAGCGGGTTCACGAACCGGTGCCGCTCTGCGCGTCACGGTCGGTCGCGGCCCGCGGCGCGCCGCGCGGCCGAGACGTGCCGTCGGCGCGGGTCGGCCGGCGCCGACCGCCGGGGGAGGCGGTCGCTCCGCCCGCGTCCGGCGACCCTTTCCCCGTGCGCTGGCGTTCGCGACCGACCCGCTGGTTGGCGGCCGCCGGCGCGCGGCGAGCTTGTTTGGGAGCCGAGCGCCGGTGGGGCGCGGGCGCATCGCTGCGCCGGGGACGACGGCCTCCAGCGGGGTCCGCCGCGTTGTGCGCGGCATGCCCGCCGGGTGAGGCGGCAGCCGCCGTGTCGCCACAGCGGCGTTTCCACTCGCAGGGGGCGTTCTTGTTGACCAGCTCGCACAGCCGGCCGCACCAGACGGCCGACATGGTACGGCAAATGCCGGCGGTGTCGGCCGGCGGAAAGTTCGCGTGGGGGCAGTCGTAACCGCAGTAATCGGGGATGGCGGCTTCGGGGGACCGGGGGCGTCGGGGCATTCGCAGTCTCCTGCGCGATTCTAACCGTGCGGGGCGGGAGGAGTGGTGCGAGACCGCATCGCGCGGGGCCGGGGGCGCGGATACAGCGTCTGAGGCTGGAGGATGCCCCTCGCTGCCGCTTGGGATCGGTTGGCGATGCGGCTTTGGGGAGCGGCGGGCGCGCACGCCGAATGCCGAAACTACGGTTTGCCGGCGCCGCTGCCGGTGGTGGGGCGCGGGGCGGTCGTGGAGGGGTTCAGCGGGGCGGTCGCCGGCGCGAGGTCGCACGCTCTCTCGGCCTGCTCGCGGAAACGTCGCAGCAGGTCCGCGGCATCCGTCTCTAGCGGCGCCGGCGGGTATCTCTCGAGGGCCGTAAGCAGCATCAGCACTTCCTCGGCGGCGGACGATCGCAGTCGGGCCTCCAGTTCACTGGCGACGACGCGCCAGACCCGGTCGGAGTCGTCACCGGCGGCACCGGTTGCGACCGCGGAGGCCACGGACTCGTCATAGCGGCCCGCGGAGAGGGCAGCCCGGAGCAGCTCCAGCGCGACGCGCGGCGCGGTGGGATGGCGGGCCAGCGTGAGGTCCTCCACGGCGGAGGCGTACGTGTTCACGGCTTCTGCGGCCTGCCCGAGCAGCAGCCGCACGGCGGCCAGCCGGGCGCGCACGATGCCGAGCCGGTCGCGCCCGCTCGAGTCGGCTTCCTGCACGCGGCGAGCGAAGCGCTCGAGGAACTCAGCGACCCGCGTGAGGGTTCGCACGTCGGCGCCGGACGCGGGCAGGCGGGCGAGCCAGCTTTCGATCTGGTCGGCGGGGCGTTTGGCGAGCAACTCCTGCACGGCTTTGGCGGCGGCCACGCGAATGCCCTCGTCGGTCTCATCCGGCGATGTCGCCAATCGCCAGAGGGCATCGACGTGTCGATCGTTGTCGCTGGAACCGAGGACGCCGAGGGTCTCGACCGCCAGCTTGCGCACACCGGGGTCCGGGTCGTTGACGACGGTGGTGAGCGCGTCGGCGAGCTGCGGGTCGCCGAGCGCGGCGATGCCGCGCAGGGCGGCCAGCTTGACGGCCACGGCCTCGCCGCGCTCGACCCCGGCGGCGAAGGACGGGCCGAACGCTGGCACCGCCACCAGACTCATGGCCCAAAGTACGCGTTCGCGGAGAGCGACCTGGGCGGGGGTGGTGCGGTTGAACACGGCCAGGAGGCCGGCGGTCAACGGGCCGCGGGGGTCGGCGGCGATGACGCGGCGCTCGGCGAGGCGCCCCAATGCGGTGACGACCTCGGTGCGGGTCGCGTCATCGGTGTCGTCGAGCAGCTTGAGCAGCGGTGTGACGGCGGCCTCGTCGCCGACGTATCCGAGCCCGTTGATGAGAGCTTGCGTCACGTCCCATGGCTGGGCGGTGCGCAGCATGCTCAGGAACCGTTCGGCATCGGCGGGCGACCGGAAGCTGGTCACGGTCCGGACGGCGGCCGCCTGCTCGCGGGGATCGGAACTGCGGAGCGATTCGCGGATCTGGTCCTGCAACTCGGGGCTGAGCGTCTTGCCCTCGACGAGGTGCAGTTGGGCGAGGCGCAGTCCGAGCAGGCGGATCGTGAGGGCGGCGTCTCCCAGGTACGTCGCGATCTGGGTTGCGCGCTCGGCGTCCGTGGCTCGCTGAAAGGTGTTTTCGAGCACCCGGACGAGGCGGTCCTCCGTGTACTCGAGCCGGCGGCGAAGCTCGCGATTGCGGCGGAAGAGGCGGTCGATGATTTCCTGTTGCCACCGTTCCTCGGACAGGTTGCGGGTCTGTTCCCACCAGGCCCGCGCCGGGGCGATCTCGAATTTGAAGTCCAGGCCCGTCGCGCGCTCGAGGGCGGCCAACGCGGCCTGGGCGACCGGCGGCTCACTATCCGTGAGCGACTCAGCCAGCGCATCCACCGCCTCGCGGCGCGGGATCATGCCGAGCGCGCTGATGGCGGCCAGCCGCTGCTCGCGTGGGAGCTCCACGTCCTGGGCGATGGAGCGCAGGCGGGGTATCACGCCGCCGTTGCGGTAGGCCGCAAGTGCTCCCGCCGCCGCGTTCCGCACCTCCGCGTCGGCGTCGCCGAGCATGTTCAGCAGGGGGCCGACGTACGCCGGATCGAGGTGGTCGGGCAGGTCCGCCAGCGCCGACGCGACCGCGATGCGAGCGGCGTTGTTCGTGCCGGTGAGCAGGGCCGCCAGCCGGGGCGGCGCCTCCGGCCAGCGCTGGAGGATCAGTTCACGGGCCCCCGTGCGGCGCACCTCCGGCGCATTGGGACCCTCGATCAGCGTGAAGAGATCATTCAGGCGCTCCTGAGGGTCCAGTGACGGGCGAGAGGCAGGCGGCATCGACACCGGCTGCGCAAGACCTGCCGCCGCCATCCATGCGACCAGCAGCGCCACCATTGAAACCCGTTGCGCTCGCAACATCGCGCCTTCCCAGCCGCTTCCGGAGCGTAAGACCCGGGCCCGCATTCTCGGTTAGCCCCGCGCGGCGGCCGCCGTCGACCCGCACTCACGGCCCGCCGAATCGGGACCGGGAGTATACCGCCGGTCGGTGGGGGCGTCTTGAACCTGGGGACGAATGAATCGCCGGGGAGCGTTCTCCGATAAGAAACGCAGGTGCCGGCCCGCGGTTGAATCGGCCGCGCCGCCCGACTATCGTGTGTGGGTCGGTCCGCCGACGTGGACTCCGTAAGAGGTGTGGTATGAAGCGAGCGATCTGTGCGGGGCTCGTTCTCGTCGGGCTCGTGGGCTCCGACCTAGCGGCGGCGGGTATCTGGCAGGACATCTACCGGGTGATCGAGCTGGCGGCGACGCCCAGCGGTTATCCGCTGGTCGCGACCGGCGACGGCACGCGGGTCAATGGGGCCCGGTCGGGCCGGGTGCGGATCGCGCCGCGGGGTTTCGGACGCGGTTATCAGCTTGAGGTTGATCGCAGCTTCGGCGTTGACTCCCGCGGCCGGGAAGAGACCTTTCACTTCGCGGGCCTGGGCGAGATGACGCTGTCCGGCTCGACGCAGATGACGTTGGGCTACAGTGGCCGTTCGTTCCGCACCGTCCAAGCGGACGTGAACGTGAACAACCTGAGCTACGACATCCGCTCGCGGCTCGGCGTGCAGGACGCACAGCTCCGTGGGACATTCAGCATGAGCGGCGAGCTCGAGCTGAACCCGCTCGGGTTTTACAACATTTCGCTCACGATGCGGAACGCGAACGCGGAGTTCCTGCTGAACGGGGTGCTGGTCGAGGACGACCAGCCGATGAACTTCGATGTCGGCCCGATCAACATCCAGGGCAACATTTTCGTCGACGGGGCGTTGGTGTTGTTGACGGCCCTGGGCTTCGACACGACCGCGCTGGAGGCCAATTTCCCGCGCTCGCCGATCGACCGCATCAACGACGCGATTCGGGCCACGCTGCAGGCCAACACGCTCGTGGCCGGCACGACGGTCACCAATCCGGACGTCGCGGCGCTTCTGATGCAAACCGTCGTGCAGCGCGATGGCGGGGCGGCCGACGAGCTGCTGACGTCCCTGGCGCGCACGGCGACGCTCCGGGAAGGCACCTCGGCCGACGCAGACGCGGCCGCGCAGCACATCCCCGCAGCGCTGGTGCCGGAGCCGGGCACTTTGTTGCTGACCGTGCTGGGCGGGGCGCTCGTCGCGGGCGGGCGTCGTCGGCTCTGACGCGCTCGCGAGCCGTGTGCGCTCATCGGCGCAGGCAGCAGTTGGGGCGGCAGGACCGCCCCCTTTTCTTTCCCGCCGGCGGCGCGCGTCAGTCCGCGCGGTAGGCGGGAACGGTCCACGCCAGGGGGCGGCGGCCGGCGAGGGCGTCCTCCAGGGCCCCGGGGTCGGCCAGGATCGGCCGGTTGTCGGCGAAAAAGCGGGCCAGCTCCCGCCAATCGCGGAAGACGAGGGCATGCGGACCGAACTGCGCGTCGCGCTGCCGCGCGAGAATGAGCGTGAGCATGCCGTTGCTGCCGTAAGCCTGCGCGTCGCTGGGCGTGTTGCCCACGCCGATCCGCAGCGCGGGCCATTGCGAGCGCAGTTTCCGCAGTTCGCGGGCCTTGAACACGCCCGGACGCAGCATCTCCCGCAGGCCGCGAGACGTGATGACCGGCCCATCGGGGTAACCGCGCTCCCGCAGCCAGGTCCGCGTCTTGTCCAGAAGCAGTCGCGGCCGGCCGGTCAGATAGAGGATGTGGTGGCGGCCGGCCAGGTCCTGCAACGTCGCGACCGAGTGCGTGAGCGTCTCGCTTTCCTCCGCCTCGTCGGGCCGGACGAGGGACTCGTAGTCCGTCTGGGCGAGCGTGTGGTCGATGTCCACGGCGATGATGACGCGATCGGCCCGCCAGCGGAACACGCGCCCCCCGGCCTGTGCCGCGCCGAGCGTGGATTCCGTCCGGGCCTCGAAGGAACGGACGCCGGGCGGGATCGCCCGCTGGAGTTCCGCGAGGCCCTCGTCGTCCGTCGCGGTCCGGCCGACCTCGCGGCCGGCGACGAAGAACCGCACGGGGATGCCCGCGGCATCCTTGCGGAGACCCCAGGCCGGCTCGTACTCCACGACCGCGGCCAGCCGGGCCGGGGCGTCGCCGACCACCACCGCGTCGTCCACGCTAACGACCGGGCCGCGGCAGGCGAGCGAGACGAGCCAGACCGCGGCCGCGGCCGCCGTGAAAACCGCGCGCCGCCCAACGAGCCGAGCCATGGCGGCATTGTACCGGCCGCGGGTGTCTCGTCGCGCGCCCGGGCGGCGCCGTATAATGCGGCTCGGTGGATACCGCGGCCCGATTGATCGCCGGCCGCGTTCTCGCACGGAGCCCGATCCATGCTGATGCCGTACCGCCCCGAACCGTACGTGAATTTCGCCGACCCGGAACCGCGGCAGCGGATGCTGGCCGCCTTGCAAGAGGTCCGGAGCCAGCTCGGCCGCACGTACCCGCTGCGAATCGGCGGGGAACGGATCGAGACGAGCCAGCGGATTGCGTCGCGGATGCCGGCGCGGAGCGAGACGGTCGTGGGTTTCGTTGGCAAGGCATCGCGTGAGCACGCCGAGCAGGCCGTCCGCGCCGCAGCGGCAGCGTTTGAGACGTGGCGCAAGGTGGATCACGAGACGCGGGCGCGCGTGCTGCTGAAGGCGGCCGCGATCATGCGGCGGCGCATCTACGAGCTGTCGGCGTGGATGTGCTTCGAGGTGTCCAAGAGCTGGATCGAGGCGTACGCCGACGTGTGCGAGACGATTGATTTTCTGGAGTTTTACGCCCGCGAGATGCTGCGACTGGGCGGTCCGCAGCCGGTGACGCCGTACCCCGGCGAGGAGAATGAGCTGCGCTACATTCCTCTGGGCGTGGGCGTTGTGATTCCGCCGTGGAATTTCCCGCTGGCGATCTGCACGGGCATGACCAGCGCGGCGATCGTGACGGGCAATACGGTCGTGCTGAAGCCCGCCAGCACGGCGCCGGTCATCGCGGCCAAGATGGTCGAGGTGTTTGAGCAGGCCGGGCTGCCCCCGGGCGTGCTGAACTACTGCCCCGGTTCGGGCGGCGAGGTCGGCGACTGCCTCGTGGACCACCCGCAGACCCGTTTCGTCGCCTTCACCGGTTCGATGGAGGTCGGGCTGCGGATCTTCGAGCGCTGCGGCCGGATCGCGCCAGGGCAGATCTGGCTCAAGCGCACCATTCTGGAAATGGGCGGCAAGGATTGCATCCTGGTGGACGAGACCGCGGACGTCGAGGCCGCGGCGGAGGGCATCGTGGTCTCGGCGTTCGGGTTTCAGGGGCAGAAGTGCTCGGCCTGCTCGCGGGCCGTTCTCCATGAGGCGATCTACGAAGACGTGCTCGCGCGCGTCGTGGAACGGACGAAGACGCTGACCATCGGAGACACCACCAGCCCGGAAAACTTCTACCTCGGCGCGGTGATCGACGAGCAGGCGTTCAAGAGCATCAACGCGTACATCGAGATCGGCCGGAAGGAGGGGCGGCTGGTGCTGGGCGGGGCGGTCCGGGGCGGTGCCGCGGAGGCGGGCGGGGCCCGCGTGCCGGAGGGCGGCTATTTCATTCCGCCGACGATCATCGAGGGGGTCGATCGCAACGCCCGCATCGCGCAGGAGGAGATCTTCGGGCCGGTGCTGGCGGTGATCCGCGCGCGGAGCTTCGAGGACGGCCTGGACATCGCCAACGGGACGAAATTCGGCCTGACGGGAGCGCTGTACTCGAACGACCGCTTCCGCCTCGAGCGGGCGCGGCATGAGTTCCACGTGGGCAACCTTTATCTGAACCGCAAGTGCACCGGCGCCCTGGTGGACGTCCAGCCCTTCGGCGGGTTCAACATGTCCGGCACGGACAGCAAGGCCGGCGGCCGGGATTACCTGCTGCTATTCATGCAGGGCAAGAGCATCTCGGAGCGGCTGTAAGCGGGGGCGCCGGTGCACTTGCGGTTCAGATAAAGG
>Ga0209101_1000079_pt1 | contig 79106 bp, 55 predicted proteins | sample ConPoolayeCmetaG_FD_185481 | JGI IMG/M metagenome (GOLD analysis project Ga0209101, IMG submission 185481) | Hot spring microbial mat communities from California, USA to study Microbial Dark Matter (Phase II) - Cone Pool mat layer C metaG... ... | reverse complement strand
GAAATCCTCTAAGTGTCCATCCGAAAACCGTAACCGACGCATCCCTATGCGTCGGCACAAGCGACATAGGGATGCCGCTCATACGGTTTTTCGATAGGCCAGGTTCGAAGTGAGGAACGACTCGTGATCGGCGGGGGCAAAAGCAGGAATGCGCCGGTTCAACACGGGCAATCCCTTGCTTTGCCCCTTTTTTCTGGCAAGAAGGAGGAGCGATGAACAAAAAGACGATTCGCGATGTGGAGGTTCAGGGCAAGCGCGTGCTGGTGCGCGTAGACTTTAACGTGCCGATCAAAAACGGCGTCATCACCGACGACACGCGCATCACCGCGGCGCTGCCCACATTGAAATTTTTGCTCGACCACGGCGCCGCGTTGGTGCTGATGTCGCACCTGGGACGGCCGGCAGGAACCGGCTTTGAGGAAGCATACAGCCTCAAACCGGTCGCCGCGCGCTTGAGCGAATTGCTAGGACGCGAGGTCAAGATGGCCCCCGATTGCATCGGGCCGGAAGTGGAAGCCATGGCCGCCGCGCTCAAACCGGGTGAGGTGTTGATGCTCGAAAACACCCGCTTTTACAAGGGAGAGAGCAAAAACGATCTGACCATTGCCGAAGGGTTGGCCAAATTGGGCGATTTGTACGTCAACGATGCGTTTGGCGCAGCTCACCGCGCCCATTCATCAACCGAAGGGGTGGCCCGTTATTTGCCGGCCGTGGCCGGATTCTTGATGGAAAAAGAGATCGAGTTCCTGAGCAAGGCCATCGAAAATCCAGAACGGCCCTACGTGGCGATCATCGGCGGGGCCAAAATTTCGGACAAAATCGGCGTGATCCGCAATCTGTTGGCCAAAGTCGACTGGCTGTTGATCGGCGGCGGCATGGCCAACACTTTTTTGGCCGCCCAAGGCTACGAAATGGGCGATTCGCTGGTCGAGCCGGAAAGCATCGAAGTGGCCAAAGAATTGATGGCCCTCGGTGGCAACAAGCTGATCTTGCCGGTCGACGGCGTGCTGGCCGACGCCTTTGCCGCCGATGCCCACACCCGAATCGCGGCCGTGAACGAAATCGGCGCGGGATGGCGGATGCTGGACATTGGCCCCCAAACGATTGAACTGTTCAAATCCAAGATCGCCGGGGCCAAAATGGTGGTCTGGAACGGCCCAATGGGGGTGTTCGAGATGCCCCCCTTTGCCAAAGGGACGGTCGCCATTGCCGAAATGCTGGCCGAAAGCAGCGCGATAAGCGGCGCGATAAGCGGCGCGATAACAATCATCGGTGGTGGCGATTCGGTGGCCGCCATCCAGCAGGCCGGCCTGGCCGACAAAATGACACACATTTCAACGGGCGGCGGCGCTTCACTGGAAATGTTGGAGGGCAAGACGTTGCCCGGCCTGGCGGCTCTGGCCGACAAATAATGCCAAGCCTGTAAAACCAAGAGGCCTGGCCGTCGACGGCCAGGCCTCTTTGCATCCAGGCGGGAGTGAATGAGAGTCGAACTCACCAAGGAACGGCTAACGCCCCTTCAAACGGTTTTGAAGACCGCGCGCGCCACCGGACGCGTTTCACTCCCACTGCAAAAATACACCCAAATGCCGATTTCGTCAAGTTGGGGTGACTACCTACGTGCCGACTCAAGTCGCCCGCCATAGGCCTTCGGCCTGCGGTCAGCCTGCGCCGACCGGGGGCGTCGGCGCAAGCCGACGTCCGGCACAGCGTGCCCGGAAAGGCTGATTTCCAGTCAGCGCATAGCGACAGGCCAATCAGGTAGGTAGTTACAAGTTGGGATTGTTGTTTTTTTGGGTCGAGTGTGGTAGAATCGCTTGCCGTATATTGCGCAATCGGCAAAAGCACACCTCGAACGCCCGACGCTTTTTGCCGTTGGACAATCGCTTCTTTGAGGTACAAAGCATGAAAACCTGGACCAGCACAGAAATTCGCCAAAGCTTTTTAGACTTTTTCCGCGAGCGCGGACACACCATCGTGCCCAGCGCCTCGTTGATCCCGGTCAACGACCCGACCTTGCTGTTCACCAATGCCGGGATGAACCAGTTCAAAGACGTCTTCCTCGGCCTGGGCAAGCGCGAATACACCCGCGCCGCCGACACGCAAAAATGTCTGCGTGTTTCCGGCAAACACAACGACCTGGAACAAGTCGGCCATTCCAACCGTCATCACACCTTTTTCGAGATGTTGGGCAACTGGTCGTTTGGCGATTACTATAAAAAAGAGGCCATTGCCTGGGCATGGGAGCTGATCACCGGCGTGTGGGGATTGCCCAAAGAACGGCTCTACGCCTCCATCTTTGAAGACGACAGCGGCGATTTGGGAGTGGATGAAGAAGCCCGGCAATGCTGGCTAAACGAAACAGACATCGATCCGACCCATATCGTTTCTTTTGGCCGTAAAGACAACTTTTGGGAAATGGGCGAGACCGGCCCATGCGGCCCGTGTAGCGAGATTCACATCGACCGCGGCCCCGAATTTTGTGACCAACGCGGCGTGCCCGGACACGTCTGCCGCGTCAACGGAGATTGTCAGCGGATCATCGAATTTTGGAACCTGGTTTTCATCCAGTACAACCGTCGCGACGCCCATACCCTTGAGCCGCTGCCGGCCAGACACGTTGACACCGGAATGGGGTTCGAGCGCATCGTCTCGATCTTGCAAAACGTGCCCTCTAACTATGACACCGACCTGTTCATCCCCATCCTGGATCGCGTTCAGACCCTGCGCAGGCACACCGACGCCGAGCGCCAGGCCAATCAGGTTGCCTATCGTGTGATCGCCGATCACGGCCGGGCGATCACCTTTTTGATCGGTGACGGCGTGATGCCCGGCAACGAAGGCCGCGAGTATGTGTTGCGCATGATCTTGCGCCGGGCAGCGCGTTTTGGCCGCAAAATCGGCTTTGAAAAGCCCTTTCTGAGCGAAATCGCCCAGGTGGTGATCGAGCTGATGGGCAAACAATTCCCCGAACTGCTTGCCCGACGCGATTTTATCCTCACCACCATCAACCAGGAAGAAGAACGCTTTTTGCGCACCCTCGACCGCGGCCTCACCCGTATGGACGAAATCGTGCAGACCACGCTGAACGCGGGTCAACCAACCATTTCCGGGCGCGACGCCTTTGTGTTGTGGACACAGGACGGCTTACCGTATGACCTGATTCGCGACATTGCCGAAGAACATGGCCTCTCGGTTGACCGCGCCGGTTTCGACGCGGCTATGGAAGAACATCGCGCCATCAGCGGCAAAGGCGCAATCGGCACAATCGACGTAGACACTCTGAGCATATACGGTCGCCTGCTCGACTCACTGCGCACGGCCGGCAAACTGCCGGAAGAAGGGGTCAAACATCTCTACCAGGAAAGCGTCGAGATCGAAAGCACGGTACTGGCCATCCTCAAGGTAGAAGAAGAGGATGACGGCAGCAAAAAGCTCACGCCGATCACCCACGCCAACCCCGGCGATTCGGTCGAAGTGGTGCTGGCCGAAACCCCCTTCTATGTCGAAAGCGGTGGTCAGGTAACCGACAAAGGAGCGCTGATTTGCTACGATCGCCCCCCCGAAAGCTGGGAAGAAGCCGAAAATGCCGTCCGGTGGATGATCCAGGTCGAAGAAGCGCGCCGGCCGGTAGCCGGGCTGATCGTCCATGCCGGCACCGTCCAGCTGGGCGAGCCGAAGGTCGGCGACCAGACTTGGGCACTGGTTGATTTCGAGCGTCGCGCCGACGTTGCCCGCAACCACACGGCCACCCATCTGTTGCATAGCGAACTGCGCTACGTATTGGGCGAGCACGTCCAACAGGCCGGCTCGCTGGTTGCCCCTGATCGCCTCCGTTTCGACTTTTCACATGGCTCGATGCTCACCCAAGATCAACTCGACGAGGTTGAATACCTGGTCAACGCGGCCATCCTGGCCGATTATCCGGTCGAGGTTTATATTGAAGATTATCAGCAGGCCGTCGCCGAGGGCGCAATGGCCCTGTTTGGCGAAAAATACGGCAAACAAGTGCGCGTGATCAAGGTTGGCTATGAAGATGAAGAATTCAGCAAAGAGCTATGCGGCGGCACCCACGTCAGCCATACCAGCCAGATCGGCCTGTTTAGAATTTTGTCCGAAAGCAGCGTAGCCGCCGGCGTGCGACGCATCGAGGCGGTGACCGGACGCGCAGCCCAAGAACTGGCCCAAAAAGGGCTGAACGCCCTCAACAAAGCAGCCATGTACCTGGGTTGCCCCCCCGAAGAAGTCGACCGGAAAATATTGGCCCTGCTTGATGAGCAAAAAGCACTACGCAAAGAAATCGACACACTCAACCGCCGCAATGTGCTGAACCGCTTTGAAACCCTTTTGCGTCAGACGCGCCAAATTGCCGGCATCGCCGTACTCGCCACACAGGTCGACGTGCAAGATGTCGCCCTGCTCCGTGAAATGTGCGACCGTTTTCGCGAGCGGATGGGATCGGGCGTCGTGGTACTGGGCGCCATCATCGACAGCAAACCGATGTTGATCGCCTCGGTAACCCCAGACCTGGTCGAAAAAGGCTTGCATGCCGGCCACATGATCCGCGATCTGGCCCAGATCGTCGGTGGCGGCGGCGGCGGACGCCCGACGATGGCCCAGGCCGGCGGACGCGACCCGAGTCGGTTGCCCGATGCGCTGGCACACGTCCCACAACTGGTCGAACAGGCTTTGCATCATGAGTGATTCCCCATGCTGCGATTAAGACCGCCGCGCGCACATCGTGCCCGTCATGATCCCCAACGGTTCAGCGTGCTCGATCTGGGCGCATCGACCGTCAAAGCCCTGGTGGTTCAAGTACAAGAAGGTCGGGCCACCGTGTTGGGACGGGGGTATGCCCAACATAGCCACGCACTGGATGAACAAGGCCTGGTTGCCGACCTGGAGGACTTGATCCGTGCATGCGATGAAGCCCTGCGCGACGCCGAAGACGCCACCGAACACATTTGTGAAACCAAAGTGGTGCCCGACCTGGCCTTCTTTGCCGTGCCGACGGCGTGGACACGCGGCGCAATGGGTGTGGGAGGCATCGAACGCACAGCCCTGGAAATGCCCATCTCGCGCGAAGAATGTGTCGAACCACTAACCCGTGCCGGACGGCGGGCCATGCGCAACCTGGGCCGCTTGATCACCGACGGCGCATGGCAACTGCTCGATGCAACCCTGGTCGCTTTTAGCGTCAACGGCAACCCGGTGACCGAACCGGTAGGATTTCGCGGCCGCGAACTTCAGACCGCCGTCTTTGTGGTCGCCGCACGCCGCGATCAGCTCACCACACTGCCCCAAATCGCCGATGCGTTGCAACTCGCCCCGCCACAGCCGGTTGCCGAACCGCTCGCCCTGGCCGCCACCCTGCCCGAAAGCGGATTGCTCATCCAGGTCGGCGCGGTCACAACCCAAGCCATTCTGGTCCGCAAAGGTGCACCGCTGGCCGTCGGACACATCGCCTGCGGAGGACGCCGGTGGAGCCATGCGTTGATCGATGCGTTTCACCTCGCGCCCGACCGGGCCGATGCCTTGTTGCGAGCGTGGAGCAGCGACAAACTGTCGCCCAATGCCCGGCAGACGGTCGAACAAATCTGCCAACCGCTGTGGGAAGAATGGTTCAGGGCATTGATCGCCGAAATCCGCAGTTGGGAAATCGAGCGATTGGAATGGCCACCGACGATCTATTTGTGCGGCGGGGCCGGCGCAATACCCAACTTGCGCCGGCAAATCATCCAGGCCCCATGGCTGGAGCTACTGCCCTTTGAACGCACCCCCGAAGTACGCATTTGGGACGGCGCCAACCTCACCCTTTTGGCCGATCTGGCCGAACCGCGCTGGCCGATAGACGGGGTAACCGCCCTTTCGGTAGCCGCATGGGGAGCGCGCGATCGGGGTATGAATACGGCCGACGGGATATTAAGACAAGTATTGGAAATCTTGTGATATTTTATGGAACAAATCATTTACCTTGAAGTGGATGACGACATTCTTACCATTCGTGATCGGCTGCGACGCACTCAATCCAAGCAGGTGTTGATGGTTGTGCCGCCCCAATGCCAGGGATTGCGTCGTCAGCTCGATTTTCGTCTGTTGAGCCGCCAGGCAGCGGCATTGCAACTAGACCTGGTACTGATCTCCGGCGACGCAACCTTGCGCGACCTGGCCATTGCCGAAGGGTTGACCGTCTTTTCGCGCCTTTCGCTAGGCCGCCGAATGGCCCGTTCGGAACGGCGTTGGAACACCCATCATCTGCCGGGACTAGAAGGGCTGTTGAGCCGCCTGGCACATCAGCAAAAACCGCGTTGGTGGAACTGGGTACTGGGCCCGCTGGCCATTGTGCTGGTACTGGGGACGTTGCTCTGGAGCGGCGTGATGATCTTGCCCAGTGCAACGATCCACGTGGTGCCTGCGCGTGAACCGATCGGCGTGTCATTGGTCGTAGAAGCCAATCCGATGCAGCGCTACGTCGACTGGGATCGCCTGCGCTTGCCGGCACGTTACGTGCAGATCGATGTGGTCGAGCGCGTAGAAGTCGAAACGACCGGCTATACCAACGTCGCCGCCGACAAAGCAGCGGGAACGGTACTGTTTGTCAACAAAACACAGCGCCAGGTGGTGGTTCCGGTCGGTACCCAGGTTTCGACTTCGGCCGGCACGCCGATCATCTTTGTGACCACCGCAGCGGTCACCCTGCCCGCGCGCGGACAGGCCTACGCCCCGATCGAGGCCGTGGAAGGAGGGCCGAGCGGCAATGTCGGCCCCATGTTGATCAACCGCGTTGTGGGACCGCTCTCGGCTTCGGTCAGCGTAATCAACGAAAAGGGCACCGGCGGCGGCTCCAGCACACAAGCACGGCGGGTCACGCATGGCGACAAGCAGCGGGCCACAGACATCCTCATGGAAAAGCTGGTCCAAAAAGCCTACAATGAGCTACTCCCCCAGCTGGAGGGCGAATTTTTGCCCATCGAAACCCTCCAAGTCAACCCCTGGTCGGTGCAGACCAACTATGACCACCACGTTGACGATAAAGCAGATAAGCTGGCCGCCGAAATGCGTGGCTCGGTATGGGGCATGGTCATTTCAGAAGAGGCAGCACTTGAAATTGCCCGCCGGGCGCTTGAACGTCAGGTGCGGGGTGGATTTCACCTGCTGCCGGAATCAACCCATTTCAAAATCGGTGAGGTGGTCGAGGTCAGCAACGAGACATTGACCGTACGCTTTGTGGTCGAAGGGGTTGGGCTGATGGAGGCCGAGATCGATCAGCCGCTGATCCGCCGGGCGATTGCCGGTCGCCCCATCGACGAGGCCCTGGCCTATCTCCGGCAAACCTTGCCGGTCGAGAACGAACCGCTGCTGTATGTCGAGCCGGAGTGGATGATCCGGGTACCCTGGATGTCTTTCCGCATTCACATCGTCTACGATTCACCCACCCAAGGGGCCGCCTATGCGTTGCCTGGCTCTTGATGTCGGCGAACGGCGGATCGGCGTGGCCGTGGGCGAAGTGCTGGCCCGTCCGCTGACCACACTCCGGCGGCGTTCAAAGGCTCAAGATTTTGCGGCCCTCGCCGAACTGGTGCGCCAACACCAGATCGATACCCTGGTGGTGGGCCTGCCACTCAACATGGACGGATCAAGTGGCTTTCAGGCGCAACGCACGGCGCGTTACGCCGAACGATTACACAGTGCACTGACCGAAATGGGTCTGACGGTGCAGATGGTGTTGTGGGATGAACGGCTGAGCACAGCCCATGCCGACGCTCTGCTGAGCGAGATCGGGCACAACGCCGGACAGCGGCATGCCCAAATCGATGCCGTCGCCGCGGCCGTGATCCTGCAAAGTTACCTGGATCGTAACCATTCAGGCGCCGACTGAAATCAGCCTCCTTCTCCTTTGGTCTGTGGCCGATGGTCGGCCTTCGCCGACCGGCACGAAATGCCCACCAAAGGGCGATTTCAATCGACGCGAATAGTTACCCTGGATCATAGCTGTTCGCCCCACAGCCGAGATCTGATTAAACGAGGTCAAGATGGGACTTGCAACCCAAATTCGCAACACCGGACGATTTTTCGTGTTTGTCATTGCCGTTTTGGCCATCTTGGGCCTGGGCAGCGGGGTGTGGTGGTATTTTTCTTCGCATTATGTCGAGCCACAGCCCCCCCCGGAAGGACGGCCGGACATTTCCTTCGCCTCACCAGACGATTTTTATTTCAGCCTGGTGCTGCGGATGAACTATGACAAGCTGATCACGCCGATGAGCGATGACCCGACGCCGATCACCTTTGTCATCGAGTCGGGCGAAACGGCAACCGGCATCGCCCGACGACTGGAAGAAGAAGGGCTGATCAGCGATGCGTCATTGTTCAAAACCTACGTGCGCTTTCACAAATTAGATCAAAACCTGGAAGCTGGCGAGCACATTCTCAACAAAACAATGACGATGGAAGAAATCGCCGCCACCCTGTTGCACGCCCAACTGCGCGAAATTCAGATCACCATCCTGCCCGGCTGGCGACTGGAACAAATCGCCGAAATGTTGGCCGAAAAAACGGCAATCAACCCCGACGAATTCCTGCTGGTCGCCAAAACCGGCTCGTTCAACTATCCGTTCCTTGCCGGTCGCCCGCCCGGATCGTCGCTGGAAGGCTATCTGCTCGCCGATACCTACCGCATCCCCGCCGACATGGACGCCACAGAGTTGATCGACCTGCTGTTGCGCAACTTTGCCGAACGGGTCACTCGGCAGATGATCCTTGACGCACAGTCGCAAGGGCTTGACCTGCACGGGATGGTCACGCTGGCCTCGATCGTCGAGCGCGAAGCACTGCTCGACGCCGAACGGCCGATCATTGCCCGCGTGTACCTAAACCGCCTGGCCCAAAAACTGCCCGAAGCCACCGGTTACCTGCAGGCCGACCCAACCTACCAGTACGCGCGCGGACGCGACCGCGTCACCGGTCGCTGGTGGGAAGGGTTTCAGGTGGAGGATGTGCTGACTCTGAACAGCCCCTACAACACCTTTTTGTACAAAGGGCTGCCACCAGGCCCGATTTGCAGTCCCAGCCTGGCCTCGCTCAAAGCCGTCGCCAATCCAGACGACAACGAATACCTGTATTTTTACGCCAAAGGGGATGGCAGTCACGCTTTTGCCAAAACTTACGAAGAACATTTACGAAACCAGGCCACCTACGGCGCACCGTAGCGGCGGCATTCCTATGCCGCCGCTACCATCAACGCTTTTTGCCGATCGGGCAGCGGCAAACCCTGCCCCTGATGTGTTCCTTGTCTACTCTTTCTGTTCTGATAATTTACAAAGAATTTCCCGCACCCACCGTCGGGCATGCCGGCGGTCAGGCCGTCTTTCGCGTGATTGAATTTTTGCACCGCCTGGGATACCGGATTTCGCTGGTCACGCGCGTGCGGACGGCCGAGCGTCCTCTGCTCGAACAGACCCGGCACCTCTACGCGCGCGTCGATGACGTGCCCCATCACACCGCATTGCCCGGCCCCAAACTATTGGCCTGGCTACGCAGCTACCTGGCTTTGCGTCGCGCTGCCCGCCGTGCCTTGCGCGAGGTACGTCCCAATCTGGTACACATCGAAGTGACGCAAACCTGGCTGGCGGTCTTGGGTTTGCGACGACCCTTGACCTCATTTCGACCGCTGGATGTGAACTGGTTCTTGCTGGAACAACGAGCCGCACGGGCAACGGGGCTGCGCAAATGCTTTTTCAAGCTCGGCGCGCGCCTCTTGCGCCCCCTTGAGGCCTTTATTTGTCGCCGCAGCGACCTGATTGCGGCCATTTCCGAAGGTGATCGCCGTCTGCTGGCCGCCGATTGTGCCACACGACCGATCACCCTCCTTCCCCTGGCCCCCTCCCTTGCGCCCGACAACGATCTGCCGCCGGCCGTGCCGCCGGGGCCCAATGTGCTCTTTGTCGGGGCAATGTACCGCGCGTTCAACGTCGAAGGAGTGCGCTGGTTTTTGGAGCACGTCTGGCCACGTGTGCTGGCCCAGGTGCCGACAGCGCGCTTTTACGTGGTCGGCTACAACCCACCCCCCGAAATCGTGGCCTGGCACGACGGCAAACACGTTTGGGTGGTCGGCTTTGCCGAATCGCTCGGTGCATGGTATCGCGCGGCGACCGTCAGCGTATCACCACTGTTGGTGGCCGGCGGGCTGTTGCAAAAGGTGCTCGACGCCCTGGCCCTGGGAGTGCCGGTGGTTGCAACCACGGTGAGCAATCACGGCGTCGGCGCAACCGACGGTGAACATCTGTTGCTGGCCGATACGCCGCAGGCCTTTGCCGACGCGGTGGTGCGCTTGTTGCGCGACCCAGACCTGCGCCGCCGCCTGGTCGAATCGGCAGGCCGTTTCGTGCGTGAGCACTATGATCTGGACATTGCGCTACGACGCTGGGAAAAGCTGTGGCGGGAAAGTCTGGAAAAAACAAAGGATCAATAGCGTGACATTCGATTGGTGGACGATTCTGCCCTATGTTGGGCTTGGGCTGCTGGCGTTGGGCGGGTTGTGGACTATGTTGCCGGCCATTTACGGCACCCCCGGCACACCATCACGGCCCTATTTGATCCGCGCGGCGCTCAAATTGGCCGGGCTGCGGCCCGACGAAACGGTCTATGACCTGGGTGCAGGCGATGGGCGGGTAGTGGTGCTGGGCGCGCGCGAATTCGGCGCGCGCGGCGTCGGGATTGAAATCGAGCCGGTGCATTGCATGGTGGCATGGCTGCGCATTTTGCTGAGCGGCACGGCCGGGCGCGTTTCGATCCGTCAGCGCAATTTTTTTGAAGCCGATTGGGCCGACGCCGACGTAATTTTTATCTACCTGACGCCGCCCTTGCTCCGTCGGCTGGCCCCCCACCTGATGCTCAAATTGCGCCCCGGCAGCCGCGTGGTCAGCCTCTACTTTCCCTTTGACGACTGGCAACCGACGGCGATGGACATCGGCAACCTCATTTTCGTCTACCAGATGCCCCCTTCGCCCGGCAGCATCGACGCCTTTTTTCGCGCCTCATTTGGGCTTGCGCCCAGGTCAACCGGACAGGAGCAAAATCCTTGAAGTCCAGATGGGAACCCCACGCCGCCACCATTGGACTGTTGATTCTGTTTGCCCTGCTTGTCGGAATAGCGCGTCAGACCTCGTTAGATGAGCAAACGCCGGACACCGCCGACGGATTGGGCATTTCGCCCCTTGCGCTTGTACCGGGCGACGTCCTGGTGCAACGCCATCACTTCAACGGGCCTGTGCCAGAAGGTGAAATCCGGCTGCGCGTTGGCGCTTACTGGCTGGATTCGATGACACGTTGGCCGGTAAAAGGCAAGCCGGGCACAGACGCGCTGTCGGTGCAATTGACGGTGAAACGCTGATTCGCTCACATCTGGCTTATAGCCCGACCGAGTGCCACCCATTCATCCATCGATAGCGTTTCGGCGCGGCGACAGCCATCGATGCCGGCCCGGCTCAACACCTCCGGTACCGCTTCTGGAGACAGCGACAACCCATGCGCCAGAGCGTTTTTAAGCTGCTTACGTCGCTGTCCAAACCCGGCCCGCACCACGCGAAAAAAATCTGCCTCATCAATCGGCCACGGCAGGCGATCAAAGCAATCGATGCGCACCGCCGCCGAATGCACCTGCGGGATCGGCCTGAACGCACCGGCCGGGATGTGGGCGACGATGCGCGGCCGACCGTAAAACTGCACGCTGACCGCCAAAAGACTCAGCTCCCCCGGCCCGGCAACGATGCGTTGTGCAACTTCACGCTGCACGGTGACAATCAACATGGTCGGACGCGGACACGCTTGCAAAAGGTGACGCAGCACCGCCGAAGTGATATAGTAAGGCAGATTGGCAATCACTTTGTAAGGTGGCGTGACCAGGGTCGCAATGTCTTGTTCGAGGATGTCGCCGTGAACGAGGACAACATGGGGAAAAGAGGCCACCCTTTCGCGCAACGCGGGCAACAGATCGGCATCGATCTCGACGGCCACGACCCGCCCGGCCCGTTGCGCAATCGGCACCGTCAACGTGCCCGGCCCTGGGCCGACTTCGAGCACCGTATCGGCAGGGGTCAATTCGGCTGCGGCGACGATTTTCTGGATCGCCGCCGGATCGACCATAAAGTTTTGTCCTAACCACTTTTTGCTGCGCACACCGGGTGAGGAGGGCATTGGGGGCATAGGCATCGCTCAACGTTCTCTGGGAAAATCGGGCAGAATCCAGCGGATTTTGTTGGCCGGCGGCACCGGGGTAAGCAGATAGGCATAGCCCCACCAATAGTACATCTTGAAATTGTCCACCTCATGACCCAGGTCAATGTGCATCCCTTTGATCATTCCTCCCGTGTCGGCAGCAATGCCTCGCCCATAGCCGGGCACATATATCTCGGTCAGCATCGGAATGACCTGCGGATCGACGGCAATGATCCCGTGGCGCATCTTCCAGCCGATGCGGGTGATGCCATACCACGGATCACCGGGCGCTTTGCCACACGTGGCTTCGGTATAAGAGGTCAAAAAGACACGCAGCCGACGCCAGTATTCGATGGTTTGTCCATCTTCGGTTTCCAGGGTGCGCACCACGATCTTGGTGCCGTAAGCGATCCGGCGCGTTTGCGGCTCCAGCGCCGTCCATTCGTCTTCCAGGTATCGTTCGACCTCATGGCCGTCGTGGTAAATTGCCTTGTAACGGCGACGGGTGATCCCGTTGGCTCCTGGATTGTCAACACGCCGCCGGTCGAGTTCGAGGGTTGGATCGGGAATCCACTCGGTGAGAAAGGGGATTTCGGTTTGTTCGATGATCGTTGCTTCGGTGACGCGCACAACGCGCACATGCAACCCATCCTGGATCGGCGTTTCCGGCGCGGGGAGGGTGAAATCGGCGCCCACCAACGCCACCCCGGCTTCGGCCAGTGCCGCCTGAACGGTGTCGGCGTGGGTGCGCGTGCGCAAGGTGCATCCGTCCACATCGACAAACAGCCATTTTCCGCGCTGGATATAGACGTGCTGTCCGGGGGTCAACGGCGCATCGAGAGGCGGGTAAATTCGATCGCCCAGATAAACCAGCAAGCCGGCCTCTTGCAGCGCCGCGCCGACGGTGTCGGCGGTGGTGTACAGAGTTTGGGTGAGTGGGCCATCATGAACCTGGATGCGCAGGGCGCGTTCGATCTCGATTTGGGTGATCGGCGCGGCATCGGGGGCACGCTGCCCCCGGCTGGACAACGCCCGCCCCGGCATTGACGGCTCATTGCCGGCATGCCACACCGCCTGTCCGTTCACCTCAAGCCGGTCGTGCGGGCCGAGGGTGAGATCGGCCTCTTGCAACAGGTCATCCAGCGTCTGGGCGTGGGTATAGAGCGTCCATTGTCTGGATGATGAGGCGGTTACCTGGCGCACGGTGATGGTCACCGCACGGGCATGTTCGACGTTGATCACCATGTTGGCCTGGATGGCTGTGTCGGGCGCCGGCAGCACCCGGTCGGTCTCGCTCAACGTGATGCCAACATCGTCCAGCAATTCGCCGACGGTGGCACAATGGGTGCGCATCTGCGTCGGCACGCCGTCCACAACCAGGGTAACGGGAAGCAATTGGCCGATATAGCCGATGCCCCAATAGACCATCAGGGCAATCAAGGCCATGCCGATCCACATGCCGGGCACGGGCAGCCCACGAAACAACGCGGTGAACAGATTCCGCAGCCCTTTCCAGAAAGAAAGTGGGGGTTGTTCGGCGGTCATGGATCACCTCATCCCCTGCGCGGCTGCCCGCCCGGCGACCCAGCCGGTGGAAAAGGCCGCTTGCAGGTTATAGCCACCGGTATCGGCATCGATGTCGATCACTTCACCGGCCAGATACAGCCCGTCGATCAGGCGAGAAGCCATCGTCTTGGGGAAAATCTCGCTCGTGTCAACGCCGCCGGCAGTGACCAGCGCCTCTTCCCACGGACGATGGCCGGTCACGGGTAGCCGAAAGTCTTGGAGCCAGGCACGGAGTCGCTTGCGTGCCTGGGCATTGATCTGGTGGGCAACCCGGTAGGGAGGAATGTCTACCTGGTCGATGCACACCGGAATCAATTTGATCGGCAACAGGCCCTTGAGCCAGTTTTGAAAGCTCTTGCGGCCGAATTTGTCCAGGTCATGACGCAGACGCGCGTCGAGGGTTTGCTCGTCCAGGGCCGGTTTGAGGTTGATCGACAACATGACTTTTTGGCCGGCACGCAGCAGATCGACCACCTGCCGGCTCAAGGTCAACACAATCGGGCCGGCAACGCCAAATGAGGTAAAAAGCATCTCGCCAAAAGCTTCAGCTTGTTTTTGCTCCGCCGTCCACACCGCGAGACGAACATTTTTCAGCGTCAACCCTTCCAGCCGACCGGCAACGTCACCGGCCGTTTCCAGTGGCACCAGAGCCGGGCGGATCGGCACGATCGTATGTCCGATCTGTTCGGCCATGCGGTAGCCGTCGCCGGTTGAGCCGGTTGCCGGATAAGAAGCTCCCCCGGTGGCCAGAATCACCGCCTCGGCGAGGTGACGGGGGCCGGCATCTTCTTGCACGCCGACAACGCGCCCCTGTTCGATCAAAATGCGCTGCACGGCCGCGCCGGTGCGTATCTCGACGCCGCGCGCGACAACCCAATTCACCAGGGCATCAACCACATCCTGAGCCTGACCACTGGCCACAAAGACACGTCCACCGCGTTCGGCAACGGTGCTGACGCCGAGCGACTCGAAAAAGGCAAGCAATTCGGGAGCAAAAAATTGACCAAACGCCTGACGCAAAAAACGGCCGTTGTGGATATGTTCGATAAATTCAGGCAGTGGAGCCAGATTGGTCAGATTGCCGCGTCCTTTGCCGGAAATGCGCAATTTGCGCGCCGGACGGGGCATTTTTTCGAGCAACAGCACCGCTGCGCCCGCTTCAGCAGCCTGCCCGGCGGCCATCAACCCCGCTGCGCCCGCCCCGATCACGATCACCCGTCGCTTCATCGCCCTTGCGAACCAAGCCGGAAACACCAAAGGGCGAGTCTAGACTCGCCCTCGTTTGTTTTGAATGGTCGTGCACCCCCTCTCGAACCGCGCTGCCCATCCGGCCTCGATCTTTTGGCTCAGGCCAGGCAACCCTGCGTCACCCAAAAGTGACCGCTTACCGTTGCTACCTCTCGGTCCTGGCGGGGTTTACGGGCTTTTGCCGCGCAGGACCCGACCTTCCACACCATCTGATTCCGGCCTTCCTGACAGTCGCCATGCCCTCAAGGGGGAATTCGACCCCGCTATAGCGGATTTCGCGGGTACAGGGAGCCGCTACTTCCCCGTCTAGCACGACCGGATATGATGTTACATCAGGTGAGAGGAAAAGTCAAATTTTTATCGGGTTGATTTTTGACCTTTTCCCTTGCCGAGGTTACAATAGATGATAGTCAGGCGCAAGGAGAGGTCAATTTGAAACGGTTTGCCGTTCTCGCCGACATACACGGCAATCTCCCGGCATTGAAGGCTGTGCTCCAGGATGTGCATCGACTTGGCGTTGACGGCATCTGGGCGCTAGGCGATTACCTGATCGGCGGGCCGGGCCCCAATGAGGTGATGCGTCTGCTCGTTGAGGCCGCAAGTGTGATGATTTTGGGCAACAACGAACGCTATTTGCTCGATTTCGATGCCGGTCTCACGCCGGAGCGTCGGACGGCTCCACAGTGGATGCCGATGCGCTGGGCCTATCAACACCTCGACCGGCAGTGGCTTGAGCTGATCCGAGAGTTGCCCGAACAACGGGTGCTGCGCATTGACGGCGCGCCACCGGTACGTCTGGTTCACGGCTCACATCGCCGCCTGCGCGAGCCGCTTTTGCCCGACGATGACCCGCTGTGTGCGCAGCGTTTCCGTGAGGCCGGCTTTTGGGCCGCTCAAGATATCCCAACCCGGTTGAGCGAGGTGCTGGACGAGCTGGAAGAACAAGCCCTTCTTTGCGGACATACCCACATCCCGTGGATTCAACGTCGCGGTGACCTTTTGGCAGTCAACGTCGGCTCGGTCGGCGGGCCTATTGACGGCGATCCACATGCGCGCTATGCCCTGGTAACCTGGACCGGCGAACGCTGGGAAGCCGAACTCAGGGGCGTGTCCTATGATTGGTCCCAAGTTTATGACAACATGATGAACAGCGGCTATTGGAACGAGGTGGGCGAAATGGCCCGCGCTCTCTGGCTGGGAGTTCGCAGCGGGCAGAATGTGGTCTATGCTTTGCTTACCCACGCCCGGCAGATGGCCGTCCAGGCCGGATATGGCCATTTGCCCGTCGTCCCCGATGACATTTGGCGATATTCGGTGAAAACATTCGATTGGGAACGAGCAGAAAAAGGTCTGCCGATGTTTTCATGAACAACCGAAAACCCCTAAAAATGAAACCCTAAAGGTCTTGAAGACCTTTAGGGTTTGAATTGAATCAGAGTTTGAAAGGAACAAGATGATCCAACTGGCACGATTTTATCATCCCGATCTGGGAGCGCGGCTAGGCGCGCTCCGCAACGGCCGGGTCTACGACTTGACCGCCACCGGACGGCCGGAATGGGCAAGTTTGAGCGATTTGCTGGTCGCTTCGACCGAGCGGTCGGTGACCGAATGGCTGGAAAAGGTGAATTGGACCGGCTTGCCGGCTTTTGAGCCGTCGCTGTTCGACAACCCGCCCGTCCCCGGCCAACCGCATTGGCTGCCGCCGGTTGACCGGCAAGAAGTCTGGGCGGCCGGGGTGACCTATGCCTGGAGCCGCGAGGCGCGCGTCCGCGAGGCGGTGAGCAAAGAAATTTACGTCAAGGTTTACGAAGCCGAACGTCCAGAATTGTTTTTCAAGTCACTGCCCGAAAAGGTGGTCGGACCCAACGACTGGGTCGGCATTCGCGGCGACAGCCGTTGGAGTGTGCCCGAACCGGAACTGGCACTGCTGATCAACCCGCAGTTGCAAATTGTCGGCTATACGGCAGGCAACGACATGAGCAGCCGGGACATCGAGGGAGAAAATCCGCTCTACCTGCCGCAAGCCAAAATTTACCGCCATTCATGCGCCTTGGGGCCGGCCATCGCCCTCGCCGATGAGGTAGACGCCAACAACCTGGCAATCCGCCTCGATATCCGGCGCGCCGGCCGGTCTGTCTTTGCCGGTGAGACCAACACGGCCAACATCCACCGCCGTCTGGATGACCTGGCAGCCTGGCTGGGACGCTGCGCCGATTTTCCATACGGCGCGGTTCTGCTCACCGGCACCGGCATCGTGCCGGGTGACGAGTTCACCCTTCAGGATGGTGATCAGGTGTGGATCGAGATTGAAAAAATCGGAGTTTTACGTAACACGGTGAACAAGTTGTGAACTCGATTTTTAACGTCGCAAGTAACTGCTCAGCCTGGCTTTTTTAGGACACGGATTGCCACAGATACTACGGATTTTCACCGATTTGATAAAAATTATCCGTATTCATCCGTCAAATCCGTGAAAATCTGTGTCCCATTTGTATGGTCATCAGCAGGCTGAGCAGATACTCCGGTCGTAGAGCGAAGGCTTGAGCCAGACCGGCCCAAGCCTCCACGCCAGAAAACGCAAATCCGGCCTGCTACGTTATCAGGAGGAAAACATGCCCGCAACGATCATTGAATCTGCTTTCAATCCCTATCACGACGAGGTGCAGGGCAAGGCCAACGAACCGATTGCCGTCGCTGCCCTGCTCGACCGCGCCGCGTTGCGGCTGGGCATGGGGCCGGTACGCTACCGTCTGGACGAGATCGTTGAGCGGCTCGACCGCAATGCGCCGCGTGTGGCCCTAATCGGCGGTTCGGCCGACCACCCGGCGCATATCGTTGATCTGGATACGGTCTTTTGGGCGGCGACGCGCGTCTGGGAATTGGGCGGCGTGCCTTTTTATTTCGGCCTGCCGGTGCTGTGCGACGGCACCGCCCAAAGTCACATCGGGATGAGCTACAGTCTGCACAGCCGCAACCTGACCGCCGAAACGGTGATCAACCAGATGGAAGCGCACGCTTATCACGCCGCGTTTGTCCTTTCCGGCTGCGACAAAACACCGCTGGGCATCGCCTCCGGCCTGGCCCTGCTCGATCGAACGCGCCGCGCGCGTGGCGATGCGCCGGTATGGGCCACCTTTGCGCCGGCCCACGTCTTGCGCGGCGGCACCATTCCGCCCGATGTGGCCGCAGCGTTGAATGCGCTGGCCGACGAGGCCGAACGACAAGGCTATGACGACATTGCCCAAGACTTGCGGGCCGCCATGCGCGCCATCTTGCAATGCATCTCGAACGCCGCATTGCAAGGTATCCTCACCCGCGCCCGTCAGGTTGGCCTGCTGGATGAGGCAGAACACAAAATGGTCGAAAACGCACTGGCGGCACACACATGCCACCCTCAAGGCGGCATTTGCGCGTTCAACGGCACCGGCAATTCGACCCGTCACGTCCTCTCGGCACTGGGGTTGGCCCACCCCGCGCTCGACCTGCTGCCCAAACCCCCGATGGCCGCACAGATCGAACGCGCCGTCGACGACCTGTTTGCCCTCTTGAACCGCCCGGCATACAGCGTAAGCGAGATCATCCGCCGCAATTGGGCCAACGCCGTGCGCATCCATACCGCCACCGGCGGATCGACCAACCTGAACATGCACCTGGTGGCCGTCATGCTCTATGCCGGCGTCAGAGTGAACGTGTGGGATATGGATCGCCTTCGTCGCGAGCCAGCCGTGCCCGATTTGTTCGATTACAGCCTGACTGAAGGGCGCGATATTTACATCCTGGCCCGACAAACCGCCGCCGGAGATATTCGAGGGATGGAAACGGTGTTCTACGAGCTTGTACGAAACAACATCCCGATGGATCTGGACGCTCCAACCGTCACCGGCACCACCTGGGCCGAACGGCTGGCCAACCGCGAGAGTCTGCCCGCCGACGGCGTCAAGAACAACCCGATCATTTTGAGCCAACCCCGGCGGCCTTTCAGCGGCGTTGACGTGCTCACCGGCAACTGGTTCGAGTCGGCAGTGCTCAAGATCGGCGGGATGAGCGATGCCCAAATCGACGCCTTTGACGAGCAGGTGGCGGTAGTGCTCTTTTTTGAGGATGAAGACGCGGCCAATGAGGGCTTGCTCGACGTACATCTGCTGGATCGACTGCGCGCGCACCCGGCGCTGACCCCGGCCCTGTTGTCGGCACTGGCACACTATAACGGGCGCGGCACCTGGCAACCCAACCCGACCCGCGACCTGTTTGCCCAACTGGTAGAAGCCCAACTGCTCAAACTGGCAGTGGTGATCAGCGGGCAAGGGCCGCAGGCGTTTGGCATGCCGGAGATGTTCACGCCGATGCAGCACATCAACAGCAACCGCGTCCTGCGTCCACTGGTTGCTCTGATCAGCGATGGACGCTATTCGGGCACCTCTTACGGCGCAGCCATCGGCCATGTGACGCCGGAAGCGTTTTGCGGCGGACAAATCGGCGTGCTCGAAACCGGCGACCTGCTCCATCTGGGCCTGCGCAAGCGACGTATCGATTTGCTCGACGCGGCGGCCTTTTTGCGTGGTGAATTGATTCCCTGGAACGTCGATTTACGCAAATCACGCCAGGGGCTTTACCGTCGCCGACGCGCGCGCATGCGTCGGCGACTGGCACAAATCGCCGTGACCAACCGCATGCAGCGCATCACCGATGCCGCACACGGCGCAGTGCCGCTGGCAGTGGCCCAACAAGCCGACCTCGATTATGCGTCATGGCTCAAACTTGATGGCAGTTGACTGTTGCTTTCAGATAGGTTATACTAAAGAATCTATCCGAAAAACTGTACAAACGGCATCCCTATGCCGCTTATATCGACACATAGGGATGCGTCGGCTACGTTTGCCGGATAGGCCCTGAAATGAGTTGGTTGAAAAACCAAGACCATAAAAATTGAACGCAAGATTTACAAAATAGTTTTTATTTATATCTTTTCATAACGATCATCGATGCCCAATCGTACCTCTTGGTGACCATTCAGGCCGATTGAAATCGCCCTCTGGGCACTTTGCGCCACGTGTCGACATGGCACCGACACGCCCCGGTGGCGCACCTGGAACAGGTCGGCGCAGGCCGACCATCGGCCACAGGCTCAGGAAGGGTGACTTGCAGTCAACGACTGAATAGATCGATCAGGCTGCGAGACCGGCTCGTCAACCGTCAATAGCCCAATGACAAACCCAAACACCCCAATCAACTCACAAGAAAACCGATCTTTTTACGGTCGGCAAACCGAGCTGGCCTGGTTAGCCGAACGGCTGTCGCACGACGAGCCGGTGTTGATCGTCTATGGCTCACGCTACATCGGCAAAAGCGCACTGCTGCGACAATTTGTCACCCACCCGCCATACGGCTATGTGGGCCTCTACCTGGACGGGGCACAAATTGACGATATGCCGATCGCCGAACTGCTGATCGGCATTGCCGACCAACTCGGCGACCTCATCCAGGAAAAAAGTGGCGTCACGCCAGAGCAGCCTTCCAGGGACGATTTTGCGCAAGACCCTCTTTCGGCCTGGCATACATACCTCAACACGATTGCCAGGACTCTGGACGGCAGAAAAATCGTGTTGGCCGTCGATCATGCCCATCATGCGGCGCCAAAAATTCTCGAAACGCTGTTCAACGCCGGCATAACGACCATCCTGGCCGTCGATCACCCTGTCCAGTTCACCAGGCAGGGACACCCCTTACCTCCGGCCATTCGGCTTGGCCCACTGGATAACCAGGCCGCCGAAGCGCTGGTCAAAGAATTGATCGCGGCCCAAGCAAGTGTCGCCCCCTGGATTGTCCGCCGCATCATCCAGATCACCTCCGGACACCCTCACTACATCCGACAATTCTGCGATCATTTGCTGGTATGTTGCGCCCTGCGGCCGCAAATCAATCCAACCGATGTCGAAGAAGCGTTGACCACCTTCCTGGACACACCGATGCCTGAATTCGAGGCGGCCTGGAACGCCCTTTCTCCCATTCAAAAGGCGTTGCTGGCCACATTCAGCGCCTTGCGCGGCCAGGGCGGCATCAGCACCCAATACGATTTGGAAAAGGCCTGCACAAGGCGGGGAAAAAGCATCCCACTGGAGCAGATTGTCGACACCCTGGATACCCTGGCCAAAAGCCAGATTCTGGAAAAACTGGGCACCAACAGCTATCGTTTTCAGCTCGAATTGTTCAGGCTGTGGTTGCGCGCCCACTATTCGCCGGATGAGTTACTGCATCGCCGGTTCAAAGTGTCTCCGGCACAGGGAACCCTGGTGGCCCGGCTGAGCGAGCATTGGCCGCTGTGGACCAGCATCGGAGCGATTTTGATCGTCATGGTGATTGTGGCGTTGCAGCCGGCCTGGTGGAATTTCCGCCAACAAACACCAGCTCCGACCGCAACCAGAACAACAGCCCCCGTGTTGGTATCGACACCTGACACGCCGACCACAATCGCCTCGACACCCACTCCTGTCCCTACGCCGACAGCAGCCCTGGCCGGATACGACTTGTTGATCATGTCGCGGGCCAAAACAGATAAATTCTGGCAAATTTACGCTCTGAACTCGAACACCGGCCGGCGTCTCCAACTGACTCGAACGGACTCGAACGAACGCACCCCCAAATGGTCGCCAGACGGTCGGCGCATTCTGTTCACCTCCGAACGCGATGGAAACCGCGAAGTATACATCATGAACGCCGACGGCAGTGAGCCGATCAACCTGACCCAACATCCTTCACACGATTGGCAGCCGGCCTGGTCGCCCGACGGTACGCGGATCGTTTTTTCGTCCTACCGAGACGAGAATTGGGAACTCTACCTGCTCAACGCCGACGGCAGCGGCCTTGTTCGGCTGACCGAGCATCCGGAAAGTGATTTTTCACCAACGTGGTCGCCGGATGGCCAAAAAATTCTCTTCGCCTCGCGACGAAACGGCAACGCCGACCTTTTTGTACTTGACCTGGAATCGCGCAAACTGACCCAGCTCACCCACAACAAGCAGGATGAATACGATCCGGCCTGGTCGCCCGACGGACAGTGGATCGCGTTTACGACGTTAATTGACGAACAATCAGATATTTTTGTGATGCACGCCGATGGATCAAATCCGGTCAATCTGACCAATTCGTGGTACGCGAATGACTTTCAGCCGGTATGGACGCAATACTCGGAAGCGATCATTTTTGTTTCCTACACCGCAGCCGACGGCGATCACGACCTGTTTCGCATCCGCCGAGATGGGCGCGAACTGGCGCGCCTGACCGACGACACGATGGACAACATCTCGCCCAGCTGGCGCTACACGAGGCCATAAGATGGACGGTCAAACCTGGATTTGGGCAACCATAGCAGGAATTGGCATTGGGCTGCTGCTCTGCGCCGCGCGATATGCATGGTTTGCACTGCCGGAAATCGCCGGCCGCCGGTTGATCGAACAGGGGGTTGATGGTCTGCTGCTCGTCGACCGGAAAGGGCGTGTACGGTATATCAACGGTGCAGCCGCCCATATGCTAGGCATCACGCTCGCCCAGGCCCGCCGCCGTCTATGGAAGTCATTGTTCGCCGGGCAGACAAGAACCTTGCTCGATTGGATGAACGCCCTGCCGGATGGAGTCACTTCAGGGGAGTCGCCACCCTTTGCGCTGACCGTTGACGGCATTCGGCGCTATGTGGTGGTGCGACTTGGCCCTCTCAATACTCCTTTGCACCTGAAACCCAACCTGCTGGTCCAACTCGATGATGTCACCGCCCTGCACGAATGTCGGGAAGCGTTGGAAAAGGCCCAACAAGAACAAGATACGTTAACCGCCACATTGAACAGGCTATCTACGCCGGTGTTGCCGATTGCCAAACGGGTTATCTTGTTACCTTTGGTCGGTCGGTTAGATGAAAAACGGATTCCATTGTTTACCGATACATTGTTGCATGGGGTCAAAAACTACCATGCCCGGCTGATCATCCTCGATTTGACCGGCATCGGCGATCTGTCTGCCCAGGTCGCCGATGCCCTGATTCAAACGCTCGATGCGGCGCGTTTGCTGGGCGCCGAACCGGTGCTGGTCGGCATCCAACCTCAGGTCGCCGAAACGCTGTCCGGTTTTGATCTCGATATACGCACATTGTCCATTTATAGCGATTTGCAGGCCGCTCTTGAATATGCAACACATTCAAAGGCCCGCACCGATTGATCGGTACGGGCCTTTGGGTCTAGCGAACACGTCGTTGCCATTCTTCCTTGAGTTCCAACCCACTCAAGTCATCTCCACACTCTAAAAAGTCGAGCAACAAGCGGTTGAACTGGCTGCTGCGGTCGAGCATCGGGAAATGCCGCGCTTCGGGCATGATCATCATACGCACAGATTCTCTTAACCCGGCAAAATCTTGCGCGCTGGCCGGTGTCACCACGTTGTCATTTTCCCCATAGAGTACCAACAATGGTACTTGCAATGAGGCAATGACCGGTCTGAGATCGATGCTCATCACCGATTGGACACTTTGATTGATCGCATCGGGAGATGCACGGTTGGCCTCTTGCTCAACCTGCTCATACCCGGCCGTCGGCGAACGTCCCAGCACCCGGTCCAAAAAACCACCACTGCCACCGGTCAAAAAGCGGCGGTTGATCGATGTGCCAACCAGTGGCAGGCCGACCGCCATCACCCGATCCACGTATTCGGGATACTCGTGAGCAAAAGAAACGGCAATGGTGGCCCCCAGCGCATGCCCAACCAGTGGAACCTGTCCTAAAACCCCCAACTCGTCAATGAAGGCGTGCAATAGTTCGACATAGCTGTCGACCGTGTAACGCGCCCTTGACTTGTCCGAGTCGCCAAACCCCCACAGGTCAAACGCATAAACGCGCTTGGTTTCCGAAAGTTCGTCCATCGCCGGCACCCAATAACGCCACGATCCCAACCATCCGTGAATAAAGACCAACGGTCGGCCGCGCCCAAAGTATTCATAATGTACAACGCCACCATCCAAAACCAGGGCACTCATGCCAAATCCTTCAACGGCCAGCTCGGGCTGGTAAAGAAAGGGTTACTTTGCGCTGTTGATAATCTCACTTACCCGACGGATCAACTCATCGGGAGCAAAGGGCTTGAGAATATACTCGTATGCTCCAGATTCCAGACCGGCTTGAATCTCCGATTCCTGTCCCTTGGCCGACAACAAGATCACCGGCACATTTTTCAGTCGGGGTATTTTCTTGATCTCGACACAAGCCTCGTAACCGGTCATCTGGGGCATGCGCACGTCCGAGATGATCAGGTCGGGTTTGGTCGACATCGACTTGGCCGTTTCAACCAGTTCTTTGCCGTTTGAAACGGTCTGGACTTCAAAGCCGGCAAAGGTCAGACTAAACTGAATCAGTTCGCGAATGTCTTTTTCGTCTTCGGCAATCAAGATCAAAGCCATAGTTTCCTCACCTCAAACTGTTCTGCAATGACATCTGAATCTCACACGACACCATCAAATTACCTTTTCGAGCCAAGCGGAAGAGATATTCTGAATGTGCTGCCTTGGCCCAATTCGCTTTCGACCTGGATTTGCCCGCCATGTCGTTCGATGATCTCACGCGTGATCACCAGCCCCAGCCCGGTGCCCCCTTCTTGAGTGGCAATGGCGTTTTCGGCCCTGAAAAAGCGCGAAAACAACCGTTCTCGATCGGCCGGCGCAATGCCGATGCCCGTATCGCGCACGTCGAGCAGTAAATGACCGTTCTCACACCATCCTTTTACGGTGATCGTACCCCCTTTCGGCGTGTACTTGTGTGCGTTGCTGATCAGGTTGGTGACCACCTGAATCATCCGGTCACGGTCGGCCTGAACTTCTGGCAGGTCGGCGGGCACATCCACAATCAGGGTTTGTTCCTTTTCTTTGATGTTTTGCTGAAGGGCTAAAACAACTTCGGCAACAATGTCGGCCATCGATTCAGAAGCCAGGTTGAGTTTAAGCCCTTCTGCTTCGATTTTGGATAGATCGAGCAAATCGTTGACCAGGGCCGCCAGGCGGTTTGAATTTGCGCTGACAATGCGCAAAAATTGGCGTTGCAAATCGTTGAGTGGGCCTGCTTTTTCGGTGACCAGCAAACTGACATAGCCCTTGATCGAAGTCATCGGCGTGCGCAGTTCGTGCGCAGCCATAGCGATAAACTGGCTTTTCATCCGGTCTAGCTCAACTTCGCGGGTGATGTCGCGGAATACGGCAACAATGTTTACCGGCTCCAGATCATGCAAGAGCACCGAAGCAAAGCTGGCCACAACGACACGTCCGGGCACTTTAAAAGCCCGCGTCACCAGCTCTTGCCCACCGATCAGTTCGGTGCGTGCCCGACACACCTCTTGAAACACGGTCTGCATGACCTCCAGATCGCGTTCGGCAAGAGGTGGCAAATTGTGCCCATCCAGGTTGCAACGCATCCATTGCCGATAGGGTATGCCAAAGGTGCGCTCGACACCGGGGTTGACCAGCACCACGTTGCCGGATAGATCAAAGACGATCACTGCATCTGAAATGCTTTCGATGATGGCCCGTGTTTTGTCGACTTCAAGGGCCTGCTGCTCAAGTGCATTGGCAAGTTCGGCAGTGCGACTGAGCACGCGCTGTTCCAGTTCGTCGTAGAGGCGGGCGTTTTCAAAGGCCACCGAAAGCTGGGCACCCAATGATTGAATGATCGAGAGATCATCCTGACTCAGCACATTGTCGCGGTAGCTGTGCACGTTCAGCACTCCGGCCACCCGCTCGCCGATGTACAGGGGCACGGCCAGTTCGGAGCGCGTGCCGAGCAGGTGCATCATAGGCGATGGATAAGGAAGTGGGCCGACTGTCTCGGCTTCCAGGAGCAACGGTTGGTTGTGCACCACCACCCAGGTGACCACCCAGTCGGTGCGGTCGAGCGGAATGCGGACCATTTCGCTTGTATCGGCATCGTCTGGGCCGGAGTGGGCCTGTAAAACCAGCTCTCGGCCTGATGGCTCAACCAGGTAGAGGTTGATGTGATCATAGTCAAAGTAATGACGGATGATCTGGACAACCTGGCCGAGCAGTTCGTTAAAATCAAGGATCGTGGCCAGTTGTTGGTTGACATGCCACAAGGCTTCCAGGTGCGTTGCGCGCTGCCTGGCGCGCTCATACAGACGGACATTATCAATCGAGATGGCAGCCTGATTGGCCAGCAAAGTAAGCAAATCGAGCTCTCTTTGTGTAAACTGATGTTCATAAAAGAACGAGACATCCATTACACCCAGTATTTCATCGGCGCGTTTGAGCGGCAAGCCGGCAATCGCATAGACGCCCCACTCGCGCGCGACCGCATCGGCATACAATTCGTGTTGCCGCGCGTTGTTGATGACCATGACCTTGCCTGCGCGGGCCACCCGCGCCGTGAACCCGTCTGGTCTGGGTGGGGCCATCGGCCTGGGGACCACTCCCTGGCCCGACTTTTGCGTGCCACAGGTAAATCGGCCGGTTGCCTGATCATACAGATAAATGCGTGCATCGCCGGCCGGCACAAGCCGCAAGGCGCTGTCGACGATGGTGGCCAAAACGGTGTTCAGATCGAGTGAGGAGGTGATCTGCACCGCCACTTGTTGGAGCAGTTCCAATGCGGCCACATGTTGTTGGGTCTGTTCGAGCAAGCGTGCGTTTTCGATGGCCACTGCGGCTTCATGCGCAAAGAGTTCGAGCATCTGGATCGTGTCTTGGCTGGGCAACAGACCATCTTGTGGATCGTCAACCGAAAGCAATCCCAGCAGCATGCCGTTGCTGTCTTGAAGAGGCATCAGCAACATATCATGCGGATGCCAGTGTCCTTCTTGCCAGTTGGTCGAGTCTTCCAGCACGACATGGGTGTATCCGTCATCCCACTCGGCACGCTCTTGATGGGGGAAAAAGTAGGCCTGGCCAAGCCGATATTTCTCTTTCAAGGTGCGTTTCAGGGCATCCAAGGGCATGGTGACCTGTTTCAAGACTTCCAAATCGGCCAGAGGAATGCCCGCTGCAGCAACCCGGCGCAGGTAAGGTGGATTTCCCTCGACCAGGCTGAGCAGAGCCACATTAAAGCCAACCGTTTCCGGAATGGCCTGGACAATGATGTCCAACAGGTCATCCAGGTCGTGCTGTTGGCCGAACATACGTGAGATTTCGAGCAAATGACGCAATTGTTCGTTGCGCCGGGTCACGGTTTGCTCGCGTGCGACTTGTTCGGCAAAACGCCGGGCATTGCCGATGGCTACGCCGGCCTGCTCGGCAATGGCCAACACAAAGCGCTGTGTGCCCTCGTCAAAGGCATCTAGCAGGGAGCTTTCCAGGTCGATTACGCCGACAATGTCCAGGCCATGGCGAATGGGTACGGTCAATTCAGAGCGGGTGTCGGGGACAATCTGGACGTAATTTGGGTTTTGCTCGACATTTTGAGCTACCGTGACCTGTCCGCTGTCAAATACCCGATTGATGATTCCGTGCCCGCTTTCTTGCCCCAACCGCATCAAGGCTTTAACTTGCTCGTCGGTATAGCCCAACCAAACCTGAGGCAGACGACGACGCTGTTGTGCGTCGTACAGAAACACGCTGCCCCGCTCGGCAGGGGTCACATCAATGGTTTCTTCGAGCAGTAAACGTAAAATTTCTTTCTCGTCCAGCGTTGAATTGAGTGCACGGCCGATACGCTGCAAGACTTCCAGCTCGGCAACGCGCGATCGCCCCCCGGTCACGAGATCCCCCCGCATCAGCGTTGATGACTCTCCGACCCGCGTTAGTCGGCTCATTCGTGCTCCTGTGTCTCACTTTGCATTCTGATGATTTCAGCAACCAATTCGTCAAGGTCAAACGGTTTGGCAAACAGGTCATACGCGCCCATTTGTTGGAGTCTGGCCCGCTCTTGAACGGCATCGACGGTGTGTGCCGACATGGCCAGGATCGGAATGCGGCGTGTCTCCGGGTCTTTTTTCAATCTGGCCAGCGCTTCGTAACCGTCCATGCCGGGCATTTTCAGGTCCAGCAAAATCAGGCCGGGCCGTTCGCGTCGGGCAAAAGCCAGTGCCTCGTAGCCATCTTTGGCGTGAAAAACCTGGAATTCGTGCCGTTCCAACAGCGCAATCAACATTTCGGCGGTTGAAATGTCGTCTTCGGCGATCAAGATTTTGCCTTTTGCGCCCAGCACACGGGATATGCTGTCGAGCAAGCGGTCTTCGGTGACCGGTTTGGTGATGTAATCGGCCGCGCCCAATCGATAGCCACTTGTCTCATCTTGCACAACCGAGAGGACGATGACCGGAATGTGTGCGGTTTCCTGGCGTTCTTTGAGTTCGCGCAACACTTCAAAGCCGTTGCGGTCGGGCAGCAAGATGTCGAGGGTGATCAGGCTGGGTTGTTCTTCGATGGCGCGCCGAATGGCCTGATCGCCGGTTGCGGCAACGATCACCTGGTAGCCTCGGGCCTGGAGTTGATAGCGCAACAATGAGACAATGTCGCGATCATCGTCGACAACCAGTATCTTTTTGGCCCCAACGGTCAGCTTTTCCATTGAAACCGGTGTTTTGCGTTGTAATGAGGGGAGCAAAACCGTGAATGTGCTGCCGACACCCAGTTCGCTTTGCACCCAAATGCGCCCCCCATGTAGCTCGATCAGGTCTTTGGTGATCGAGAGGCCCAGGCCGGTTCCCCCGCGTCCCTCCACCACCGGTGTGTCGGCGCGGTAGAAACGCTCGAATATCTTGGTCTGATCCTCAAGGGAGATGCCAATGCCACTGTCGGCCACATCGATGCGCACGTTATCTTCGACCATTGAAACGGTCAGATGAATCCAGCCTTCGTCGGTGTACTTGTAGGCATTGCTCAACAGATTGGTGACAATTTGGATCAGCCGCGCGCGATCGCCATAGACTTCGATCGGCTGCGATGGCATGGTCAGTTCCAAACGTAACCCCTTTTCTTCGATTTGCCCGCGCAACGATTCGGCAACTTCGCCCACAACCTGGACCATGTCCACTGCTTTCATATCCAACTTGAGCCGCCCGGTCTCAATACGCGAGATATCGAGCAAATCGTTGATCAGCAAGGTCAGCCGATCGGCGTTGTTCTTGACGATGCCCATAAAACGCTTTTGGACTTCGTTGATCGGGCCGGCCGCGCCGGCATACAGCAGGTCGACGTAACCCTTGATCGAGGTCAACGGGGTGCGTAGCTCGTGCGACACTGTGGACACGAACTCGGTTTTGGCCCGATCGGCCTCTACCTCGCGGGTGATGTCACGCAAGGCGGTCACAATGCCCAAAAACTGCCGGTCGGGGGTGATCACCGGGGCGATATGTCCGCTTATGACCTGTCCTTGAGATTCGAGGGTGATCTCGATGGTCTGTTTGCTTTGCCCCGCCGACTCGGCGGCCATTTCGAGCGCGGCCAGAGCGCTGCTGCGTCCACCACTTTCAAAGGCGTCAAACAAGTTGTGCACATCGCTGGCCAGGGCGATTTCTTGCCGGATGCCGAGAATTCGCTCGGCCGCCGCATTAAACACGATTACCTGATGTTCTGGGTCGTTGACGATGACGCCATCGGCAATGGATTCGAGAATGGCCTGATTTCGGGTGGCGCTTTCGTTGACATCTTTGTACAACTGGGCGTTGCGGATCGCCTGCGATACCTGCTGGGCCGATGCGATCAGCAGCCGCAAGTTTTCCTCGTCAAATTTATTCGGTTCGGCGTCCGAGATGATGATCACGCCGAGCAGTTCATCGCCGATCATCAGCGGCACGGCCATCAGCGAACGAGTTTGGGCGCCGCCGGGCATCCACCGTTCATCTTGTAACACGTCACGAACCAACACCGGCTCACGGTGCTCCAGTACCCACCCGGCCACGCCGACGCCCGGTTTGAAAGGCGAGACCTCTCCTTCTGGCGGCAGTGGACGGTCACCGCCCAAGCGGGCACGAAAAACCAGCACATTGCGCAGCCGATCGAGCAGCATAATCGAGCCATGGCGGGCGCCGATCGCCTGGCTGATCAGGTGAAGGGTTTTCTGCAACACCTGGTTCAAATCGAGGCTGGCACTCAGTTCGCCGCTGATCGCGTACAGGGTTTCGATGCGTTCTTTTTCGCGGGCCAGTTCTTTGGTGCGTGCAGCAATGCGCACCTCCAGGCTATCGTTGATCGCTCGAATTTCATCGTACAAGCCGGCATTTTGAATCGCGACGCCCGCCTGACGCAACAACGATTCCACCAGTTCGATCTCGGTCGACTCGAAAACCGCCTTGCGGTCAGCACGCCCCAGGGTCAACGCGCCGATGGGAATTCCTTGAATGGTCAGCGGCGCGACCAAGACGATTTCGATCTGGAATGCGCGCATAAAGGCTATGTCGTCCGGCGGCAGCGTTTCGTCGAACACCATCACCTGTGACTGACCGGAATAAAGCACCGTTTCCAGCACTTCAGGGAGGCTGGTCAATTCGGGCGGTATGTGCGCTTCACCGGCCTCGTGGTACGATGCGGTCATGTTCATCGGGCCGATGTCGCTCAACCAGACCGCGCAATGGCGGGCTTGTAGCGCCTGCCCCAGTTTGCGCACCAATTCGCCCAAAATTTCATCCATATCCAGCGATGAGCCGAGTACCTGGGAAACGGCAAAGACCGATCTCAATTGTGCCAGCGCGCGCTCCGACCTGGATGTGGCTTGAGTCAGGCTATCGGTCAATCGCTGGGCCTCAAGCAGTCGATCGGTCAATGTTTGTTCGACGGCGCGGGTATAGATTTCGGACAGGATCGCCGTGGCCTGGTCAAAATAGGGAAAGAGCGTTTGCCAGGCAGCAATTGCATGAAAAGCATCGCTAGACTCCATCAAAGTATCACCGACCGCCGTGCGCAGCGCAAAGGCAATCTTGAGAATATCGGTCAGTGAGGCCTGTTGTTCTTTTTGGTGATATTGGGTCCAGGCTAGCAAGTCATCCTCGGCAACCGCCGACCTGGTCTCAACAGCCTTGATCACTGCCCGGTAGAGCGGCTCAAGTTGTTTTTTCAACGATTCGTCATCAAGCCTGCTAAAGGCAGGCAACGCTTGCTCACGAACCGCCCTTTGCCAACGGCTCAAGATGGTTTCTTGTTTGTTATTTAACCAGACCAACACGTCTACTGGAGGCATCAAAACAATCCTGATTTCTCAACGGACGACCAGAACGGTCATATCATCGTCTTCTTTGCCAAAGTTTTCGGCGATTTCTTCGGCCACCTGTTGCGGATCGGTCCCCGGCTGGCATGCCCATCGTTCGTCGATCACAAAGCGTGTTGAAATCCCATCGGTATGCAAGATAAACACATCCCCTTCTGTGTACGGATAGCTGAACTCGCGCACGTTGCTCATTCGATAGCCGACGATTCCGTTCCGCGAAATTGGTTTGATCGACGTGTCGCCGAGCACCCGCACGCCGATGTTGCCCACACCGGCAAAAGAAACCTGCCTGGAAGCGCGGTCGATGCGCATCAACATCATGACGGCGCCACGTGTGCCGCGCAAGGCCTGATGACAAAACTGCAAAATCTGTTCCAAATTATCTTGTGCATGGGCCTGGACACATTCTTGGGCCAACATCGCCGCTTCATGTGCCGCCTCACCTGAGCCTAAACCGTCGATCAGGGCAACCAGCGTGTTCGTGTCGCCATCGACAATCGTCCAGGCGTCACCAGAAACATGTCTACCCGCTTTGCTCCGGCTGACCAGACCATACCCCATTGCTTATCGCTTCCATTTGACGGCGACGATTTGGGTACCCCATCCTGGACAAGAACGAATCGAGAAATCATCCATCATTCGTTTGGCCACGCCCAGGCCGATCCCCAGTGTTTCTTTGGTGCTATATCCATCTTGAAGGGCCGTATTTACGTCTTGAATGCCTTTTCCCGAGTCAACGGCCTGTACGCGCATCCCCACAAAAGGTCCTTCGGTCAGAACGGTCAATTCCAACATTCCGCCGCCGGCATGGACCACCTGATTGCGCGCCAGCTCAGAGATCGTTGTTTCGATACACGCACAATCGACCGTCGAAAACCCGACTTGGCGCGCCATGGCAGCCCCTACTGCCGCCGCAACCAATACATCGCGTTCTGTACAAATCTCAATTTGCCGATACAACTGCTCTTTTTTGTCCTGCGGCATTGCGAATTTCGTATACCAACTCGTCTATCGAAAGCGGTTTAGGCAAAAACTGTGCCGCGCCCATCTTGAGCACCCGTTCGCGTTTGTCTGCCAGATTGGTTGTGCTGCCGCTGATCATGATCACCGGAATCTCGCTTGTCTCTGGGTCTTCTTTGAGGCGAGTCAAAACCTCGTATCCGTCCAGGCCGGGCAGGTTGATGTCCAACAAGATCATTCCCGGCTTTTCGGCTCTGGCGGTGTTCAATCCCTGACGGCCGTTATACTCGACCAACACGTTAAAGCCGTATTGTTCGAGGGCCTTGTGCAACATGTCGGACAACTGGCGATCGTCTTCGACCACCAGCACGGTGTCTTCTGGCGACAAAATGCGGTTGATCGTTTGCAACAATTCGCCCGGCGCAATCGGCTTGGGCAAATAGGCATCGACCCCCAGGTGGGTGGCATCTTTGCTCGGTTTAATCACCGAGACGATCACCACCGGCACCTCACGAAGTGTCTTGTTTTCTCGAATCTTGTCGAGCACGGCAAAGCCGTTCAGATCGGGCAGGCGCAAATCGAGGGTGATCAGGTCGACATGCCGATCGGGTGCATTCAAAAAAGCAAGCGCATCATAACCGGTGTAGGCAATGTGGACTCGGTACCCGCCCTGGCTGCGCAATTGTTCGGCGATTTGGGCGGCAAAGTTTTGATCGTCCTCGATCACCAGGATATGTTTGTCTTCGGCGCGATAGCTGATCGTCTCGAATTTGCGTTCTTGCACAATCTCTGGGGTGACATCCGAGATGGGCAAGGAAAAGCTAAAAGTGGTTCCTTTGCCCAGTTCGCTCTCGAACCACATTTTGCCGCCATGTAACTCGACAAAAGATTTGGCAATCGACAGCCCCAGGCCGGTGCCGCTGCTGGCCTGAACCAGTTCGTTGTCGGCACGGAAAAAGCGGGTGAACAGTTTTTTCTGATCTTCTTCCGAAATGCCAATGCCGTTATCGGCCACGTGGATGTGCACCATATCGCCGACCACTTCCGCGTCGACGGTTATCTGTCCACCGGTAGGCGTATAATTGATCGCATTGGCGATCAGGTTGGTCAAAATTTGCGTCACGCGCGCCGGATCGGCGCGGACAAAGGGCAATGGCCCACGAACCCGTGATTCGAGCCGCTGACTACGATTGCGCGCATTCGGCATCAAGTTGGCAACAACGCTGTCGATGATCGAGACCGGGCTGGTCGGCTGAATTGAAAGGCTGATCCGCCCGGTGTCGATGCGTGAGATATCCAACAAATCGTTGACCAGGTTGGTCAGGCGGTCGGCATTTCCTTTGACGATTTCCAGGAAACGCTTTTGGGCGTCGGTCAATGGCCCGGCCATCTGGTTATAGAGCAGGTCGATGTAGCCTTTGATCGAGGTCATCGGCGTGCGCAATTCGTGCGAGACCATAGACACGAATTCGCTTTTGAGCCGATCCACTTCGACATCTTTGGTAATGTCACGAAAAACGGCCACCGTGCCTTCAAAAACATCCTGGCGGAATACCGGTGCAACGCGCATGCTGACCACACGGCCCTGAACCTCGAAACGCTCTTCATAAGCCGGCTCAAGCTCTGCCGGAAAATGCCCCGGCGATTTTTGTCCGGCCCATCGTTCGGCCAACTCGGCCCACGAGGTGCCGGTCAGGTTGTAAAAGCCCGACATTTCGGCAGCCTGTCGCCCGATGACCTCACTGCGGAGGGTCTGCAAGATGCGTTCGGCAGCCGCGTTAAAGAGGGTCACCTCGCCTTTGGCATCCATCACCATCACGCCGTCGGCAACGCCTTCGAGGATGGCCTGGCTCTTGGCCGACTCGAGTTGTTGAGCCAGCAACATTGTGCCCAGTCTGCCGGTGGCTTCACGCAACAGGCGGAACATTTCGGCATTGCTCACCATCACGCCGAGCTGAGACGAGATCGCGTCGAGCAGGCGTTGGTGTTCTGGCTCAAAGTGGTCGACATCACGGTTATAAAGCAGGATGGCCCCGACCACTTCATCGGAAGAAACCAATTGGGTGGCCAAAGCCGAGCGATACTCGCCTTCCAGGTGATCGACGGTGTGCCATTGTGCGCTGGCGGTCAAATCGCCCAGGCGAATCGACTCGCGATGCGACATCAGCCAGCCGATCAGCCCATCTTGCTCGGCACGTCGGGAGAGCGCACGTCCCATCATGCCCGCGCCTCGCTCGCCAAATGCAGCCTTGCAAACCAACGCCTCGGCATCCGAATCGTGCAGGAAAATATATCCCTGATGGATTCCGATGGCCTGGCCGATCAGCACCAGCGCGCGGTTGAGCATTCGATCCGGCTCCAGGCTGCTGGCCAATTCACGGGTGATCTGATACAGCGTATTCAACTGATCGCGCTGCATCACCAGATCCACGTTAGCCTGCGCCAGTTCTTTGGTGCGTTCTTCAACCAGATGCTCAAGGTTCTGCGTGATCCGATTGACCTGGTCAAACAAGCGCGCGTTGCGGATGGCCACCGAGGCGTGTCCGGCAATGGTTTGCAACAAATCGCGATGGTCTTCGTCATAGGCATACTCGCGCTCGTAGCTCTGCACCGCGATCACTCCCAGCACCTGATCGCCATGCAGAATCGGCACCCCCAACCAGGAAAGGGCCGGTTGGCCGATCTGCTCGACGCCCAATTCGGCCAACCGCTCTCCAACCCGGTCGGGCAACCACAACAACTTGCCGGAACGAATAATGTACTCGGTCAGACCTTTGCGTCCCCGACGCGGCGACCAATCTGGAGAAATATGTTCAACGTCACGTCCGGCTACCTGCTGACCGCCCTCGTAAGCAATCGGAAAAGTGACCAGATCGTACTCGGCGTCATACAAAGCAATGAAAAAGTTCTCGGCCGGCATGACCCGTGCTACCTGCTGATAAATCAGTTTGATCAGGTCGTCCAATTGCAGGGTTGCACTCAACGCCTGTCCGATCTCGTTGAGAATGTTCAGCTCGACGATTTTGCGTTCACGCTGAGCAAAGAGGTGGGCATTTTCAATCGCGACGACGGCAAAGGTAGACACCGATTCGAGCAATTCGACATCGTGTCGGGTAAATGAACTGCCGTCAATCGGGTTGATCAACTCCAGCACACCCACAACCTGACCATTTGGCCCTTTCATCGGTGTGCAGATCAGCGACCGTGTTTGATAAGCCGACATCCGGTCTACATCTGGAAAATAGCGGTGATCTTGCCGGGTGTCGACGACCAGGGCGCTCTGTCCGCTTGCGGCCGCCCACCCAACGACGCCCTGGCCCAATTCCAGCGTCAGTCCGACGATCCGGTCACTGGCCGGGCCAAAGGCCACCTGCAAGACGAGTTTGTTGTCGTGCAGCAAAAAAAGCGAACCCGATTCGGCACGGAAAGCCTGGCCGACCTGAGCCAAGATCAGGCTCAGGGTGGTGTCCATATCCAGGCTCGAAATCACCGTGCGGCCGATGTTGTTCAGCGTTTCCATATCGGCCACACGACGGGAAATGTTCGCGTAAAGGCGCGCATTTTGGATTGCCACGGAAGCCTGATCGGCGAGGGTAGAAAGCAGCACTTGCTCGGTTTGGCTGAATGCGGCCGGCAATGATGAGGCAACCATCAGCATACCGCCGGCCGTCTTGCCGTCGGACATCGGCACGGCGACAATCGAGCGCAAATCAAATGGGGCGAGTGCCAGGCAGCTAAAATGCGCATCGCCGCTCACATCGGCGATTTGCACGGCGCGCCCCTGTTGAATGACCAAAGCGGTGAACAGCCTGTCCAGCGTTTCGGCCAATGTTGTTTCGTCTTGGGCTGCAAAACCATAGGTAGCCGCCAGGCTCAAGCAACCGCGTTCGGTATCCCACAAACACAATGCCCCGCACGTGCCATGTACCAGCTCCACCGCCGCCGTGGTCACTTCTTTTACGATCACTTGGGTCTCTAATCCGCTGGTGATCGCCTGTCCAAACTGGTTGAGCAAGAGCAGGCTTTCGACCCGGCGCTGCAAGTCTTCGTACAAACGGGCATTTTCAACGGCGGTTGCCGCCTGCTGAGCAAAAACTTGGAGGGTTTCCACCATCGGCAGGTCGGGCAGGCGGTTGTCCAGTGGCTGATCAACGGTGATGATGCCCAGAATGCGTTGTCCCATGCCATACATCGGCACGATCAGCACATCCTCCGGATGCCATCCTTGTTCGCTGTGGGCCTGACTAGCGGTATACACCTCAATTTTGCCTTCCCAGATGGCCTTGTGTTGATGTGGAATATAGTAGGATTGCCCGATCAGGAATTCGTCGCGCATCACCGAGCGAACGGTTTCCAGGGGCAGATGAACTTGTTTCATCTGGTCAAAGACCGTCTCGGGAAGGCCAACCGCCGCAACCCGATGCAAAGTCGGGGGCTCTCCTTCAACCAGGCTGATCAGCACGGCCTTGAACCCAACCCCTTCGCTGATCGCCTCGGCGGTCATTTGCATCAGTTCGTCAAGCGGCCTGGCCAAACGAAAAGCATTGCTGATAGAAACGAGCCGGCCGATCTGTTCGGCGCGCTTGAGGTACAGATCGCGCTGCCTGACCTGGGCCTGATACAGCCGCGCGTTGCGAATGGCCAGGGTTGCCTGTGAGGCCAATGCTTCAACAAAAGATTGCTGAGCCTGGTCAAAGACGGCCGGTTCGGTATGGAGCAAATGAATCCAGCCAACCACCTCAGCTTCGTAAAAGATCGGCACCATCAGCGCTGAACGGGCCGGTTTGACCAAACAGAGTTGACGATTTTCGCGCCACGCATCAACCACCAGTTCCGAACGTTTGGCCTGCACCACAGCCTGAGCCAGCATATCGCCGAGTGGCGACCAAAATTCGCTCATCTGCGCATATTCGGAATCGGTGTAGCCACGCTGGGCAATCGGCCGAAAAAGACCATCCCATTCTTGGGCCAGGGCAATGTATCCATGCGTGGCGCCGGTGATGGCAAATGCCTCGTCGATCAACACGTCCAAAATCTGTCTCAACTCGAGCGTGGCATTCAATTGCTCGCTGATGCGCTGCATGGCCGTCAATTCGTCAACGCGGGTGCGCAGTTGGCGGTCGGTAAACTGGTAAATCTGAGCATTGACAATGGCTACCGTCGAGTGCGAAGCAATGGTTTCCATCAACCGCACATCGTCTTCGGTAAAGCGGCCGCGGCGCTTGTTGCAAAAATGAACTTCGCCCACATAGCGATCGCCCAGGCGTAGAGGCAGCGCAAGCCAGGTATGCACATGCAAGGCTTCGATCAACGGACGATATGCGCTCAAAACCCGCGAGTCGAGCATGGCATCATCCGAGACAAACACCCTTCCTCTAAACAACGGCCCAGAACGAACCTGTTCGGTGACCGGAATGCGTATGTGGACCGATTCAGGATCAACACCCCAAATGCCTGTCGGGTGCGGCTGCAATGTCTGACTGATCGGGTCGAGAATCAAAATCAACGCCTGTTCGACGCCCAGAAATTCCGCCGACCGGGTGACGATCTTGGACAACAACTCGTCCAGGTCGAGGGTTGAACTGATCAACAGGGCTACATTGTACAGTTCTTGTGCTTCTTTGCGTCGCTCCTCGCTGAGCGCATAGATTTGTGCTTTCTCCAAAGCAAAAGCCGCATGCTCGGCCAGATGCTGTACAAACTCGACAGCATGCGCATCAAATGCATCGGTGCGGGTGCTTTCCAAATCCAAAACCCCGATAACGCGTTCGTTGGTTTTGAGAGGTACAGCAAGCTCCGAACGGATTGCCGGAACCAGCGTCACATAATCGGCATCGATGGCTACATCTGAAACCAGGGCGGTCTGACCACTGCTCACTGCACGGCCCATCACCCCCTGGGTCACCGGCCATGGGGCCGATACAAGTGCCGTTTGCTGTTCAGGGTTGAGGCCGCGCGTTGCACGCATGATCAGGTAATGATCATCGGTGGCGAGGGTGCCGATCACCCCTACCGTTGCATCCACAAAGCGCATCGCCTGTTCGAGAACCAAATCAAGCACATGTTGAGCATCGAAGGTAGCGCCCAAGGCACGGTCGATCTCTTCGATAGCCGATAGCTCCTGGATACGCCGATTCAAGGTCTCTACCGTCTGGCTTTGATCCAGATAATAACGACGAAGCCGCTCGATCCATCGTCCACCCGTCCAGGCCAGCAAGAATGAAAGCAAAACATAAACCCCTAACACGCCGGCCAGCCCCCTTGAGGCCGGCATCGACACAAGCCAGCCGACGGTGACGATCAAAGGCACGGCGCTAAATCCGGCGGCGATCAGGGCACCGCTCAGTCCCCACACCCAGGCCGCCAGAGCCACCAACAACAAATAGCCCAAGGCCACTGCCGGTGTCCATTGCCAGGCAGAACCTCCCTGCCGCAAGGCCACATAAAGGCCCATCGTCGTTGCAGCCCACAAAATGGCCAAGACGACCAACATGCGAGAAAAAAAGCGGCCATTTGGCCTGACACCACTCATGCTCACCAGAAACCTCAACCGATTCCCCACCAATCCATTCTGTTCTTTGTTTTCCCATTTGACGAACAGCCGATATTGCCTCTATCTTTCCGGCACAATGCCGCCTCCGCTCCTCCAGAGGCCGTCAAAGTGAGATAATTTGCCGACAAAACGACCTTTCGACACAATTCTCAAGCGTGGTACAGGATCACATCCAACTCATCGAGCGATGCCAGCCGTCAACTGTCTGGAAGGCCTGGTCAATCCCTTCAACAGTTTTATTTTCCGGCCACAGACGCTTTGCGACGCTCTGCAGCAGCCACCTCGGTGATCTCGCGAATGTCGGCAAAATTAGCCGTGTCTGCCGTCACGATGCCAACGGCAAGGGTCATCAACGGCTCGCGCCGTTCGCCGCCCGAACTGTCCTTGAGCTGAATATATCCCCGTTCGCGGTCGCGGAAGGAATAAAAGGTGCCTACCTCGTTTTTGAACCGCTCGGTGATATAATTCTTGATCGCTTCGGCATGTTCTTTATCGGTGATAATCATAAAATCGTCTGCACTGATATGACCGATAAAATCATTGGCCGTGCCATATTCATCGACACCGTCACCGAGGATCATGGCGGTAAAGCGAAAAACATCATCGCCGGCCACAAAACCGTAAGCCTCGTTGAATCCCTCGATATAGTTGATGCCGATGTATAAAATAGCCCAATCGCGGCGGCGCATCAACATCCGCAACTGTTCTTCGATCAGCTTGCCGCTTGGCAAACCGGTCGTCGGGCTGGTCAGGTTCTCCCACTTGGCGCGCTTGATCGCATTCTGCACGCGCAGTTTGAGTTCCTCGATGTCGAACGGCTTGGTAATATAGTCGTCGGCTCCGAGTTCCAGCCCGGCGATTTTGTCACTGCGTTCATCACGTTGGGTGAGAAAGAGGATCGGAATATGACTGGTTCTCAAATTGCCACGCAACCGTCGACACACTTCATAGCCATCGATGTCTGGAAGCTGGATGTCCAGCACCACAATGTTGGGCAGATTGCGGCGGCAAAGTTCGAGGGCATCGTTGCCTTTGGGAGCCACAACGACCTCGTAGCCCTGTGAGTCGAAAAAGATGCGCAGCAAATTCGAGATGTCAAAATCGTCCTCTACAACCAGGATTCTCCCTTTGCTCATCACCGTCTCCTTTGCTTCCGTACTGTGCCTGTACACACTCAGTCGTTTTGTCGATTCTTTACCGTAATTATATTTGTTTAGTACGAAAAGGGGAAGGGAAAGCACGCCCGCGTTCCCTTCCCCCCTTTTTGAACTGAGTTGGGTTGGCATCAAATGCCGGGTCCATCATCAGCGGGTCGATGCGTGAGCTGCCCGTTTTACCCGTTCAATATCTTCGTCTGTCACCGCATGCTCAAAGCACCGAAAACCGCCCAGTTCAAAACCATGTTTGGCTCCCAACGCCTCGATCTCTTCTACCTGCTCAACGGTCAAATCGCGTCCTAGAGTATAGCTTTCGTAACGCCGTTCCAGAGCCAAGATCATCACTTCGGCCATGCAGGCAAAGGCCATTCGCGGCGGGAACCCGAAATCAAATCCAAAATCCAGCGTCTCGCCCGGTACTTTGACCATCCCCCCTTCGATCACCAACACATCGTCTCGCTCCTCAACTACTCGCCTGGAAACGTCTCTGGGACGGGCCACATCGAGCACCACCGCCCCCGGACGCAGATGTTGAGGTTCGATGATGGTTTCCAAAGAGCTGGTCACTGCAACCACGACATCGGCTTCACGAATCGCAGATACGTCTTGGGCCAAATAGGTCGGCGCTCCCCGCCGGGCCTCGATCTTGGCCTTGACCTCTTCAAGACGGGCCGTCCTCCGCCCGATCAGGATCATCCTGCCGCATTCGTTGGCCAGCAATTGTCCGCTGACACTGCCCACCGCACCGGTAGCACCAACAACGGCAACGGTTGCCCGACGCAAATCAATTTCCATTCGCCGCGCCGCCTCACGAACGGCCTGAGCAGCCACGGCCACCGTATAGCTGTTGCCGGTCGTCACCGGAATGTCCAATCGGCTGGCAATGGTGATTCCGGCATCCCCAACTACCGAGGTAAATGCACCCAGGCCCAAGATTTTCGCCCCCAGTTTTTGCGCCAGCCGGCCGGTGCGCACAACCTTGCGATACACGACTTCTTCAGGCAGCGTCACCATTCGTTCCGGCGTAAACGGGCAGGCTACAAACCAGCCTTCGATTTCTGGCCCTAAAACCGAACGGACACCCACAATATGGGAGATGTAAAGGGGCGGAAAAAAACGAGACAAAAAATGAATCAACGAAACCGGTAAAAGACGCCCCAACAAAGGAAATTTGCGTTCAACATCACGCTTTGGATCGATAGGATGAATGACAAAGGCAAAGTTGTCCAAAACCGCCCCCCTCAATAAGCCCCGAACGGATCGGGGCCATTTCAGCAGACCTCAATTGAATTGCGGAGTCGAGGCTTGAGCCGGGGGCTCCGCTTGAAAGCACTCTCTGCTCTCGCAACTACAGAGTCTATTCATATGAATCTGTATGATACATAGGTTTGTGTAAAGATGCGTATTGGCCCATTTTGTGGTGATCGCTATCCTCATAGAGCACGTTTTTGGAAATCACACTCCGTGTCTCGGTCCGGATGAGGATGGTATCCGATTCAATTGCGCGTGCCGGGTAGATGACCAATCCCGCGCCGATGCGGCAATTATGGCCTACACACCCGCCGATGATTTCCAGTCCGGTCGGCTCCAGTTTGCCGTTGCGCATGGCCATCATCGGCTTGGGCACCAGGTTAAAATCGGTAAAGGTGGTTCCGGCGCCAACAAAAGTATTGCGTCCCAAAACACACATCTGCAGGCATGCATTCTGGGCCACAATGCACCGCTCCATCAAAGTGGTCATAAACAGAGCGGCGCGGAAGGGCAGATAGCAATTATCGCTGATCACACTAAGCATCACCTGCACACCCTGATCCAGCGTCACGTTGTTGCCGATGACACAATTTTCGATCATCACCCCCGGCCCAATGTAACAGTTGTCGCCGATGTACGTTGGCCCCTGGATCACCGCATCCGGGTTGATGTGCGTGTTCTTGCCGACAAAAACCACGCCCGACGAGCTAAGCACCTGCTTGCGTTCCCACATGCTCCGCAACAACACCCTCAACCGGGTGGAGATCTTTTTGGCCTGCACTTCAAAGCGGGCCCCCTCGGCAAAGATGCCAAAGGGCGTGTTAGCCATAAAGATATGTATCCAGTGCTCGATCGACAAAAAGGCCCGAATCGGCACATAATAAACGATCTCGCCCCGTTCGCTGGCCATATAAGTCGGCACATGATAATAGCCAATTTCGCGCGCTCCGGTATCGATCACCAGGGGATCGGCCTGATCTTGAATGCCGTTGGGGAAATACCACAGGTCGGCCACATACAGGTCACCCTGACGCACGATGCCATCCTGCAAATGAATGGCATGTTTGATAATTGCCTGATCGGTAGGTGAAAAAGCAACCCGGCATGGCTTGTTCCGTTTTCGGGCTTCGCGGATAAAGGTGTCAATGAAGGGTTGATCGAAAAAGAGGTTGTCGCGGTACACGATCATCTCGGTGCGATCGTCGCGGCGAATCTGGCTCAAGTCTTTGCACTCGATAACCGAGTCACAGTACTTGACCAACACATCTCGTTGATGTAACTTGAGCGGCTTGTTCAGAATACGCAGTTCACGCGCCGGCTCGTTGAAAGGAAAGATTGGGCGATTATCTAGCAGGGCAACGCGCCTCATCTGCAATCTCACCTGCCCGGCCGACAACGCCGGGACGAACGGCTTACCTTCAGGGCACCAACCCGCAGGTAAACTGAGCCATTATTTCAATTAAAAGGTCGTTTATTGATATGGAACGTGCATGTTTCATCGCCGACAGCGATACAAGAGACCTCTTGAATGTCAAAATCCTTGCCGCTGCTGATCCACGACAAAGTTTCTTGCAACAATCCCAGTGCCGCATGACAGCATGGCACTTTGGAATGCCGTCCCCAGCACACCGGACAGCGGTCGATGATATAGATAAACCGGTCGATTTCTTCCTGGACCCGTACCCGCTGATCGGTAAAATTGTTAAAGGTGTCGGCCATCGCGTTGAGGCCGATCTTGAGTTTCATCCCCAGCGGGAGCAGACGAAAAGCCAGGTCGGCCATTCCCAGCAAAGAGCCAAAATCTTTGAGCGCATACTTGAAACCGGCCCGTCCCGCCCGTACGGCCAACCCTCGGCCACCGCGCGGACCATACATATCTTCCAACGCCTGCATGATTGCGCTCAACTCGTCAAACTTGAAACCCAGCTCCAAATCGTTAGGCGGATAATTGTTCACCAGATGCCCCAATCCGGCCAGGTTGAGGGTCGCATTGACGCCGTTGCGTCCCATCACATCTTCGAGCGCAAGCAACAACATCCGCCCCATCTTGTTAGGCCAGAAAAAATTTTCCTTTTGCGGCGTCAATTCCGGCTCTTTGCTGCTCACCGTCATTCCTTGCGCCAACGCTGCTCACCATATAGCTCGAATTTATCCGCTGTATTCTGGAAGGAGACCTCTCCAATCGCCTTGACCGGTTTCCGACCGGGTCACATTCGAGGTTACACATTATCTCGCAACAAAAAGGTCAATATCTTTTGACGGAAAAGCTCCGGCTCATCGAGCATTGGAAAATGTCGTGAATAATTCATCATTTCAATTTGGGCATGCGGCACCCCTTTGATCAATTCCCTGGCCTGATTGGGATTCACGATATTGTCGTGTGCCCCAAAGATGCCCAATGTAGGCACGCTGATCTGCCCGATCCGTCCACGCAAATCGGTGTTCCGCAAATCACCGATGCTTCTGAAAAAGGACTCGGTGCTGGTTTTGGAGACATCCCGAAAGATCATTTGTTGCACTTTTTTCGAATCGCGCGCCAGCACCATCCAGACTACCGCTCTGAGCATAAAAGGCAGTCGAAACAGCGTGCTGGCAATCCATCCTACGCCGGCCAGTTGTAAAAATACGTGCAACGAAGTTCCCACAATCGGCGAACCAACAATGGCCACTTTGCTCACTCGTTCGGCATGCTCCAATGTCAGGCGCAAAGCAACGGTGCCTCCCATCGAATGGCCGATCACCGGGGCGCTTTGGATGCCCATGATCTCCATAAATTGGTAAACCATCGAAACATAAGAATCGAGCTTGAAGGGGGGAGTCTTTTCTTTGGCCGATTCACCAAAACCCCAAAAATCCAGCGCGTATGCCCGAAAACGATGTTGATCGGCGATATCGATCATGGTCTCGCGCCAGACATCCCAAGAGTTGATCCAGCCGTGCAGCAACAACACCGGTTGCCCACGGCCGTCCATTTCATAATGTACAATCCCCTCGCTGGTCACAATCGAACTCAACGGAAAGCCTCCCTGCCCTGACCAGGTTTCCGGTTAGCCGATCGGCTCACCCTTCTACGTCCATTTCTTCGAGAATCGAGTAGAGCAGTTCGAGCAAGACGTTCTTGACCGATTCCTTATTTGTAGCCACACAAGGTATCACTTTGACATCTCGAGATATTTTAAGTGCAATCCGCAAGTCTTCAGGCGTCCAGGCATCCGGTGAGTCTTGTTTGTTGGCAGCCACAACATAGGGCGTTGGCGCATAGCCACGAAAGACCTCCAGAATACGTCTGGCCTCGCGAAAGGTTTCGGGACGAGCGCTATCGATCACCACCACGAATCCCAGCATCCCCTCGGACAGGATTTCCCACATAAAATCGAAGCGCTTTTGACCAGGCGTTCCGAACAAATAAAGGATCAAATCGTCGTCAACCGTGATGCGGCCAAAGTCCATTGCGACGGTGGTTTCATCTTTGCTCATCCTTTCCGAATCGCTGGTGATCTTGCGTTCGGTCGATACCACATCGATTTCGCTGATCGTGCGGATGAACTGCGTTTTCCCGGCGTTGAAAGGACCTGTGACAACCATCTTTACTGTCTGCATCTTTAACCCCCGTCTACATACTTTTGATGCGAGCGATCAATTTGTCGACAATACCGCGCTTGACGGTTGGCGCACGAATTGGTTGAGCTCCGGTTGCCCGTGATTCGGGCTGTCTGGCCTCGGCCGGCGCACCGGGCGGTCGGATCAGTTCCACCAATCCCGCTTGCAACATCCCATATACAATGCGTCGAATCTGAAAATCGCTCATATTGTTCGCCTGGGCAATCCGTCGGATCGAATTGGTCGGTTTGACATACGAGATGACCTTCCATTCCTCCGCGCTCAGGCTGATGTTACGCAGTTTGGCATCAGGATGATCGGTAAACTTGAGGGCCATGTCCAGATCGGGCAATTCGTCTTGCAGACGTTCCCACTCTTGAACGCGGCGGCTGCCTTCCATAATCACATTGCCCAGGTCAATCGGCACGGTCAGACGATTTTTATCCGGCTGCTTGTCCGGCTCGAAAAAGAATTCGCCAAAAGTCCAGGTAAAAAGACGATAAACAACATCAAGAATGTGTTGAGTCGCGCTCTGAACTACATCTTCTTTGGAAACATAGCCGTTTTGGATCAAGATCAAGGCCAAACGCTTGTCATCTTGTTCCTTAGCCCGTGCCTGAATGGCCTTGGCCTGTCCCGGTGATAGTTTGCCTGCTCTAGCCAGCATATCGGTCAACAGGCCATCGAGGCCGGTCAGACTTGCGAAAATGATCTTGCCGTCTTGAAAAAAAAGCTCGGCAGTCTGCGAATCTTGATTGACCCGTAAGGCACCCGACTTGCGCGCCAGATGAACCAGATTCAAGAGCTGGGTTGTGCTAAAGTCTTGTAAATTTCCCTTCAATGCCATCTTTAATCCTCTTGCACCGAATAACATGGCCAGCTATGCCAGGGGCACGTATTCATTATACCCTGTCTCGACAAGCAAGTCAACCAGAGTGGACGGCGGGGATGTCACCCACAATTTTACGAACGGGTTCTTGCCCAGGACAAGTGCGAATTGGGCGTTTGGGTGCCGACACAAGTTTGTTGGTGTGGAAAAATGTCAGATAGGCTTGTCTATCGCTCTCGATCTTGTTAAAGAGCCTCGTAGCCCCCGGTAGACCGCGAGATGACCTGGAGCTTTGAAGCGGAACACTCCGGCTAAAACCTCAATGCCACAATTCGACTGCGGTCCACCGAACCCTTGATTTGTGCCGAGCATAACAGTCTCTTGATCATCATATCATAAAATGGTCGGCGTGTCATTACGATTCGGTTACAGATGCACAATAGCGCATAAGGACCTATCCGAAAAGCCGTACAAGCGACATAGGGATGCCGTTTGTACCGACGCATAGGGATACGCTGGTTACGGTTTTGGAATGGGCTTCAAGCAAGTCAAGGGACGATGATCCGCACATAGGCTTGATCGCCAAAAAATTCGCCGTTAGGCCGCCGCAGACGCCAGAAGCTTTTATACGTGCCCGGTGCATCGGGTGCAACCATTTCAACGCTGATGTCCACAATACGGCCCGGTTCGGCCAGTTCAACCGGCACCGGTGAGGTGGCACCCAGCAAAGATTCCGAGACGAATACCCATTCGGTGCCCGGCTCCCAGGTACATTCACCATCGTTGCGCATGCGCCACGTCTTGGTGAAACGTGTTCCGGCATTGTACAGGGAGTCGTCAGGAACGGTCACATCTTCGACAAAGCGTGCCGATGGCTTGCATTCCGGGTTGACTGCTGCAGTGACTTCGACGGTCGGCACGGGAGTTGGCGTGGGCAACGGTGGCAGCACTTTGACCACTACGCTGGCCGGCAGGCTCACCCGCCCGTCGACATCATGCGCTTTGACCATCAAGGTGTGGGTCCCCATCGAGGAGGCATCCCAAATCTGGATCACGTCAAAGGCGGTCAACTCTTCTTTTCGCGGCCTGTTCACCTGATAGAGTCGTCCATCAACCCACAATTCGGTTTTGGCTATGCCCCGTTCGGTCTGGGCCAGTGATTGCACCAACACGCGCTCGCCAAGCCGCACTTCGATCTCACCGGTCGGTGACGAGATCGTCACTGTCGGTACATTGCCGCTGCGAGCAGAGACACATCCAGCCAACACAATGAGAACAAAAAACAACGTCTTTTGTTTCCAAAAAGCATTCCACATCATTTTCCTAACCACAATCTGGATTTGCGTATGAGCAAGCGAGTATAGTACATCTTGGGTCTAAAGTCAATGTGATGACCGGTGTATCGCGTCCTCCAAGGAGTGTTGCCAGGTCGGATCGCGTCTGGATTGGCAACACTCGCAGTGGAATGGTCACAGCCCCGGCGACCCCGCCGATGTGGGGCAGAGACCTCTGCCGAGCAAGGGAGGATGACCTGGCATCATCCCGAACAGGATAGGTTGTGCTTTTGATGCGGTTGTGGTAGAATCGGTGCGCCTCGGAGGATTGCATGAGCGTTTTTTCTACCATTCTGGCCCCCCTGATTGTGTTGGGGATCGGCGCTGTGGTGTTTTATATCTCGGATCATCTTTTGCGTCCACAGGACAAAGGACAGGTCGAGACGCTGGTCATCGCCCTGGCAACCATTTCTCTTTTGCCCGGCCTCGCGCATCTGAACCAGGTCATCCATCTCAATCCGCTGTCGCAACTTGCCCTGTACGCCGACAAACCGACCTGGATGTTGGCCATGATCTTGCTCATCGGCGCATCGGCCCTTTCGCTCGCCTGCTGGAATCAGCCCACTCAGGGGCGAACAAGCCGGCTGGTGGCGCTGAGCAGTGTGTTGCTTTTGATCTTGAGCGCCGATCAAACCCTGACGGTCATTGCCTGGGCGTTGGCCGATGTGGCTATGCTCCATATGTTGGGACAACAACACGCTGCCGATGAGCGAGTGATCCGTGCCGGGTTTTTGAGTATGCTGGGTGCAGCACTGCTGGCCACCGGCTTGATGCTCCAATCATCTGTCGAACAGGTGATGTTCAAAACGGCTGCGGCCATCATGCTGCCCTGGGCTTTCGTGCTCTGCCTTTTGCCGTTGCCCCTGCCGACATGGCAAGCTGCTGCAGATGCTTCTTCGCAAACGCCTCTTGCTTCTCGAATTATGATCTTTCTCTTGCCATCCACGATAGCCATGGCGCTTGGACAAAAATTTTTTACATGGGAGGTGCCTCTTTTTAACGGGGGGCAGCAATTATGGTTTGTCCTGTGGGCGACGTTGATCATGCTGATCGGCGCGCTGCGCGCATGGGCTGCTCAAACGCCCGCTCAATTGATCGATAACACCGTCTGGCACGGCATGGGGATCATCTTGAGCACTTGGGCCTTACAGCTCGATCCGGCCGTCCAACTGGCCGCCGGGATCAACGCCATTTTGAGCATCTTGATCCTGCGCACAACCTGGAGTCAGTGTCAATATCTGAACGTGGCCGACCCACATACATGGTGGCGCGCGTTGCCGGTTGCATTTGCGCTGGGCACTCAGGCCGGCCTGCCGTTGACGTTGGGTTTTCCGGTGCGCATTGCCATGTACACGACGATTTTTAACTCAAAATGGCCGGCGTTGTTGCCGCTCATCGTTGCCGAAGCGCTTTTTATGGGCGCATTGTTGCGCATTTTGCTTGACCTGGAGCATGTGCCCGAACCTGCTGCCGATCATGGTGCGCGTGAACCGGAAAATCACGTTGGATCGTCTCAATTCAAGGTTTCCGAAGCCTGGCTGAAGCGATTGGCTGCTCGCCCGCACGTCGTCCGATCGCTCGATGCGTTGCTTGAGCGGATCGGCAATCGCTGGCAGCCGGTTCTCCGTTTGTTGACCTCCATCGATCCCATTTATGCCGCCGGTGCACTTTTAAGCATCTTTTTGTTTGTTTTGGGCCTGTTTCCCAACCTGTTAAGCCATACCCGTTCTTTGTCGAACCTGTTTCGCTGGTTGAGCATTCCGCGTATGCCCGAATGGGCCGCCCTGTTGCTCTCCCTCGTCGGAGGCATCGTCGCTTACCGCCATCAGATGACGTTGATCGAACTTGTGCAAGGGTGGTGGCCGCTGCTCGATCATCTTTTTGACCTGGATTGGCTCTACCGGGCCGTGCAAAAAGTGCTGAGCCTGCTGCGTGGATTGCTCTGGAGCGCCACTCTGGTCGTCGAAGGTGCAGGGTATATGGCCTGGGTCGTTTTGGTTTGTCTGGTCATCTTGATTTTTGTCATTTCACGTTAAGAAACGTATATCTATGACAATTTTTGCTCAACTTGCCCATCTCTCCGGTATTCCTGTGGTCATTGGCCTGGTCATCACCGCTTCGATCATTGCCATTGTCCGCGACTGGCGCTTTGGCCTGTGGGCTTTGCTTGTACAGTATATGTTGCTCGGCGTGCTTCACCTGCGCATGCTTCCACCTGAATTGGCGCTGATCAAAATGCTGGTCGGCGCGTTGATCTGCCCGATGATCTATTGGTCGGCGCGGTGGGTAGAAAGTGAACGCGCGCACAAGGCTGAGATCGAGCGGCAAAAGATTGCCCGTGAACAAAAGCAGGTGCCGCTGCCGCCGCTGCCGTGGCCGATCCGTCCGACCAGTGGGATTTTCAGGTTACTGGTGGTCTTGTTGCTGGGAATGGTGCTGTACAGCATGTCGATCTCTTGGCCGCTGCCGCTCATCGCTGCCGATCTGGCGCCAGCCTGTGTGTGGCTGGGACTGATGGGCTTGCTCACGTTGGTGCTCACCGCCAGCCCGCTCCCGGCCGGACTGGGCTTGTTGACGCTGGTCTCCGGTTTTGAACTTTATTTTGATGTCACCCAACCCGGCCTGGCCGGCACCGGCCTTATGGCGGCGATCAATTTAGCGTTGGGGCTGGTCATCGCTCACCTGATCACCGTCGACGCGCTGACCGGGGAGGTCTTATGAACGCCTCGTCACTGACCATACCGGGGCCACTTTTTTTCCTGCTCGCGTCGCTTGCTCTCGCCGCCCTGGCCTACCTGGTTCATCGCTGGAACGTGTTGAGTGGACTGATCGCCACGATCGGCAGCCTGGGACTGGGCTGGATCGCCCTTACCTGGCTGCTCGACAAGTCGATCTCGCTGGGGGGGCGCAGCGTGATCTTGACCTCCGATTTTGTTTTTTTAGGACGTTCCTGGGCTTTGACGCCCACCGCCGCCACGCTGATCGCTTTTGGATTTCTCGTCGGTGGGCTGTGTTTTTTGCTGGCTCTGCCTGCTTCTCAGGGCTGGGCCTTCCATCCCTTTGGTCTGGCCGTGTTGGGCATCTTGAGCATGTCGGCGACCGCAGAGCAGTTTATCTATATGGTGCTGTTTTTCTGGCTAGGCGCAGTTCTAACTGGCTTTGTCCTGGCCGGGGGAAGACCCGGCGCGACAATGGGAGCCTTGCGGTTGATCGTCGTGTGTACCCTGGCCGCAATGCCGTTGCTTTTGGTGCCCACCTTTTTTCAAGATGACGCTCCCCCTGGCGGGACCCAAACAGGCGTCGTTCTGGGCATCCTCGGGTTGGGTATGCTGTTGATGTTGCCCCCCTTTCACGGTGCACTGGTCGGCGCTGCGGCGTTTAGCGCGCCGATGCCACCGGTCCTGGTCCTCTCGATCTTGCCGGCGACGGCTTTGCACATCTTTTTCCGGTTCACCCAAACCTATCCGGCCATCCTTCAGGATGGGTTGATCCTCGAGATCTGTCAATGGCTGGGCCTGGGCGCGGTCATCTTGGGTGGCTTGAGCGCGCCGGCACAACGTCGTTGGGGATCGCTGATCGGCTATGCTGTTTTGATCGACTGGGGAATCGGCCTGATGGCGCTGGGGCAAGGATCGCCTGAACGGATGGCATTGGCCGTGCAGATGTTGTTGGGCCGAACGGCAGCATTGCTGTTGTGCGGCGCAGGGTTGACCCCCCTCTTTGAAGCGGCCGGAAAACGGGATGACCTGGAGCGTTATGCCGGAATGCTCTTTGCCCGTCCGCTCAACGTGTTGTCGCTTTTGCTGGGTTTATTGACCCTGGCCGGGCTGCCGACACTGCCAGGGGTAACCGGGCGCTGGGCCTTACTCGGCGATTTGGCCGCCAACCACCCCGTCCAGGTTTGGATCATCGTCGGCGCAGAGATTGGCGTAGCCGTCGGCGCAATCGTCGGTCTGCTGGCATGCCTGGGCCAGGCCCAACCTGCCCTGGTAGCCAAACGCCGCGATGAGTTGATCGCCTCTTTGTTCGCACTGTTTGCCTTGTGGACGGCTTGTATGTTGCTATCAAGCGCGTCAATATGGCAACCGTTGCTTACAACAAGACCCTAAAGGTTTCAAAAACCTTTAGGGTCTTGGCCAGGGCCTCATAGCATCTCGACGGCAAATTCCAACACCTGGACATCAGGCCGGTTCGTTTCGATCCATTTGACCACGTGCTCCAGCACGCCATGTGCGTATGCTGCATCGTTAGACACCGTCGATATTCCCAGCACCGTAGTTTGCCACATATCTTGCAAGTCAACCTCGGCAATGCTGACGTTGAATTCGCGGCTCACCCGCGTGATAATGCTCTTGAGCACGCTCCGCTTTTCTTTGAGCGAATGCACCGAAGGCAAATAGAGCTTGATCGTGCAAATGCCGATGACCATTTTTACTTTTATCCGTCTTCGATGCCGACCAACGCACGCCATGGCCCGTGCAGGCCGTCCTCACTGACCCCGTAGTACATGCGCACCGAACCGTCAGAGCAACGCTGGGCCAGATCATAACGCTGCTGGCCGCTCTGTTTGTAGCTCTTGACCAGACCGATGTCGCCCTGCCAGGCAATTTCCGGCGCTTTTTGGGCATACGTTGCCGCCTCGTTGATCGCATAGCGCCACAGTCGCCGCGCCGATGCGTGGGTTACGTTCTCAATTCGGTTGCCTTTGCGCAAATCGCTCATCGTGTAATAGGTTTTGCCCTTTCGCTCGACAACGCCGAGGATTTCGACCCCGGTACGCGGCGGCTGAACGGTCAGCGAATCGGTCACCTGAACGGTAACCGGGGTTTCGCTGCGCACTGCCTGCGCCCGCAGCACCAGTTCAACGATTTCGTCGCGCATGGCCAGGTTGGTTTCGCCCTCATCGCGCACATAAATCTTGCTTCCATCAACGGCATAGGGCGACTCCTGGCCACGCGGCACTGCAATGCGAATGATCGACTTGCCCTCACTTTCCTGCACATCGATAACCAAGTCGAGCGGCGGCGTAATCTTGGTCTCGATGTCGTGGCGGATCAGGCGCATCGTTTGCTCAACATCGCTCACCCCCGTTGCCGGCACCTTGACGTTGGGCCCGGCTCCGACATAAACCGTACCGCCGTTGGTGTTGGCAAAAGCCACCACATCGGCCAAGATGGCATAAAGGCGGCCGCCGCGGCGGGTGGCACTTTCGTGAAAGGACTGAACGATGGTGTTGCCGGCCTCGCGTGCCGCGCGGATTGTGTCAAAAGGCTGGGCGGCAACAGGACGAGCCGGACGGGTAACCGAGAAATCGGTGCCAGAAAGAGCTTCCAGGATCGCGTTGAATGAACATTCTTCAAGTTGAATCTCGGTCAGCCGCTCGCCGACACCCAACCGTTCGGGGTGAGCGAGGTCGCCGATCAGACGGTGTGCATCGGTGCCCTGAATGCAGTGCATCCGACGCGGATATTCCGGCTTGGAGCCGTCGAAAAAGCGGGCAGTGGTGCGTCCACCCTTCTTTTCCAGGTCGGTCACTTCCAGGGCATGGAGATATTCATCCTGTGTCCAGGCGATGCGAGTTTGTCCGCCCAAGCCAAGGCCCTGCATAGCCACACCATGTGCCGTGTTGGCATGCGCGGCAATGACCAGCCCCCCGGCCTCGTGGATCAGCCGATAAGCTGTGTTCACGTCAGTGGTAGCTCCCACCTCGGTTGCGCCGGTATCCAGTTTATCGGCGGGCACCTTGAGTTGAAGCAGCAAGTGCTCCAGTGTGCGCACCGGTGTATCGGGCGGGAAAATGCCCAAAATGTGAAAGCCAAAAGTCGCCGTGAACTCAAACCCGGGCAAAACCAAGATATTTTTCAACAAACGGCGATATTCTTCGAGATGTGCTTTTTCCCCTTTTTCCAGCCGATTCAGGCTTTCCAGCAGCTCGAGCTTTTTGATCTCCTCCTGCATCGCCCGGTAGCCGGCTACGGTGTTGTGATCGGTGATGGCCTGAATTTCAACCCCTTTTTCCTCGGCCCGACGCAAAATGTCCAGGCAGGTCACGCCGGGCTGCTCGTAATCTGAGGATGCCGGTGTGTGAAGATGCAGGTCCATCCGATACCATTTCATGTTTTTTGACTTCTTTCTTGACACGATCTATCCTTTACATAAAGTGTGGATCGACAGACAGATCGCCGAAGGCTTATCCGAGAAACGTAATCGACGCGTCCTGATGCGTCGGTACAAGCGGCATAGGATGCCGCTTGTACGGTCTTTCGGATAGGTTCTAGAGCAGAAAGACGAGGAACAGGCTCAACAGGCCCCACTTCTGCCGGGGCAGAATTGTCGCCGGGGTGTGGTGCAAATACAACTGGCCCAAGGGGTTGCCCAAAAGGACGGAAAACAGGCGGTCAGGGAAGGTAGAATCTGCTTTCCGCATTTCCACAATCGGTGTAGAAGGTAATCCACGCGGTAAGCAGACCAGGTCATCGCAATACGGGCATTTACCCAATCCGGTGCAGGCAATAGCAACTAACGTCGATCATCACGCTGCATCCTCATTTTACACAATGCCCGCCTTTTAACTCGCCACACATCCAATGCGCCCCTGGAAATCATTGGCCGCGATGGAAAAAGGTCAACCACACGGCCTGCCCGGGGAGCAATCAGCGCCGCTCTGAAAAGCAGAACCGACACCTCTCGATGTGTCGATAGGACGGCCAAGATGCCGCTTGGACGGCTTTTCAGATAGCTCCGTAGACCACAAGAGAACACCCGGTGTGGGGTTTTTCCAGGGTAGAGCCTTCAGGCGGAACGCTCCGGCTAAAGCCTCGACTCTATGACTGAATTGAGGTCTACCGAGGCTCTAAACAAACGACGTGCAGCCCCAAAACCCGGTCACGGCCCTGACAGTTTTACAAAATGGCACGCGGATTTCAAAAGTCGTTCGGCTAAGGCCGACACCTCGTTTAACGCGAGTCCAATTTGCCTTCCTGGCCTTGAGCACAACCACCGGCTCAATACACGGGATCGTCTGTGCGATACCAATGGGGCGAACGCCAGGTTCGCTAACGAACCGTGCGTTCGCCCGATTCTGTTTATTCGGTTTGAAAAGCGGCCGCAAAGACCTGATCGATGTGCTCGACCACCACAAAGGTCAACTGGTCACGGACCTCTTGGGGCAGTTCGTCCAGGTCGACCTCGTTGCGTTTGGGCAAGATCACCGTTTCGATTCCGGCCCGGGCGGCGGCCAGCACTTTTTGCTTGACGCCGCCGATGGGCAAGACCTGGCCGCGCAGGGTGATCTCGCCGGTCATAGCCAGACGGGGACGAATCGGCTGTTCGGTAAACAGCGACCGCAATGCGGTAGCGATGGTGATCCCGGCCGAAGGGCCATCTTTGGGCACCGCACCCGCCGGCACGTGAATGTGAATGTCGTTTTCGGAAAAAACCTTGTCTTCGATGCCCAGTTCATGTGCTTGGGAGCGAATGTAGCTCAAGGCCGCTTGAGCCGATTCTTTCATAACCTCTCCCAGTTGTCCGGTCAGGAGCATATTGCCCTTGCCGGGCATTTTGGTAGCCTCGACAAAGGTAATATCGCCACCGGCCTGGGTGACCACCAGCCCCACCGCAACACCGGGCACGTTGACCCGCTCCCCCAATTCTTCCAAAAAATACTTGCGCTTGCCCAGTCGTTTGGGCACATCCTCGGCGTCGATCACCACCTGCTCGTCCGCGTGTCCTTCGGCAATGTAAGTGCTGATCTTGCGGCAAACCCCGCCGATTTCGCGTTCCAGGTTGCGCACCCCGCTTTCGTAGGTATATTCGCGGATGATGCGCAAAATGGCGGCGTCGGTAAAGGAGACTTCGCCGGGGCGCAGGCCGTTTTCTTTGATCTGGCGCGGAACGAGGTATTGCCGGGCAATTTGCAATTTTTCGAGTTCGGTGTAGCCGTCCAGCTCGATGATCTCCATCCGGTCGCGCAAAGGGCCGGGGATCGGCGCAAGCTGGTTGGCCGTGCAGATAAACATCACCTGGGAGAGGTCAAAAGGCACATCCAGGTAATGATCGCGGAATTCGTTGTTTTGCTCTGGGTCAAGCACTTCCAGCAACGCCGAGGAAGGATCGCCGCGCCAGTCGGCGCCGATCTTGTCCACTTCATCGAGCATGAACACGGGATTTTTGCTGCCTACACGCCGTAGGGCCTGAATGATCCGCCCCGGCATCGAGCCAACATAGGTGCGACGGAATCCGCGTATCTCGGCCTCGTCGCGGATGCCGCCCAGGCTCTGACGGACAAACTTGCGGCCCATTGCGCGGGCAATGGAACGCCCCAGTGAGGTTTTGCCTACCCCCGGTGGACCGACAAAACAGAGGATCACCCCTTCGCGCTCACGGCGGATCAGGTCTTGGGGCGCTTCTTCGTTGTGCTCGGCCTTGCGTTCCTGACGCAGTTTGCGCACGGCCAGAAATTCGATGATCCGGTCTTTGATGTCTTGCAAGCCATAGTGGTCTTCGTCGAGCACGGTACGCGCGTGGGCGATGTCCAGGTTGTCTTCGGTCATCACCTGCCAGGGCAGGTTGACCATCCAGTCGAGGTAGGTCTTGATCACCGAGTATTCTGCCGCCGCAACCGGCATCTTTTCCATACGGCTCAGCTCGCGCAGGGCTTCTTTTTCGGCTTCTTCGGGCATGCCGGCCGCTTTGATTTTTTCGCGGTACTCGTTGATTTCGAGGGTTTGCTCGTCTTCTTCGCCCAGTTCGCGGGTGATTGCCTTGAGCTGCTCGCGCAAAAAGAATTCGCGTTGCACTTTTTCCATGCTGCCCTGTGCTTCTTGCTGAATCTTTTTGCCCAGTTCAAGCACCTGGACCTCGCGCTGAAGCAATACGGTGAGGCGGCGCAGCTTGTCACGCACATCGTCGATCTCGAGTATTTCTTGGGCATCGGCAATGCTCATGCGCAGTGAGGTGGCGACAATGTAGGCCAGTTGTCGCGGGTCCTGGATGTTCATAGCCATCATCAGCACTTCGTCGGGCAGATGAGGGGTTAAGGAAACCAGTTGGCGAAACTGTTCGATCACGCTGCGCATCAAGGCTTCGACTTCGACCGAGTCTTGAACGGCCTCCGGAATGGGGGTAATGCGTGCTTTGAGATAGGGTTCTGTGCCGATAAATTCGTCAATGCAAATGCGTTCGATGCCCTGCACAAAAACGATCACCGTGCCGTCGGGGGCTTTGCGCACCCGATGCAACATAGCTGCCGTGCCGATGCGGTACACGTCGTTGACGCCGGCTTCTTCAATGTTCTCATCTTTTGCGGCCACCACCCCGATGATCCGCTTTTCGGTTAAAACGGCATCGTCAACCAGGCGCACATGGCGCGGCTGCCCGACGGTGAGTGGCAGGGCCGTGAGCGGATAAAGCACAACGCCGCGCAATGGCAAGATGGCCAGTTCGCGCGGGATTTCAAAACCTTCTTTTTCTTGTTCTGTGTTGGTCTTGACCTCAACCGTCTTTTCTGGGTTTTCCGATTCTTGCGGCTCTGTCTGCTGAGATAGAGAATCGGGCAATGTCATAACTTTCCTCCGACAACCAGGCGTTTCATTCAACTTGGTGCGATGTGGCGGCATTTGCCTCTCTGACTTGGATCTTTTTGACTTTGACTTTGGGCAGCACGACGGTTAACAGCCCGTCTTTGTAAAACGCGCTGATTTCTTCTTGCTCAACGGCATGGGGCAAAAAGACCTGGGTACGAAAATGGCCATACGGGATTTCAAGTTGCTGGTAGGCTAATTTGGGCTCATCATCACGACGAAAGCCGGTGATCACCAGATTGCGATTGGACAGTGAGACGGTGAAATCACGCTCTCTGACACCGGCCACTTCTACTCTAACCACCACACTATCGTCGGTCTCGTATACGTCGGTTGCCGGTCGCCATGTCTTTTGATGCTGAACGGTCAGCCAGCGCACGGTCAGCAGCAAGTCTCCCATTGCATAATCCGGTGACTTGTCTAGCTGTTGAACATCGTCCATGAGTTCATTATCGTCGTTTCGTGACATTCACCCACTCCTTCTGAAACCACACCATGCCCTCATTGTACCACAAGCACCCCAAGACTGCAACCGAGTCTGCCAAACCAAACCTCAAAGGTTTTGAAAACCTTTGAGGTTTTTCGTCATTCAAACTCGGCCCAGTCGACCGGTTGTAAATCGGGGTTGTCGCAGGCCTGACGACCCACTTTGGCCATGTCAACCCAATGGCCGTCGAGTTTGATGCGTACCACGTCGGCGGTAAAATCGGTGTTGGTGCCGCAGCCGGCGCAGGTGTCAAGCAAGGATGAGCCGACACCATAAATGTCGGCCGGCACTTGAAGGCGCTCAAACCGTTCGATTTTCTCCGGATTGAACCCGCCGGTCACTACGATCTTGACTTCGTGGCACCATTGACGCGCCCGTTCCAACCACTCTGGCGGCAGGTCCCAGTGCAGGTAGGCGCTATCGATGGCCCGGCGCAGGTCAAAGACCAGGCGGGGATTGACGCCGCAATCAAGGGCGGGATCGCCTAGCGGTTCAACGCGCACGTCGCGCAGGGTGTTGCTGGTATCGGGGCGCACGCCGTACAGTTTGTATTTGGCCGCTTCTTCCATCTGCCCGGCGTCGACGCAGGCGCGGTAGCGGGCAAACATGGCGCGCATCACTTTGAGCGAATCGCCGATGCAATCGTTGTGGAAATCGACCAGGGCAATGCGCGGGATGCTCACGTCGCGCGTTTCGGCAAAGGTGAGAATTGTTTCGGCCGTATCGCCCAAGAAACAGGCAATGGCCGCGTGGGCAATGGTGCCGCCGCCGATCCCTCCCCACCAGTCGCCCTGGGCGTCGGTGGAGACCGAGGAAGGCAACTTGCCGCCAAAATCGGCGTTAAAGCGCTTGACGGCAATGTCATAGGCATAGCCGTCGGCCGCCTGGACTTCGTGCGCGTCAAAGCGGGCCGGGAAAAAGAGCACCGGCTTGCCACGTGCTGCTTTGAGCACGTTGTACACGTTGGTGGCGATGCGGCTGCCCCGCGCCAGCACCCCCAGAATCGGCGTTTCCAGAATGGCAAAATCGCGGTACCGGCCACGGATGCGCAACACCGGCTGCACGTGCATCGGATCGCCTTCGTAAACGACCCGATCGCCGTCTTGCACGGCCCATACCTCTAGTTTATTACAAGTTTCTATGAAATTTCCTTCTTCATAATAGCCGGTGCAATGGCGCAACATGGTCAGGGCTTTGTCGACGCCACAGACGATCACTTGGGGTGCGCGCCGGGTAAAGACCTGCATTTCGACTTCCATATTGCCTACATCGATCGTGGCCGGATCGATGCCCAGGCGATCCAGCACGTCGCTGTGACCACGAAAGCGGTAGCCGGCAGCGGCGAGTTTTTGCAAGGTGTCGGCGATGTTCCAAAAGTATTTGTCCGAGTACCAGGCCTGGCGCATGCGCTCGATGTCTAACTTGAAGGTGCGGTTGTTCAACCGCTTGCCGTTGAAACGACTCATATCAACCTCCGGTTCGTGTATTTTATACACCAAGTATAGCGCAAAAAAAGTGGCCTGTCAAGGCCAGACCTCAAAGGTTTCTGAAACCTTTGAGGTCTTGAGAGCCTATCCGAAAAACCGCGACGCATAGGGATGTGTCGGTTACATTTTTCGGACAAGTCTTTATTGGGCCAGCATCCATTCGACCCAACGGGTAAAAGCACGGTGATGTGCCTCGGCCAGCTGTGCATTGCCCTCGGCGGTGGCCAAAATTTGCGCTTCGGGTGGATGGGTGGCCATGCCGGCTTCGATCAGCACGGCAATGTACAGGTCGGTAGGGAGCCTGTCGGCGCCGGGCGCCGGCAGGGTGAAACGGTTGCCGATGGTGGTATAGCCGGCTTCGGCCATACGATCCCATGCATAGGTATCGGCGTGCAGCACCCCCCGCCCCGGCGCGTTGATGCCCTGATCGGCCCAGAATTGGGCGAGGGCGTTGTGCATCTCTTCGGCCAACTGCTTGCCCTGACGGATCAAGGTGGGGTCGCCATAGGCGGCATAAAAGGCGAGCGGGCCAACGATATCCGGGTTGGCAATCGAATCGACATGCAGGCTGATCAACACCGGTGTGCGGCCGGAGCGGATGCCCAGGTAATAGCACAGGTTGGCGCGATATTGCAGGTCGTCACGGCGGGTGCGCTGCCCGTCGTCAACCGTATCGGGCGTGCGCGTGTACTCGTCAAAGAGCGAGTCATCGTCGTGGGTCAAGACCACCGTCCAGCCTTCGGCTTGAAGCAGCGGTTGCCAGGCATAGGCACGTTGGAGCACGGCCCAGCGTTCCAGCACCGGCTTGCCCACCGGCGGGTAGATGGGGGTGCCGTTGTCGGCGCGGGTGTGGCCGGGATCGAGGATGATCAGATAATGCGCTTTGAACTCTTCCAGCGTAGTTGCCGGTGCAGGACGTACAAAAGGTTGGGCGTTGATCTGCTCGGCGATCACGTGTGGGCCGAGGCTCAGGCCATGCTGGGCTGCTGCGTGGGTCAGATTGTTCAACTGTTGCACGCCACCGCGCCCCAGAGTCAGTTGGACAACTTGCGCCGTCGCATCACCGACCTGGGTTTTCGCCTCGATGACGGTATAGCCGCGCGCCGTCAGGGCACGGGAATCGCTCCCTTCCTGAACCCAAGCCAGCAACGGCGTGAACAAACCGCCGGTCAACCGGGTCAGCAGCGCTTCCCACCGGTCGATCTGCTCGCCCACATCGGCCTGTGGATCGACGTACAGGCCGGGCAAGTGTCCATCGGCAATGCTGAGACGCACGAAATCGGGGTGGTTGTCGAGGGCGATAAAGCTGAGCGTGCGCAAGCCGCGTCGGCGCACGGCGTCAAAGGTCTGACTGGCGCCGAGCATGTCACTTTGTGGCGGCATAGCCAACACCAGTTGCACGCGCGCGTTGACGGCCGGGGTGGCGGTAGGCACCGCACGTACCGGCGTTGGGGTCGAGGTAGGCGGCAAAGGCTGGATCAGGGTTGGCGTCGGCGACGGGGTAGGGGTATACGTCGGCGTCGCAGTGGATGTCGAGGTCGGTGTGGCCGTCGGCGTCGATGTGGCGGTGGCCGTCGCCGTGCACGTCGGCGTCGCCGTGGATGTTGCCGTCGATGTCGCCGTTGCCGTGTGGGTGACGGTCGCCGTCGGCAAGGTGGTCGGCGTGGCCGTTGGCGATGGCGCGGCACACGCCGAGAGCATCAAGACAAACAAGACAAATCCAAGATATTTTAGGCGTATCAAATGATCATCCTCGTCGAATTGTTGATGAAGCGGCATTGGGATGCCGCTTCCACAGCATTGGGATGCCGCTTCCACGGCATTGGGATGAAGAAGCGGCATTGGGATGCCGCTTCCACGGCATTGGGATGAAGAAGCGGCATTGGGATGCCGCTTCCACGGCATTGGGATGAAGAAGCGGCATTGGGATGCCGCTTCCACAGCATTGGGATGCCGCTTCCATGGTGATCTGCCGCTTCTATGGGTGCCGATGCATCCCCTACATTGGCTCAGGCCCGACCCCACTTTTCAAAGGCATCATGGAAGGACATGCCGGCAGCCAGGTCTTCGCGCATGCCTTGTTCGCGCCGTTCGATTTCTTCGGCGGCAATCAACGCTTCCATTTCGATTTCTTGCGGGACAACGATCACCCCGTCGGCTTCGGCCACTATCCAATCGCCGGGGTTGACACGCACCTGGCTGGTGAGTGTGCCGGGCATGGCGATGGGCACATTGACGGCGGTGATCCGCCAGCGTTTGGCCGATTCGATGGGCGAGGTGCCGCGCGCGCAAACGGTGTAATCGGGGATCACTTGCAGCCCCCACAGGTCACGGATGAACGAATCGAGGACGATCCCTTTGGCGCCGGCTTGTTTGAGTGCCCAACTGGTCATTTCGCCGAATTTGCCGGTGTGTGGCTCACCGCCGGTTTCGACGATCACCACTGCGCCGGGATAAACGCTCTCCCGAACCCGTTGGAAAAAGTTGACCCCTTCGGCCTCGGGAACCGGCTCGCCATGCCCGCGCGGATCGCGGCTGCCGCGCACGGTGACGGCTTTGCCGGCAAGGTGACGCCCCGGAAAAAGGGGACGAATGCCCAGATCGAGGCATTGGTTGGAATAGCCCATTTTTTCAAGGGCATCATACAGGTTGGCGACACGGATCTTGTCCCAACGTGCTTGCAGTTCAAGGACGCTAGGATTGGACATTGGCTCTTCTCCTCAACAAAAATAATCGCAGCGTCACCCCTCGCACACACGGCCAGAGGCAACGCTACGTCGCTAAAAAAGTGACGACAACGGGCTTTGCAAGGTGCGCACCAGCCGTTCCCACTGTTGCTCGGCACGACGACCCGACAGGGTTAGATCGGCCGGGGTAACGATGTTGGGGCTGAGTCGCCTGGGGAGCATGTTCAGGTCGAACGGGCGAACGATCACCGGGATCATGCGCGCCCGGCTTTCTTCGATGCTCATCGTCTGAGCCATCACGTTTTCAAATTGGGCCATGTTGTCGGCCAGATAAGCCGGTGAAAGCACGATCAGCGTTCGTCTGGATTGCTCCAAACCGCGCTCGATGTTGACCACGCGCGAAACGCCCAATTCGCGCACATCGTCCGAGATGGCCACCTGGAGGCCGGCCGCTTCCAGCCGGGGCAACAAGGTCTCCCAGACCCAATCGGCGTCTTGCGCATCCTTTTCGGCATAGCTGACAAAGACATCATAACGATAACCACGCTCGGTGTCGACGCGCGGCACCACGCCTTTTTGCCCGCCCAGGTAAAGGGCCACGGGGAAATTTTCCTCGATCTCGGCCTTGAAAATGGGATGCTGGTTGGGTTGAGCAGCGGTCACCCGTGGCTGGAGATACTCAAAGAGGTCAAAGACGCGAATCAGTCCGTCTTCGCTGGGGATGCCCCCCTGTATGCCGGCAAGAAGCTGTTTGGTGAACAAACTGTTTTGGTCGCCGGGCAGCACCCACGAGTACTCATCGGCGCGCGAAGAAGCCAGGATGGCCCGTCCACGTCCCTGCTTGAGGCTATCGTACAATCGGTCGGAAAGGCCGCCTTTGATCGTCGGCGCCGTCACTTCTTTGGGCTGGCCGATGCCCCCCGAATGGCAGCAGTCGAACAAAATCAGCACCTTGCGCGCCGGTATTTTACGTAAAGCATCGGTAAATTCGGCACCGGAAATGGCCGTGCGGGCCACCGAGACGTCACTGGTATAATCGACATCGATGGGCAGGATGTATTCACCGGCATACGGCCCGGATTCAATTTGCCCGCCATGGCCGGAAAGATAGATCGTCACCACCGAGTCGGGATCGCTGCGTGTGGCCAGGTCGGCCAGGGCCTGACGCAATGCTGCCTGGGTGGCCTGTTGATCGAGCAACAGGCAAACGTTGTTGGGATAATAGCCCCCCTGGTTGGGGTTGACCAGGGTGTTGTACACGTCTTGGGCATCCTGAAGGACCACAGGGGGCAGAGGATTGACCGTCTTGTAATTGGCTATGCCGACGATCAGGGCATGGGCATTTTCCATTCCGGGCATAAGACTCTCCTTGCAAATTTGTGTGCGCCCTTGCGAAAGCGGTGTAACTAATGGGCGCTTTGCATTTCGACGCCGGCGGTTGCCAATGCCTCGCGTACGGCGTCGAGCATTTGGCGTTCGATGTGGGCCAGTTGTAGCCCGGTTTTGGCCTCGCAACGCAGCGTCACTGCCGGTTGGGTGTTGGAGCAGCGAAACAAGGCCCAACCGCTTCCAAAATCGATCCTGGCCCCGTCCATACGTTCAATCGGCAACCCTTGCGCCGCAAAATGCGCACGTACCGCTTCAACGACAACACCTTTGCGGTCGTCGGGACAGCGGAAGCGGTATTCGGGCGAGAGGTGATAACGGGGCAAATCGGCCAACAAGGCCGAAAAAGGCCGTTGGTCTGAAGCCAGCAGACTCAACATCTTGGCCGTGGCCAACATCGCATCGTCAAAGGCAAAGCCGGGCCGATCAAAAAAGAGGTGACCGGCCGCTTCACCGCCGAGGATAGCCCCATGTTGGCGCATCGCCTGATGGACAAAAGCATAGCCTACCGGACATGGAATTGCCGTGCCGCCCAATGCGGCCACCGTTTCGGCCAGCGCCTGGGTACACGACAGTTCGTAAACCACCCGTCCGCCCGGATGCGCGCGCAGGGCCTGCCGGGCCAACAGGGCAAGCAGTTGATCGCCAAAGACTGTCTGCCCCTGCTCGTCGACCATCGCCAGCCGGTCGCCATCGCCATCATAGGCCAGACCGGCGTCGGCACGGGCGGCAACCACCTGCGCCGATAACGCAGCCAGGGCGCCAGGCGCGGTAGGATCGGGAATGCGGTTGGGGAAACGGCCGTCCGGCTCACAAAACAATGGAACGGCCTGGCAGCCCAACCGCTCAATCAGCCGTAACGCCACCTCGCCGGCCACGCCGTTTCCGGCATCGACGACGACCCGCAGAGGTCGCTCTATGTGTACCGCGTCCGCAATTGCTGCCAGGTAATCGTTCGTTGGGTCTCGGTGAACCAGTGTGCCTTGTCCGTGTCTAAAGCGGCGAGCCTGGATCAGCCGATAGATATGCACCAGCTCTTCGCCGCCCAGCGAGTGATCGGTGCGGATTTTCAGGCCGTTGTACTGGGCCGGGTTGTGGCTGGCGGTGACCATCAATCCGGCGCCGGCGTTGTAATGGTCGGTCGCCCAATTGAGCAGTGGTGTTGGGCAGATGCCGATGTCGATCAGATGAATGCCGACGGCAAGCAACCCTTCGACCAGCGCAGCCGACAGCGCAGGTGAACTGATCCGCGCATCACGTCCGACTACAGCCTGTGTAACCCCCTGATCGGCCAAAAAAGTGCCTGCGCCCTGTCCGATCAGCCGCATATCCGCTACGGTGAGCGTTTCTCCGGCGACACCGCGAATGCTATAGGCACGAAAAATGCTCAAATCCATAACCGATCTCCAGATACACCCCGGCGAGAATGGGATCAGAAATCCACATCGGGCAGATGTTTGACCAGTTCGCGCTTTAATTCGGCCTTGATCTGGGCCAATTGTTTTTCATTTTCCGCCTCAAAGCGGATCGACAGGCGTGGTTGGGTGTTTGAAGCGCGGATCAACGCCCAGGCGTGCTGGTCAAAATAAATGCGCGCCCCGTCAAGGTCGATCACGCGGTGGGTGCCGATAAAGGCTGCCCGCACCTTGTCGACTATTTCGCTTTTGAGGAAATCGGGGCAGGGCACGCGTAACTCGGGCGAGCTGACGTATTCCGGCAGGCCCGACCAAACGTCGGCGAGCATTTCGCTGAGTGGCTTGTCTTCAGCAGCCATGTACTCGAGCAGCCGGGCGGCGGCAAACAGGGCGTCGTCAAAATCGATGGGCGGATCGTTGAAAAAAACGTGCCCGCTCAACTCGCCGCCGAGCACGGCCCGTTCCTGGCGCATGCGCGGCAAAATGGAGGTGTTGCCGCAGCGCGACATCACCGGGATGCCACCGAATTTGGCCACCCCGTCGAACAAGGCTTCTGAGCAGCGCACTTCAAAGACCACCTTGCCCGGACCCGACCGCAACGCCTCGCGCACATAAAGCAACAAATAGCGGTCGGGAGGCACGATTTCGCCGCGCTCGTCGACGATGCCGATGCGGTCGCCGTCGCCGTCAAAGGCAATGCCCACATCTGCGCCGATTTCCTTGACTTTGACCACCAAATCGCGCAGGTTTTCCGCTTCTGCCGGATCGGCGGGATGGTTGGGGAAAGTGCCATCCGGCTCGCAGTACAACGGCGAAACCACACAGCCCAGGTCTTGCAACACCTGCACGGCCAACGGCCCGTTGACGCCGTTGCCCGCATCCACAACGACCTTGAGCGGTCGCCTGAGACGCACCTTTTGCTGAATGCAGTGCCGGTAAGGGGTGATCAGATCGGCGGTGGTGAGTTTGCCGCGTCCAGAAATAAAGGCGCGATGGGCGATCAAGCGCTCGACATGCTGCAACTCTTCACCGGCCACCGGATCGGCACCGATCTGCAACTTGAGACCGTTGAATTCGGCCGGGTTATGGCTGGCCGTGACCTGCACGGCCCCATCGACGAACAACTGGTTAACCGAAAAAGAGACGATCGGCGTCGGCACCTGTCCCAGGTCGATCACCTCACAACCGGAAGCCAGCAGTCCCTTGATCGTTGCATCGCGGAAAGAAGCCGAAGTGGCCCGTGCGTCACAGCCGATTGAAATGCGTTTGCGCCCGGTGCGCCGCTGGACATAAGTGCCGAAGGCCTGCCCCATCGTCTCCATTGCCCCGGCGGTCAGATCCACCCCGACCACCCCGCGCACATCATACTCGCGAAAGATCGAGCGGCTGACCGACAACCGTCGCTGCAAGGCATAGTCTTCAAGCAGGGCCAAAATTGCGGCCGAAAGCCGCTGCGGGTCATGGCGAACCATGATCTTGCGTTCACCGGTGTGCTCGTCGGCCTCCAACCGCTCTTCGGCCAGATTATCCTGGAGCAAAATTGCGCCCTCGACCATCGTGATCTGCTGCGGGGTGCCGTCAAAGAGCACCACCTGTGAATCGTCGCTCACCACCCGCTCCGGTTCGACGGGCTGCGCCGCCTGATTCAGGTATCGTTCAAGCACTTCGGGACGAATGCCGTCGCCCCGATGGGCCAACACATAGTCGAGCCGAAAACCGCAATGGGTCTGGATGGCGCGCACGTGGTCGGCTACCGAATAGCCCTCGGTCTGGTTGGGTTGAGTCATCAGATTACACACAAATATCTTGCGTGCGTTGCTTTTTCGTATTGTTTCATTGATTTGCTTGATCAGCAAAGCCGGAATCAGGTTGGTGAACAACGATCCAGGACCGATCACGATTGCATCGGCCTGCTCCAACGCTTTGATCACCTGGCCGGTGGGGCGAAAGTCGGTTTCCGGCACATCTGAAGACTCGGAAACGAGAAAGACACGGCGAATCGGCGCGCCACCGCCACGGGCGATTGCCGCCTCACCTTTGAGCACCGTGCCATCCTCCAGTTCGGCACAAACCTGAACGGTGTCCAGTGTGGGGATCAACACCTCCTCGGCCGAAGTGCCCAGGTTGGCGTGCAGGCGGGCAAAGGCGGCGCCGGCATTGGCCGGTGAAACCACCCCCACCACATCCCATGGCACTTCGTGACGGTTGCGCAACAGCATAGCCAGGCCGCTTGTGCCGGCAAAAATGACCACCTTGGGCCGTTTGACCGGTGCATAATGACGGTAAACGGCGTCGAGCAGGCTTTCTTGCCCGGATATCAGGGGACGGAAAAGCCGTTCACCCAGTTTGACAAAAGCGAGGCCGACCAGAAAAAAGCCGAGCAAAATAAACAGGATGGCACGTAACGGACGGGAAATGAATTGCAGGGTGAGGTAATAAAAAAAGTCGGGGACCTGGGCCGTGCGGTAGAGTTGAACCAGCACATAGGCGGTGCCCAAAGCCAGACAAAGGATGCCGAGAAAAAGCACCAGCAGCCAGCGCTTGATGTGCATACCGGGCATCAAGAGTGACCACAGTTTTTTCACTTTCCAACCTCCCGATAGCAGCGTGACCCTGACAATGGGATATGAAAAAAGCCCGGCAAGCTCCGGGCCTTTTTGGCTGGGGCGGCAGGATTCGAACCTGCGAATAATGGCTCCAAAGGCCACTGCCTTTCCGCTTGGCGACGCCCCAGCGACGCCCTTATTTTAGCACATTCTGCGCAAATGGGCAACTGACGCCTTCACGCCTCACGCTTCACGCCCCACGCCTCACAAAATCACTCATTTTTCTTCCAACATCTTCAACGTTGCTTCAAAAATCGCCAGCCCTTCGTCCACCTCGGCCGGGCTGATGGTCAGCGCCGGGCTGAAGCGAATGCTGTTGGCGCCACAGCCCAGGATCAACAACCCACGCTCATAGCACGCCTTGACCAGGTCGTTGCGCAACTCGACCGCGCGCACTTTGCTCTCACGATCTCTGACCAATTCGACGGCCAACATCAGTCCCTTGCCGCGCACATCACCGATGACCGGATGACGTGATTGGATTTCGAGCAGCCGTTCAAACATGTATTCGCCCACCCGCGCCGCATTTTCAATCAAACCATTTTGAAGCAAATCAATGGTTGCTAACGCAGCAGCACATGAAATCGGGTTACCGCAAAAGGTCGAACCATGTGAACCGGGTACCCAGTCCATCACGCTCTCACGGGCCACCATTGCCCCCAACGGCATGCCCGAAGCAATCCCTTTGGCCAAAGCCATGATGTCCGGTTCGACACCCCAATGTTCGATGGCAAACATTTTGCCGGTTCGGCCAAAACCGCTTTGCACCTCATCGACCACCAGCAAAATGCCATGCTGATCGCATAATTCACGCAAGCGCACAAAATATTCGGGCACCGGCACCACATAACCGCCTTCACCCTGGATCGGTTCGACGAAAATGGCCGCCACTTCGTCGGGAGGGCACAGGCTGGCAAAGACCGTTTCTTCGATGTATTTAACACAATGAACGTCACATTTGGGGTAGGTCAGATGAAAAGGACAGCGATAGCAATAGCCATAGGGAACGTGCATCACGCCGGGGACCAGCGGCGCAAAGCGTTTGCGCTGGATGTACTTGGAGCCGGTCAGTGACAGGGCGCCCATGGTGCGTCCGTGAAATGCGCCGATAAAGGCGATCATGTGCGTGCGGCGACTGTGATAGCGGGCCAGTTTGAAGGCCGCTTCGACGCTTTCTGCGCCCGAATTGGTGAAAAAGATGCGTGTTTCTTCGCGGATGGGCACCAGCGCGTTGAGTTTTTCGGCCAGTTCGATCTGGGGCGGGTAATAAAAGTCGGTGCCAGACATATGAATAAAACGAGTGGCCTGCTCCTGGATCGCCTTGACCACCTGGGGATGGCTGTGACCGGTAGCACACACCGCAATACCGGCACAAAAGTCGAGAAAACGGTTGCCATCGACATCCCACACCTCGACACCACGGCCATGGTCCATCACGAAACCGTAGGCGCGAGTGTAAGAGGGGGAAAGATTGCGCCGATCGCGCGCGATCCAGGCCTGACTTTGCGGGCCGGGCAGAGTGGGTGTATCCGATGTCGTCATAGAGAACTCCTTTCAGATACTATGGCATGCTCAACACGGCCTCGATGCGTTCCAACGCCCAGTCGATCTCTTCACGGGTAATCACCAGCGGCGGGGCAAAACGGATGATGTTTTGATGCGTTTCTTTACACAAAATACCGTGTTGCATCAACGCTTCACAAAAACGGCGCGCGCCGCCGGCCTCCGGCTTGAGTTCGACGCCGATGAACAGGCCTCGCCCACGCACCTCACGCACATGCGGGCTTTCGATGCGCTGCAAACGGCCCAAAAAATAAGCGCCCAGTTCGGCCGAACGCTCAAAGAGCCGTTCTTCAACCAGCACCTTGAGCGCCTCGCGCGCTACCGCAGCGGCAAGGGGATTGCCGCCAAAAGTGCTACCGTGATCGCCGGGGCGAAAAACGCCCAACACCTCGCGGCTGGCCAGCACCGCCGAAACCGGGTATAGCCCACCGGAAAGCGCCTTGCCGACGATCACCACATCGGCCCGAAAACCATCGTAATGGTGGGCAAAGAGCTTGCCGGCACGCCCCAACCCGGCCTGGATTTCGTCGGCAATGAACAGGATGTTGTGTTCGCGGCACAGATCATAACAGGCCTTCAGGTAACCGTCGGGCGGGATCAACACCCCCCCTTCCCCCTGAATCGGCTCGACCAAAAAGGCGACGGTGTGCGGGGTGATCGCCGCCCGGAAGGCTTTTACATCGCCAAAATCGATCAACTTGAAGCCCGGCGTAAAGGGGCCAAAGCCTTCGCGGTATTGCGGCTCAGAGGAAAAGCCGACGATGGTGATCGTACGTCCGTGAAAGTTGCCGTTGCACACCACCACTTCGGCCAATCCATCCGGTACGCCTTTGACCTGATAGCCCCACTTGCGCGCTGCTTTGAGCGCGGTTTCCACCGCTTCGGCGCCCGAATTCATCGGCAAAACCATTTCATAGCCGGTCAATTCACACAGCTCTTGTTCAAACAACCCCAATTGCGAGTTGCGGAATGCACGCGAGGTGAGAGTGACTTTGTCGGCTTGATCTTTGAGGGCGCGGACAATGCGGGGATGGCAGTGTCCCTGGTTAACTGCCGAGTAGGCGCTCAGGCAATCCAGGTACTTGTTGCCTTCAACATCATAAACCCAAACCCGCTCGGCGCGATCGATGACCACGTCTAGCGGGTGATAGTTGTGTGCGCCGTATCGATCTTCGAGCGCAATCAACTGCCGAGAATCCATTTTGATCTCTCCTTTGAGAATATGAATTATAGATCAAGAAACCCGGTTTTCAATCAAACCGGGCTTCCTGATTTACACGCGGGTCACGTATTCGCCCGTTCGGGTGTCCACACGCACTGTGTTGCCCTCGTTGACAAACAAGGGCACGGTGAGTTTCAGACCGGTTTCCAGCGTCACCACTTTGGTTGCCCCGGTCGCCGTATCACCGGCAATCGCCAACGGCGCGTCGATCACCTTGAGGTCCACCGTGGTCGGCAGTTCGATATCCAGCGGCTCACCTTCGTACATGGTGAGATAGAGGATCATGTTCTCGACCAGATACAGCGCGTTTTCGGCCAGGACGGCAGCCGGCAAAGGAATTTGTTCAAAGGTCGCCGTGTTCATAAAATAGTAAAACTGACCGTCGTTGTACAGATACTGTACCTCGACGCGCTCGATCTGGATATCTTCAACCTTGTTCCCAGAAGTAAAGTTGCGATCGATGATCGCCCCGGTGCGCAGGTTGCGGATTTTGGTGCGAATCACGGCATTGCCACGTCCTGGCTTGTAGTGCTGGAATTCGAGCACCTTGTAGATTTCGCCATCAATGGTAAATGTCGTCCCTTTACGAAGTTGATGCACATCAATCATGGTAAAAACTCCCCAACTTGTACTTTTTCAGGCCAAGTATACCACACTTTCGATAAAACGCAATCATGAGCAGGCCGGTCGGCAATAGTATGTTTTCTGTAACCACTCAGCCTGCTTTCCGCACCTCGCAGGCTCGCATCCCCATGCAAGCCGATTTTGGAGACGTTCGCGCATAGGGATGCGCGAACTGCGAAATCCAGACAAGTTCTCATTTCGCCGCCGAGATGCAGAAAGCCGAGTTTTCTCGTCTTGGCAGGAGTTCGATCACTTCTCTGCAGCCCAGAAAGAATCACTCAGCGCCCGCTGCACCTCTGCGGTGAGCAGTTACTGTTTTCTTGCGTCGACGGAAAACTGCGCATGAGCAAATAAGAGCCTATCCGAAAAACCGTACGAGCGGCATCCCTATGCCGCTTATACCGACGCATAGGGATGCGTCGGCTGCGTTTTTCGGATAGGCCCTAAGCCGTCAGACGGGCTAACGGGCTGCCCGGCTTTTGCCTGACATGTTCAAGTATGATATAATGTGCGCCGAAAGGATACTATGGGTAGCTGCACCTGCATCTGTATTGACCTCCTCATTTCACCGCCTGGCTGACCGCGGTGCAGGTTGACGCTGTCTGGTCCCCGTCATCCGTGCGGTGAACGGGGTTTTTTTATTTGCCCGCCATACCAGGCGACAATCTTGCCGAAACCGACAATCCCCTATGCCTAAAGCGGCATAGGGATGCCGCTTGTACGATTTGTTCGAGTTAATCAACGCATCCCGATACGTCGGGATAAGCAGATAGGAATACCATCTTGTACGGCTTTTTCGGATAGGCTCTTGACGCTGCGGAGGAAAGAATGGCTCTACAATTATACAATTATTTAACACGAAAAAAGGAAATCTTTGAATCTCTTCATCCTGGCTTTGTCGGTATGTATGTCTGTGGCCCAACCGTGTACGGACACGCCCACATCGGCCACGCCAAAGCCTATATTTCGTTTGACGTGCTGCACCGTTACCTGGAATATCTCGGCTATCGGGTGCGCTATGTGCAAAACATCACCGATGTCGGCCATCTGACCGGTGACGCCGACGAAGGAGAAGACAAGATCGGCCGACAGGCACGCCAGGAGCGCATTGAGCCGATGGAAGTGGTCGAGTTGTACACGCGCTCTTATTTCGAGGATATGGACGCGCTCAACGTGCTGCGCCCTGACATTTCACCGCGTGCCAGTGGCCATGTGCCGGAGCAGATCGAACTGGCCGAAACGCTGATCGCGCGCGGCTATGCCTACGAAAGCAACGGCTCGGTCTTTTTCTCCGTCGCCGACTGGCCAACCTACGGCAAGCTGTCGGGCCGACGGATTGAAGAGCTAGAAGAAGGCACTCGGATCGAGGTCAACCCCGACAAACGCGACCCACGCGATTTTGCGGTGTGGCGTGCCGCTCCTCCCGAACACATTATGAAATGGAAAAGCCCGTGGGGCTGGGGATATCCGGGCTGGCACGCCGAATGCACGGTGATGGCACGCAAATACCTTGGTCTGCCCTTTGACATTCACGGCGGCGGACTGGAAAACATCTTTCCGCACAACGAGAGCGAGGTCGCCCAGTGCGAGGCGGCCTACGGCGTCGAGTTTGCCCGCTATTGGGTGCTCAACAACATGGTCACCGTCAATGGCGTCAAAATGGGCAAAAGCCTGGGCAATTTTACGACAATTAAAGATGCATTACGTAAACATGCGCCGATGACCATTCGCTTTTTCATTCTCAGCGGCCATTATCGCTCCAACACCGATTTTTCAGATGAAGCGTTGGAAGCGGCCGGCAAAGGCTATGAGCGGTTGATCGGCACAGTGGGCCTGGTGCGCCAAAAATTGGCCTCGGCCAGGGGCGAAACAGACGCCGATGCCCAGTTGCTGGCGATCATCGAGCAACATAAAGGGCGTTTTCTGGCCGCGATGGATGACGATCTGAACACGCCGCAGGCCTTGGCGACGCTTTTCGATCTGAACAAGGCGGTCAACACGTTGCTCAACAGCAGCGCAGAGATCGGCGGGGGCACGCTCAAAGCAATCGACGAAACGTATCGTGAGTTGGGTGGCCGCATTTTGGGCTTGATCCCCGATCAATTGCCGCAAGAAAGCGGCGTCGGCCTGGAAGATGCGCTGATGCGTTTGCTGATCGACCTGCGCGCGCAGGCCCGCAGCAACAAAGATTGGGCCACCGCCGACGCGATCCGCCGTCGGCTGGCCGAGATCGGCGTGTTGCTGGAAGACCGGCCGGAAGGCACCGTCTGGCGGCTGAGCAAATCCTAGATGTTGCCCAAAATTCGTCCCAATTCAAACCTTTTCATCTTGTGCGCGCTCGTCATGCTGGCCGGGGCGGTGCGGCTGATCGGCCTGGCACAGGTTCCTCCCGGCCTGCACTTTGACGAGGCCTTTCATGAGGTTGAGGCCGTCGAAATCCTCAAGGGGGTCACGCCGATCTATTTCACCGAGAACATGGGGATGGACCCCATGCACATTTACCTGATCGCCGCGCTGTTCAAGCTGATCGGCGTCACGCACATCGGTGGACGGCTGGTTTCGGCACTGGCCGGCACGTTGACCGTCCCCGCCCTGTGGTGGCTGGTTCACGAGCTGTATGCCGGGCAAAAGGGGAAAAGCGCACTGGCCGGGGCAAGCGCGTTTACCCTGACCACCTGTCAATGGCATCTGACCATGAGCCGCACGGGCATCCAGCCGGTGTTGGTGCCCCTCTTGCTCACCCTGACGCTGGCTGCCCTGTGGCGTGGTCTGCGCACGGGAAGAGCAAGGTGGTTTGTAACGGCCGGTGTCTGTTTGGGGCTGGGACCCTACGCCTACTCGTCAGCGCGGGTGACGCCGCTGCTCATTCTCTTTATTCTGCTCTGGCTGCTGTTGTTCGACCGGCCGTTGCTGCGCCGGCGATGGTGGGGACTTGGGCTGAGCGTGGCCGTTGCATTGGCGGTTTTTGCACCTTTGGGCACGTATTTTATCACCCATTGGCAACAATTTACCTATCGCAGCGCACAGGTCACCTATTACACGCTCGGCGCAGGAAGCGAAAATCCGCTCAAGGTCCTGGGACAAAATCTGATCAAGACGCTGGCGGCGCTGAATTTCAAGGGCGATCTGGAGCCGATCCGTAACCTGCCGGGGCGGCCGGCGCTGGACGTTTTCCAATCGGCGCTGTTCTGGATCGGCGTTGGGGTCTGTGTGCGGCACATTCGCCGCCCGGAATACGCCGTGCTGCCGGCCTGGCTGGGAGTAATGCTCCTGCCGACGATATTGACCGAATTTGCGCCACACTTTGGCCGCGCCTTGGGAGCGACGCCGGCAGTCGCCATGCTGGTTGCGGTGGGCGCCGTAGAGGTGTGGCAGGCCCTCCGGCGCATTGTCCCCCAGACGGTCCCCCTCGCCAGATCGTTGATGGCCACGCTGATCATCGGCCTGCTCGCCGGCGGCCTCAATCATCTGTACAACTATTTTGTCCGGTGGGCCCAACTGCCGATCCTGGAACGGGCCTATGAGGTCGGCCTGCTCGAAGCAGCCCGCACGGTGCGGGCGCGCGTCCCCAATGCCCAGGTGTACCTGTCACCGATCCAGATGGGGCATCCTATCCTGCGCTTTATCACCTGGGATCGCCCCGGTGCCAAGAGCTATGATGGACGTTACGCACAGGTGCTTCCTTACACGGACGAACGTCCGGCCGATTTTGTGATCGTCCCCTACCTGGACGACAAATCACCGGCACGACTGCGCCACATTTACCCTGCCGGACAAATCATCGCCAGCGGGGGCCATTACGAGGGAGCGCCGTATTATCAGGTTTTTCATGTGCCGGCGGCAAGCCGCCCCCACCTTGTGCCACAGCACCCTGTCGAGGTGACCTGGGCCGACGGGCTGCGGCTGATCGGTTATGATCAGGACAAACCTGCCTGCCGGCCAGGCGATTCGCTGACGTTGACCATGTATTGGCAGTCTACTGCCACCACGCAGGTGGCTTATACGGTTTTTGTCCACCTGCTGGGGGAGATCAACCCGCAAAGCGGGTCTCCTCTTTGGGCCGGCAGCGATCATGAACCCGGCCTGGCCTCTTATCCCACCTCCGCATGGGCCGTTGGCGAGGTGATCATGGACGAATTCGTGCTCCATTTGCCGGCCGACATGCCGGCAGGAAACTATCAGGTCGAAGTAGGCTTTTATCGGCTGGCCAACATGCAGCGACTTGCCATCACCCAGAGCAGCGTCCAGGCCCGCGCCGATGCAGCCTTGATCGGCCTGATCACGATCACCGATTGACTTGTGAAAATTGCTCAGCCTGGCATCTTGCGCAGATCGACACCGATGCCACAGATTTTCATGATTTTATAAAAACTTCACCTGTGCTCATCCGTCAAATCCGTGTTCCATACCCAGAACGCCCTATCCATGACCTGAGTACTAGCCAAATTGTCCCAAAGGTGATATAATGGCATACGAACGCAAAAGGGGGAGCGTGCTATGACTAACGATCAAGGACACATCCGCCGACAATTGGCCGCTTTGCAAACGGTTCAGACCATTGCTCAGGAACTGATCTCCGAGCTAGACACCAAAAAGCTCCTCAACAAAATCCTCAGCTCGGCCATCGAAGTGCTGGATGCAACACAAGGCTCATTGTTGTTGTGGGACGAAAAAACCGACGAACTGGTCTTTGTGGTCACCCAAACTCCGGAGCTGTTGAATTACCGGATGCCTTCCACCAAGGGGATTGCCGGATGGGTTTTCACCAATTGCGAGCCGGTGATTTCGAGTGACGTGACCCAAGACAGCCGTTTTAACCCTGAGGTGGATCGCAACACCGATTTCGTCACCCGCTCACTGCTCACCGTTCCGCTGATGAACGCTTCAGAAAAGATCGGCGTGATTCAGGTGATCAACAAACGCTCCGGTGAGCAATTCGACGAACTGGATCGCGACATTTTGATGGCCCTGGCCGCTCAGGCAACCACCTCGATCATCAACGCACGCCTGTACCAGGAACTGGAAGCGGAGAAAAATCGCATCATCGCCATCGAGGATCAGGAACGCAAAAAACTGGCCCGCGACCTTCATGACGGCCCCGCGCAAACGCTGGCCGCGATCATCATGGACATCGATTTTATCAACAAGCTGTATCAGCACAACCCAGAGCGGGTGCCGGGCGAGCTGGAAAAGCTGCGCGAGACCGCTCAACGCACCCTGGCCCAGATACGCAACACCATGTTCGAGCTACGCCCGCTGGCCCTGGAAACGCAAGGATTGCGTGCTGCACTCGAAACCTATACCGAGCGGTTGATCAATGTCGACGGCCTCAACGTCCACCTGGACATCCGCAACCTCGGCGACGAACGCCTGCCGCCCAAAGTAGAAGAACTTTGTTTTGCCATCATCCGCGAAGCCGTCGTCAACATCAAAAAACACGCCAAAGCCCAAGACACCTGGATCATCGTTGAAAAACGCAGCAAAGACCTGATTGTGGCCGTGCGCGACAACGGATGCGGCTTTGATGTGCAGGCTACCCAAAAAAGCTACAGCAATCGCGGCAGCCTGGGCTTGTTGAACATGCGTGAACGAGCCGAACTGCTCGGCGCCCAATACACGATCGACTCGGTGCCAGGACGCGGAACGCTGGTCTCGCTCATTGTACCCTTGCAACCTGAAGCCGGACACGCCCGCGGCGCCCAGCCGGTCATCAAAAAACCGCTCACCGAAGCCGTCCAAACGGTTATGCGCCGCAAAGGTACCGGACCGCTGATCTGGCCTGGCGATCTTGACACACCAACACGCAAAAAGGGCACCGGCCCGTTGATCGAAGAATAAAGGTTACGCCCGCTCGTAAACGCCCCAACCGGCAGGCCGAAAACAAAAATCGGGAGGCATTGCCTCCCGATTTGGATGGGGAAGACGGGAGTCGAACCCGTACGGATTTCTCCACGTGATCCTAAGTCACGCTCGTCTGCCAGTTCCGACACTTCCCCGCTATGGCGTCAACATTATACCTTTTGCCCCCCGTTTTGGCAAGTTGTGAACCGGGATGCTCCATTCGACCCAGGTCGCCTGCCCCTCATTCACCCGCACCTGGCGGGTATACAGCCTGTCGTTGACCCGCAACCGCACCAGGTAATCGCCGGCCGGCACATCGCCCAACACCCAATTCTCCCCCCAGCGCACATCCGAGTTCAATTGCTCGGCGCGCATGGCGGCATAGGTCCACGCTTCACGCCAGTATTGCTCCGGCCGTACGGCCTGATGAACGGTGATCAACACCCCTTCCAGCAGATTCTGATTTTCGTCGGCAACACGCCCCACCAGCAGCCCATGTCCGGGCAACGGCGCCAACCACAGTTCAGGGTTACACGTCCGATCAAAAGCATTGCTGCCCACACGAACCTCAAAATGCAGATGCGGGCCTACGGCAATGCCGCTCATGCCCACCTGGCCGATGACCTGTCCCTGCTCAACATGCTCGCCAAGGTGAACATAGAGCGCCCCCAGGTGACCATAAAGCGCATAAACAGGGCGACCATCGCACCGTTCATCCATTTCGAGCACGATCAACTGACCATAGTAGGCGCGGTGACGGCCCCAGACAACCTCCTCATCGCTCCCGGCAACGACAACGGTAGCGGAAGCGACGGCCACCACCGGCGTCCCGATCGGGTTTTCAAATTCAACACCATGGTGCACCTGATAACGGCCCTGTCCGGTCGAGCCATAAGGATAAAAACGATCGGGACGGTTGTTGGCATCATCTTGAATCGGGCGGATCCAGTGGAGAGCACAAACCGGAGAGGATGTATCGGAAAAGGCCAAAACAGGAGGCTGCCAGACCAGATTCAGCCAAACAAACAGGGAGCCCAAGAAAACGCGGATAGCCCCCTGCATCTTGTTGGCCAAAGATTTAGAGCCTATTCGAAAAACCGTACAAGCGGCATCCCCATGCCGCTTATACCGACGCATAAGGATGCATCGGCTTTCGGATAGACTCTTAGCCGTCCACAGATCGTGAACCTGCGAAAGGGTGAGAATCGGCGTGGACATATTTTAGAGGGCGTCGCCGAGCAGAATGCCCAGCAGGCCAACGATGACCCCCAAATTCAGCAACAGGTCGCTGCGCGCCAGCCACCCCCAAAAGCCGGGCGCGACCTCCAGGCCGGAAATGCAGTTCAAAATCAGATTAAGCAAGACCAGCCCACCCCCCAAAAAGACGGGCAACCCCTTGTTGTTGGCCAAAAAGTGCGAGACAACATCGAGCCAATCTTTGCCAGATGTACCTTTGGCCATATCCCCTTCCTCCTCTCAAATTAATCGGCCAGCGACGGGTCCAGCGAAATGGCCTTGTTGATGTTTTGGGTAGCTTTGTCATATTCGCCGATGCTGCCGTAAATAATCCCCCGATTGTAATAGGCCACCGCCAGGCCGGGATCCAGCTCGATCGCCTCGTTTAGATCGACCAGAGCTTCTTCATAGCGTCCCATCTTTTCATAAGCCCGTCCCCGGTTAACATAAGCGATGGCCATTCCCGGCGAAAGTTCAACGGCGCGCGTCAGATCGGCAACGGCCTGCACGTATTGCTTGAGTTCGATCTGCGCCGCCCCACGCCGATTATACAATTCAGCGTTATCCCCTTCCAATTCGATGGCCTGCGTGAGATCGCTGACCGCCTTGTTGTATTGTTCGACGGCCATATAGGATATGGCCCGGGCCAAAAAAACCTGCCCATCGGTCGGAAAAAGCTCAATGGCCGTCGTCAGGTCCTTGATCGCCGTCATATGGTCACCCAGAATTGCCCGGATCTGCCCCCTTCGGTAATAGGCTTGATGCATCGCCGGGTCGAGGTCGATAGCCTGATTCAGGTCAACCATCGCCCACTGGTAATCTTGAAGGGCGGTTCGCACAATACCACGTTGCAGATAAGCCAAAGCATAGCGAGGAGCCAGTTCGATCGCCTTGTGCAAATCTTGCAGGGCCCGGCTGTGCTGACCCTGCTGGGCCAGAGCCACAGCACGATAATAATAGGCCTGCGCAAATTCGGGGTCCAGTTTAATGGCCTTGTTATAATCTTCAACGGCCCGTCGCTCCCGACCAAGCCGTTTGTAAGCAACGCCACGGCCAAAATAAGCATGCGGCGAGTTGCCATCCACGCGTGTCGCCTGATCAAAAGCCTCGATGGCTTGCTGAATGTTATCCTGAGCGATCAATGCAAACCCGCGATTGACATACGCCGCCACCTCTTGTGGACAAAGCCGTTGGGCACGTTCATAATAGGCCAGAGCTTTGAGAGGAAGATAGATATAGTAGTAAGCATTGCCCAAACGCAGCCAGTTGGCCGCGCGCGCGGCCGCCTCCTCCTCCGCTTCGCCAAACGATTGATCGGCCGCTTCGATGGCCAGCTCGATTCGCTCCAGCCGGTTGAGCACCTGCTCGATGTTTGAAATGTCATGCGAGGCCAGGCGGGGCTGATCGGCTTCGACGATCAACTGGAGAGGAATCCGCGCATCACGTTGCAAGCGCTCAAGCCGGGCCTGCAAAAGGACGCGCTCCTGCTGAACCATCTCGTGACGAACCCGCAATTGCACCTCAAGTTGGGCCTTTTGGTTCTTGAGCAAATCGATCTCTTGTTGCTGAAGGGCAAGTTCTTTGGCATGCAAGGCGGTCAACTCGTCACGTGCCCGCTCAAATGCCCGACTTTGATGACGCAGCGCCAACGCCACGACCAACTCGATCAATGCCACCATCACCAGCGCCAGGCCCGCCAAACCCCATCCACCCTCTGCTCGACCAAACACGCCTTGAAACCAGGCCATCACATTTGGCGCGGAAGATTGCCAAGACGCAGAGTTGAAATAGGCAATCACCCCCAGGGCAACGAGAACAATGAGGATCACAATCCACCACGTGGCCTTTTTCACATAGCCTCCCGCAAAAACCTGCTTGCTCGTTGCCATTATAACCTAATCCACCTGCCCTGTCAATGAAGCCGACGCATCCCTATCCGTCTCAATGAAGCCGACGCATCCCTATGCGTCGGCATAGGGATGCCGCTTGTACGGTTTTTCAGGTAGGCTCTAAAGCCTCGACTCCACTACCAGACGTAGATTTGCCAGCATCCAGTAGGGGGCAATGGCATTGCCATCGCCC